>Ga0182741_1003978_pt1 | contig 15031 bp, 12 predicted proteins | sample eDN5th37CBELigOP_FD_128874 | JGI IMG/M metagenome (GOLD analysis project Ga0182741, IMG submission 128874) | Enriched Organic Plus compost microbial communities from Emeryville, California, USA - eDNA 5th pass 37_C BE-Lig OP (version 2) (version 2) ...
GAACTCGACGTCGACCGGCGGTGACATCCTGATGTCGAAGCCGATCGAGCTCTTCGGACTTTCGCTCGCGCTCGACGACATGCGGATCTTCACGCTGTTGCTCGGCGTCATTGTGGTGTTGTTGATCATGGCGACTTGGTTCAACCGATCGCCGATGCGTCGAGAAGCCATCGCGGCTCGCGACAAGCCGATGGTCGCCGCCACCTTGGGCGTGCCGGTACAAACCTTGAACCTGCGTACCTACGTGGTCGGGTCAGCCCTGGCGGGCATGGCGGGTTCGATCTTTGTCCACTGGAATGGTTTCGCTACCCCCGAATCGTTTGGCGTGTCGGTGGCGCTCGCCATCTTCTTGATGATGGTGATCGGCGGCGTCGGATCGTTCTGGGGCGCGATCATCGGCGCGTTCTTCTATGTGTATGCCCCGGTGTTCTTTGAGTCGCTGGAGCAGTACCGCGAGATCGTGTACGGCGCGCTGTTGATGGTGGCCGTGATCGTGATGCCCCAGGGGCTCGTTGGTGTGGCGGGTCAGTTGCGCCGTGCCTTCTATCGGTTCGTGTTGCGACGCCCCGCGCCGCAGAGCGTCACCACTTGGAATCCGCTGAAATACTTCTGGCGTCGAACGCGCACTGAGGATCTCATCGAGCCCGCCTCGAACGGTCATGGTGCACTGGCCGACCCCACTGTGACGGCGGTGCAATCACGCGACTTGTCGCAAGCCGTGCCGCCCGATGACGGGCTAATCCTCGCGGCCAACGACATCGAGGTGAACTTCGGCGGCGTCAAAGCGGTCGCGGGCGTGACACTCGGACTCGCCGAAGGTGAAGTGCTCGGTTTGGTCGGTCCGAACGGGAGTGGCAAGTCGAGCTTCTTGAATGCGCTCAGCGGAGTTGTTCCCGCGACTGGATCGCTCCAAGTCCGTGGCGGTGCGTGCGCGCTGGGCGCACCGCGCACCGTATGGAACGCGCGTGTAGCTCGCGCGTTTCAGACGCCCCAGACGTTCATGTCGCTGACCTGTATCGAGAACGTGCTGCTGGGGACGCGAGATCGCAAGCTCACGGGGCTGTCTGGCGCATGGCTACTGCGGCCGCTCATGGTGCGACGGGAGAAGCAGCGGTGGGCGCGCGCGGCGGCGGCGCTGAATCGGTTCGGCCTCCAAGAGATGGCCGAACTGCCGGCCAGTGGCCTGGCGTACGGTCAGCAGCGAATGCTCGAGATTGCCCGGGTCGTAGCTTCCGAGCCCGATGTGATTCTTCTCGATGAACCTTCGGCGGGGCTGAACGCCGCGGAGACGGAGATCCTGGCGCAGCACATCGCCTCGATCCGGGCCGATGGGATCAGTCTCTTGGTGGTCGACCACAAGATCGACTTCATCACGACGATCTGCGACCGCGTCGCGGTCTTGGAGTTCGGTGAACTGATCACCGTGGGGGCGCCTGAAGAAGTGTGGGGCGACGAACGGGTGATCGCGGCGTACCTCGGGACGGAGTGAAGGTGCTTGAGATCGAAGACCTCCACGTGTCGTACGGCGCCGTCGCCGCCGTACGCGGTATTTCGTTGTCCTTGAATGAGGGGGAGAGCGTCGCGCTGCTGGGTCCCAACGGCGCTGGCAAGTCGTCGACGCTGCGCGCGATTTCGGGCCTCTGCGCATACGAAGGAAGCATTCGTTTCGAGGGACGCGAGGTGCGTTCCACCAAGGCCGAGATGCTGTCGCGCGCGGGCTTGATCCATGTGCCGGAGGGGCGGCGACTCTTCGCTTCACTCAGCGTGCATGAAAACCTGACCATGGGAACGATTGCCCTCGGGAAGCGAACCCCGGTGTTCACCATCGACGACGTCTACGACCTGTTTCCGGCGCTGGTTCGACTCCGAGATCGCGAATCGTGGTCACTGTCGGGTGGCGAGCAACAGATGGTGGCATTGGGCCGCGCGTTCGTCGCGGGGCCTCGAGTGCTCATGCTGGATGAACCCAGTCTCGGTCTCGCCCCGATCCTTGTGACGGCGGTCTTCGACGCGCTGACGCAGGTGAAGGACCGCGTGCCGATTCTGCTGGTGGAGCAGAACACCACCAAGTCGCTGGCCCTGTGTGCGCGTGGGGCGGTGCTGGTCGACGGTGGGATCGCGCTCGAAGGCTCCTCGGAACAGCTCAGCGACCGTCGGGCGCTTCTCGACTCGTACCTGGGTCAGGAAGAGATCGACGAGGTGGCCTCCGAATCCTGATCCTCGAAACGATCGGCACTCTTCAAGCGATCGTCGGGGCCTACGAGCGTTGCGGAGCGCGGGAGTACAACTCCTCGATGAGGTTGGCGAAGGCCGCTTCGACGACGTGACGACGAAGCTTCTGGGTAGGCGTGAGTGCGCGGGGGATCTCATCGAGTGCGCGGTCGGTTACCGCGAATTGCTTGACCTGTTCAGGGCGGCTGAGGGTCGAGTTCACCGCGTCGACGTGCTCCGAGATGTCGTCGAAACCGGCATCCGGGGTGGGCTCGATGAGGGCTACGAGGTACGGCCGATCGTTGCCGATGACGACCGCTCGCTGAATGAGTGGTGACGCGGTCAGCTTGGCTTCGAGCCCCGCCGGCGCCATGTTCTTGCCGCCCTTGGTGATGATGATCTCCTTCTTTCGTCCGACGATCTGCAGCTCACCGTCGTGGGTGAACTTTCCGACGTCACCGGTGTGGAGATAGCCGTCGTCGGTGCACATCGCCTGCGTGGCCGCGGCGTCGTTGTAGTACCCGAGGCACACCCCCGAACTACGCACCAGGATTTCGCCGTCGGCGGCGAGGCGTATCTGCACGCCCGGCAGTGGTGTTCCCACGGTGTCGACACGGGGTGCCGTGGCCCACGGCATCGCGATCCCACTGCCCTCAGTCATTCCGTACCCGTTGCGAATCTGAATTCCGTGACGGGCAAAGGCGGCGAGCACCTCGCGGTCCAACGGAGCTCCCCCTGCAAGGAGGACGCGCAACCGATCGAGTCCGGCGCGGGCCAGCGCCCCATCGGTCTCGATGTCGGTGGCTTCGAGTAACCCACGCAACTTTTCGAGGACTCGGGGCACCGCGAACATCACGCTCGGTCGGATCGCGGGAAGATCGTCGAAGAGTCGATCGAGGGTGCTGAAGTTCAGCGTCCACCCGATCGCCGACCCGAGAACAAGCGTGTTCTGCTGTTCCGCCGTGTGACTCATCGGCAGGAAAGACAGGTACTCGTCGGTGTCGCGGTAGCCCAGTGCGGGGGCCACGCTGCGCTCGATCTGTCCGATGGTGCGAAAGCTGTGCATCGCCCCCTTCGGTTCACCGGTCGTGCCGGATGTGTAGATGATCGTGCAGACCTGATCAGGATCAAGTGCCCGTACATGGTGCTCGAGGCGGTCGAGGGGGTTGTCGGGGATCCGATGCGCGTCGACGAGCCGTGGCCACGACGGCGCATTGCCTGCCTCTGAACCGAACACGAGCGTGTGCTGGAGCGAGGGGCAGGAGGAACGTACCGACGCGACCGCCTCGAGCAGATCGCGATCTCCGGCAAACGCAATACGGCAGCCGGCATGTGAAATGACGTGACGAATCTGGTCGGGCGCGCTGGTCGGGTACACGCCCACGAGCACACCGCCCGCGATCTGGATCGCCAGGGCGGTCAGGTACCACTCGGCGCTGGTGCCCGCGAGGATTGCGACGGTCTCGGCGGGGCGCAGGCCGAGTGCAGTGAGCGCGGTAACACGAGCGTCGACTTCGGTCGCGATGTCGCGTCGGGTCCACGCATCCCAGCCGTCACCCGATCGGACGCGGAGTCCCACTCGGGTCGGCTCCCGTCGGGCGCGTTCCACGAAGGCTCGCGGGTGAATCGAGACCATGGTCGAAGCGGTCATGCGCGACCGATGTGGTGCACGGACTCGATCCCCCCGATCGTGTCGATTCGTCGATCGTCCGTCGTCTCACCGCGCGGAGCAATCGTCCAGTTGGACGAGTGACGCCCGCGACTCGCTCGGGAAGGATCGGCGGGGTCGAAACGGGGGAGAACCGATGATCAAGTTGGTGTTCGCGTGGCGAGACCGTCCGGGAATGACGGCCGCGGAGTGCGAAGCGCACTATCACGAGACCCATATGCGGTTGGCCCGCGAGGCGTTCACCGGCTGCGATGGGTTCATCTCGCTGCGTTACAACCGTGTGCGCGAATTCCGGGTGAATGACTTCAATCAGCCTGAGTCCCGTGAAGCCGAAACCGACGTGAACGCGTGGGTTGAGCTCTACTTCGAAAGCGATGAGAAGCTCCAGGCGGCCTTCGGCAGCCCAGAGCTCGCAGCAATGTTCGAGGACCATGTGAACTTCATGGCCACCGAAGAGGTCGAGAACATCAAGATCTACCGCGTCGAGGAAGAAGTGATTCTCGAAGTGGCGCCGATCTGAGCAGCCTCCTTCAAGAGTTCGCCGTGTGCGCCTCGAGGAACTCGGCGAACTTCTCGCGTGCCGCCGCCCGACGGGTCGGGACGTGCTCGCGTGGGGGATCACTCGGCGCGTAGTCATGGAGCACCTTGCGAGCGATGGTGACGCGATGGACCTCGTCGGGACCATCGAGGATCCGGGCCGCGCGCGCCTTGCGGTACATCGCTTCGAGCGGAAGATCAGTCGAGAAGCCGAGTGATCCGTGAATCTGGATCGCGCGGTCAATCACGTCGTAGAGAACCGATGCGCCCGCAACCTTGATCATTGCGATCTCGACGCGACTCGCGGCGGCGCCGTCGCGGTCCATCTTCCAGGCGGCATAGAGCGTCAGCAATCGCGCTTGGGTGAGCGCAATCTTCGAGTCCGCGATCCAGTTCTGAATCGTCTGCTTCTCGGCCAAGAGCGATCCGTGGGTGAAGCGCGTCACCGCTCGTTCGCACAGCATGTCGAATGCGCGGTTGCTCTGGCCGAGCCATCGCATTGCGTGATGGATGCGGCCCGGACCGAGGCGAAGCTGTGCGAGCTTGAATCCTTCGCCTTCGCGGCCCAAGAGGTTCTCGTACGGGACCCGGACGTCGCGGTAGATGATCTCGGCGTGACTCGCATACGTCCCGAACGACGGCTCCGGATGCTCCATTGTCGGGATGTCGCGCACGATGTCGACCCCGGGCGTGTCCGTCGGCACGATGATCATCGAACAACCCTGATAGGCGGGTACATCGGGATTCGTGACCACCATGACGATGAGGAAGTCCGACACCGATCCGTTCGACGTGAACCACTTGTGGCCGTTGATCACCCATTCGTCGCCGTCGCGCACGGCCCTGGTGGTGATCAGTGTGGGGTCGGCGCCCGCTCCTGGTTCGGTCATCGAAAACGCGCTGTGCGCGGTGCCAGCGAGCAGCGGATGCAACCAGCGCTCGCGTTGCGCATCATCTCGCGCGCCAATCGCGATCAGCTCGGCGTTCCCCGAGTCGGGCGCGTTGTTGCCGAACACGAGCGGCGCGTAAAGGCACTCGCCCAGGATCTCGTGCATCAGGGCCAGCTTCACCTGACCGAAGCCGGAGCCTCCGAGCTCGGGGCCGAGGTGCGCGGCCCACAGTCCGCGCTCCTTCACCTGGGCCTGAAGCGGCGCGATCGCCTGGAGCAGGTGGGCGTGATCGAGGTCGAGCACCTCGAGCGGAATGATCTCCTCGCGTACGAACGCGCGCATCCACTGGAGGTCGCGTTCGAATTCCGGGTCGGTTTCGAAATCCCAGCTCACGTCGGTTCCCGTCGTCTCGTGGTCTCGTAGACCTGCAACTTAGTAATCGTTCAGACAAACTGCGGCGGCCGGAGTCGCGGGCCGCGTTCAGAGATCGATCTCGAAGCCGAACGTGTCGGTCCACGCCCGGCTGAAGGGCTCGTCGTCGACGATCGCGTGGAGCGCGACGTACTCCTCGTCGGTGAGTGCGGCGCGGCGCATGAGGTTGCGCGCCGCGTCGGGGCCGACGGTGACGCGAAACGGTGGTGTCGACGTCGTGAGCAGTTGCGCGATCTCGGTGGCGACGGCGTCGGGTTCTAGCTGCAGCGGCGTGTCCGCGAGACCTACGGCGAGGGCGCGACGATACGTATCTACGTATGCCTCGGTCGCGGAATGACGCGTCGCATTGGCATGAATCCGGGTGCGTACCAAGCCGAGTTCGACGATCGACACATGCACACCGTGGCGTCCGACCTCGAGGGCGAGCGCCTCGAGCGCAGCTTCGAGCGCCGCTTTGCTGGCGGAGTAGACCCCGCCCGTGGGGAGTACGTAGCGCGCTGATTGCGAGGAGACCGCGACGATGTGGCCCCGACCTCGCGCCCGCATACGCGGGATGACCGCCTTCGCGGTGCGGAGCGCGCCCACGTAGTTGACCTCGATGGCGCGTTGGACGTCTTCGATGGGCACGTTCTCGATCGCGCCGCCGATGTACACACCGGCATTGCTCACGAGGTGATCGACGTAGTCCGTGCGGCTCCAAATCTCGTCGAACGCGAGATCCACTGCCGCGCCATCGGTCAGGTCGACGATGACGGGATCGATCAAAAGTCCGTCCGCGGTGGCTACGTCGCGCAACGCATCGGCATCGGCCTCGGTCCGGACCGTCGCGAAGACGCGACCGCCGCGCGCCGCAAGGGTGAGCGTCATCGCGCGGCCGACGCCGCTACTCGCGCCGGTGACGACCGACACGGCGTGTTCGGTCATGTCGAGGGCACCGCCTGCTGCAAGAACTCCGCGACGGTCGCGATGATGTAGTCGCAGTCGTCGTCGGTGAGCGCTGGGTTCAACGGTGTGATCAGCCCGGCATCCATCACTCGGTCGGTGTTCGCAAGTCCTGATGGTGCGACGCGGTGTTCGATTGACCGGAAGCCAGGCTGACGGAGGATGTTGCCGGTCCAGACCATGCGCGTGTCGATTCCATTCGTCTCCATGAAACGTTGGAGCGCGGCGCGTGTGAACGGTGCGTCGGGCGCAATGATGAACGGAAAGCACTGCCATCCGGTTGTGAGTCCGTCGAGTTGGCGCGGCGCGATCACCTCGGTCCTCGTGGCGAAGAACCGGTGAAGTCGATCGAAGATGCGTTGGCGGGCGGCGAGGAAGCCATCGAGGCGGAGAAGCTGTTGGAGCCCGAACGCGGCTCCGAGCTCCGACGGCTCGAAGTTCCAACCAATGTCCTCGAACATGAAGAGACTGTCGTAGACCATGCCGTCGAGTTCGGTGAAGAACCGGCCGTCTCCCATACCCTTGCGCGATCCGAACATCTCGATCTCGGAGCTGCGACCCCAACGGCGCAAGAGCAGGGCGCGATCGCGGAGCGCCGGATCGTCGAGTAACACCATGCCGCCCGATCCTGCGCAGGTGATGATGTGCGACATCGAGAAACTGGTCACGGTGAGGTCAGCCCGTGCGCTCGTGGGCGTGCCGCGCAAGATCGGCGCGAACGCGTCACACGAGTCTTCGATGCATATGAGGTCGTAGCGATTAGCCACCGCGCGGACGGCATCCCAGTCGGGCGCGTTTCCGATGAGATTCGGCAGCAAGATTGCCTTCGTACGTGGTCCGATCGCCGCTTCAATCGCGTTGACGTCGGCGTTGAACGTGTCGGATTCCACGTCGATGAACACCGGAACGAGTCGGGAGCGGACCATCGCGGCGACATCGGTCGAGAAGGTGAGTGCGGTGGTGATGATTTCGTCGCCAGGAGCGAGCCCGAGCAACTCGATCGCCACATACAGCCCCGAGGTGCCCGCGTTGACCATCACGCCGAAGCGCTTGCCAAATGCGTTGGCAACGCGCTTCTCGAACCGCTCGACGTTCTCGCCCACGAGAAGCTTGCGCGGCGGGCCCGAAAGCACTTCGACGACCGCGTCGATTTCCTCCTGTCCATGAACTGCGCCGTAGTACTTGATCCGTCGTTTCGTTCGTTCGTTCACTTGGGGTGTTCCTTGCCGTTCGCCGTAGCCATGGTTCCGTTCGCAAGTGTCTTCAGAGGACGGAGCTAGATGTGCGGCAACACCGCGGTCTCGAAACGTTCGAGCATTTCCCACGACCGCGCGGGGTCAATCCCGGCGAGGAGCGGACTGAAATGCAAGACGCCGTCCTCGCCGAGATCGTGGGCGAGGTTGATTGCTTCGGTCGGTGTCATCACGCGGTAGGCGTCGTTGGACCGTCGGATGTCGACGCCATCTTTCGGAACGAACGCGCCGGCGTCGGGTTTGCCGAACGCGGCGGCCGACCAGGCTGCGTAGGTATCAACCTGATGGCGTACGTGCGGTTCGAGCCAGTCCCATGCGCGATCGACGTCGTCGGTGATCCATAGGAAGATGGGGCCCTGTGGAGGGAGAGGCGGCGGCACCGTTCGTCCCACGGTCGCGCATGCGGCGCGATAGCGCTCGTAGTCCTCGAAGCGAGCGGCGTGAAAGCCGTCGGCGACCCGCGCTGCCCGCTCGATGGCGACGTCGGCGTTGCCTCCCATGTGGATGGGCATCGGGTCTTGGTACGGGCGTGGGGTCACCCGCACGGTCTTGCCTTCGAACTCGAATGGTTCACCTGTCCACGCCAGACGGAGGATCGCGACGATCTCTTCGAGGCGGCGCCCACGGCCGCGATACGGCTGGCCGAACATCTCGAAATCGTCGGGCATGTATCCCGCGGCCACGCTGACCTCCAGGCGCCCCTGCAGCAACAAGTCAGCTACCGCGATCTCCTCCGCCAGTCGGATCGGGTGGTAGAGCGGCGCGATCACGGCGTTGATGCGAACCCGGATCGTGGACGTGCGGCCGCCAATCGCGGCTGCGAACAGCAGTGGGCATGGGTTGTAGCCGTCGGTCGCTTGATGATGTTCTCCGAAGCTCACCTGGGTGAAGCCGCGCGTTTCGCCCCACGCGATCTGATCAAGGGCGGCCCCGTAGATGTCGACCGCGGACGCCGGAAACTGCGCGGGATGACGGAGGTCGTAGTGCAGCGCCAACTTCGTCACGCGCGTCCCCCCTTGGTCGCGGTCGCAGGTTCACCGCATGAGGGCAGGCCGTCAATCGTCTAGATGGACGAGCGGCGGGGGCTGCGCCAATTGGGTGATTGCGCGGTGTGGTTGGCTCAGATAGTTCGTGCGCCATGACGCAGTTCAATGAGGGAGCGGCGGCGCTGGTGACGGGCGGCGCGTCCGGCATCGGCGCGGCGGTGGTGAACACACTCGCAACCCAGGGCCACGGGACCGTGGTCGTCGATCGAGATCCCACGGTGGCGACCGGCCCCGGGCGGACCGGGATCGTGGCTGATGTGTCCGATCCAATGGCGTGGCGCGAGATCGTGGAAGTGATCACAGCGCAACGAGTCCGGCTGGTCGTTCTGGCCGCCGGGGTCAACGGTGGTGATGCCGGGCCGGATCTGGATGCGCTGGACGACGCCCGCATCGCGGCAATCGTGGGGGTCAACCTGACTGGCGTCGTGCTCGGCGTCCGCGCGCTCGCACCCGCGCTCGCGGCTGAGGGGGGCGGCACCATCGTCGTGATCGCGTCCGGTGCGGGTCTGGAGCCATTCGATCGCGATCCCGTCTACTCGGCTGCGAAGACGGGAGCCGTGGCTTTCGTGCGCGCGGCGGCGGGCGCACTCGCCGAGCGGGGCGTGACGTTGGTCGCCGTGTGCCCGACCACGGCGGTGGACACGCCCATGCTCACGCCCGCGATTCGCGAGCGCATGCGCGCCAGCGGTCGCCATCCGACCGCGCCGACGGTGATCGCGACGGCAATTGTCGATGCGCTCGGCACCGACACGCCGGGCGCCGTCTACGCCGTGGGCGCCGACGGTGTCTTGAACCGAGTGGGACCGTGACGGCGCGCACGCGGACACCGATGCTCACCGCGAGCCACTTGACGATCTGCGGCTCGTTGCCACGCGTGGCCTCCCCGATGCGTTTCGCGGCGCGCGCCATCGCCGCGCAATCCGCAGGTTTCGACGCGATGTCGCTCACGGCACTGGAGTTCCAGCGTGAACTCGATGAGGGGGCGACGCCCTCCGAGCTGCGTTCGGTCGCGGACGACGCCGGGATCGTGGTGGACGAGGTGGAGTTCCTCGTGGACTGGACGCGCGATGGCGAACCCGGTCGAGCCGCTCGTGCGCGTGAAGCCACTCTCTACGCCATGGCCGACGCCTTCGGGTCCACCCGCCTACACGTCGGGGAGTTCGACGAAGTGGGACCCCTCCCGCCGTTCGATGCGGTCGCGGAATCCTTCGGCGGCCTGTGCGATCGTGCGGCCGATCACGGACTCCGAGTCGGGCTCGAGTTCGTGCCGTACAGCCCGATCGCGTCGTTGTCCGACGCGTTGGCCATCGTGACAACTGCGGGCCGAGCCAATGGAGGTGTGGTGATCGACACCTGGCACTGCGACCGGGCCGGCGTTTCGCTCGAGACACTTTCGGCGGTCGACCCGGCCCTGGTCGTGTCGATCCAGCTGGCCGATGCGGGCCCCCTCGAGGGGTCGATCCGTGAGGACACGATTCATCGCCGCCTTCCGCCCGGAGAGGGATCGATCGATGTGGGTGGCTATCTCCGCGCGCTCGCTCGGTGCGGCGCCGCGGGAGTGCCGGTAGACGTAGAGATCGTGTCGGACGCGCAACGGGCGCTCCCATTGCCCGATGCGGCGGCGCGGGCCGCCCAGGCGGGTCGAGAGGCGCTGGCGAAGGGATGGAAGACGTGATCCGGGCGGAGCAATGCGTACCAAGCAATTGCTTGGTACGGTGGTGGTTGTGACACGGCTCGGAATCACGATTCCCCTTGCTGGAGTAGCCGGGGTCGGTGATGAGGTGGCTCGGCTCGGGGCGGCGGGCTACACCGATTGCTGGACCGCCGAGACTGCGGGCAGCGACGCGTTTGCTCCGATTGTTGCGGCCGCCACCCAGGAGACCATGGGCTTTGGGACCGCGATTGCTTCTGTGTACGCCCGCGGTCCCGGGCTGCTGGCGATGCAGGCGGCGACCGCGGCCACCATTGCGCCCGGGCGATTCACGCTTGGTATTGGTACGTCCTCGAAACTCATGACGGAGGGGTGGAACGCGACGACCTTCGATCGGCCGGTCGCACGAACGCGCGACACCGTGCGGTTCCTTCGAGCCGCCCTGGCCGGCGAGAAGGTGAGCGCAGAGTTCGAGACGTTCGCGATTCGTTCGTTTCGACTCGAGGCGCCGCCCGAAGTCGTTCCGCCGATCGCGGTGGCGGCGTTGCGACCCGCGATGTTGCGCATGGCGGGCGCCGAAGCCGATGGCATCGTGCTCAACTGGCTCGCGGCGCGCGACGTTCCAATGGTGGTCAGCACGGCCTACCCCGATCAGGAGCCGGGCATCGTGGCGGCCCGCATCTTCGTGTGTTGCTCTGAAGATGCGGGCGCGGTGCGCGCCGCCGCTCGGCGACTCGTGTCGACCTATCTCACGGTGCCGACGTACGAAGCGTTTCAACGCTGGCTCGGGCGCGACGCGCTGACATCCATGTGGGACGCTTGGAAGCAAGGCGATCGTGCGGGAGCAACCGATGCGGTTCCCGACTCGGTGGTCGACGAATTGATCCTGCACGGCTCGATCGACGCGTGCGTCGAACAAGTAAAGGCCTACGCGGCTGCCGGTGTGACGGTGCCGGTCGTGAAACTCCTCGGGCTCGGCGTCGATCACGACCTCGACGCGACCGCGATTGCGTTCGGCGAGGCGTGGGCGCGGCGATGACGGCACCGGCCGGAATCGACACAGCTGCAGTCGATGCATGGCTGCGCGAACACGCCCCCGCAATTGCTCCGCCGGTCCGGTGGACGGCGATTGAGGGCGGACGCTCGAACCTCACCTACACCGGCGTGGACCGGCACGGAACGGCGTGGGTACTGCGACGACCACCGCTTGGCGCGGTACTCGAGTCGGCGCATGACGTAGTGCGCGAGCAACGAGTCATCCACGCACTCGGACCGACCCCCGTGCCGGTTCCTGAAGTGGTCGCAGTGTGCCAAGACCGGGCGGTGAACGACGCGCCGTTCTACGTGATGTCGTTCGTGGCTGGCCGCGTGGTTCGTACGCCCGCCGAGGCGCTCGCCATGGGGCACGTGGCGCGCGGTCACACCGGACGAGCGCTGGTGGATGTCCTCGCCGCGATTCACGCCGTAGATCCCGACCAGATCGGTCTCGGAGATCTCGGTAGACCCGATGGGTTCGCGGCGCGCCAGATTCGCCGGTGGCGCACGCAGGTCGAGCGGGCGAGCACCCGAAAGCTGCCGCAGCTCTTTGAAGTGGCCGACGAACTCGAACGGCGAGTCCCACCGCAAACCGAGACCACGATCATCCACGGTGACTTCCGCATCGACAACTGCATCCTGGGCGAGGGAGGCACCGTCGAGGCAGTACTCGACTGGGAGCTCTCGACGCGGGGTGACCCTCGTTCGGACGTAGGCCTCTTGCTCGCGTACTGGGCCGACCCCGCCGATGGGTTCACGGCGCTACAGGACCCTCCGACGGCAGTTGCGGGATTTGCGTCGCGAGCTGAACTACTCGATGGGTATGCGGACGCAAGTGGACGCGACCTCTCGTCGATCGACTTCTGGATCGCCTTGGCGTACTGGAAGCTCGCCTGCATCGTCGAGGGTGTCTACACGCGGCTGATCGCAGGTGTGATGGGCGATGCATCTGTCGATCCCGCACCGTTTGGTGAGCGAGTTCCGATGTTGGTGACGCGCGCCGCGCGTCAACTCGAAGGTGTTTCATGAGCCGCGAGGAGAGGTCGTGACTGAAGCAGTGATCGTGTCGGCGGTGCGCACGCCCATCGGGCGGGCCAATAAAGGCGCGTTCGTTGACTGCCGGCCCGACGATCTTGCCGGGCTGGCGATCCGCGAGGCGCTGGCGCGAGTCCCCGCGCTGGATCCCCTGGAGGTGGAGGACGTCCTCCTCGGATGCGCGCAACCGGCTGGTGAGCAGGGGTACAACCTCGCGCGCGTGAGCGCGATTCTTGCCGGGATGCCGCTCGTCCCGGGTGCGACCGTCAACCGGTATTGCTCCTCGTCGTTGCAGGCCATTCGGATGGCTGCTCACGCGATCCGTGCGGGGGAGGGCGACGTCTTCGTCGCCGCGGGGGTGGAGTGTGTCTCTCGCTTCTCCCGCGGGAAGAGCGATGGCATGCCCGAGACGCACAATCCTCGTTTCGCCGCCGCGGAAGCGCGGACCGCCGACCGGAGCTTCGGCGGCGCCGGCGCGTGGGCGCCCATCAGTGGAGTGCCCGACATCTACATCGCGATGGGGCAGACCGCGGAGAACGTCGCCGACCTTGAAGGCGTCTCGCGCGATGCCCAGGACGAGTTCGCGGTCCGGTCTCAACAGCGAGCGTCGAAAGCGATCGCCGACGGGGCGTTCGAGCGTGAGATCGTCGGTGTGACCCTGGCTGACGGCGCCGTGGTAACTCGAGACGACTGTCCTCGCCCCGACACGACCGTTGAAGGACTGGCCAATCTCAAGCCGGCATTTCGTCCTGACGGAACGGTCACGGCCGGAAACGCATGCCCGCTCAACGACGGATCCGCCGCGGTCGTGGTGATGAGTGACGCACGCGCCGCCGAGTTGGGAATCACGCCCCGCGCCCGCATCGTCAGTTCCGCAGTTGGTGGTGTTGATCCCGAGATCATGGGTCTGGGTCCGATCGAGGCGAGTAAGGCGGCCCTCAAGCGAGCAGGCCTCACCATTGACGACATCGACTTGGTGGAGATCAACGAGGCGTTCGCGGCGCAGGTCATCCCTTCGGCCGCCCACCTCGGCGTGGATCACGAGAAGCTGAACGTTCGGGGCGGCGCGATCGCGCTCGGTCATCCCTTCGGACAGACCGGTGCCCGCATCATGACCACGTTGCTCCACGCGCTCGAGGACACCGGGGGGCGCTACGGACTCGAAACGATGTGCGTCGGCGGTGGCCAGGGTATGGCGATGATCATCGAACGGTTCTGACGCGCGGCCTCAGATCGTCTGTGGAAGCCGGAAGAGTTCGATCGCGTTGTCGCGCACGATGCGGTTGATCTCTTCCTGCGCCAAATCCTGCATCGCCTCCTGCGCATAGGCGTAGGTGTCGGGCCAGGTGGAGTCCTGGTGCGGGTAGTCGCTTTCGAAGGTGATTTGGTTCACGCCGATCGTGCCGCGATTCTCGATGCCGAAATCGTCTTCGAAGAAGCATCCATAGACGCGCCCGTGGAAGTACGTGCTGGGCGGGTTCGGCGTGCCCTCACGCGCGCGCATCACGGCATTGTTCTGCTCCCAGATGCGGTCCACGCGCTCGAGCACAAAAGGCATCCAACCGATCTGGGACTCTGAGAACGCGAGCTTGAGATTCGGAAACCGCGGCAGGTGTCCTGAGAACAGCCAATCGATCAACGCCATTTGCGAGTTCATTGATGTGAGGGCCGCGATGACCGCACCCGGAGCGTCGCGTGATGTGGTTTGGAACTGCGAGGAGCTGCCGATGTGGATGCAGATCACCGTCCCCGTTTCGTCACACGCTTCGAAGAAGGGGAGCCAGTAACCGTCCTTGTCATGAATGCTTGGAAGACCGATCGCGTAGGGCAGCTCGGTGAACGCAACGGCAGTCACCCCACGGGCCGCGTTGCGTCGGACTTCGCGGGCGGCCTCGGTCGGATCCCACAGCGGGATCAGGCACAGCGGAATGAGACGCCCACCGGAGTCGCCCGCCCACTCCTCAACCATCCAGTTGTTGTAGGCGCGCACGCACTCCAAGGCGAGATCCTTGTCCTCGGCCCAGAGGAAGGTCTGACCTGCGAAACGCGGGAATGTGGGGAAGCAGAGCGACCGCTCAACGTGATTCACATTCATGTCGGCGAGCCGCGCGGTCAGATCCCAGCATCCCTTGCGCATGACGTCGTAGGTGATTGGTTTGGTGTCGACCTCCGACGGGGGGAGTCCGACCGAGGCCAATCCGGTGACGATCGGTGCCCGAAGTTTCTCGTACACCCAGAAGTCGGTCATCGGTCCCTCGGTCGCGACGCGCACGAGCTCTCGCCCCTCCGGAATGATCTCGTAGGGGGCCTGCACGACCCGAGGCCCCCGC
>Ga0182741_1003980_pt1 | contig 15025 bp, 13 predicted proteins | sample eDN5th37CBELigOP_FD_128874 | JGI IMG/M metagenome (GOLD analysis project Ga0182741, IMG submission 128874) | Enriched Organic Plus compost microbial communities from Emeryville, California, USA - eDNA 5th pass 37_C BE-Lig OP (version 2) (version 2) ...
CTGGGGAGGTCCGGATGCAATGGCCGAGCGGATTGATGGTCGCCTCGCCTTCCTGAAGGCCGAACTCAAGATAACAGAGGCTCAGACGCCGGCATGGAACACGCTAGCCGACGCCATCCGCAAGTCCATTGCCACACGAACGGAGCGCATGCGCGGCAAATGGTCAGGTGATGACAAGGCAAAGACGCTGATTGAGCGTCTCGACGCCCATGAGCAATTCATGACCGCGCGGCTTGATGAGATCAAGCAAATCAAGGCAGCCTGGGGTGAGCTCTATCAAGGTCTCTCCGAGAGCCAGAAAAAGGAAGCCGACGAGATCGTCCTGCCCATGATGGGCATGGGTGGTCCGGGCATGAGTTGGAGATGACCTGCCGTTTGGCGGCCGCGATTGCGCCAGCACCATCAAAGTCAATGCGAACTCTGTTGTGTGCGCTGGCACTTTTGTTCGCCGAAGGCGCCGCAGATGAATTGAGAGGTGAGCATCTGTCGCTGGATCGCGGACGCGTGATCGCGGAGCGCGAATGCGCGCGCTGCCACGCCGTGGGTCCGACAGGACAGAGCCCGCACGCCAAAGCACCGCCCTTTCGCGAACTGCCGAAGCGGTATCCGGTCGAGCCTCTCGCCGAGGCCCTCGTCGAGGGCATTGTCGTGAGGCACGGTGACATGCCCGAGTTCGTGTTCGAGCCCGACGATGTTGACGCGATCCTTGCCTATATTGCGAGCCTGGAGAAATGAGGGAAGGAGTGGCAGCACGCCATCAAACGCGGGCTGAGGACGTGCAATGCCCCCTGTGCCACCACTCCCATGAGGGACATCGCTGATCTCCCAGGCGATAGCCTTGAGGCGCGTCAATACAACATGCGACACCTTGGGATGCGATTCGCGCTCCAGAAGGAGCCATCGGAACAAAGTCACATGTGGAACGACCCATGGCTCCCCAAGGCGGCGTGCATCTTCCTGAGGCTCGACCTCGCAGTGTGTCCTGCCCGAGCTGAAAACCACGCACTTAAGAGGGGGTTCGACATAGCCAACGAGAAATGCTCGCACTGCCATGCCATAACGCACGACGATCTCCCGCCTCGCGCGATCGTCATCCCGTTCAGGCAATCGTAGGCCCTCAATCGAAGTTCCCCAATACGTAAGGCGGCACCGTTCGCACTGAATGGCAAGGCCGACATCACAGCCCAGTCCGCCGCCATCCACCGCGAGATCCCGTGGCACCTCATCGCCGATCAACTACGACAGCCGGATTCCACCAGCAGCTACGCCGGATTGTACTAGGCCACAACTGCCGCCGCGATCATTCCGACCGAAAGCGCGGCGCCGGCCAGCGGCACCCAGCGTGGCACAGTGAAGACGCCCTCGGTGGCTGGTCGCTGCCTCTGAATTCGCCAAAGCGCAATGTCGACCGCCGCGAAGATCCCGAGCGTCAAGGCGTTCGCGAGTGCCAACAGCTGATTGAACGGTAGGATCAAGGCCGTCACCAGTACGATAATTCCCGCTAGGACCGTGGCTGCGATGGGCGTCTGGGTTCGCGGATTGACGCGGCCAAGCACGGCAGGCAATTGCCGACGACGCGCCATGCCATAGAAGAGACGCGCCAGCATCATGATCTCGACCAGGACTCCGTTAGCGACGGCCAATGCGCCCACAGCGGCAAACAGGCTCGCATAGGGGCCATTGAAGACGTCAAGCAGCGGGCTCGCGCCGCCTCGGTCGGAAAACACGAGCGATGTCGCCACGACGACATAGAGAAGCGTGCTCACGACAATAGCGCCGAGAATGGCATACGGCACCGTGCGGTGCGGGTCCTTGGTCTCCTCGGCCATATTGACCAGGCTTTCGAAGCCGATGAAGGCGAAGAATGCAATGAAGGCACCGGCAACGACGCCCTGCCAAGCTGCCGGGCTCGTGGGCAACATGCTCCCGACATCGAAGCTCGGCGCGGCTAGAAATCCCATCCAGGCGGCGATGACGAGGCCCAGGATCTCGATAGTACCGATCGCAGCCGCGAAGTGGACGCTCTCACGCACGCCAGCTATTGCGAGCAACGTAAAGGCAACAACCAACACGGCTATGAGGGCTGACGGCGGCAAGTGGATGAAGACGGAGAGATAATAGACCGCGCCGCTTGCAATGGAGGCTGCGGCGACCGCAACCGCGAGCGTGAGGGCCACTCCCGTGATCTGTGCGGCACGGTCGGAGCTGAAACCTTCCTTGACGAAGGCAGCCGCCCCGGCAGCTTCCGGAAACCGACTCGCCAGTTCCGCGTAGCACAAGCCGGTAAGGCCGGCCGTAATCCCGGCAAGCAAGAAAGACAGCGGAGCGGCCGGGCCGACACGTCCGATGACCGATGCGATCGCAACGAAGATGCCGGCGCCGACAATGACAGCGAGCCCGTAGAGGAGGAGCGGCCAGAAGGTGAGCGAGCGCCGCAAAGCGACGTGCGCGGTTGCTCGATTGTTATGGGGCGTCATTCCAGCTCCAGGCTTGATGCTTGTTCGATGAGAGGCGCCGCGGGTTGCCCCTCAGCGGACTCTCGTGAACCAGTGTTATCAAGAAAGAAGGCCGGTCTCTCAAGATCGGTGCGAGCTTGCGTAGAGGCAGCGAATACAACCGATGGAACCTTGTCCTCTGCCGTACGTTGTTAGCCGATGGCAGTGAGCATCGTGGGGGCGGTCGTGAATTCCCAGAGGTTAGCAGGCGCCGATCATCCGGCGGGCCTTCCGATAAGCGCAATGAGCCTTCACGTCCCGCCCAAGCACTTCCTGGAGGCGCTGCCGATCGCAATATACGCGTGCGCCGCCGATGGCCGGATTCTTTGGTTCAACGAACGCGCCTGCCGACTGTGGGGACGAACGCCACGGGTGGGGGACGCCCACGAGCTGTACTGTGGTGCTTATACCGTGTTCGCGGGTGAGCGGCGGATACCGCCCGAAGAGACCCCCATGGCCGAGGTGCTTCGTACCGGCACTCCGATACGCAGTGCAGAAGCGCGCGTCCAGCGCCCGGATGGTTCCGAAGTCTGGGCCGAGATCCACATCGAGCCCGTACGCGATGAGGCTGGAGCTGTCATAGGCGCAATAAATTGCTTTCATGAGACCAATGGCCCCCCGCGCGAGCATATGCGCTGGCTCGCCGAGGCGTACGACAATGCAAGGATTGGCATCGCGGAGGTCGAGCGGGGCGGACAGCTGCGCCGTCTCAATGCGCATCTGCGGGATATTCTCCAGGCCGCTCCCGAAGACAAAACGGTCTTCGACCTGATACACGGCGATGACCGTAAAGCGCTAATTTCCTTGTTCGAGCAGCAGCTGGCCGGTCACCTCGATCACTATGAGCTCGAGATTCGATTGAGCCCCGAAAACGGGGAGCACCGCTGGGTAAGCGTCAGCTCCCGGGGCGTTAAAGATACGCAAGGAACCCACCAGTGTGCTCTCTGGATTGTGCGCGACATTAGCCCACGCAAGGCATCCGAGAAGCGGCTGGAAAGCTTCAGTAAGAGCCAGACTGCACTTCATACGCTGACGGCCACATTGCAGAGGGCCGGTGCGCCGGACGAAGTATACTCGGCCGCTATTGATGCCATCCACCGGTCCCTTCTATGCTCGCGCGCTTCTGTGCTGCTGTTAGATGCGCAAGGGGTGATGCGCTTCGAGATGGCGCGAGGACTCTCCCGTACTTACATGGAGGCGGTAGAGGGGCATTCCCCATGGGATGCGGGCACCGCTGATGCGCGGCCTATCTGCATAGACGATGTTGTCGCATCGAGCCTGGCCGGCGATCTAAAGGGCGCGGTATTGCAAGAGGGTATCCGGGCGCTGGCATTCATTCCCATCGAAAGCCATGACCGCCTGCTCGGAAAGTTCATGGTCTACTACGACGAGCCCCATTCCTTCTCGCGGGCCGAGGTAGACACGGCGCGGACCATAGCTCGGCACGTGAGTTTCAGCCTGGAGAGGCTGCATTCGCAGCGCTCGGCGCAGCATCTGGCCGCCATCGTGGAATCGTCCTGGGACGCGATCGTAAGCAAGGACACAAACGCGATTATCACGAGCTGGAACGCGGGGGCTGAACGATTGTTCGGCTACACGGTCGCAGAGGCGGTCGGAAAGCCGATCACAATGGTCATACCGCCGGATCGTTTGGATGAAGAGCGCAATATCCTGGCCCGAATCCGCAGGGGCGAGCGGGTCGATCCATTCGAGACTGTTCGCGAACGGCGTGATGGCACGCTCATCGACGTATCGCTGACGATATCCCCGATCCGCGACAGTGCAGGTCGCATCGTGGGCGCTTCAAAAATCGCCCGTGATATTTCGGGGCAAAAGGCGGCCGAACGCAGCCTGCGGGAAAGCGAGCAGCGGTTGCACGATCTCTTATCGGCAATTCCGGCTGCCATCTACACAACGGATGCCGACGGGAGGCTGACCTACTTCAACGATGCCGCGGTTGAGTTCTCTGGTCGACGTCCCGCTCTCGGCGTCGACAGATTTTGCGTAAGCTGGAAACTCTTCAAACCAAGCGGGGAACCTCTGCCGCACGAGGAATGTCCGATGGCGCTCTCTCTCAGGGAGGGCCGGCCGGTCCGCGGCGTAGAGGCAGTGGCAGAGCGACCTGACGGTACACGGGTCCCATTTATTCCCTATCCAACACCTCTGCGCGACAGCTCCGGCAAGATTGTCGGTGCTATCAACATGCTCGTCGACATAAGCCAGCGGAAGGACGCCGAAACCCAACAACGGCTTCTCCTCCACGAGCTGAACCATCGTGTGAAAAACAACATGCAGATGCTCCAGGCCCTGCTTGCGCGCTCAGCACGTCGGGCCTCAAGCCCGGAGGCGCGGTTGAGCTTGGAGGAGGCATCGGCCCGCGTCGCAGCTCTCGCGTCGGCCCAGCGGGTCCTATACGGGCAATCCGGCGGGCAGTTGTTCGCATCAGACCGGCTTGTGAAGGAGGTTTGCGAGGCGGCGCGCCAGGCGTTCCCAGCGGGGGTGACTCTGACGCATGAAGCGGCATCCATCGAGCTCAATAACGACATCGCGATGCCGCTCGCGCTTATCTTAAATGAACTGCTGACCAATGCCGTCAAGCATGGCGCACGGGGCTTAAAGGAAGCAGAGGTACGGGTATCGCTTCAGCAATCGGAGGGAGATTTGGTACTTTCGGTTGAAGACGATGGACCAGGCTTTGATCTGGAGAGCGTGCGTAAATCCTCATCCGGCATCCAGCTTATCGAAGGGATAGCCCGGCAGGTTGCCGGCAACCTCACGATCACGCGTAGGCCCCGCACCCGCGTAACTTTGCGATTTCCGGTGAAAACCTGATGATTTTTGACCGACTTGACACGACGCGGCTGCCCGAGATCACAGCATCACCGGTCAGGGCTCCGATCATACTCAACATGCGCGACGATGGGATTGGAGCGGAGAAGGTGTCATCGCAGGGTGACGTTGTGCTCATAGTCGAGGATGATTTTCTCATCGCGATGGATTTGGAGGCGGCCCTCACCGACGCGGGATACAAAGTAGCTGCCGTAGCAGTAACCGCTGATGAGGCCATTGCTCTGGCCGCCGCGCACGCACCGGCCGTCGTTCTCATGGATATCCGACTGCTAGGCGACCGCGATGGGATCGATGCCGCCCTGGAGATCTATCGCTTGTATGGCGTTCGCTCGGTGTTCACGAGTGCCCACTCAGATGAAGAATCTCGCCGTCGAGCGGAGCCGGCAATGCCCTACGGCTGGATTGAGAAGCCCTATGCGGTCGGTACGATCGTGAGTTTTCTTCAACGCCTCAAAGATACCACCTGATTTATTTTTGTCGGAGCGGGATGCTGCCGCTGAGCGGAAAGCTTGGCGTTACTGCCCGATCGCGTACATCTGCAATGCGATGCCGATAAGGACGACGTGCGCGCCAACGAGCAGAACAAAAGGTACGACGAAGTCGCGCATCGGATGATCCTCATTATGGCTGCGTTAGTTGCCCCGCACGTCTCAGCGACTGGAGACTGGCCTCAAGAACGCAATCTGTGGGGATATGTTCCGAGTTAGCGAATACGTATCCGGTCGGGCTGAAGACGTGCTTAACGCCGTCGCTTAAAGCGCTCTCCTCGGTCAGCATTGGCGGCCCGCCACGTTGCCGTCTTCACTTTCTGCCAATGGGGACATTGTCCCCACCGGTACGGCAGATCCTTGCGCTTTGAGACGATACCTTCCATGCCGTGCTCCTCAGCCGCCCGTAGGAGCGCGATAGGATCGTTGAATGTCTCGGCGAGCTGGATCACCTCGGATCCGCCTAAAAGCCCCTCGAGCGAGTCCTTGCGGTGCTCGAGAGGGTAGCGCCGCAGGTCCTTGCCATTGAGGATCAGCAGGTCGAAGGCGATGACGTTCACCTGGCCGCGTCGGATGGCGGCGGGAAGCGTGTTGAAGTCGTAGCCGTCGTGCTCACCGATGAGTTCGCCATCGATTGCGAAACTACGTGCTTTGAGAGCTCGAGCAGCTTCGACGATGCCGAACACCTGCTAGGTCCAATCGTTCCCCCTACGGGTATGAACCCGGATGCCGTCCGTATCTTTGATGACCTGACAGCGCCAACCGTCCCACTTGATCTCATGCAACCAATTCGGCCCCGCCGGTGGCTGCTTGACGAGGATCGGAACGGCGGAAGGGATGAGTGGGATACGCTTCACACAGGCGGATATGGTGCCCGCACGCTCTCTAGCAAGCCTCTGGGAAGGTTACAAATAAGAAAGCCCGGAACCGCCCGCTGCACGGTTCCGGACCCCCGCCTACCTCAAAGCCATCATAGCTTCAGATACGGCGGCAGTCAGCATCCCTCTTCAGGTCAAAAACCTACTCTCCTATTTCTTTGCAAATCCGACACCGTGAAACAACCACCAATGAGACTCGAATACGATCGCCATGCCTCTACGCGCACGACCACGCCGACAACCCGCTGGTGCGAGATCTCTTGGCTAGCTCGATGTGAGGTCTCCAGCGCAACCCCTTCCGCTGACACGAGTTACTAAGTTCGTGTGCACTCTTGAGGGGAAATCATGCTCCGTCAGTTGCTTTGCGTTCTATCGGTCACGGGCTTCGCTCAGTCGGCATCGGCCCAGGACCGCATGGACTGGATGCCGTGGAATAAACCCGGCTACACAGCGCCCGCCTATCAAAGTCCCGCACCGCGTGAGCGCGAGCCTCTCGAACGGCCGCCTCCTATGAACCTCAATGCGCCGCCGGCGATACTTGATGGAGGCCCTCGTCCGCCCGTCTCGCCCCTCTTACCAGAACGTATCGCGTTCAATAGCTCCTATGCCGCCGGTACGATCGTCATCGATACCTCAGCGAGGCGCCTCTATTTGGTGCAATCGCCCGAAGACGCACTGGTCTATCCGATCTCTGTCGGCCGTGAAGGCTTTACATGGACAGGCACGGAAACGATCAGCCGAATAGCGAGCTGGCCGGACTGGCACCCGCCGGCGGAAATGCGAGAGCGCGATCCGCGCCTCCCTGAGAAGATGACCGGCGGCGTCCGTAATCCTCTCGGTGCGAAAGCCCTTTATCTTGGGAATTCGCTTTACCGCATTCACGGCACCGATAACGAGCGCACCATCGGCCGGGCCTCATCTTCCGGCTGCTTTCGCATGACAAATGGCCACGTTGTGGATTTGGCCTCGCGTGTGAGTCCTGGAGCCACGGTGATTGTGCTCGATAAGCTCCCCCAAAACATCGCGGGGCTTAATCCTTCCAATAGCCCAGAGACGACGGACGCGTCCGCATCGAGCGCAAGGACTGCCACGGTCGGCGGCCTCGTGGAACGCCTGAACGCAAGCCAGCGTTGAGTACCATTGGCCAGGCATCGGGCCGTTGCGTAGTAAGTATTCCTGTCGGTGATCATCGAAGGAGAATCGCATGAGTGTCGACATTGCACTCGTCGTTGGCAGTCTTCGCCGTGAGTCATTGAACCGCAAGCTTGCTCAGGGATTGGTGAAGCTTGCGCCTTCGGATTTCGCCTTCAAGGAGCTCCAGATCGATGATCTCCCCCTGTACAATCAAGATGATGACGCCAACCAAGCGCTTCAGGTAAAGCGGCTGAAATCGGAGATCGCTGCCGCGAAGGGCATTCTCTTTGTGACGCCCGAATACAATCGATCCATACCGGGCGTTCTGAAAAACGCGCTCGATCACGCATCGCGCCCCTACGGTCAAAATGCCTGGGCCGGCAAGCCTGCGGGGGTTATTGGTATCTCGCCCGGCGCGATAGGCACGGCGCTCGCGCAGCAGCATCTGCGCAATATCCTAGCTTATCTCGACATGCCCACTCTCGGGCAGCCAGAAGCATTTATCCAGGCGAAGGATGATTTGTTCGCGTCTGACGGTGCCATAGGCACAAGCAGCAGGAAGTTTCTCCAGGAGTGGATGGATCGCTATGCCGGATGGATAAGGCATCACGCCAGTTAGGTGGTCGCCTCCCTATTGCGACGTGCCGAGTGGATTGGATCGTGTGCGTCCCACGAAAAAGCCTCGGGCTTTAAGCCCGCGCAGGACAGGTTCAGGGTTTGCATTGACCGGCATAGGCTCGCGCACACCAAGAGCAAACTCGCGCTCAAAGTCCCAGGCGTCTGGCCCGGACGGCGGGTTGGTCCCATCATTCTCAAGCGTAACGGCCCAGGTCTCTCGGTTCGCCCGCGATCGGAAAAGATAGGCGCGGACAGCATTATGGCGTCCCGCCGAGTAAACTGGCGTAAAAGTCATGACCTCGCCATGCACCAAGGGCCGGTTCGTGGAGTGTGAAGCGTGAGACTGCGCGAACATGGCCTAAGCGATTCCGTTTCGCCAAGCCGAGGTGCTCTTACACTGGCGGCAGATTCTCTCACCTGCCCAGGCACTGGGAAAGTCTCTCCGACAAATCATGCAAGGACGGATTTTCTCCTCGCAAGCTCGCGCGGGCTGGTCTTCATTCGCGCGCGATATAGATCGGTCTAAGATGTCACATCTCCACATAAGCTTACGGAGCCGGACACCATCGCGTCCGACCCCTTTGATTTCTGACTCGTGAGATAGGCGCTCAGATCGGCAGCCCAAAACTTCATGTGGTGACGACAGCAATTGAATTCAATGGGAAAGTGCGATGTTCATCGTCGCACTTGTTGGAGCTCACGATGAACAATCACTCCCGTCGTAAGCGAAGCAAAAATCCGGATTGCCACTCAGCAACATCCGCAAGTGGAGCGAGTCAGAAGCGTGGACAAACTCTTTTGCCGATGCTGGTGGGCGGCCTCGTGCTCATTATCGTCGGCATGGTCGCGGTGGTGTTCGTTGTTTCGAAATAGGCGCATGACGATTGCCCAATCCGGGTTTTAGTTCAGGGAGCATCGTCCGGCCGGGCCATTCCGCCCTCGCTCTCCAAGCGGAGGATCTGCTTCAGCCACGCTTGAGCGTCGTTTTTCGCATTCGCTTCTTTTCGCGGTTCCACACAAAATAGCCAGCGCTAGCGCGGCAACCGTAGTCGTTAAGGGTGGCGCCGCCGCGCGAAGTGTCGTGCGTCGAGGGCAGTGTCCAGCCTTCGTGCGCTTTCGGCGGCAGGGGGAATGGAATGGAGGGCATCCACCTGCCGGCCGAGTCTATTCGACCAAACGCGATGGAGCCTTGTCGTGCTCGTGAAGTCTGCGCGTTGTCGAGCTTACGTTCGACGATCAGGAGGGAAATGTCCTGCATGACGTCGAGGAAGAATTCCTCGCGACCTTCCACTAGCCCGACCAGCTTCACAGTGCTTCGCTCGCGAAGCGAGCTGCGAAGCTTGCAATACAGCGGACCAGCAATAAAGCTCGATGGGATTACGAAACCCAGTAGTCCGTGGGCCTTGGTGCGTGCCAGGCAAAAGTCGATAAAAAGGGCGTAGAGGTTGATATGACCCGGGTGGCACACCGAGGACCATTGTCGAGACTTAAGTCTGTCGGGTGAGACACGGCCATACGGCGGATTGGCAAGCACAACATCGAATGTCTCCCGTGGGCGCATCCTGAGCGTGTCACCCACCTTGATGATCTCGGTGGGTACAGTGGCGACGCCGAGGCGATCAGCGATTAGCAGGCGGGAAAGCGCGGCCAGATTGCGATCGATCTCGAAGCCACGCAGCCGGGCGAAGATGCTCTTGTTGGTGCTGCCGCACTCCTTCATGCGCGCCGCGACCATCGCCAGGAACGCAGCGCCCCCTGCAGCGGGGTCGAGCACACGGGCCTTACGGAAGTCCGTTCCGTTTGACTCTAGTTGGGCGATGAGATGACGAGCAATCTCAGGCCGCGTGAAGTAGGCGGATTGCCTGCGACGTTGCTCCTCTGGAAGAAGCAACGTGTAGAAAGTGCCAATCCAGTAGTGCCGGTCGTCGATCGGTAGGGCTTGGATCGCCTGTGAGAACTTCTGCAGGCGAACGTCCGCAACTCTATTCTTGATGAGATCGATGCAGAGCTTCAGACGCTCCTTCCCCCCAAGCTCCGAGCGCTTAAGCGCCGCCGCAGCGCGTCTGGCAGGATTTAAGCAGTCGCTTGGCGGTACAGCGCGAACAATTGCACCCGGACCTTGAACGGACCGGCAGGAATTACCGGCCGAACGGGCCTGCTTGTCTGAAAATTCCATGATCCCCCGCCCACGGGACTATCGCGGAATATAAGAAGAACATCAAGCGCCCTTGCTGCCCGCTACTCTCGGGGGAAATTCCGGCATGAGCCGCTAAGAGGTCGGTGGAGTATCTATGTCTGACTCATTGTCTGCTTGGAAGGACCAAGCCGCGATGATCCACTGAGATCCGCTGGGTTGACGCAACGAGAAGCCATCTGAGGTAGATCGCGGGCCTGTAGGAATTGCTCTTGTTTTGTTTCTGCTGGCGCAACCAACTCCTTCCGCCGAATGCGCCGCGGAACGGGGCGAATGCGTGCCCTAGCAAGAAGGCTCTTCCCGATGGCGGGTGAACTCTCCCCGGAGATGCGATAGACGTGGTCGGCCCATAACTGCATCGCAGAGCGGACAAATTTGTCCATGAGTGCGAAGTTATAGTGGCGCCGGGTGACGCTCTTCGGCTTGTGGTTGAGAATACGGTCGATGACGTCCGGCCGTACCCCTTGGTCGCCAAGCCAGGTTGAGATCGCCGTTCGCATATCGTGGATCGTTACGTCATCGATCTCGAAGTCAGCCCTGAGGCGGCGCACGGCCTTGCTCACGCTCTCGCCGTGAATGTGTGGGAGACGCGTCTTCCCTTCCGGATCCCCTTTCTTGGGGGCGGCTGGGAAAACGAATGGCGATTTGCCCGCCAGGGCGATCGCTTCCCTGAAAAGCGTGACCGCTTGTTTCGATAGTGGCACGACCTGCGCCTTGCGATTCTTAGTGCGTCCCCGCACAACCCGCCCGGAGCGGCGAGTGTGCCCTGCCAGAGTCCAAATGGGCGTTTTACCGTCAAGCTCCAGCTCTGAAATGCGAGCGCCCGCGACCTCTGTGCGGCGCTGCCCCGTGAGGATTGCGAGTTGCAGGATTAGCCGCATGCGCTTCGATAGCCATGCCTTTTTGGATTTGGTGGCGCGCCAGAAAGCACCCATTTCTTTGTCGCTGAGTACGCGATCCCGCTCCACACTTGATGATCGCTTTCCCAGACCGGCGGTCGGGTTCGCCGTCATGGCGTGCCGTTTGCGCCCCCAAGCGAATACGCCGCTGATCGCTGATTTGGTCCGATCCGCCTGGACCAACGAGCCGCGGTTCTCGATCTTGTCGAGTATGGGGACGATCTGTGCTGGTGTGACCTCATCAGCCGGTAGATCGCCGATGGCCGAATAGACGTCTGCCTCGAGTGCTTCGCGATAGAGCTTCTTTGAGCTGTCGGCTAGATCCGGGTCGCGATTGAAGCGATCTTCAGCAAGCTCTTTGAATGTGATCGCCGTCAACCGCTCTTCTGCGACCGCGACCGGATCGATGCCGTTAGCGATCTCGCGGCGTTTTTCGTCAGCAATGTCACTGGCCTTGTACACGGTGATAGCGTCGCGGCGTCCGATCGTGAGCTTGCGGTGTATGCGCTTTGCTCCGACCTCGATTTCGTAGCGAAGGACGTATGTCCCGACGCCCGACTCGCGAACGATGAGTTTCAGACCGCGTTCGGTCGCGATTTGATACTCGGTTCGCTTCTCGTCGATCGCCTTTGCGGCGAGCGCGGCCTTGTCGTTTAACGGAAGAACGTGATTTGCCTTCTTTGCCATCCTACTAGGCCCTCGAGTTAATACGCGGCCGATTAGTTCGTAGGCAGATTAATTGGGACGCATATGGGACGCAAAAAGTCGGAGCTAGATGAGATTTTGTGATGCTAGCTGAGGAGGTGCAAAGGAGTCAATCTATTGATTTATAACATGAAATATCTCTCACGGCTTCTCAGGAAGTGTCAGATTTTTGCAACGTTCATAAAACTGGGGGACTGGGGGTCGCGAGTTCGAATCTCGCCGCTCCGACCATTAAATCAATAACTTAGCATCCCCCTGCCTCAGTGGGCGGTTCGCGCCCTGTCTCAGTCATGTCTCATGCTCTTCAGACCTGCGTCTCGGCGGCCTTCGGCCCCAATCCCCGTAGTAAATCTCGACGCCGTCTTTTGTAGTTGGAGTGCTCATGATCATCATCCCTTGTTTTTCGTGGTGATTTCTCACGCGCTCGCTAGAGCCCAAGCAGATGCTCGATACGGATCGGAAGTTCGTGGATGCGCCGCCCCGTGGCGTGGAACACGGCGTTGGCGATCGCTGGTGCCATGCCGACGAGCGAGATTTCGCCCAGGCCCTTCGCACCGAGCGGATTGACGTGCGGATCGACCTCGTCGACGAACGCCACATCCAGATGTGGGATATCGAGATTCACCGGCAAGAGGTATTCGGCCATATGCGCATTCACAGGCCGACCATCACGTGGATCGAGCGCCGTATGCTCCATCAGTGCCATCCCGATGCCGCCGATCATGCCGCCCAAACACTGGCTGCGTGCGAGCCGCGGATTGACGATGCGTCCGGCACTATAGACGCCCAGTGCCCGACGCACGCGTGCAAGGCCGAGATCTGGGTCAACGGAAATCTCGACGAACACGGCGCCAAACGCGTGCATCGAGTACTTGTCTGCGGCCTCGGGATCGCGTGAGACATTCACAGTTGCTTCGACCGGCACGCCGCCGGCCGCTGCGACGATCTCGGCGTATGACTGGCCGCTGGTTGCGATCCCCTTGCGGCGCAGCGTTCCGCCGACCCATTCCAGCGCGTCTTTGCCGATGTTGTGTGCCGGAGACCGCGGATTGGCCGCCGCCCGCTCGATGAGCTGGTCCTGAACCGCGAGGCAAGCAGCACGGATCGCGGAGCCGACAGCGGCCATTGTCTGGGATCCGCCATGCGGCGGTGCCGGCGGGAAGTCGGAACGCCCGAGGCTGAAGCTGACGCGATCGACGGGTATGCCGAGCGTCTCCGCTGCGACCTGCGTCATCGACGTATAGGTGCCAGGCCCCATATCACTGGCCGCCGCCTCGATCTCCGCCGTCCCATCCGCGCGGAGGCGCGCACGCGCACTCGCCGGAAATTGGAGCGCAGGATAGGTCGCGGTTGCTGTTCCCATGCCGATGAGCAGTCGCCCGTCGCGCATGGATCTCGGCTCGGGCGTCCGCTTCGACCAGCCGAAGCGCTCCGCGCCGAGGTCGTAGCACGGCATCAACGAGCGGCTGGAGAACGGCTTGTTCGCTCCCTCGTCGATTTTCGGCTCGTTGCGGCGACGAAGCTCGATGGGATCCATACCCAGCTTGTGCGCGAGCTCATCGAGGGCGGTCTCGAGCGCGTACATTCCGCTCGATTCGCCAGGCCCGCGCATGTAGGTGGGCGTGCCCGTGTCGAGCGGGACCAGACGATAGCTGGTCCGCACGTTTGGGCACGAGTACATGAAATCCGTGCAGGACGTGAGCGCCTCGACGAACTGCTCGAAGCGGCTCGTTTCTGCCGTGCCCTCATGAATGATGCTGGTCAGGCTGCCGTCGCGCGTGGCGCCAATTGCTACGCGCTGCAGGGTTCGCGGCCGATGTCCTGTGGTGAACGACATCTGACGCCGCGTGAGCACCAGTTTGACCGGCCGGCCGATCCGCCGCGCTGCCATCGCCCCCAGTGTGACATGCGACCATGTGCGTAGGCTGGTGCCAAACGCACCGCCGACGAACGGGCAGATCACCTGCACGTTCTCACGCGCTATGCCGAAGATGGCAGCAATTTCAGCCTGCTCGTTGGCGACGAACTGGCTCTTGCTCCACAGCGTCAGCCGATCGCCGGTCCAAGCGGCAATGGCCGCGTGGGGTTCCATCGGATGATGGTTCTGCCGTCCGATATCCGTGGTCATATCGACAGTGACGGGTGACGATTCGAGGGCCGCGTCCGCATCTCCGCGTCCGGTGTCCGCCTCCAATCGGCCATAGGCCGCCGGTGAGATCCGCTGAGCCTGCTTGTCGCGCGGATCGACGATCGGCTGCTGCGCTTCGTATGTGATGCGCAAGGCGGAGGCCGCCCGTTCCGCGCGATCCAATGTGTCGGCAACGACGAGTGCCACTGGCTGGCCGTAGAAGCGAACGGCATCATCCTGAAACACATGCAGGCGTTCGCCGTCGGGTGGATCGATGCCGGCCTTGTGCGGATTGTACGGGAGGCGCGGGGCGTTGAGATGGCTTATGATGGCAAGGACGCCCGGCAGCCGCTCACTCGCCGTCGCATCGATCGCCGTAATGCGTCCGAGCCCTATGGTGCTCGAAACGATCACAGCATAAGTCTGATTGGGCTGGTTGAATTCGGCCGCATAGCGTGCGGCGCCCGTCACTTTTGCGCGGCCGTCGACGCGCGGAAGCGGCTTTCCGATGACTTGCGGGTTCATGCCACATCCCTCGCCAGTTCGAGCGCCCGGACGATCGTCGCGGGCATGAGTTCCATCTTGAATGCGTTACCGGCCCGGGGCTGTGCACCATTGAGCGACAGGCGCGCGGCC
>Ga0182741_1003981_pt1 | contig 15023 bp, 14 predicted proteins | sample eDN5th37CBELigOP_FD_128874 | JGI IMG/M metagenome (GOLD analysis project Ga0182741, IMG submission 128874) | Enriched Organic Plus compost microbial communities from Emeryville, California, USA - eDNA 5th pass 37_C BE-Lig OP (version 2) (version 2) ...
CCCGTGGGCCGGCTCTCGGGGCGGGAGGCGGGGTCCTTCAGCTCCATGGGCACGATGCCCCGGTTGACCATGACGATGGCGCCGTCCTGCAGGCGCAGGGGCGTCATCAGGTAATAGCCCTGCATGGCAGAGTGGCCCGGCGCTCCGGGCGCGAGGCCATAGACCGGCGTCTCGAAGTTCTGGAGGAACGTGCCCGAGATCCGGACGCGGCGGAACTCGTCGTTCCCGGGCTGCCAGTGGCCCCATTCTGCCTCCGGCACGATGGCGCCCGGCTCTGCCGCATAGGCCCGCGCCTGGATCTGGGCCATCAGCCCCTCCTTCCAGGCCTTGCGCTGAAGCTGCCATGTCCCAAGACCGATCAGGATCGCCAGAGCCACAAGGGTCGCAAGGCCCGGCGCCAGGAGCGAGCGCCAGGAGGCGGGGGGAGCTGTCCGGGTCATTTCTCGAGGCGCCCTTCGCCAGCCTTATGGTGGTACTGGAGCGCCACCATCAGCCCTTTCAAGGGCCGGACCAGGGCGATGCTCAGGATGACGGACAGGCTGAACCACATGACGATATGGAGCCAGATCGGCGGCTCGAAGGCGAACTCGACCCAGAGAGCGAGGGCCACGACCACGATGCCGACGATGGACATGACGAAGAAGGCCGGCCCATCGCCCGTATCCGCGAAGGTATAGTCCAGGCCGCAGACTTCGCAGGAGGGGCGCAGGGTCAGGTAGCCGGTGAACAGATGCCCCTTGCCGCAGCGCGGGCAATGGCCGGCAAGGCCCGTAAGGGCTGGGTTCGGCAGGGTGGGGTCCTGGGCCACGGGGCGTCTCCGGGAGGTGCCTCCGACAGGAAGGCACGGCCTGTCACATAGGCGCGGGAGCGCCAAAAACGAAGGGCGGCTTGTCGCCGCCCCCGTTGGATCGATCTGATGCCTCGGGTGTCAGTGCCCGGCGACGTGGCCGCCGAAGCCCCACACGTAGATGGAGGCGAAGAGGAACAGCCACACCACGTCGACGAAGTGCCAGTACCAGGCCGCGAACTCGAAGCCGAGATGCTGCTTGGGCGTGAACTCGCCGCGATAGGTGCGCAGGAGGCAGACGGCCAGGAAGATCGTGCCGATGATCACGTGGAAGCCGTGGAAGCCCGTCGCCATGAAGAAGGTGGCGCCGTAGATGTTGCCTTTGAAGCCGAAGGTGGCGTGGCTGTACTCGTAGGCCTGAACGCAGCTGAAGATCAGGCCGAGGATCACGGTCATCCACAGGCCGGCCTTGAGGCCCTTGCGGTCGTTCTCCAGGAGCGCATGGTGCGCCCAGGTCACGGTGGTGCCCGAGGTGAGCAGGATGAGGGTGTTCAGGAGCGGCAGGTGCCAGGGATCGAAGGTCTCGATGCCCTTGGGGGGCCAGGTGCCGCCGAGCGCTTCGGTCCGGGCGTACTGGATCGCCTCGTTGGGATAGAGCGCGACGTCGAAATAGGCCCAGAACCAGGCAACGAAGAACATCACCTCGGAGGCGATGAACATCATCATGCCGTAGCGGTGGTGCAGCTGGACGACCCGGGTATGGGAATGGCCGTCATTGGCCTCGCGGATCACGTCCGACCACCAGCTGATCATGGTGTAGATGACGCCGATGATGCCGGCGCCGAAGATGTAGGCGCCGATATGCATGCCGGCGACCGGAACGTCCTTCCACCAGGTGACGAAGCCGGACGCCATCACGAAGGCGCTGAACGCGCCGACGAGCGGCCACGGGCTCGGGTCGACAAGATGGTAATCGTGATGTTTGGCGTGGGCCTCGGCCATTCGTATCGTCTCCGTACCTCGAAGGTGTCTCGCTTTAAGACGTTTCCGTCCAGCTTGTCACGTCCGTTATTGAACGAGGGGTTTCTGGGATGAAGTTGCGGCCTCCACCACCGGCTTGCCCGCCTTGGAGGGGAAGTAGGTGTAGGAGAGGGTCAGGGAGCTGAGGTCCTTCACGTCGGAATCCTCCACGAGGCGGGGATCGACGTAGAAGACCACGGCCGATTCCATGGTCTCGCCCGGCTGCAGGGTCTGCTCGGTGAAGCAGAAGCACTCGAGCTTCGAGAAATAAGTGCCGGCCTGATCGGGCTGGACGTTGTAGGTGGCGATGCCCGTCGTCGGCTTGCTGCCCGTATTGGTGACCTTGTAGAGGACCGTGGTGGTCTCGCCGAGCTTCACCTTGATTTCCGGGGTCTCCGGCGAGAACCGCCAGTTCAGGCCCGGGGCGACGTTCGAATCGAACCGAATGGCGATCTCGCGGTCCAGGACGGTCGAATCGTTCGCCGTGCGTACGCTCGGGGTGCCGTCATAGCCGGTGGCTTTGCAGAACAGGTCGTAGAGCGGCACCGAGGCATAGGCCAGACCGATCATGCCGACCGCGGCGCCCACGCAGGTGAGGAGCGTGCGGCGGATGTTGCGCTGGACATGGGGGGCTTCGCTCATCGTTTCCTCCTCCCTTTACAAAGGGCGCTGCATGACGCCGACGCCGAGCTTGGCGAAGGTGACAACGTAGACCAGCAGGACGAAGGCCGCGAGCGCCAGACCGATGGCGATCGAGCGCTTGCGACGGCGCTTCAGCTCTTCCGGGGTCAGGCGGCGGGGAGGGAGCTCTGCCATGGCTTTACCCGAAGACCGGACGGAAGAAGCCGAGCCCATGCTCCGCCAGAAGCGTCGCGAAGAGCAGGAACAGGTAGAGAATCGAGAAGGCGAAGAGCTGCTGCGCCACGCGCATGGCGGGCTCGCCCTTCCGCAGGCGGAAGACCTGGACCGCGAGCGCCAGCATGCCGAGCCCGCCGAGCGTCGCGACGATCGCATAGGCGATGCCGCCGAAGCCGAAAGCGACGGGCGCGAGGCCGAGGGGCGCCAAGACGAGCGTATAGGCGAGGATCTGGCGACGGGTCGAATCGGGGCCGGCCACGTTCGGCATCATCGGGATGCCGGCGCGCTCGTAATCTCCCGACTTGACGAGGGCGAGCGCCCAGAAATGGGGCGGGGTCCAGATGAAGATGATGGCGAAGAGGATGATGCTCTCCCAGCCCACATACCCGGAAACCGCCGCCTGGGCGACGACCGGCGGGAGGGCACCGGCCGCACCGCCGATGACGATGTTCTGCGGCGTCGAGCGCTTCAGCCACATGGAATAGATCACGGCATAGAAGAAGATCGTGAACGCGAGCAGGCCGGCCGCAAGCACGTTGCTCACGAGGCCGAGCATGATCACGGAGGCCACCGACAGGAACGTGCCGAAGGCCAGCGCCTCGCCCGGCTGGATCTTGCCGGCCGGGATGGGGCGCTTGCGGGTCCGGGTCATGACCGCGTCGATATCCGCGTCCCACCACATGTTGAGGCAGCCGGAGGCGCCGGCTCCGATGGCGATCATCAGGAGCGACGCGAAGGCCAGGACGGGGTGCACGTTCGAATGCACGACGACCATGCCGACCAGGGCCGTGAACACGACCAGGAACATGACGCGCGGCTTCAGCAGCGCGAAGAAATCGGACACGTCGCCCTGCGAGACCCCTGCGGTGACGAGGCTCTCGCGGCGAGCATCGGTCAGGCTATTCATTACAGTGCTCATGTCGGTGAACTTCCAAATACCTCGGGCCGGCCCGGGGTCTTTCGATGTCAACTCCTCGCCGGAAGGCTTGGACCCAAGCCCTCGGGGGAGGAGCGGGCGGCGGGTGCCGCCCGGCTCTGATGCTTAGTGGCCCGTATCCGCGATGCGCGGCAGGTCGTTGAACTGGTGGAAGGGCGGCGGGGAGGACAGGGTCCATTCCAGGGTCGTCGCGCCTTCGCCCCACGGGTTCCCGGCAGCCTTCTCCTTGCGCACGAGGGCGTAGATCACGCCGAACATGAAGAAGAGGAGGCCGGCCGCGAAGATGTAGGCGCCGATGGACGAGACCAGGTTCCAGCCCGCGAAGGCGTCCGGATAATCCGCATAGCGGCGCGGCATGCCCGAGAGGCCCAGGAAGTGCTGCGGGAAGAACAGCACGTTGGCGCCGATGAAGGCGATCCAGAAGTGCGTCTTACCGATCCACTCCGGCATGATGTAGCCGGTGATCTTCGGGAACCAGTAGTAGACGCCCGCGAAGATGCCGAACACGGCGCCGAGCGACAGCACGTAGTGGAAGTGGGCGACCACGTAGTAGGTGTCGTGCATGTACCGGTCGACCGGAGCGTTCGCCAGCACGACGCCGGTGACGCCGCCCACGGTGAACACGAAGATGAAGCCGACGGCCCAGTACATCGGGGCCGTGAAGCGGACCGAGCCGCCCCACATGGTGGCAATCCACGAGAACACCTTCACGCCCGTCGGCACCGCGATCACCATGGTGGCGAACACGAAGTAGGCCTGGGTCTGGAGCGAGAGGCCGACCGTGAACATGTGGTGAGCCCACACCACGCTGCCGACCACGCCGATCGCCGCCATGGCGTAGGCCATGCCGAGGTAACCGAAGATCGGCTTGCGCGAGAAGGTGGAGACGATGTGGCTGATGATGCCGAAGGCCGGCAGGATCATGATGTACACTTCGGGGTGGCCGAAGAACCAGAACAGGTGCTGGTACAGGATCGGGTCGCCGCCGCCGGACGGATCGAAGAAGGTCGTTCCGAAGTTACGGTCCGTCAGCAGCATCGTGATGGCGCCGGCCAGGACCGGGAGCGTCATCAGGAGCAGGAAGGCGGTGACCAACATGGCCCAGGCGAAGAGCGGCATCTTGTGCAGCGTCATGCCCGGAGCGCGCATGTTCAGGATGGTGGTGATGAAGTTGATCGCGCCCAGGATCGAGCCGGCGCCGGCGAGGTGGAGCGCCAGGATGCCGAAATCGAGCGCGGGTCCGGGATGGCCGGCCGTCGCGAGAGGCGGATAGACGGTCCAGCCGCCGCCGAAGCCGTTGGAGCCCGGCGCACCCTCGACGAAGAGGGAGCAGACCATCAGGCCGAAGCCCGCGACGGTCAGCCAGTACGAAATGTTGTTCATGCGCGGGAAGGCCATGTCCGGCGCGCCGATCATCAGCGGCACGAACCAGTTGCCGAACCCGCCGATCAGGGTCGGCATCACCATGAAGAACACCATGATGAGGCCATGGCCCGTCACGAAGACGTTGAAGGCCTGGGGATTCGAGAAGAACTGGAGGCCCGGCTCCTGGAGTTCGAGCCGCATGCCGATGGAAAGGGCGGCGCCGACGAGGCCGGCCGTGAAGCCGAACAGCATGTAGAGCGTGCCGATGTCCTTGTGGTTCGTGGAATAGAACCACCGGCGCCAGAAGGTCGGGTGATCGTGGTGATCCGCGTGAGCGGCATCAACTGCATTTGCCATGATGAGACCTCTGTGGTCCTGCTAAGTTACTGAGCGTTCGCAAGCTTGAGCGTGCCGGAGCCGTCGACGGAAGCATACTTCTGCTTCGCCTCGGCGAGCCAGGCGGCATATTGCTGCTCACTCACGACGCGGATTTCGATCGGCATATAGGGGTGGCCGTTGCCGCAGAGCTCCGAGCACTGGCCGAAATAGACGCCTTCCTTCTCTGCCCGGAACCAGGTCTCGTTCAGGCGGCCGGGGACCGCGTCGACCTTCACGCCGAAGGACGGCATGGCGAAGGAGTGCAGCACGTCGGCGGCCGTGACCTGGACCTTCACGACCTTGCCGACCGGAACCACCAGCGGGTTGTCGGCGCCGAGCAGGCGCGGCTGGTCGGGCTTCAGGTCCTTGGCTTCGGTGATCATGTTCGAATCGAACTTGAAGCCACCGCCCTGGTCGGCCGGGTACTCGTAGCCCCAGTACCAAGCGTAGCCGGTGGCCTTCACGACCACGTCGGCCGGAGGCACTACGAGCTGCTGGCGCAGGAGCCGGAAGGACGGGATCGCAATCGCCACGAGGATCAGGACCGGAACGATCGTCCAGGCTACCTCGAGCATGGTGTTGTGCGTCGTCCGCGACGGAACCGGGTTCGACCGCTCGTTGAAGCGGACGGCGACGATGATGAGCAGCGCCAGCACGAAGAGGCAGATCGCGGCGATGAGCCAGACCAGGTAGGTATGGAAGTTGGACAGGTCGCGCCCCACCTCCGTCACCATGCCCTGCATGCTCATTTCCCAAGGGGAAGGGGCGCCGGTGCCTGCGGCTGCCTCACTTATGCCCAACACAAGTGCGACCGCCGCCGTGGAAAGGGCAGTCACCGATCGAAGTCTTGAGGTCTCGATCCGCATCGGTGTTCCAAAGCTCCTAAGATATAGTGGCCGGCCTGGCCACGAGTAGGATCGGGGAGGGCGTGGGCGTGCAAAATGCGGTGCCCGGCCTGCGCCATCACCTTTGATCTGCGTCTATGACCACAGGATGGACGGGAGTGCAACGGTGCAAGCGTTGCAATTTGTGCGTCATAACCGCCAAAGGGCCCGTTCGCGATCAATATCGCCTGCCAAGGGGCCCTCTCGCTTGACATTCCGGCCCTCGGCATGGTCCCAACGGACCTTAACGGATTGGCGCGGCACAGCCGCCCTTTGCACGATGGAATCGAGGACGGAGGTGCCTGTGAGCGTGTCTCGTTGGGTTGGCCGCGCGGCGGCCGCTGTGCTTGGACTGTGCGGACTGGCTTATGCCGGCGGCGTCCAGGCTCAGGGCATGGTCAAGAACACGTACGGCGACTGGCAGATGCGCTGCGAAACCCCGGCCGGGGCCACGAGCGAGCAATGCGCCCTCGTGCAGAACGTGGCGGCCGAGGACCGTCCCAACGTCACCCTGGTGATTATTGTGTTGAAAACCGCCGACGGGAAGAGCCGCCTGCTTCGCGTCGTGGCACCGCTGGGTATTCTGTTGCCCTCCGGCCTGGGCCTCAAGATTGACCAGACCGACATCGGCCGCGCGGGCTTCGTGCGCTGCCTGTCCACGGGATGCGTCGCCGAGGTGGTCATGGAGGACAACCTCGTGAACCAGATGAAGACCGGCCAGACGGCCACCTTCATCGTGTTCCAGACCCCGGAGGAGGGGATCGGCATTCCGGTGTCGCTGAACGGGTTCGCGGCCGGATTCGACGCGCTGCCTTAAAGAGCGGCCTGGCCAGTTTTAAAGACGTTGGGGGGTACATCATGAGCGGATGGAGCGCGAAGGCGGGCTTTGCCCTGGCGGTGATGGGCCTTGTGGCCCTGGGCGGCTGCGGAGCGCCGGGAGAGGGCGGGTCGAGCCTGGGCAACATGGTCCTGCTTGCCGGCCCATCGGTGCCGCCGCCCCAGAAGAAGGTTCTCGAGGACGTCTATTGCCCTTCGGTCGACGTGATGGAGGGAGGCTCGGCGATCCAGGCCTTCTCGGGCGGCCATGTGGGTGATCAGGGCAACCTGCGCAGCCAGATCGCCATCAGCAATCTTGCCCGCGAATGCGCCGGCCAGCCGGACGGCTCGACCGTCGTGAAGGTCGGCGTCGAGGGACGCGCCCTCCTCGGAGCAGGCGGTGCGCCGGGTCGCTACGACGTTCCGGTCCAGATCGTCGTGAAGAGCGGCTCCAGGGTCATCGCGAACCGGTCCAAGCGCACGAGCGTGGCGATTCCCGCCGGCGACACCCAGGGCTCCTTCGCGGTGATCGAGGAGGGCATCGTGGTCCCGGCCATGGATGCGTCCACCTTCGAGATCGAGGTCGGCCTCGGCAGCAGCGCCCCGGCGCGGCGCAAGCGGGGCTAAGAAGCCGCGCTCTGTCGCAGCCTCGGACCGGAACCCCGGTTCTCGCGCTGCGTTGCCTTGATGTCCCATGAAGGGAGGTCAGCATGTGCTATTATCGCCAATCCTCTATGACCGACGCCAAGGCGGAAGCCGAGCGTCGGAAGGAAACCGAGGCGAAGCGCGCCGAGACCGTCGACAAGCTTCGCCAGGATGCCGGCAAGGCCGCCGAGAAAGCCGAGCCCGTTAGGGAAAGTGTGCCGGCGAAGTAAGGCTCCGATACAATTCGTCGAGTGATGGTGCCCCGCGAAAGCGGGGCATTTCGTTATGGCGATGGACGAGAGCCCTTAAGAAAAAGGGCGCCCATGAAGGGCGCCCGAAGTCGACCAGCCCACGGGGGCGTAGGGCCGGAAGCCTCATAACGCTCAGGTTCGGACTGGGTTCCCGACGAAAGAGAAAAATCCTGCGACATGATGCGCGTGCCGTTTTCGGTCGCATTGCGGACGTCCCGGCAAATCAGATATCGACCTGAGAACGGGCCTGGGGGGCAGGCTTGTCCAGGGGCCGCGCAGAGAGTCGAAAGACCGGCGCGGCCTTTGTCGTCTGGGACGCCTGCGGTGACCCACAAAAAAGCTCCCTCCGAGGGGAGGGAGCAAGGTCCAGAGGGAGGAACAATCACCAAGTTCCATTCCTCAACCGCCGGACATCCGGAACGGTTCCCTTGCGGCAGGTCTCGGCGGTGGATAACGCCCGGCAGCTCTGCTCTTCATAGCCCGGGCGAATCACGGGTGCCGGGAATGTCAGTCGAAAAGGGTGCCTGTCCTGTCGGCTTCCCGGCAGCCTATGATGCGCCCAGAATCGGGCTTTCCGGACGGATCCATGTTCCGCACCTTCATTGCCGCATGGGCGGCTATCCTGTCTTTGCTGACCTTGTCGGCCATGCCGGCCGGAGCGAGCGAGCAGGTGCGTCCCGTTCGGATCCTGACCTCCTTCCCGCCGCAGTTCTTCGAACCTTTCCGGGCCGCCTTCGGGCAGCGCCATCCACGGATCGCCCTCGAATTCGTTCAGCGCAAGACCACGGCCGCCGTCGTCGACATTCTCGGCGAAAGGCATAGGGCGGACATCTTCTGGGCCTCGGCTCCCGATGCCTTCGAGATTCTGAAGGGCGCCGGGCGCCTGGCGCGGCTGAAGCCCCGCCCGACGGGCGCGCCGGATTTCATCGCCGGCTATCCGGTGAACGATCCGGACCTGACCTATCTCGGCTTCGCGCTCTCGGGCTACGGCTTCGTCTACAATCCGCATTACCTGAATGAGAAAGGCTTGCCGGTCCCGAAAGGCTGGAGCGATCTGACGGCGCCGATCTATGCCGGACATATCGGCATCAGCTCCCCGTCCAGGTCGGGCACCATGCACCTCATGGTCGAGGCCATCCTCCAGGTTTACGGATGGGAGCGCGGCTGGGGCATCTGGTCCGAGATCGGCGGCAACCTGGCCACCGTGACGGCCCGCAGCTTCGGGGTGTCGGCAGGTGTCGCCCGCGGCCGCTTCGGAATTGGCCCCTCCATCGATTTCCTGGCCAATCCGGAGAGCGGTCCTGCCGGATCGACCCGGTTCATCCTTCCCGAGGAGACGCTGTTCGTGCCCGCAAGCATCGCGATTCCGGCCGATGCAGAGAATCGCGAGGGGGCCGAGCGCTTCGTCGATTTCGTGCTGTCGCCCGAGGGACAGGCCCTCCTGCTCGATCCCGCCGTGGCCCGGCTGCCGATCTCCCCCGCTGCCTATCCGGCCGACAAGGCTGCCGAGGGTTTGCCCTTCTCCCGGGATGGGCTCTTCGCCAGGAGCCTATTCGACGCGAGCCTCTCGGCCGCGCGCTACGAGCTCGTGAACATCCTCTTCGACGAGGCGATCACCTTCCGAAGGGCCGAGCTCGGGCGTCTCTGGCGCTCGGTTCGGGCGCTGGAAACCGCCCTGACCGAGCGGGCCGACACGCAGGCCGCCCGCCTGGTGAGCGAGGCTCGGGCCGCGCTGACGCGGCCGCCTCTCGGCCGGGACGAGGCCATGGATCGGGAGCGCTGGAAAGGCCTGATCAGGGTGCCGCGGGGCCTGCCGAGGCCGGAGCCCCAGATCCAGCTCGAGACCCGCATCAAAGAGGGAATCGAAGAGAACATGCGGCGGGCCGCGAAGGCCCTGTCCGAGGCCGCGCTCAGACTGGAAGCTGCCGGCGAGCAGGCGAAGCGCCTCCCGGAGGCAGGGCGGCCATGATCTATCGCAGGAGACTGGGCATCGGTGGCCGCCTCACGATCGCCTTTCTGGGTGTGGGCGGCCTTGCGGTCGGCGCCTGCATCGTGGGGTGGCTGTCCTATGCCCGGCTCAGTGAGGAGCTGAACTCCGTCGCGAAGGCTCACCTGCCGGCCCTGTCCTTCTCGGCACGTCTTGCGGAGGCGGGCGCCAACGTGATCGCGAGCACGCCGGACCTTGCCGTCGCCGAGCGGCAGGAGGCCTATAACCGCATCCGCGAGACCCTCGTCGACCGCCTCACGGCTCTGCGGACCGTTCTCAACGAGCGGAATGACAACGGGTCGCTGTCGCCCGATCTGTTCATCGTGACGGAGGCGATCAAGACCAATCTCGATGCCATCGACCGGGTCGCGGACAGGCGCTTTCCCCTGCACGAGCGCTCGCGGGAGATCAGCGAGGAACTGCGGTGGCTCCAGGCCGACCTGATCGAGGAGGTCGATCCGCTCATCGACGATGCGCGCTTCAACATCGAATCGGCGATCGGCCGCGTCGCGCCGGGCGAAGCCGCCGAGGCTGGGCGCCGGACCCTGCGGGAGGAAAGCCGCAAGAGCGAGGCGCTGCTGGCCATCAACGCACAGGCCAACCTCATCGTGGGCCTGCTGGGGCGGCTCGCGACGGTCCCGACCATCGAGGACCTTCAGGAGACGAGCAATTTCATCGGCGAGATGGCGGACCAGCTGGATGTCGAGACGAAAACGCTCGCCAATTGGACCGATACGATCACGATCAGTCAGATCGCCGCGCGCCTGCTGACGGTCTCCGATCCGAAGACCGGCCTTGCGGCCGTGAAGCGGGCGGAGCTCGAAGCCATCGCCGAGGCTCAGGGCCTTCTTGCGGACAACAGGCGGCTGGTCACTCAGCTCGGCGCGCTGATCTCCCAGGAGGTCAGCCGGACGGAGGCTATCGCGCGGCGTGCGGCGGAGCGCTCCGCCAATGCCATCGTGGTCGGCCGCAACCTCCTCTTCGCCATCGCGGTCGCGTCCCTGGGGATCACGATCCTGGTCGGCTGGTTCTATGTCCGGCGCGGTCTCGTGGTGCGTCTACGGGGATTGACCGCGGCGGCGACGACCATTGCGAGCGGTCCGTCCATGCCGGCCCTGCCTCCACCCACGGATGACGAACTCGGGGATCTTGCTCGGGCGCTGACAGTGTTCCGACAGACCCGTGACGACCTGGTCCAGGCTGCCAAACTCGCGGCGCTCGGGCAGATGGCGGCCGGGATCAGCCACGAGCTCAACCAGCCCCTCGCGGCGATCCGCTCCCATGCCCATAACGGCGCGGTCCTGCTCGAACGCGGCCGGACGGACGACGCCAGGACGAGCCTCGACCGCATCCAGCAGCTGACGACCCGGATGGCCGAGCTGATCAGGCACCTCAAGAGGTTCGCCCGCCGTCCGGCCGATGCGCTGGACACGGTCGACCTGCGCGCGACTGTCGAGGGCGCCCTGACGCTGTTCGAGCAGCGTATCACGGAGGAACGGGTCGATGTGCGCGTGAGCTTTCCCGAGACGCCCCTCGCGGTGCGGGCCGAGGAGGTCCGGCTGGAGCAGGTCGTGGTCAACCTTCTGTCGAACGCGCTCGATGCCCTCGATGGGCGGAATGAGAGGCGCATCGAGATCGTCGCACGAACAGCAGGGCGTCGGATCAGTCTGACGGTCGCAGATAACGGACCGGGGATCGAGGAGCGCCACCGGGGAGCAATCTTCGACCCGTTCTTCACGACGAAGCCCGCCGGCCTCGGGCTCGGCCTGGGGCTTTCCATGTCGTACAACATCGCGAAAGACTTTGGAGGAGATTTGGTTTTGGCGAAGACCGGACGGGATGGCACGACCTTCGTGATCGAGCTGACGGCAGCGGATCCGTCATGAGCCTTCAGCCCAGGGTCATCCTCGTCGACGACGATGCGGAGGTGCGCGACGCCTATCGGCAGACGCTGGAACTCGACGGCTTCGACGTGACGGCTTTCGCGTCCGCTGGGGCAGGGCTGAGCGTCCTGTCGCCGGATCTTCCGGCCGTCGTCGTGAGCGACGTGCGCATGCCCGGGAAGGATGGCTTCGACTTCCTAGAGGCCGTCCAAGCGGTCGATCCCGAGATTCCGGTCATCCTGGTCACGGGCCACGGCGACGTGCCGATGGCCATCAAGGCCGTGCGGGCAGGCGCTTGGGATTTCCTCGAAAAGCCGGCCGATCCTGTCCGGCTCGTCGAGACCGTTCGGCGCGCCTTTGCGCATCGCAGCCTCATTCTGGAGAACCGGGCTCTCAAGGCGGGCTCCGCCGATCAGGATCCCTTCGCGGGACGGCTCGTGGGCCGCTCCACCGTCATCGAGCGCCTGCGGCGAAACCTGCGCACCCTCGCGGAGGCTGAGACCGATGTTCTTCTCCTCGGTGAGACGGGCACCGGCAAGGAGGTCGCGGCCCGCGCGCTCCACGATTTCGGCCGTCGTCGGAAGGGGAGGTTTGTGGCGGTCAATTGCGGCGCCATGCCCGAAACAATGATCGAGAGTGAGTTGTTCGGCCACGAGCCTGGCGCCTTCACGGGCGCTCGCGAGCGGCGGATCGGCAAGATCGAGCATGCGAGCGGCGGCACGCTCTTTCTCGACGAGATAGAGTCCATGCCCATGACGGCACAGATCCGGCTGCTGCGTGTGCTTCAGGAAAGGACCATCGAGCGCCTTGGGTCCAATAAGGAGATCCCGGTCGATATCCGCGTTGTCGCGGCCACGAAGGCGGACCTCGCCGAACTCGCCGGCAAGGGCGCTTTCCGTGAAGACCTGGTCTACCGGCTGAACGTCGTCACGGTCCGCCTGCCGCCGCTGCGGGAGCGGCGGGACGATATTCCCCGGCTATTTCACCACTTCCTGGCGCTCGCGGCAGCGCGGCAGGGCAGGGCGGCTCCCGCGCTCGACCCGTCTTTCCAGGAGCGGCTCCAGCAGCAGGACTGGCCCGGGAATGTGCGCGAATTGCGGAATGCCGCCGAGCGGTATCTCCTCGGCCTGGACGACGACGAGGCGCCGCAGGCCGAAGCCGGCTCCCGCGAGATGATGACCCTCGAACAGCAGATGGAAATCGCTGAGCGGCGCGTGCTCGACGAGACCCTCGCGCGCATGGGAGGGCGCATTGGCGCCACCGCCGAAGCGCTCGGGATCACGCGCAAGACCCTCTACCTGAAGATGCGCAAATACGATCTCGGCCGCGCGGGCGAACTGAAAGAGTGATGTTACGGTTCTGACCCATCCGGTGGAGCTGACGTTACGTTTCTTTCCCTCCGATCACGAACTCCGGGCGGACGGCGTACCCCGTGCCATCGGCGGTGAGCTGAAAAGCAGGTTGGCACGATTCTTGCATGAAGCATCAACGGCCGCCTTCGGGCGAGCCCAACATAGAGCCATCACGTTGGAGGAAACTGATGCTTCGCCATTCCGCCGCCGCCGCGGCGCTTATTGCCGGCGCCGCCCTGTTTACGGGAACCGCCTTCGCCCAGTCCGGCAAGGTCACGGTCGTGACCTCGTTCTCGAAGGACGTAACCGACCCGTTCAAGCAGGCTTTCGAGAAAGCGCATCCGGGCGTGACCCTGGACGTGCAGAACCGGAACACCAACGCGGGCGTGAAATTCGTCGAGGAGACGAAAGCCAACAATCAGGTCGATGTCTTCTGGGCCTCGGCACCGGATGCCTTCGAGGTTCTCAAGGGCAAGAGCCTGCTGCAGAAGTACAAGCCGAAGGCGGAAGGCATTCCGGACAAGATCGGCTCCTATCCGATCAACGACCCGGAGAACTTCTATTCCGGCTTCGCAGCATCCGGCTACGGCATCATGTGGAACGACCGCTACGCCAAGGCCAACAAGCTGCCTGAGCCGAAGGACTGGCAGGATCTCGCCAAGCCCATCTTCCATGATCACGTCGCCATGGCGGCGCCGTCCCGCTCCGGCACGACCCATCTGACCGTGGAGACGATTCTCCAGGGCGAGGGCTGGGAGAAGGGCTGGCGGACGCTGAAGGAAGTGTCCGGCAATTTCAGCCAGATCACGGAACGCTCCTTCGGCGTGCCGGAGGCGGTCAATTCGGGCCAGGTCGGCTACGGCATCGTGATCGACTTCTTCGCCTTCTCGTCCCAGGCGTCGGGCTTCCCGGTGAAGTTCGTCTACCCGACCGTCACGACCATCGTGCCGGCGAACGTCGCCGTGATCGCCAACGCGCCCAACAAGGCCGGGGCCGAGGCCTTCGTCGATTACCTGGTCTCTCCCGCGGGTCAGGAAGTGCTGCTTGAGCCGAGCATCCGCCGTCTGCCGGTCAACCCGGCGGTCTACGCCAAGGCTCCGGCGGATTATCCGAATCCCTTCAAGGATCCGTCCCTCGGCTCCAAGGTGAAGTTCGACGTGGACGTGTCGGAGAAGCGCACGAACGTCGTCGACGTACTCTACGACCAGACCATCACGTTCCAGCTCGATGCTCTCAAGGCAGCCACCAAGGCCATCCACGACGCCGAAGCGGCCCTCGCCAAGAAGGACAATGCCGACGCCAAGGCTCTCGTGAAGGAGGCGCGCGACCTCGTGGCCGCCATGCCGGTCACCGAGCAGCAGGCTTCCTCGGCGGAGATCGCCGGTGCCTTCACGGGCGGCAAGCAGAAGGGTGCCCGCCAGGCCGAGCTCGAGCAGCAATGGGCCGCCTTCGCCAAGGAGCGTTACCAGCAGGCCCAGGCCAAGGCCGAGCAGGCGCTGAAGCTCGCACGCTGACCTGATCCTCCGATCGGTCCCCTGGGCGGCTCGCTATAGCGGGCCGCCCTCAGCATCCCCTTTTCGGATTTAGGAGAGCGCTCATGGCCGGCGCCACGACGGTCGGACGCGCGCATGCGCCGTCCGCGCCCCCCAGGCATTTCTTCAGGACATCGGCGACGCCGGGGCAGATCGCCCTGGCACTCGGGATCGCCGCCTTTCTCGTCCTCTTCCTCGTCATCCCCGTCGGAACGGTGATCTACGTCGCCTTCACCGAGAAGGGGACCGGCGGGTTCACCCTCGTCAATTTCCTGGACTTCGCCCGGACGGACCTGTTCATCCGCTCGTTCTGGAACTCGTTCTACGC
>Ga0182741_1003984_pt1 | contig 15006 bp, 11 predicted proteins | sample eDN5th37CBELigOP_FD_128874 | JGI IMG/M metagenome (GOLD analysis project Ga0182741, IMG submission 128874) | Enriched Organic Plus compost microbial communities from Emeryville, California, USA - eDNA 5th pass 37_C BE-Lig OP (version 2) (version 2) ...
CTGAATCAGAAATCAGCCGGCGAGGGAATCCCTCATCGATTCAAAGCGGTCGAAAACCGCTCTAGGGGCAGGGTAAAATACCCGCGTTTTGTTGTTCGCCAACAATTCCACTGTGGCAACCAACTAAGGTTCCTTAGCCTCCGTGTGGCAAAGGAAATCCTAAGCCAGTGGTAGAAAACATGACTAGAGACGGCGAAAAGTTTCTAGCCAAGACTGGAACATTAAGACTGCCCAGAGTTGGTGATGCCAACGACGTCTTCCGGAAAGTTGCTCCTCCCATAAACGTGTCACAGCATCGGCATCAAAAAAACCTTCCACCCGAAGCCGTTCGGTGGCTAACAACTCGTTCGCCCAGTGACGCAACGGGCCAGAAAGCCAATGTTCAATGGGTACACCAAAGCCCATCTTCGGTCTATCTGTAAGTGCACGGGGTACATGACGCTCTAGCACCTGCCGTAGTGCCCACTTACTCTTCCCGTGGCGCAATTTTGTATCGAAGGGAAGCTGCCAGGCGAACTCAATCAGTTCATGATCAAGCATGGGCACGCGAGCCTCAAGGCTCACTGCCATCGACGCTCGATCCACCTTGGTCAGAATATCCCCTGGCAGATAAGACATAGAATCGAGATACATCATTTCTTCTCGGAAATCATACAATGCAGGCCATTCCTGCGTCCGAGATAGTAGCGTTTCGGGCTCAGTGCCCTCGCGCAAGAACACCTCAGGTTCACGAAAAACTGAAACTAGTGCACGATAGTAAGATGTACCCTGGGAGTGTGAAAGGATCTGGCCAAGTTTATGAAGTTTGTCACCGAACGCCGGATACTGAAGCGGCTTGTGCAATTTACTGAGAAGACTATCTATATGATGATTTGGAAGAGTAGAGAAAGCCTTTCCAAGGCTGTTTCGCAGTGCACTAGGAAGCAAGCTAAGAGCCTGATGTATCCGGTATCCCTGCACGTACCGGTTGTATCCACAAAAGAGTTCGTCTCCCCCATCTCCCGATAGTGCAACCGTAACATTTCTGCGCGTCAGACGGCTAAGAAGCAGAGTTGGAATTTGCGACGAGTCTGCAAACGGTTCATCCCAAATCATTGGAAGCTCAGGAATCGTTTCCAAGGCGTCTTCTGCAGTTAGGTAGAGCTCCGTATGCTGAGTACCAAGGTGCGTAGCAATTGCCTGTGCGGCTTCCGCTTCGTTATAGCCAGGCACCTCAAAGCCTATGGTGAAAGTTCGCACTGGCTGAGTCGAAACGGTTTGCATCAAGGCCGCAACCGTTGACGAATCTATTCCCCCGGAAAGAAACGCACCGATAGGTACATCAGCTTCCATTCTCAACGCGACTGCGCGAGTCAATCGCGCTTCAAGTTCGTTCACCGCCTCCACATCCGAAATTCCCAAACGTGACTTGGTTGCCACACTAGCTAGGTCCCAGTAGGATTGTGGCTCGCCAGCAAAATCGGAGTTGATCTCAATCCAGTTTGCGGGAGGTAGTTTTGCCATACCCTTAATAATACAATGCGGATCGGGGACGTATCCGTGACGAAGGTAAAGTGCCAAGACATCACGATCGACTTCGCCGACCCATTCTGGGTGGGCACGCAGAGCTTTTAATTCGGAACCGAACAGGAAGCTGTTGCCAGCCAGACCGTAGTAGAGTGGCTTCTCGCCCATACGATCTCTAGCCAAGCTAAGTATCCTTCGCTCACGGTCCCACAAAGCAAAAGCAAACATGCCGTTCAGACGAGGCAAGGTTTTCTCCATCCCCCACAATTGTAGCGCGGCCAAGAGAGTTTCCGTATCTGAATGACCGCGCCAACGTGAGCTCCAACCGGAAGCATCAACCTTTTGGCGCAAAGTCCTATGATTGTAGATTTCCCCATTGAATATTAGTACGAAACGCCCATCAGCAGAAATCATCGGCTGTTTACCAGCCTCTGTCAAATCTATGATAGACAGTCGGCGATGCGCGAGCGCAATTCCGGCTTCCTCATCCACCCACGTTGCGCTATCATCGGGTCCGCGATGAGCAATGTGAGAGGCCATTGCTTCAACTAGGGAAGCTTTGGCAATCATTTTTTGTGACAAATACCCTACAATACCGCACATCAATCAACTCCGAGCAATGCTCCGTAAACATTGCAGTAACTCTTTACAACAGCATCCAAAGAATAGCTTTTTACGATTCTCTTACGTGCCGCTTGTCCTAGAGCACGAAGGCTTTCGCATGGCAAGGCCAATGCCTCGGACAATGCTGCAACTAGTGCCGCACTGTTTCGCGGGGGAACAATCCAACCAGTCTGTGCGATGACCCTCGCAGTATCGCCGACGTCAGTAGCGACACAAGGAACACCGCATGCCATAGCTTCGCCCACCACATTGGGGAAGCCCTCAACACGAGAACTCAAGCAGAGAAGATCGAATGCTGGCATTATCTCCGGGACATCCTCGCGCTCGCCCAGAAAACTAACTCGGCTGCGATCAAGTGACGCCGGCGCACTGTCAGATAGTCCCCTCCCGATACAGATCAGATGACAGTCCTTGAATATGGGCAACAGCTGCTCAAATGCCCTAAATAAGTTGTCTGGATCCTTTTCGGGATGAGAACGACTCACGTATCCAATGGTTCGAGCATTCTCAGGCAAGCCAAGTTTATATCTGAGGCGACCTCTGGCATCAGAATCCGGTCGCCACCGCACGGTATCAAATCCGTTAGGTATAACCATTCCATTCTGGCAGAAGTAGCCATTACTTTCATGTTGCAGGCGAGAGCGAGTAGAATTGTAGATAATTGCATCCGCACTTGGCGAAAGCCGGCCTCCTATGCTTACCGTTGCCCGGGTAGTGGCACGCATGTCGGTAACGGCCTCAAGAGAGCACCGGATATTCCAAGCAACCTTGCCGCCAATGAGAGGCCGAAGCATAGTCGCCGCAAGATTCCCATGATACATCCAACCTTGAACTAAATCGGCAGTTCTCTTTCCGAATACTGACCGAAGCATCCAGATATTTCGTGTCGTGTGCATCCCAAGTTTCAATCCCAAGCACTTTACCGGGATGCCCTCGGCGGCCAGTAATCGCCCATAGTGGCCCTCGCTCGTAAGTGACACTACACAATTGCTGTAGCATTGCTGCAAACCACCTGTTAACAAGACGTGCAGCGCTCGCTCTGCTCCTCCCATTTCCAAACCTGTGATTATGTGAATGATCCGCTTCACAATCGAATCCACGCTCCTTTCTACAAGGTAGAGATCTACTTTTTTACGCAGCCACCTTCCATTGGAAACCAACGTAAAGAGATCGCCACCCAATACTACTTGCGAGCATAAACGTCTTCGAACCGGATTATATCGTCCTCTTCAAGGTAGCTACCGGTCTGGACCTCTATTAAGATCATGGGCACCTTGCCGGGGTTCTCTAGACGATGCACTACCCCAAGAGGTATATAGACCGATTGATTTTCGGTAATCAGCTTCACTTCGTTCCCGATAGAAACTTTCGCTGTTCCCTGCACGACTATCCAATGCTCGGCACGATGCATATGACTCTGTAGAGACAGTGCGCCCCCAGGCTTCACTACGATACGCTTGACCTGGAAGCGCTCCCCGGAAGAAAGTTGCTCAAACCATCCCCAAGGGCGATTGTCGCGCGGAAAAGACTTCGCTTGCTTGACCCCACGCGACTTCAATAGCTGCAGAGCTTCCTTGACCCTTTGGCTATCGGATCGATTAGCGACCAAAACAGCATCAGGCATGGCCACAACTACCAGGTTCTCCAATCCGATGCCAACTAGTTCGAGGGTTGGGGATTCCGAGCGCAATAGGCAACCACTACAATCTAAGGCAGTGACATGATCGGACATAACGTTCTTTGTATCGTTCTTCTCCGCCTGCTGCCAAACAGCTTCCCAGCTACCTAAATCGGACCAGGCAGATCCAAGCGGCATGACAACGATGTTAGACGCTCTTTCCATAACTGCGTAGTCGATAGAGACGTCCTGTAGTTTCATCCAAGATTCACGCTGAAGACGAATAAAATCGAGGTCCTTCTCTGATCCCGAGACAGCTCCTTCCACATGTTGCAGGAGGTCAGGCGCATGTTGCGCGGCAGCATCGATTATTTTTCGAGCCGTGAATAAGAAGATTCCTGAATTCCAAAGAAAGTTGCCTGCATCCAGCATACGCGCGGCCCGTTCAGCATCTGGCTTCTCGACGAACCTGGTGAGGGGCAGAACCTCCGGCTGATCGCCGTCTCCCCCTGAGGCAAGCTCAAGGTATCCATACCCTGTTTCCGCATGGGTAGGCGTGATCCCAAAAGTGACGAGCTGACCTCGCAACGCATTCGGAACAGAAGTCTCTACTGCTTGGCGGAAAGCCGCAGCATCGGCGATGACGTGATCGGCAGGCATAACGAGCATTACAGCGTCTGGGTCTTGTTCGACGAGCCACCGGGCCGCTGCCAAAATTGCAGGTGCTGTGTTCCGACTATCAGGCTCAACCAATGTTGCTTTCGGAGATACCAAGATCTGTTGTAGCTGCTCCATCACGACGAAACGAAAACTCTCGCTAGTAACAACGACCGGGGCAGCGTACCCCTTCGTAGCTGTCCTAAGAGCTGACTCTTGGAACATACTGAGTTCCCCAACCAACTGAACGAATTGTTTGGGATAGCTCCATCGCGACAGTGGCCACAGACGAGCACCTGATCCGCCACTGAGCAAAACGGGATATATTTGGGATGAAACGAGCATTACGTGGTCTCAGGGTTCATATGGAGTTGACATCAATTCTACGGCGTACCTCGATAGCGCGAGCAACTATCCGACATCATTCTTCCGCAGCGACATTGGGAGAAACATTCTTCCCCTATCAAACATGTATATCGCAGCGCCCAAGGGGATTGCGAGAATTTTCAAAACACTGAACTCAATACATAAATCCGGATTATGGTTGGCCTTTGCGTGAAAGAAGTATCTATAATAGTTGATGATAGCTCTAACTTTCCTCATACCGCGAACTTTCGCGTTTATTTCCTCACCATAGGTACGCATTGCCCCCAAGGGGCTACTGGCGCGCATTTGAACTGATCTATCAGACAAACCTCCCGGATGATACTCTCTTCCAATCAACGTATTTCGGGTGAACGCTATCCCCCCATCTCGAAACATTTGTGAGAATACAACCGATTCAGCTATGAATTTTTCACCAGCATATTCAGGAAACGGGTACGCTTTTAGTGTTTCTGTTCTCACCAAGACGCTGCAATCGCGTTTATACGTTTCTAACCATTCAGCATATCTGATTGGCTGACTTGGTAATGATGATGTCTGCTCCTTCAACCCTGGTAGGCTACAAGGCGCAACGAATGCTAGTATCTCCGGATCATTTCCTCGCGTCATTATATCGGTTAGCGCTGAACACAACGCGTTTTCCACCAGCCAGTCATCACTATCGACAACTAACACCCAAGGACTAGCAACTGCCGTAAGTCCCCGGTTCCACGCTCGATGCTTTCCGCCATTGTCCAACCGCAGCCATCTGATTGGAATGGATGATTCAACAGCCTTAGTCTGCACCCATTCTAAGGTACCATCCGTAGAGCCGTCATCAACCACAAGCCACTCGAAGCTTCCTTCGGGCACATCCTGCCGCTTGAGCGATTCATATAATTGGGAAAGCAGATGCTTCCTGTTCCAAGTAGGCGTTAAAATTGTCAGCTGCGCGGAGCGAACTTCAGAACTCGACACGTATACTGTATCCTGTATAGAATTGGAAGATCAATACGTTAAGAACAGCGAATGCGGCGACCACCTTTCGGCGCGCCTGTTGTGAACCGCAATCAACCAACATAATCACCAGAATTGCAGGAATTAGGTACCAACCAAATCCTGCAAAGCGATCCGCAAATGGCGCAAAGGAGAATAGGTGATATAAGCATGCTAAGAGTGTATAGAGGTTGATCCACCAGCCACTCAGTTGATAGGAGAGTCCCCGACCCTGGGTTCGAAGCCAAGCCGCCAAAGCGAATGGAAGCAGTGAGAAAATGGTAAAATCGAGTCTAAATCCTGCCTTATAGCCAAATTCCGAAGCCTCCATAAAATACACTTCATAACTTCTCGAAAATTGCGCATAGGACTCCAGAAAGGACATTGCATCCTTATTATACCCTATCGCAGACAGGATCACACATATGATCATTATACCGAAGCTCAAGGAAAGGGCTCTTCGGTAACCGAACTGCGAACGCCAAAACAGCCAGTGCAAAATTATGCACGGAAACACCAACGTTGCACCTGTATGGAACATTGGAGCCAAGAGAAACCACACCACAGATCTTTTTAGGCCCAACCGATACAATGTGACATAACCCTGAAACAAGAGAACCATGGCGATCCCTTGTTTTATTCCATTGGCTATGTAAAACACAAAAAATGGGTACGCTGAATAAAGAATAATAGCAACGGCGGTACTAGTTGGACCAAGGAGTTGTCGAAGAGAGTACCGAGTCAGGACTATGCAAAACAACGTTACCGGGAGGAAGAGCCACAGTGGATGAGTCCCTAGCTGAGCAAGAAGCCAGTTTGTCACGGCGAACAGCCAATTATTGTCTGTTAGTTCCCACATTTGAGCGAAACTCAAGTCGCTCATTTGCGCGAATACAATATAGTACCTCCAGGTGTCTCCCTTAATTTCGCGAAACGTCGCGGCGACAAGAACAACAGACATCGCCCCCCAAGCTGACAACCAGACCATTGTACGGTCTTCAGGTCTGCTCATGCGGAGACCAAGCAGCGCAAGGGCTAAGAAGACTGAGTAAAGGGGCAAAACAGGATGCATCAGGGGTTCAAATCAGCGTCAAGAGCCTTTGAGCATACGAGCGCCAACTCATTTCGCGTCGCACCCTCTGCAATCCTAATTTTCCTTGTTCGATGAATAGGCTGGGATTGCAAACAAGGCGTTGTAAGTGGCATTTCAATTCGCCTACCTCCCTCTCCCCGATAAGCCAGCCACCTTCGCCTTCGCGGACTGCATCCGGGATACCTCCTGACCTAGTACCGATTACGGGCAACCCAGCAGCTTGTGCTTCAGTAAGAGCCATTCCGTAGCCTTCCATAGAGCGACGTTCCCGGTCTACGACACTAGTCAGTACAAACAGGTCTGATGCGACAAACAGTTCTGCTAGCACGGGATCGGGTACAAAGCCCGCAAACTTAACGTGCGCCGACAATCTCAGCTCGTTGGTTAAACTGACAAGACTATCCCGCGCAGGCCCTTTACCTGCGATGACATAGTAAAAATTGTCACGCTGATCTTGCGGCAGTGAGGCAAGTGTACGCAAGACTGTTTCATGCCCCTTGGTAGCATCGAGCCTAGCCACGGTGAGAAGAATACGTGCATCTAATGGCAAACCCAAACGTCGTCTGGCTTCACACTTTGAAACATGGATCGGAAATCGATGCACATCAACAGCTGGATTTACTACCGCCGTACGAGAAGCCGAGGCTATCGATTTAACCAGGTTTTCTGTGTACCCGCTATTGCATATAACCACTCTACTTCGTTCCAATATCATCTTTCTGATCTTGGATTTTACTACTGCACTAGTGTAAGGCATAATTTCATTGCCGTGCGCCAAAATAGAAATGCGCTTTGCCCCCGCTAGGGTCGCTAAGGTTGCTTCGGGATTCCAAACCGAGGCAAGAATCGGTGCGTTGGAACCAAATTCCTCAATATGGGCACGAACAGCGCCAAACAGTTGCCAGTCGCGGATTCCTTTGCGTCTATCTATTTCAATAACTTCGCTCGGTGGCCTATCAATTCCTAGCCTCATTTGTTGAGATAACGTAACCACTTTAGTTTGAACTCCGAGGTCAGTCATAGCTCCAACAGCACCAGCTGTCAGGCGACTGATGCCACCATCATTTGGCGGATAATCAAACGAAAGAACTAGGAGGTGCTCAAATGGAACACAACTGGTGTCTCCGATAGATTTTGAGCAGATAGGCTGTTCTTCCTGATGCCAAGCCATCACAATCCCGCTTTCGATCTCAGATCACGAGCAGCCCTTCTCCCCGCACATATTCCTTGCAAAGCAGCCAGAAGAGGGGTCAGGCTATTCACCGCCCGACTAAAGGTTACTCCATACAACACCATCCGCAAGATCGCGCTCGGCCGGTGCCATGGCCTTAAGTGTCTGAAAATTAACAACGAGCGATTGTGTCCCATACCATATACGTATCGTGGTACATCGCGCGGCACCCTGCACCCCCCCATTGGAGCAGCCAGATGCACGACGTGGGCCTCAGGCGCAAACCAGCATCTGAACCCTGCCGACCGCAGCCTTAGGGCTAACTCCGTCTCCTCATACAACGCTGCGCCGACACTCAGATTTTCATCAAAGCCGCCTACTTGTTCAAGAGCACTGCGGCGTATGGAAAAATTCCCTCCAGGTGCGTGCAGGCACCAGCCCGGACGCTGCATGTGGAAATTGCGCTTGGGAGTAGCCGTCCACCAATTGAAACTACCAGGTCCGCCAGGTTGGGTCCTGTCACCCTTCGACTCTGTTACTCCACCCGCAACCATGGTAGCATCCGTGCGACAATGCGCGTCATAGTGAGCCTGAAGAAAGTTTGAATCACATTCTATATCATCGTCGATGTAGACCACAATTTGACCACGTGCCTTCCGCCAGCCAAAATTTCGTGCCTGAGGGAGACCCCGGAACTCTTCCACGTGGTAATATCGAGCCCGGACTGGAAAGTTCGCAAGCATCGATTCAGCTTCTTGGTTCGGGGTGTCTGATTGGTCAATTACAATCAGTTCAAAGTCACTGAACGTCTGCTCCCTAAGGTACTCGAGTGTTTCAAGCAACACTTGCCTACGGTTCATAGTCGGTATCACGACTGATAGCTTTTCTACTCTTATGAGCTTCAATGGGGGCACTGTTTTCATTCCAAGGCTAATAGACCAAGTTTTCGCATCCTAATCACGACCATACTACCCGACGGCTGACGTCTATCGTTCGTAGGGTCATTCAGAATAGGCGTTCAATTGACCATTTCAGATGCGGAGGTTACACAGCATCCTCGAGGTAGGTGGACAGATGACGCAATGTCGTTGCGGTAGCACTCTTCCATGTCTTGTATGAGCGAACATAGTCGTATGCATACGCGGCCCTACCACTCCAGTAATCTGGCCGTTCTAGCACTGAATTGATTTCGCGCGCGAGCCTCCCGACATTTCCCGGTGGGACTAGACCAAACGCCTTAGCAGCCCATAAAGGAGGGACAAACTCTGAACTGATGGCAGTGATCGTGGGCCGACAACACGCTGCGTATTCGTACAGCTTGTAAGCGCCCAAATTTTTTCCTGATCGCAGCTTTTGCTCGGAAAGCACGTCAAGGGCCAGATCAGAAGCACCTATCCATGTATTCAGCTCCTGATGGGCGACCCGGCCTACCATTCGGATCGTTGAACCAGCTGGACTTTGGCTTGCTCTCTCCCGGATGCTTCCAAACTGGGGCCCGTGTCCTACAAGCACAAGTTCCACGGCAACCTTCGCTGACACAGAAACTTGTTCGAAAGCGCTGATAATAGTCTCAAAATCATGCCAGTCTTGAAACGATGAGACGTGGATGATTCTAAACTTCTTTCCGTCAATTCCCAACTCAGCGCAACATTCGTCTTTGTCTCGCGAAAAAAAGGAATGGGTGTCTGTGACAAACGTGTCGTGCTCACGAACCTTGTGTCTCTGCCCGGGCAGTGCATCTACAAAACGTTCCGTCATTGTTTGGCTATCTGTAAACACCAAGTCACAACTACTAATCATCATCGGGAACAATGAGTGGTTGAGGATCTCGGTTCCGTTGAGTTCGTAAGCAACAGGTATTTCAAAATGCTCGAATAATCGGGAAAAAATAACACTCGGACTTGACCGAACATAAAGTACATCGGGTCGGCATTCTTTTATTATCTTGATCAGCTTGATAGCTGCAACCAGTTGAAAGATTTTCCAACCTCCCCGGAATGCCCCGAAAGGGACGATAACCTCCTTTTCAAGCCATGTGACATCCAGCTTTCGTCGGTTGCGAACCGAAGCACGTATCAATATCACTGAATGGCCCAATTCAGTCATCGATCGACATGTGCCCCGAACGTGCACCGAGGGAGCCATATCATCAGTGGCGTCAACACTCGTAAGATAAACAATCCTCATTACACAAAGCGCCCAATAATACGGCGCGTGCGTTCGGGCAGCATCGGTAACAAGTCACCTATGAGCATCTGGGACAGGAAAATAGGCGTGAAAGCTAAATAAGCAAAAACGCCTGTAACTACCTGCATTGCAAATGTAGCCATTCCTCCCACCCCGATGAGCGTGCAAGACATCCCAATCAACCATACTATCACCGCCAGAAGCGCGTTTAAAACAGCAACCGGAGCCAGTGCTCTGAGAGTGGGAGTAAGTGTTAGCCCAACCACCCGATGGGAATACCAAAGCGCAGGCAACGGGATGACTAGGCCCATAGCTACTCCATAGCCTTGTGCGACAGCAATGGCACCGTCTCGAACCGTCCAGAAAAAGACCATACTGAGCAAAATTGTGTTGACTAGCGTCAGGGTGAGATACTGCATGCCTCTTCCCGTAGCGGTAAAAAGCCACCCGTTTGTATTGTAGACTGGTTGACTGATGCCAGCGATGGATAGCCAGGCTAGTATGGTCGCTACTTCGCCCCATTTGGGTCCATAGACCAGTTCTACGGCTGGCGCGGCTGTAAGTGCTAAGCCCACGGCCATCGGGGTACCAATATATGCAACAACAACAATGGCACGCCTGTAGATGGTACCGAAGTGCTCTCTGTCATCTTGAAATGCAGATAGCGAGGGAACCATTAGGCCAGCCAAAACGCTATTGATCAGACTGGAGGGCAGCAACATCAAGAAGTAAGCTCGGTTGTACAGACCAAGCTCCCTTGCCCCCCAGACCCGCCCAATAAGTAGGCCGTCAAGATTGCGTGAGATAAAAATTAGCACGTCATTGATGGAGAGTAGCCCACCGAGTGCTATAAGCTCGCGTACTCCTGTACCTTTGACAGGACGTTTGAAGCGCCAAGACGTTCGTAGAAGTACCAGTGAGGAGCGAACTGCTGCGCTGATCAATCCCTGGGCTACTAGTGCCCAATACCCACCGCCAGAAACCGCCACTGCAATTGCAGACACCGCGCCACAAATGGTTGCTGCAATCTCAATCTCCGCTATTACACGGAAATCCATGGCTCGTTTCAACAAAGCCATTGGTTGAACTGCTACACCAGACATAGCGAATGTGGCCCCGAGGATGCTCGTAATCGTTATCAACTCCTCCCGACCAAAAAATCTCGCTAGGCCGGGTGCCAAAACCATGCACAGCACCCAGAGCAGAAAGCCCGCAACTACATTTAACCAGAAAAGAGAGGTAACTTGACCATGGGTTAGACCCTTTCGTTGCACAGAAGCCCAACTAAAACCCATGTCTGAAAAGACCATGAGAAACCCTGTCAAAGTAGCAACCATACCGACAAGGCCATAGTCGTCGGCGGAGAGAACTCTAGCCAACGCTGCAGTTAAGCATAAGCTTACACCATTCCGGAGGCAGATTTGCGCAACCGACCAGACCGCCCCTCGGCGGGCTCGGCTTCCCACTTGCGCCTCGGAAACGAAAGCTATGCCCTCCTCCATTGTAGAAACTGCAGTCGGAGGACAGTTCTGATGTTCCAATCTAGACATGCGTTGATTTACCAGCAGAAATTTCAAGGAGCATCAACGCGCAATACCAACAACCTGTGGCTCTCCAATTAAATCTGCGGGAGATAAAGTGATCATTTTTCATAGTAATGTCTGAACCAAGTCACAAACTTTGTTATGCCCTCTCTAAAGTCCGTGTGTGGTTTGTATCCAGTCAGTCTATGCAGCAGAGAAGCATCTGCCCAAGTAGCTGGGACGTCCCCCCTTTGCATCTCCGTATAATTTCGAATTGCCTTCTTGCCCAGGCATTCCTCTATAGCGTCAATAAAATCCAACAGCCGGATCTTTTGGGAATTTCCGATATTAACAATCCGGAAGGGAGCAACAGGCGATAGACTGTCTCCTGGCTCGATGTCATCTTTTGAGTTTGGTCGCTCCGGAATGATACCAACCAGCAAGCTTATTGCATGAACTAAATCGTCCACATATGTGAAATCACGGTACATGTTGCCGAAATTGAAGATGTCGATTGGCTCTTCTCTAAGTATGGCATCAACAAACTTGAACAGCGCTAGATCGGGACGGCCCCAAGGCCCATAGACCGTAAAGAAGCGAAACATCGTTGTCGGAATGTTCCACAAGTGAGCATAAGAGTGCGCCATGCTCTCGTTTGCTTTTTTTGTAGCCGCATAAATGGTGAGTTGAGTATCTGCTTTTTCATTCTCGAGAAAAGGCATCTCATCGTTAGCCCCATACACTGACGATGTCGAGGCCATCAACAAGTGTTGTACCTTGTGCTTCCGAGCCACCTCCATGACATTAAAGGTACCTACTATGTTGGTGTCGATGTAAGTGCGGGGGTTCTCTAGGCTGTAACGGACACCAGCTTGTGCGGCCAGATGTACAATAACGTTGGGTTGGAACTCGTCAGCGACAGCTTCAAGGCGACTGAAATCTTCAAGCATGCCCTCGGTGGCACTAAATTCTGGATGCTGGAGGAGCATAGCATGACGACGCTGCTTCAACCGAACATCATAGTAGTTCGTCAGTCCGTCGTAACCATGCACGCGAAAGCCTTGATGAACCAATAACTTCGCAAGGTGAAATCCTATGAAGCCGGCTGTGCCGGTAACTAGTATGCGCGGCGCTCTTTCGTTAACAGTGGCCATCGATTGAATCCTGGAATGCCCTTAGGAATGATATGAGATGATATAGGTCTGGGACGCCTGCGCATAACATCAGGGGCGCGCCTTGTAGTTTCGATATAGTCCGAAGTTTGCAGGTCTCAAAAATATGCTGCCGAGGCACTACAAACGCCGAGATGTTCGCCCTATGCGCATCACAACACATTGGTGTCGCAGGCTTCCTCAGGAGTTGTGAAGAAGCTGTTCCGCTGAATGCCTGTGAGGTGTTCGATGGCTTCACGATAGGCAGAAATCACAAATCTATGGTCAAATTCTCGCTCCATTTTCCGGCGGCCTGCACGGCCCATAGTAGCTTGGATTTCGGGCGAGAGACTAACGAACTGCTTCATAGCATTCGCCAAACTAACCGCATTACCAGGCTTGCAGAGGAGGCCGGAGATTCCGGCCTCAACAACGCCATTGCATCCTGGTACATCCGTTGCAATAAGTGGCCTTGCCATGGCAGCAGCTTCGATTAGGCTTCTTGGTGCACCCTCTCTATAGGAGGGCAATACTATACACGAAGCTTCAGCTATGAATGGCCGAACATCCTTAGTCGCTCCAAGATATTCCACTACACCTTCATCAGTCCATTTCTGAACGGTTGACTTGTCGATAGCTGATCGGTTGTCTGCTCCGATAGGCCCCAGAAGTTGAAAGCGGATTGCTGGGTGTTGCTTCCGCACAGTTCTGGCCGCCTCGACAAATTCAATCACGCCCTTGTCTTTCAACAACCTTCCAATCATCAGGAAAACGGGCGGCTTGTCTGATCGAGGCATCGGGCAAGGGGCGAAAACATTCAGGTCAACGCCGGATCCTGGCAGCAATCGTGCCTGTTCCCTCAGTACGATGTCTCTAGCGACAAAGAGATCACGATCATCCGCATTCTGAAAAAATACGATAGGCAGCAATCTGAGCGATCGTCTGTATAAAGTTTCTGTGATCGACCGCAATAGTCGGCCGGAAAGAAATGCTGTTCCGAGGCCGGTGATATTTGGCACAAAGGGAACAGACAGCTTCCGCGCTGTTCGTGCCCCAAAGATATTATTTTTGATTGTATAGCTTAGTACAATATCTGGCTTTTCTTCGAGAAATGCTCTGGTGAACTGGCGCTGCAGCAATAGCCCCTCTCGTGGATTGAGACCTTTCGGGCTCATAATTAGATTTCGGACCCTGCACCCCATTCGTTCAAGCTCAGTTACTGCGCTATCCTCCGGAGCCAAGATGGAAATTTTGTGCCCATCAGCAAACAATGCCTCCACGAGTGAGCGCCTGAAATTCAATACATTCCAAGCGGAATTGACCGTTAGTAGGATGTGCATGCGTGAAGCTCGAACCCACTTCCCTCTATCGTCGCGTTGGCGCAGTTAAAGTCTTCCGTCTGTGTCATGCCGGGAGAAGGCGCCTTTGACATCGTAAATGACAGCCCCTGGTTTGCCAAGTTTTCGCACGTTCTGAACGCCCATCTCAATGAACTGGCGATGTGCGACTGCTATCACAATGCCGTCGTAGCAGTGCTGAGTTGGCTGATCTGTGAGGCATTCGACGCCGAGTTCGAACCGGCTTTCGTCCGCAGAAACCCAGGGATCCCAGACATCCACCTCAGCATTGAAGTTCTTTAGTTCTGCAACTACATCCGCCGCTTTCGAATTACGAAGGTCTGGGCAGTTTTCTTTGAAGGCCAACCCCATAACAAGGATCCGGCTTCCTACTACGGGAAATCCGCGACGCATCATTAACCGAGCCATTTGATCGGCTACGTAGGCAGGCATGCCGTCGTTGATCCGTCTGCCGGCGAGGATTACTTCCGGATGGTACCCGACCTCCTGGGCACGATGCGTCAGGTAGTACGGATCCACGCCAATACAGTGACCACCAACAAGACCGGGGCGATACGGTAGGAAGTTCCACTTCGTTCCCGCGGCTTCAAGCACTTCCAGCGTGTCAATGCCAAGTCGATTGAAAATAATAGACAACTCGTTCATTAGCGCGATGTTCAGGTCGCGCTGCGTATTTTCGATAACTTTGGCCGCCTCCGCGACTTCAATTGTGCTGGCCTTGTGTGTACCCGCTCTAACAATCTGAGCGTAAAGACGGTC
>Ga0182741_1003986_pt1 | contig 14998 bp, 16 predicted proteins | sample eDN5th37CBELigOP_FD_128874 | JGI IMG/M metagenome (GOLD analysis project Ga0182741, IMG submission 128874) | Enriched Organic Plus compost microbial communities from Emeryville, California, USA - eDNA 5th pass 37_C BE-Lig OP (version 2) (version 2) ...
ATCGGCTCGAACGGCTCGGCCGCGTCCGCTTCGCCGTTGGCCGGCGCGTCGGTATAGAGGATGCCCGCGAAGTCGGCGGCCGTTTCCGCCGCCGCGAGGACGGCGAGCGTGAAGCGCCGCAGCTGCGCGAACAGCGGCAGCGCCGGCATGAAGTCGGGAATGCCGCGTGCCTGGCCGGGCCGGTCGGCGCGAAACCAGTGGATCATTGATTCGGCCGGAACCTTGTCGTAGGTGCGAGCGGCCAGCGAGGTCATGTCGCCGGGATGTTCCCGCAGGACGTGGTACTCGGTCGGGTTGCCGGCGGCGTCGAACACGATGCCGTCGATGGAATTCGGATCGGCGCGAAACAGATCGGGCGTGCATACTTGGTCCGCCTCAACGAGCCGCAAGTCGAGTTGAATCGCAGTCGGCAAGGCGGGGTTGCTGGTCAGAATGCCGAACGCCTCGCCGTCGGAAGCGCGGGCCAGCCGCATGGTGCGGAGCTTCTCGGCCAGCCCGACCGCCTTCGACCAACGGACGAAGGCCTGCTCGATCCTGCCGTTGGCGTCGGCGTCGCTGGTGAGAAGCTGCAAGCGGGGGCCGGTGCCGACTACATCGTTGGCCAGCGTGAGGGCAATCCCGCGGGCGTAGCTGTTGTTGGCGATCTCGTAGCGAGCGCGGTTCCGCAGTACGCGCCGCACCTCGGGGCTGTTGGCGGCGTTGGCCGAGAGGCCGTCGGCGTTGGCCCAATGGCGGCGGTTGTCGGGGTTCGTCGCCGCCGCGTCGTATTTGGCGCGGACGATCCGTACTGCCGGGCTGGTGGTCGGGGCCGACGGTTTCGACGCGAAGAGATTGGTGAGCCAGCCGAACACTACCAAGCTCCCGGCGGAACAAGCTTGTTGAAGACCAAGCCGCGCCGCTTTGCTTTAGCGGCTTGCTTTGATGCGAGATACTTATCTGCCGCGATTTGATCGGGGAGCTTATGCTGCTCCATCGAGCCCGAGTCGCCGGCGGCTTTCGCCGGGCCCTGGGCGTTTTTGCGGATTACGTCTTCGAGTTCTTCGGCCATCGCGGTTGTTTCCTGGGAAGACAACCAGCCGGGCGAGCGCACGAAAAAAGGCCACGCGGGGATGCGGCCCCGCATGGCCTTGTTGTGCGCTGGATTCACCGCTGATGATCAGTCAGCGCTGTCGCCCGATTTGGTTGCTATCACAAGTTATATACGCAGAAGCGTAAAATGGTGACTCATGTTCGCGCTGCCGGACAAATTGTTCCGCATATAGACGTTACGCGCCATCCGGGAGCGCCTCATAAGCAACAAGGCGACGAGAAGCATCTCCGACAAATACACCTCCGTTATTTTCGATCATCTGCCGCCATACGCCGAAGGCCGCCAGAATTGCCTCCTCCCAATCGCGGTATGACTTGTCGCGCACTTCAAAGGAACGGGTCGTCAGTTTGATTGCTCGCAGCAATTCGTACTCAACCGACGTTGCGCCTTTAAAAAGTGAATAGTCACGCGCATAGCCAAATGCGAGTGCCGTTATTGCCTCCTCGGTTGCCGCTGCTCGAGCGCCATCCTCGACCTCGTCGACCTGAGGAATGGTCTTGCGTTTCACCTTCATGAGTCGCCGCACAATTGGCGACCAGCCCAATAGAATGGCCATCGTCAGGTGAAACACGTCGTGAAACCTATACCCATCGTCAACGTGGGAATTGTCTGTGAGCGGGTCGCCAAACGGTTGCCCTTCGCGGCTAATTTCGAGCTTCATGCGGCCGTTATGCTCGACCGGGCGGAAGGTTACTCGAAGTATTGTGGGAAGGCGTTCGTTCTCAGGGAAGTGTGAATCGTATCGGTCGTGAGTTGTAGGAAACAGTTGAGTGGACGGATCGCTTGTGCTCCCCCACCGATCCTGCAGTTTGGCCAGGTTCTCCTCAGCAATGTCTTGCAGATCGAGACCAGCCTTGTCTGCAATGTTTGCCAAGTACCAAAGAATGTCGCCGATTTCTTCGGACACCTGATCCGTAAAAGGCTTGTATCGATCTCCCTCGCGAAGCCACTTCTTGTACTCGGAAAGCAGAGAGCCTGCCTCACCGGCAAGTCCGAGTAAAGGAACCATTATCGCTTTTAGACCGCGACCTTTGGCATGGTCGCTGCGCGACGACAATTCTTGATACTGACGAAAATTCAGTGGTTCGTCCATCACGGGGCTCCAGCGCCGCTTTACACATGCCGACGAATTAACGCCAAGAGGTCCTTGATTTTCTTTCGGGAAACCGAACCGATTTCTGGTTTACCCACAAAGCAGTTCAATCTGACAAATTCAAGTTGCGTTTCATGGGCAATAAACGCACCAAGCTGGCAAAGCCCCAGGTAGTTGCCGTAGGCACGGTCAAAAATGTACTGCGTCGGATAGTAGGCATTGAGCGCAATACGTCCATTACCGTCATGGGCGACGCTGACTTGCTGTAGACAGGGAAACCCTCTGACCGGTTGACCGGTGTGATCCTTCGCAGGATCGAAGCAGGATATTTGGAGTGCCGACTCTCGCGGCCACTTTGTTCTATTCCGCAGGAGATTAATTACGAAGGATAGTTGGTTAACCGTGCATGCCTTGCCTTGCTTTGCACCCGCAAAAGCCATCATTCGCTCAAAGTAGGTGCCCAGCCGGTTTCGCGCATCAAGGCTTTTTAGCCGGGGCAAGAGTCGCTTCAGGCAGAAGGAGGAGAAGTCGGCGCAGTTCGGCTTGTCGCGGCGACACCACATGTCATATGGAAAAATCGTAAGTGCCGACACCCGGACCGGGTTACATCCTTGCTTTACCAGCGCCTTGTCTGTCGAGTCACGGATCGTCACGAGTTCGTCCGGGAGGGGCGGGGAGAAGCTTGATATTGAAACAACGACCGGCGACAAAGACGACTTACTATTTTCGGCAGCATGGAGGAGAGTTCGGCCCCAGGCTACCGATAGGTTATTTGATTCGATGACCACAGGCACATGAACGCTCATTCTGGCTCCGGTTCGTCGAGATAGCGGTACTTTAGAATCCCGCAGTACCCGAAGCGGGCAACTCGAACCGGGATCGAACGACCGTTAATGAGCAGACGGCTCATGCCTGGTTTGCCCGCGACAAATGTCTGCCATTGTTTGTCCGCCCCAACCTCGTTTAGCAAGTCCGGAGGGCGTATCTCAGCATCTGCAGGAACAGCGACACTGTCGTCGACCTCGAGGTCAAGCGGAAGCGTTGGCCAATGGTCGTCGACTATTACGAGGCGGCGTGAGTCGCTTGCGAATGGCACACTACTGCGAATCTGCTTGGGAGTTGTGCGTTGTCGATCATGAAGCCAATCGTTGCTCACAAGCTCTAGACCATATCGCATATGTTTTAGAAGAGTTTGGTAACCCACGTCGAGTTCACCAGCTATCGCGAACAGAGAAAGCGGACTCGCGTTAGTCAATTCCACATCCCGCGCGCCAAATCGCTGAAGGACGGCTTGCCTTGGCATCAGCAGGCTGGACGCGAAAACATCTGCCGCGAACTCTTCGTCTGATCGTGGTCGGCCGTCAGGATCGCCATCGAGGTACTCGTCAACTGTTGTGCCGTGACCAAGCTGAAAGTGCCCCAATTCGTGTGCGCATGTGAACGAAACGCGACCGCGGGGCCGGTGGTTCAACGAAGGCAAGCACACCGTGGGGTGAGGATCACGCAAGAACATGCCTTCGAGCGATGGACCGTCGATGAATCTCACTTCGACGCCTATCGCGGAGGCAACGTCATAGACGTTGATGGGCTCCTCACGAGACACCGCGAGCGAACGTCGCAACTGTAGTGCACTTCGCATTGCCTCGCGCCCGAGAGCGACACGTTTACTCACGGTCGGTCTCCCGTTTCGACCGCATGACCTTAATCAACCGAAGAATCTTTTCGAGATCCTCCTTGCGTAATTTTTTGAGCTGCCTTGCTGCCACTTCGATTCGTGGATCAGTGTCGTCATCAAGAGCGCTGTCGCCCTTAATAATCCACTCTTCTTTTACTTCGTAGATCTCAGCGAGTCTGGCCACTTCGTCTGGGCGAATGTTTCGCTGACCGCCCTCGATTTGAGAAATGGTCGGGCGGTGGTAGCCGAGCATTCTTGCGATCTGGCCTTGGGACAATCCAGATTGCTCGCGAGCCCAACGTAGTCGTCGCCCAATTTCTTCTGGACCTGTAGACACGGTAGTCATGTGGTTACCTCTGCCGCCGGAACGAGGTTCGTGACTGCCCCAACCATCTCTCCAACCCGTAAGCCGCGTCGCCCCGACTCATGAACGAAAGGATTAAAATCCTCGGGTAGTTCGAACCCTAATGCTTCACAGAGGTCGAGAACGAAATCGACCCCCTCGTCGCTCGACAGACCGAGATCGCGCATCAGGTGCGTGCGATCATCAAATGCAACTGACCCCCGGCCAGTCGTGTCCAGGAAGCGGCGAAGACAGGAAAGCACAGTATCGCGAGGGGTCGTGGCTATCGGCATTTTGAGGCTCCGGGGTGGTAAGAAAATCTTACCACCCTAGCCTGCTGAACACAACCCACCGGTTACTCAAAAGCGCCGCAAGGGAGCATCCGCGGGCATGTACAGCGGGTGACGAGGAGCGCCCCCCTTGGTCGTTCCTAAGCAATGCGGGTCTTGAAGCAGTTCCAGCACAGCTTTGTCGCGCTGATGTAGGCTTCCGTAGGTGCCCCACGCCACAACGGTTAGCTCAGCAGACTGTGATGACGTGCATATCCAGCTGTCGTTCTCTGGACCGATGGGGTCCGGAATGGACCCGAGGACCGTCGGATCGGTTGAGCGAAATGCGAACAGATTGGTCAGAAGCAGCCGGCCAAATCCCCATGCACGGGCGTACCCGATGCACCGTCGAACAGTCGGATCGTTGATTTTTGCATCTGCCGTGGACGGATTAAGACCGACAAACATGACTGTGGGGCCGGCGTCGTTCCAACTGCGGGTCAGCGTGTAACGATACCGACGGCATCGCGACAGGTTTGCGGAGGACCGAACCATCGATGGATGAGCATCCTGCACAAGCACGAGTTGTTCTCCTTGGGACCGAACGATACTAGCGGATTTGGACATATTGTTCACCAGCAGTTTATCGGGTTAGCCAATGATTCTCTCGGTGGTCGTGACGCGTTGCTGGCATGCGCGACATTCGCGACGGCGCGTGATACGGCCGCCCCATAATGATCGCGTGTAGATGACGCGGAAGCGCTTGCATCCACAATTCCTACATGTCAAGCCTCGGTCGTCGATGTTTCCCTGGGTTTTGTCGTTCTTCACAACTGCCTCCTCCTCTGAAGTTCCGCGAAACTGATCCGTTCCCGCTTCGGTGGCTGAACTGAACCACCAGAACCCGCTAAGACTGCACCTTGGATCGACGCGGCGGCAGCGCACCCTACGAGGCCGTCAAACCAGTGGTTGTCGCCCCGCTCCGGACGCGCCTTCCATTCATCAACCGTGCGTCCTCGGCCTTCGGTTTTCACGCGGAATTCAGACGTAATGTGCTCCGCGAAGAGACGATGCGAGTCGGGACTATCGCCAAAGAGAGTGAGGCATCCTCGGTCGCCGATTGAAACGGCGAGACGGGCGTGAACGAACGACTTCCAAAAATTGGTGTCGTACACAACGTGGCGCACCGCTCGCTTGCCGGCCACGTTGGGCATCCGCCAGTTGTGCCCGACACGATCACCGGGCCGGCGCTTGTATTCAGAGAACGGTTGACTCGACGCGCCGACGAATCGACCGTGGCTGGGCATGACGACTCCCGCGTGCGCCGACTGGCGACAGAACTGATAGACCACGTCAGTGCTCGATCCCCAGTTGGCATCGATCAGACAGCGTTCAACACGGAGCATTGCTCCATCGTCGCGCCGCCATTCGCGACCAAGGTACGACGTGGTGAGCTGCTCGAGGCCGGCGTAGATAGCCCCTTCGATTCCACTCGCCTTCGTCGCCAGCGGGAGAGTGAGCCGAGCGTCGCGGAGCGTGAAGTATGGCCGCTGCTGATCAGGGAACGTGCCGTAATCGATCACGTAGCCGGTGAAGTCGTCTTCCCAGGCAGCGACCACGAAGAACAGCAAGTTAGCTTGCACGTCGATAAACATGGTGATGTGGTTGCATCCGACCGGCACGGCGCGTCGGGGCATACGGTTCGTCTTGCTCGCGATCTGGTCGGCTGACAGTTCGTCGGTCTCGGACGTTTCCGCAGGAAGCGGTTCGTTTTGGTACTCCGCGAAAAATGCGGCTTCGTCCTGAAGGCGAAGGTTCATCGCATGCTGGATCGCGGATAGCTCGTCGTGGTTGAAGCGTTCGGGCCAAGCGATCTCTGCGCCTGCGTCCATCGCCTCGCGATCGGCGGCATAGAACTCGGTTGCCAGACGAATGTCGCCGTGGCTGCGGAGGCTTTCGCCGCGAAGCTCACCGTATCGCTGCCACTTCTTCTCTTCGAACGGGAACGAGTAAACCATCTTGGTCCGCTCGCCGTTCCACTCCGGGTGCTTGTCACGCGAGAGGATGTTGTCCGCCATGTCGCCAGGACGAATCACCGTGCAAGGCATGATGCCGCTGATCTTCTTGCCTGGACCAGCCAGGCCGAGAATGGCCCCGGCCAGGATTCCCTCTCGCGTCGCGCACTGCGAAAGCGAACGAGCGGATTCGTCCGTCTGAGGGTCGTCGAGCACCACGAGGGACGGGCGAACGGTGTGGCCGTCAGCGCGCTTGTACTTCATGCCGCGGATTCGGCCAGTAATTCCCGCGACCTTGATGATCGCCCCGCTACCGACGCTGCCGGGCATCGTGGGGAGGACGATTTCGCGAGCGGTCCAACCAATATGGGTCCTCTCGCCTTTGTAGAGCTGGCCGTTGCAGCGATTCGCGATTCCGTCGAGGCATTGAATCGGGAAGACGACCTCGGGGAAGTCTTCGAGCAGCAAGTCGTTTCCGTCGAGTTCCATCTTGATCGAGTCGAGCATATCCATTGCGTGCCCTTCGTCCGAACCGATCAAGCAGACGAAGTCGCGGTGCCCGTACAGCACCGCCCAGATGCAGGCGCACTCGCAGATCGTCGTCTTACCGCTGCCGCGCGGCATAGCCATTGCGAAGAGACCGCCGCGTAGCACCGCCTGCTCGATCTTCGCGATCACCTTCAAATGATCTGGCGACCACGGCAGGTGAAACGTGAGCGGGAAATACGACTCACAAAAGAATCGGAAGTCTGACGCTGCGAGACGTTTTCGTTCGGCGTTTGCCACGCTCGGCAGATCACCAATGTCGCGACCGGCGATGGCGAGAGCGACGTTACGCGCCCGCGCGCGTTCCTTCAGCTTCTCGTAAGGATCACTATCGGGTTCGGGCTTCGGCGCATGGCGATGTTCGACGAGCCACGCAGCGTAACGAAGTAGGTCCACGAAGCGTGCGTCGCCAATGCGCAGACCGGCGCGCGTGCGGTGCCTATGAAGCTGGCGCTCGTTGATGACCTCTCCGAGGGCCGTCGAATTGAGCAAGCGACAGAGTTCGCTCGGCCTGAGTTTTCGCGGATCAGTCGCCACGCCCCATCTCCTTCACCAGCCATGCGGCGTAGTGGACCAGGTTGATCGTTCCGTCTGCGTTCGTCGGTGCGCCGGCCGATACGTCGTCTCGCAGCATCGATTCAGTAATCGATGGCCCACCGACTTTGGCAAGCAAACGCGCCGCGTCCGCAATCGCCAGCGCGGTGGGGTTGATCGGTTTGCGGGAGTCGTCGCCTGACATGGTTTTAGGCCGCCCTAAATCGCCCAGAAAAAGCTGCTGAATTCTGCTGCGGAATGCCAAGACCGCGCTTGATGTTTCTTCCGCGGGCTGGCTCATGTGTGTCTGTCGGAACGGGACGAACTACCAACCACCAGGAGCGAAAACGATGAACGCGAACAACGACGAACGAATGAGCGGGGCGGTCGACCAAGAGGCCTTTGAAAAGGTGATTCGCGACAACCTCTCGCCCGAAGGCGTCGCCGCCTTGGTGATGGCGCTGCAACCCGCGGGGTCGATTCCCGCCACGACGCCCGAAGGCGAGCAAGCGATTCAGCAGGTGATTTGGTTCCGCAACACGCTGCTGGATTTGATCGGCGTCGAAGCCTTCAACGAAGCGATGGACGAACTCGGGTTCTAAGCCGAAACGCGGGCATGCCCCGCGTCGCTCGGCGGTGGTTCGCCGGGCCTGATGATGGCAGCCAACCCATCGAACCCAAGATCGAGGAGTCGAACCATGTCCAAGAACAAAACCACCCAGAAGGCCGCAGCCCCCAAGGCGACCAAGAGCGCGAAGGCCCCAAAGGCAGCGCCCGCGAAAAAGGCTGAAGCGTCGAAGCCCGCCGCCAAGAAGGCGAAGGCGACTGGCGGCGAAGCTAAGACCAAGAAGGTCAGCGCCATCGACGCCGCCGCCCAACTGCTCTCCACATCGAAGGAGCCGATGGGCTGCAAAGAGTTGATCGAAGAGATGGCGGCGAAGGGACTCTGGACGAACCCCGGTGGCAAGACGCCGCACGCCACGCTGTACAGCGCGATCTTGCGGGAGATCAACGTGAAGGGGAAGGATGCCCGCTTCAAGAAGACCGACCGGGGGCGCTTCGCCGCCAACGCCCAGCGCTTGCGACGGGCTCCCGCCCAACGCCCCACGCTCGCCACGTCGGGGCGTTTTCTCGTTTGTGGCCTCGCTGGCCAACCTGCGGCGCGGGCCGCGACACGTTGCGAACGTCGCGTTCACGAGGCCACCTCCACCGCGCCGATCCGTTCCGCCTTCCGCCCAGTGAACTTCTCCCAGCGCTGCACGATCACGTCGCAGTAGGGCGGATCGAGTTCCATGAGGAACGCCTTGCGGCTGGTCTGCTCGCAGGCGATGAGCGTCGAACCGCTGCCGCCAAACAAGTCGAGAACGTTCTCTCCGATCCGCGACGAGTATTGCATCGCTCGCACCGCCAGTTCGACGGGCTTCTCAGTGAGGTGAACCATCGACTGTGGATTGACCTTCTTCACATGCCAGAGGTCGGTCGCGTTGTTCGGGCCGAAGAATTGGTGGCCAGCGCCGAGCCGCCAACCGTAAAAGCAGATCTCGAACGCGCCCATGAAATCCTTGCGAGTGAGAACGGGATGCTGCTTGTCCCAAACTATGCCTTGGCTGAAGTACAGATCATGCTTCTTGAGAAACGGTGGGTAGTTGCCGAGGTTGGCGTAACCACCCCAGATGTAGAAACCACGGCCCGCTTCCAGCACGCGAGCCATGTTGCCGAACCAGGTATCCAGCAGTTCGTCGAATGCCTCGTCTGTCACGAAGTCGTTTGCCAGGGGGCGATCCTTGGCTCGCATCTTCTTGTGCGTTGCCTTCGCTTTTTCGGGGTGGCGTTCAAGGTCAAACTTCTGATGATGTTTATTCGGGTTCGCAAAGCTGCTGTTGCCGGCCGCGATGGCGTTGTTGCTGCGGGGCTCGACCTTCACGTTGTAAGGCGGATCGGTGTTGACGAGTTGGATCGTTGCGCCGTCGAGCAATCGATCCACGTCCGCTGCTTGCGACGAATCGCCGCACAGCAATCGGTGATCGCCGAGTATCCATAAGTCGCCCGGCTTGGTGATCGCCTCGTCGGGCGGCGCTGGAACCTCATCGGGATCGCATAGGCCTTCCTGCAGGTCGCCGCCGAGCAGCTTGGCGAGTTCACCCTGGTCGAAACCCAGCAGGCCGAGGTCATAGTTGGCCGCTTGCAGCTCACTCAATTCGATCGGCAACAGGTCGTAGTTCCAGTCCGCGAGCGATGCGGTTTGATTGTCGGCGATGCGGTATGCCTTGATCTGCTCGGGCGTGAGGTCCTTGGCGACGTGAACAGGAACTTTTTCGAGGCCTAACTTCTGCGCCGCCTTGAACCGGGTATGTCCGCAGATGATCACCCCTTCCGCATCGACGACGATGGGTTGGCGAAAACCGAACTCGCGAAGCGACGCCGCCACGACATCGACCGCATCGTCATTCACCCGCGGGTTGTTGGGATAGGGTTTGACCCGCGACAGGGGCCACAGCTCGATCTTCATGAAAAACTACTCCGTGGGACGTTCGGACATGAAAAGAAAACTGTGCTTGATATGGTGGCTGTTCCCGCGTGCCTCACCTGAGGATTTCCGCCGGGAAGGAACCATAGACCGGCTGGCAGGTGGTCTTTCGGCGTGCCACTTTGGCAGACGCGACGTGTGGCCCACGGGCGGGGCCGGCGGCGGGATGCGATCGTTGCTGCCAGCGCCGCGAACGTCGCCACAAACGCGAACGTGGGCGACGACGTGGCAACCCTTGTGGGCGCTACTGCTGCAGACTGTCGCGACAGTTCCCATTGCACCCGAGGTCTCTCCCGCGCGCACGCGGGCGCACTCGCGATATGCAATGCTGACTGTCGCGACAGTGCGCGACAGTAAACCCGTCGATGTGGTTGCCCCGCTTTCCGGGCTTGGCTGCTTTGTCATCACCAGCCCCCTTTCAGCGCGATGCCTTCGTAGAACGGTTGCTGCGCTGTTCCACGGCGGCGCGAGATGCCGGCGACTGCGGCGGCGAGATCGCGGCCGAACGTCTGCTTGGTCGTAACTGCTTGCCGGCCTTCGTCTTCGCACCAGCGCCTCCAGGCGTCGTACAGCGAATCGACGCTGACGCGGTACCCAGCGCCGACGGTGCATGCGTCGCGCACGAATGCGGAAACGGGTGACGAGAGATCTTCGATCTCCTGCACCACATCGCGAACGCTCGTTGGCATCACGAAGTGACCGCGCTGCCGCAGGCGATGCCAACCTTCGATGGCCCAATTCAAAATGCCGGGCAATTCATCGAGCAGCCGGTCGGTTAGCCCGGTGTCCTCCTTACCGTAGAAGCTCTGGGTGAGCCGCAGGATCACGAACCGACCCGCCAACGCACCGCTGGCGTCCGTCAGCCGCGGAAACTCGTTCGTGAGGAACATGAACCGAGTGGGGAGCTTCATCGTCACGCTGGTCATGTGCTTCCGGTCGACCGTAAGCGTGTCTTCGCCGCTAATACAGAGCAGGCGTTCAACAACCGTTGCGATGTTCTCGCCGTGGAAGCGGGCGTCGCTGACGATGGCGAGCGTTTTGCCGATCAGCGGCTGCAGCCCGAACTGTCCAGCCAGGCTTGAAGTGGTCGGCCCGGCCACGTTGCCACTGCCGATCAGACGAGTCAAAACGCGAGCGATGGTGCCCTTGCCGCTACGTTTGGGACCGACCATCAGTAGCATCTTTTGCTGCGACGTATCGCCGGTCAGGCAGTAGCCGAACCATTCCTGCAGCAGATCGAGCGACTCCATGTCGCCATCAAAGAGCTGGTGCAGGAAGGCGTACCACGAGACCGGGTGCGGCGCTGCCGGATCGGGATCAAACTCCAATGCGTTCACCGTGAAGAACTGCGGCGTGGCCGGATAGTGCTGCATCGTGGGCAGGTGCAACAGCGTCGATCGGCAAGGGAGTATCTCGCTGGGTGAGAGCCCCTTCGGTGCGTCGCCCAGCCATGAGGGCGATGCGACCGTAGCGGGCAAGTGCGTGAAGGCCCGGATCGATTCGAGCGCTGAGTTGATCGTGCCGGGATTCGACTCGTAATCGACGAGTTCCAGCTCCTCGGTCTTGCGGTTGAAGATGTAACGTAGCGATTCGTGCAACCAGACCTGCAATCGCTTCTTGACCGCGTTGTCCTCGACCTCGCTGTAGCGGTTGTCGCGCCATTCCATCAGCAGACCGGCATAGCATTGAATCGCTCGCCCTTTGGGATGCAGATGAAAGTCGCGGACATAGGCATCCGCTGTCGGTAACGTCTTCTTGGGAGAGATGACGAGGCGACCGGTGACCGGCTCGCGTCCACCGAGGGCAATGCAGCCTTCGGCGTCCACCTCCAACGCCTGCCCGCGCCGGCACTGGCATTCGGCATCGCGAACGCGGCGAATGATCTCGTCGTCGCCCCATGCCTTAGGAAACGGCTTTTGTTGGGCGTATTCATGGATCGTGGCCAGGGCCGCAGCGTCGTCGAGGTCGTACTCGACCGCTCTGCACGCGGCAACGAAGAGACGATGTGATCCATCACGCTGGTCGGTGATGCGGATGCGGAGCATTGCCGCCAGACACCGGGCTGAACGATCAGCGGGATCAACATTGGTGGGAGCGGCCTGCGCAGGTGGCGGCTCGGCCTTGGCCCGTTTCTTTTTCTCGGGCGCAGGCTGCTTTTCGCCGAGTTCCACCTTCACGGCGTCCGCCAGTCGCTGCACGCACTCCAGCAGTTGGCCAGGTTCCACCGTGGCGGGTTCGTGTTCCTGCTGCACCCAGCAGATCGATTCGCCGGATTCGTGCGTGCTCGGCGGAAAGACCGTTTGCATTCCCGTCGAACGGAACTCGACGAGCATGCCGGCTGACTTGCTGCGGAATTTCTTCGTGGCCGCGGGCGCTGAGACGCGATAAATCCAGTGCGAGCGTGGCTTGCCGGTACGACCGAAGATTGCCGGCGTCTCCGGCAGGAATTGAGGGGCGAGCTCGACGGCCCGCATGTGATCGAGGTCCACGTCGATCAACCAACCCGACGGCTCGCCGAGCAGCACGCCGATGTTCTGCGGATGGCCGTTGAAGTGCTGGTCGAGCGATTCGACCTTGATCCGCATCTGCTCCCAGCCCTTGAAGCCGGGATTCTTGCTTTGATGCGGGATCGGGATCACAGACCAACCGTTCCGCGCATAGACCTCCGCAGCCGAACGAGTCGTCGTGCTTCGAGGGTCGATATGCTCCGAATCGGATTGGCTTGCGCCGTCCATGCGACACTGCTCCGCATAGCAGCGACCGATGAGGTCCGCATCGTAGCGGGCCGTAACAACCACCTCGGTCGCGTGTCCTGTCAATCGAATCGTAGGAAGAAGTTGCAGCCGTGGAACACGGACACGGAAACTCATATGCGCCGCATATGCGCGGGACATGCGCGAGAGATGCGCGAGCGATCAGGGACATGCGCCGCATATGAGTTTCGCCGCGCATGCGTTTGACCGGAGACGATGTCCGTAATCGACGCGGAGAATTGCCCACAGGAAAACACGGTCAGGAACGCCCACAGTTCCTGGCCCACTGGATGGGAGAAAGTTTCCGTGGCGACATCGCGTAACTTGGCTGGATTTCCGGGCACGACCCGGCATCATGGACCCGAGCCCGGCTCGGTAGCCGCGAGGCCGCTGTCAACGCAGTGGCTTTCGGACGAACGGATCGCCGAGGCCCGCCGCGTCTGGTCCAAAGCCTACGGCCGCGTGATCAGCGACGACGAGGCCATCGAGATACTGACGAACGTCCGCAGGCTCGCTGAAATCCTGTTCCGTGCCGAAGAGGAGAAACGAAGAACATGAACGTCGTCGTGTGGGCGCGGGTTTCGTCCCGCGAGCAGAAGGAAGGCTATTCGATAGATGCCCAGCTGCGAGTGAACCGCGAGCGGGCGCAGGCCAACGGGTGGAACGTCGTCCGCGAATTCGTGGTGGCCGAGTCTGCCAAACGCGGTGCCGAGCGGATTGCGTTCAACCAGATGTTCGCCTGGGTGAAGGCCAACGCGAAGAAGGAAAAGATCAAGGCGATCCTAAGCCATAAGCTCGACCGCGTCTGCCGCAACATGCGGGACGCCGTTCGCCTGCAGGAACTCGAAGACGCTTGCGGCGTCCAACTGGCGTTCGTCGATAACCAGTTTGGCCCCGGTGCCGCCGGTGCGCTCTCGTTCAACGTCATGGCGGCGGTCGCCCAGTATTACAGCGACAACCTGCGCTCGGAAGTCCTGAAAGGGATGGACGAGAAGGTGCGGCAGGGATGGCCAACGGGCCTCGCCCCCTACGGCTACATCAACGTCGAAGACAAGGACGAGCCGGTCCAACCGCACCCCGACAAGTCGAAAACGCTGGTCCGCATTTTCAATCTCTACGCCACGGGCGGATACACCTTCAAGACGCTCGCCGATGTGCTGGAGCGCGAAGGCCACGTCTTCCGAAACAGCCAGCCTCGGTTCCACCGCACGGCGCTCTCTTACATCCTCGGAAACCGCTTCTACATCGGCGAATTGCATCGGAACGGGCAGGTATTCGAGGGACGCTACCAGCGCCTCATCGACCGCCCCACGTTCGACGCCTGCCAAGACGTGCTGCACGGTCGAAATCGCCGCACGGGCACACCTGACCATCCGCTGGCGGGCGGCTTGCTCCGCTGCAAATACTGCGGCCAATCGATCACGGGCGAACGCATCCGCCGCAAGCTCAAAGGGGGCGGCGTCCGCGAACACCTCTATTACCGTTGCGCCAACAACCACCCCGGTCCCGACCACCCGACCGTCCGCTGGAAGTCCGAAGACCTCGAGCAGGCGATCATCGACGATCTGGCCAAGATGCGCTTCGAGCCCGAGTTGGCGGCGTGGTTCCGCAGCAGCCTGGGCGACGCGATCACCGACTTCACGGTGCATCGGCGGCGGCAGGCCACGGCACTAACTAAGCGGAAGAGCGAACTGGTGACGATGCAGGACCGCCTCCTGAACGCGTACCTCGCGGGCACGGTTGAAGAGATCGTCTACAAGGCCAAGTCGAACGAACTCAAGTCCGAGGCCAAGAAGACGGAAGAGGCGTTGGCGGCGCTGGGGGACGTGGACCCGGCCCGGGGCGAAATAGCGCTCGCGATCTTCGATTTCAGCCAGAACGCGGCGGAACGTTGGCGAGGTTCAAACAACGCCGTCCGTCGCGAGATCTTGGATTTGGTTTGTTTGAACTGCGCTTTAGGCGACCTAAACCTAGACGCCACAAAGAGAAAGCCCTTCGACGTTTTCGCCGAAGGGCTCAATTTGAAGAATAGTCGGGGTGACAGGATTTGAACCTGCGACCTCTTGGTCCCGAACCAAGCGCTCTAGCCAAGCTGAGCCACACCCCGGGCGTCGCACTTGCAGCCTGCATCAGGCGGATGCGACAAGCAGTCC
>Ga0182741_1003991_pt1 | contig 14987 bp, 16 predicted proteins | sample eDN5th37CBELigOP_FD_128874 | JGI IMG/M metagenome (GOLD analysis project Ga0182741, IMG submission 128874) | Enriched Organic Plus compost microbial communities from Emeryville, California, USA - eDNA 5th pass 37_C BE-Lig OP (version 2) (version 2) ...
AGAAAAAACTCGTGGCGGTGATCACCCGGACGTCCTTCAACCAGCGCGACGTGCATCCGCAGTCGCAGCGGATGTTCGGCGATTACCTGCTCACGGCGATGCCGTGAGCCGTGCCAGCAGCGATGCCGGTACCTTCGCTCGCTCGCCGGCGATGTGGCGGTTGATGGCGTCGATGCCGCGGGCGAACGCAGGTTCTCCCGCCCAGGCCTTGAACAGCGGCGACACCTGCAGGTAGTCGGCGTCGCTGTAACCCGCGTCTATCGCGCGTTGCAGCGCCCGCAGCGCGGCGGCGCGATCGCCCGCCGCTTCCCGCAGCAGTCCCACCTCCAGCCAGTCGGCGGGATAGCCCGCTCCGGCCGCCAGCCCGGCGGCCAGGCCTTCGGCCCGCGCCTGCGCCCAGCCGGCGTCCACCTGGCCCGCATCGATGCGGGCCAGCGTGGTCGGCAGGCTCGCCTGCGGCCGCAGCGCGACCGCTTCCCGGTAGGCGCGCGCGGAAGCGACGCCATCGCCGCGCAGCCGCGCCAGTTCCGCGTCCAGCAGATGCAGGTCGGCATGCGCGGTGCCTCGTTTCTTCGCCTCGTCCAGGGCCGCCTGCGCCTCGCTCAGGCGGCCGTGCCGGAACAGGTAGCGCGGCCAGGCGATGTTGGAGAACACGTTGTCCGGATAGAGCTCGAAACTGCGTCGGTAGCGCGCCTCGGCCGCCTGCGGATACCCCATCAGATCCAGGTTGTTGGCGATCTGCAATTGCAGGTAGCGCACCCGCGCCGGATCACCCTGCAGGGAGGTGTTCGCCACCAGCGCATCGGCCAGGCGTCCCTTGCGGTCGTACAGATAGGCCGCCGACGCACGGCTGTTGTCGGCGGCCGGATCCAGCGCCACCGCACGCTCGTAACCGGCCAGCGCATCGTCGATGCGCCCGCGGCAATCATGCGCGTAGCCGAGCGCAGCATGCGCCAATGCCAGATCCGGCTGGGCCTTGGCGGCCTGTTCCGCCAGTTGCTGCGCCTTCACCGCCCACTCGGGCGGGAAATTGAACAGGCAGACGCGCGCGCTGTAGGCACGGCTGAGGCCCAATTGCGCCTCCACGCTGTCCGGATGTTCGCGCAGGGCGCGCCGGTAGAGTTCGATGGCGCGCTCGTTGTTGTCACGCTGGCCGATGCCCGCGTAGTAGGCGGCGCGCTGGAGCAGGCTGTCGGCCTGCGTGGCGGCGACCGGCGCGTTCTTTTCCGCATCCCGTTTGCCGCAGGCCCGCGGCAATCCGACCGCCACCCCGATCACCAGCGCGGAAACCATCCAAACCCAGGCGCGGTGAACGCGACGCCCGGGCGCCGCGGCGCGCGCGGAGGACGACGTGTCGGCCGTCGGGGTCTGTTCGTCCGGCAGCGGCCGCGGCGGCGCGCACAACTGATAGCCCTGCCCGCGCACCGAACGCAGGTAGCGCGGTTGCCGGCCATCGTCGCCCAGCGCCTGCCGCAGCAGCTTGACCCGCTGCGTCACGGTCTCCTCGTTGACCACCGCCGGCGCCCACACCCGTTCGATCAGTTCATCGAAACCGACCACCCGGTTGCCCTGCAGCAACAGATAACGCAGCAACTGGAAACTGAGGCCGGCGACATTCACCGGCACGCCATCGCGCTCCACGCGCTGGCGTTCCAGATCGATCACCAGATCCTCCAGCCCGAAGCGCACCGCGCCGCCCACGCCTTACTCGCTGCGTCCGTAGATGTCCGAATAACGGACGATGTCGTCCTCGCCCAGATAGTCGCCCGACTGAACTTCAATCAATTCCAGCGGTTCCCTGCCGGGGTTCTCCAGCCGGTGCTTGGCGCCGATGGGGATGTAGGTCGACTGGTTTTCGTACAGTTCGAAGACGTCGTTGTCGCGGGTGACGCGCGCCACGCCCTTGACCACGATCCAGTGCTCGGCACGATGCGCGTGGGACTGCAGGGACAACTTCGCGCCCGGCTTGACCTTGATCCGCTTGACCTGGTGGCGCGCGCCCATGTCCACGGAGTCATAGCTGCCCCAGGGCCGGTGCACTTCACGATGCAGGACCGCCTGGCTGCGCTGGCCGTCCTTCAGGCGGGCGACCACCTGCTTCACTTCCTGCACGCGATCCTTGCGCGCCACCAGCACGGCGTCGTCGGTCTCCACGACCACGACATCGTCCAGGCCCACCAGGGCGACGAGCCGCTGCGCGTAGGCATAGCTGTTGCGGGTGTCGACGGCGATGACGTCGCCGTGATGGGCATTGCCCTCCGCGTCGCGCTCGCCGACTTCCCACAACGCCGACCAACTGCCGACGTCGTTCCAGCCGATGTCCACCGGCAAGACCATCGCGTGATCGGTCTTTTCCATCACTGCGTAGTCGATGGAATCGGACGGACTGGCGGCGAACGCATCCCTGTCCAGGCGCACGAAGTCGCCATCCTCGCGGGCAGCGGCGAAGGCGGCGCGCACCGCTGCGACGATATCGGGACGGAACCTGTCCAGTTCTTCCAGATAGCGGGTGGCGCGGAACAGGAACATGCCGCTGTTCCAGTAATAGCCGCCGGCATCGAGATAGGCCTGCGCGGTGGCGGCATCCGGTTTTTCCACGAAGCGCGACACCCTGCGCAGGCCTTCGCCGGCTTCGGCCTGGATGTAGCCGAAGCCGGTCTCCGGCGCATCGGGCACGATGCCGAAGGTCACCAGTGCTCCCGCGTCGGCGACCGGCAGCGCCGCCTGGATCGCCCGGCGGAATCGCTCGGCGTGGCGGACGACGTGATCGGAAGGCAACACCAGCAGGATCGGATCGCTGCCGTCCGCCAGGGCCTGCAGGGCTGCGGCGGCAATCGCCGGCGCGGTATTGCGCCCCACCGGCTCCAGCAGGATGTGGGGAACCGGCGCGCCGATCTGGCGCAACTGCTCGGCCACCAGGAAACGGTGCTCCTCGTTGGCCACCACGATGGGACGGCTGCCTGCCAACGGCGCGATGCGCAACCACGTGTCCTGGACCATCGTGTGATCACTGGCGAGCGGCAGGAACTGCTTCGGATAGGCCTCGCGAGACAGCGGCCACAGGCGTGTGCCGGAACCGCCGGAAAGCAGGACGGGTTGGAGTGCGGCCATGGGTCTCTCGCATGATATGAGGACGGCAGTTTACCCTTTAGCCCGCAACCGCCCCTGTCCGGATACCGCATGACCACCGAGATGCACGAAGACGCCCGTGCCGCGCAACGCCTTGCCTGGGCGCGGACCGTCGTGGGCGTTCCCGCGCTGGCGCTGGAGCGGGCCTCGGTCGATGCCGGGTTTCGCAGTTACTGGCGCACGCGGGGTGCGGCGCCCAGCCGGATCGTGATGGATTCGCCGCCCGGCCTGGAGGACGTGCGCCCCTGGCTGAGGGCACGCGACCTGCTGGAAGGCGGCGGGGTACGGGTGCCGCAGGTTCTCGCGCGCGATGTCGAGGCCGGCTTCCTGCTGCTGGAGGATCTGGGCGGACCAACCCTGGCCCAGAGTATCGATGCGGAAAGCGCGGACGGCTGGTTCGACCTGGCCATCGACGAACTGATCAAGCTGCAGCGGATCACCCCGCCCGAAGGCACCGGCGAGTTCGGCGAAGCGCTGCTGCAGCGTGACGCCGGACTGTTCGAGGAATGGTTTCTCGGCCGCCATCTGGGCATCCACCTGGATTGCGGCGAAAGCGAACGCCTGCAACTGGTGCAGCGTCGGCTCATGGACAACGCGCTGTCGCAGTCCCGTGTGCTGACCCACCGCGACTTCATGCCGCGCAACCTGATGCCGACCCGGCCGCGGCCGACCGTGCTGGATTTCCAGGACTGCGTGTGGGGACCGGTCGCCTACGATCCGGTCAGCCTGTTCAAGGATGCCTTCCTCAGTTGGCCGCTGGCGCGGGTCGATGGCTGGCTGGCGCGGTACCACGCGCGGGCGCTGCGGGCCGGAGTACCCGTGCCCGGGGCATGGCCGGTGTTCCTCCGCGACGCCGACTGGATGGGCATCCAGCGGCACCTGAAGATCCTGGGCATCTTCGCCCGCCTGCACTATCGCGACAGCAAGACCCGCTACCTTCCCGACGCGCCACGCTTCATTGCATTCCTCGACGAAGTGCTGCCCCGGCACCCGCTGCTGGCGGATCTGCGCATCCTGCTGGACGAACGCATCAAACCCGCCCTGCGGGCGAAGGAGCCGGCATGAAGGCGTTGATCTTCGCCGCCGGCCTGGGCGAGCGCATGCGCCCTCTCACCGATCACACGCCCAAACCGCTGCTGCGCGCCGGCGGCAAGCCGCTGATCGTCTGGCATCTGGAAAAACTGGCCGCGATGGGCATCCGCGACGTAGTGATCAACATCAGCTGGTTGGCCGGACAGTTTCCGCAGGTGCTGGACGACGGCGAACGCTGGGGACTGCGTCTGCACTGGTCCCACGAAGGCCCCGCGCCGCTGGAGACCGGCGGCGGCATGCTGCATGCACGGCCATTGTTGGGCGAGGAACCGTTCCTGCTGGTCAACGGCGACGTCTGGACCGACTACGACTTCACCCGCCTGCCCGCCGAACCGGCCGGCCTGGCGCATCTGGTGTTGGTGGATCCCCCGGTGCACAAGGCCCACGGCGATTTCGCGCTGCACGACGATGGCACCGTCCGCACCGAGGGACCGCGCCGCCTGACCTACGCCGGCCTGGGCGTCTATCGACCGGCCCTGCTCGACGACTGGCGCGCGGTCATCGGCGACGCGGCGGGCGAACCGCCGCGCTTCATGCTGGCGCCGCTGCTGCGCGCGCGCATGCCCGAAGGCGCCATCACCGGCGAACACTGGGACGGCCGCTGGACCGATGTCGGCACGCCAGAGCGGCTGGCGGAACTCGAAGCGACCTTGGGCGGTTGAGTTTCATCGCTTTAGGTTGTCCACAGTCCGTGTGGATGAAAAACCGGCAAAGATGTGGATAAGTCGCGCCCGGCCCCGCCTGCCAAGCGTGTCAAGCCGATTGGCTGTTTTTTCACCACGGCGGCGCACAGCCCCGATTGCGTCGTGGTGGGAACGACGCCTGCGTTCCGCGCCGGGTTCCCTCAGCGCGGTTCCAGCACGCTGCGCAGGAACGGCACGGTGAGGCGGCGCTGTGCCGCCAGCGAAGCGCGGTCGAGTTGTTCGAACACCATCACCAGCCGGCCCAGATCCCGATCGGTGCGGGTCAGCAGCCAGTCGATGGCCGCGTCTTCCAGGACCAGTCCGCGCCGTTGCGCACGTTCGCGCAGGACGTCGCGGCGCCCGGCATCGTCCAGCGGCGCCAGCATCACCCGCGCGCACTGCGACAGGCGCGAACGCAGGTCGGGCAGGACGAGCCCAATCCCGTCGGGCACGTCGCGCGCCGTGTAGAGGACGCGGATGCCGGCGGGACGGGCGCGATTGTGGAAATCGAACAGGGCGACCTCGTCGTCGCGATCACCGGCGATGAGATCCAGGCCGTCCAGCGCCACCACGTCATGGCCTTCCAGTGCTTCCAGCGCTTCGCGCAGCCGCCCGGCGGCCGCCGCCATCGGCAGGAATGCCGCGCGCGCGCCGCCCTGCTCCGCCTGTGCGCACAGGGCGATGGAAAGATGGGTCTTGCCGGTGCGTGCCGGGCCGGACAGATACAGCCAGTCGGCCGAGGCGCCTTCGGCCAGCGCGCGCAATTGCGCCAGCGCGCCTTCCGGCGCGCCGACGAAGCTTTCGAAACGCTGGTCCGGCGGATAGCGCAGCGCCAGCGGCAGCTGCGGCGTCAACCCGCCGGAGGGGGAGGAACGGCTCACTTCACTTGCCTTCGTTGTCCTGCCCGTTTCCCGCGCCTTCGTCCGGACCGCCCTTGTCCAGTGCGTTCCTGTCGATGTAGGAGTCGAGCAGGATGCTCGGATGATCGCCCGCGTACAGCTTGCTCTGCGTGTAACGCTCGTGGGCGTAGCGCAGCAGCACGTTGGCCACCGCCGCCACCGGCAGCGCCAGCAGCATGCCGAGGAAGCCGAACAACTGGCCGCCGGCCATGATCGCGAAGATCACCGCCACCGGATGCAGGCCGATGCGGTCGCCGACGATGCGCGGCGTCAGCACGTATCCCTCCAGCATCTGGCCGACGACGAACACCACCAGCACCAGCGCCACCAGGCTCCAGTCGCCGCCGGTCTGCACCAGCGCGGCGATCACGCCCAGGACGATGCCGGTGGCGGTCCCGAGGTAGGGAACGAAACTGATCAGGCCGGCGATGATGCCGATCAGCAGTCCCAGCTTGAGGCCGACCACCGACAGGCCGATCGCGTAGATCGCGCCGAGCGCCAGCATCACCAGGAACTGCCCGCGCAGGAAGGCGCCCAGCACGTCGTTGGACTCGTGCGCCAGGCGGTCGACCGTGGCGACGTGATCGCGCGGCACCAGCGCGGCCACGCGCTCCACCAGTTTGTCCCAGTCGCGCAGGAAGTAGAACGTCAGGATCGGCAGCAGCACGAGGTTGGCGATCCACGCCATCATCGCGAAGCCCGAGCGCGACAGGTAGCCGAAGAAGGTCGCCGCCACGCCGCCGGCCTGCTGCCAGTGTCCGCGCAGCCATTCCATGATCCGGTCCGGATCCAGCCACGCCACCAGTTCCAGGCCGGTGTGCTGCTCGACCCACGGCAGCGCCCTCTGCACGAACCAGTCGCGATATTCGGGCAGCGATTCCACCAGCGTCACTATCTGGCGTTCCAGCATCGGCACCAGGATCAGCAGTGCCAGCACCAGCAGCAACAGCATCAGGGTGAACACCAGCACCACCGCCGTCGTGCGCGAACGACCGGTGCGTTCCAGCCGGTCCACCCAGGGATCGCCCAGCCAACCCAGCAGCGCGGCACACACGAACGGCGTCAGCACCGGCGCCAGCAGGTAGATCAGCCAGCCGACGATGGCGGCGATCAGCAGCCACTGCCAACGCCTCGCCAGGGTGCCGACCGGGGTGGAGGAAAGATCCATGCGGGTGAACGTCCTGTCGTGCGTGGGAAGTTACTTCAGGCGGAACAGCGGAGGCTCGCCCTCGCCGCCGATCAGGGGGCCGTCCTCGCCCAGCATGCGGCGGAAGCCCGGCATGCCCGAGATCAGTTCCAGGTCCAGCTCCAGGGTGTCGCCGCTGGCGCGCACCGGCGTGATCCGGCGCACCACCGCCATCTTCTGCAACTGGCCCATCAGGCGCAGGTAGTCGTCCGTGCTGTCGATGCCGGCGAACACCACGCGGTAGGTGCCGGGCGGACCGGCCGCGCCCCGCTTGGCATAGCGCTTGACCAGCGCGTCGGCGCCACCGTCGGCGCCACCGGCCATCGCGCGGCGCGCATCGGTGTCGCTGGTCGACCAGGTGGAAAGGACCTTGCCGGCGTCGACGAACACCCAGTCGGCGGTCCAGCCGCCCTTGTCCCGGTACAGCTTGCCGATCAACTGCATGGGCGGACTGTAGCGGGCGGAAGCACGCGCCACGGCCGCGGTGTCCTGGCGCCAGATCGCGCCGACGAGCGCCTGTTCGGCCGCGTTGCCGGCCGGCAGGCCGAGGCTGTAGCCGCGCTCCTGCGCGCGGTTGAGCAGCGGACGCACGGCGTTGGCCTGCGGCAGGCCGACCAGGCGCGGACCGCTGCCGTCGTTGATCGCCAGCCAGACCACCGGCTTGGGCCGTGGCTGCGGCCAGACCGGCAGGCCCAGGACCGCGGCCAGGCCGTCCACGGCCTCGGAATCGAAGCGGACGATCAGGGTGGTACGGAAGGTCGGCGCGCCGCTGGGCGAGGTGCCCTGATCTTGCCGGTAGTCATAGCTGTCGACCAGATTGCGCGCGTTGCGCAGTTCCTGGCCCACGCCGGGCCGGCCGGTCACCGCGCGATCGCCGGACATCCTGGCCAGCACCACGCCCAGCGCACGTGCGAACGCCCCGTTGCGTTCCGCCTCGCCCTGCCCGTTCACCGGTACTTCGGCCTCGTAGGCGCCGCGCGCGGCGGCGACGTCTCCCTCGGTGCGCAGGCCGCTCTGGGCCAGGGCCGGGGTGACCGTCCACGAGGCGGCCACCAGCGTGGCCGCGGCGAATACGAAAGCTCTCATCCAGCGCATCGAGCGTCCCTGTGCTCCGCAAATCGGGGGAATTGTTGCCCGAATGGGTCGCCGGCGCCAACGCCAGCCGTTCAGGGAACGTCCGAACCGGACGCGGATTCCTTTAAAATCACGCGCCTTGCCCTTGCGACGAACCGCCGTGACCCAGCCGACGCCTCCCGCCTCCACCCCGATGACCTACCGCGATGCGGGGGTCGACATCGACGCCGGCAACGAGGTGGTCGAACGCATCAAGCCCCTGGTACGGCGCAGTTTCCGCCCGGAAGTGATGGGCGGCCTGGGCGGCTTCGGCGCGCTGTTCGATCTGTCCGGCAAGTACAGGGAGCCGGTGCTGGTGTCCGGTACCGACGGCGTCGGCACCAAGCTCAAGCTTGCCCAGCAGTTGAACCGGCATGACACGATCGGCATCGACCTGGTCGGCATGTGCGTCAACGACGTGCTGGTGCAGGGTGCCGAACCGCTGTTCTTCCTGGACTACTTCGCCACCGGCAAGCTCGACGTGGAAACCACCGTCGCGGTGGTCGGCGGCATCGCCAAGGGTTGCGAACTGTCCGGCTGCGCGCTGATCGGCGGCGAGACCGCCGAGATGCCGGACATGTATCCGCCGGGCGAATACGATCTGGCCGGCTTCACCGTCGGCGCGGTGGAGAAGTCGAAGCTGCTCGACGGCGCCAAGGTGCGTGCCGGCGACCTGCTGATCGGCATCGCTTCCAGCGGTCCGCATTCCAACGGCTATTCGCTGATCCGCCGCATCTACGATCGCGCGGGACGCCCGGCCGATCTGGACCTGGGCGGGGTGAAGCTGGTCGACGCGCTGATGGCGCCCACCCGCCTGTACGTCAAGCCGGTGCTGGAACTGCTGAAGGCGCATGACCTGCACGCGATGGCGCACATCACCGGCGGCGGCCTGACCGAAAACATCATCCGGGTGATCCCGGACGGCCTGGGCCTGCGCATCGATGCCAGCGCGTGGACATTGCCGCCGGTGTTCGACTGGCTGCAGCGCGAAGGCGCGGTGGAAAACGGCGAGATGTGGCGCACCTTCAACTGCGGCATCGGCTTCGTGCTGGTGGTCGCGCCCTCCGAGGCCGCCGCGGTGGAAGCCGATCTGGCCCGCCTGCAGTTGCCGAGCTGGCGCATCGGCGAAGTGATCAAGGCCGGCGGCGCCGAGCGCGTGTCGATCGGCTGATCCCGATGCAGGCCGGCAAACGGATCGCCTTCGCGTCGGCGCTGGCGATCTTCGCCCTGAGCTGGGTTGCGCCGCGCTGGCCGCTCGAGCAGGCGCTGCACAGCAGCCTGACCGTGGTCGGCCTGATCTGGCTGTTCCTGCACGACCGGCGCTGGCCGATGCACACGCCGCATTTCGCGCTGATCTGCTTTTTCATCGCCCTGCACTGCATCGGCGCGCGCTGGCTGTATTCCAACGTGCCCTACGACGAATGGGCGCGTTCGCTGACCGGGCATTCTCTGAGCGAGTGGTTCGGCTGGCGGCGCAACCATTTCGACCGGCTCATCCATCTGCTCTACGGCATCTGCTTCACGCCCGGGCTCTGGCACTGGCTGCGCCAGCGCTGGCCGCTGACGGCCGGCCAGGGGTTTGCCATCGCGGTCATGCTGATCATGTGCTCCAGCCTGTTGTACGAATGGCTGGAATGGGGCATCGCGTTGACGCTGTCGCCGGAAGCGGCCGAGTCGTACAACGGGCAGCAGGGCGATAACTGGGATGCGCATGCCGACATGCTGCTGGCCACCCTCGGCGCGCTGGCGATGTGGCCCCTGATGCGGCACGAGCGCCGGGAACCCGCGAAACCATGAAGAAGAACCGCATCGCCATCCTGGTCTCCGGGCGCGGCAGCAACCTGCAGGCCCTGCTCGACGCCATCGCCGCCGGTCGACTGGACGCGCGGATCGTGGGCGTGTTTTCCGACAAGCCCAAGGCCGCCGCGCTAGCCCGCGTGCCGGAGCCGCTGCGCTGGAGCGCGGATGCGCGCCGGTTCCCCGATCGCGCCAGCTTCGACGCCGCCCTCGCCGACGCGGTGGACGCCGTCCATCCCGACTGGGTGATCTGCGCCGGTTACATGCGCATCCTCGGCGAAGCCTTCACCACGCGCTTCCGTGGACGCCTGCTCAACATCCATCCTTCCCTGCTGCCCCGCTACCGCGGCCTGCACACGCACGCACGCGCGCTGGAAGCCGGCGATGGCGAGCACGGTGCGAGCGTCCATTGGGTCGTGCCGGAGCTGGATGCGGGGGCGGTCATCGCACAGGCCGTCATCCCGGTACTGCCCGGCGATGCGCCCGAGGATCTGGCCGCCCGCCTGCTCCCGCGCGAACATGCCTTGCTGGTGGCGGTCGCCGCGTGGGTCGTCTCCGGTCGTCTCACTGAACAGGGAGACGAGGCATGGCTGGATGGTCAGCCCTTATTAAAACCCCTGTCCCTAGATTCTGCCGGTCAATTGACCCTCCCCGACGCGACATGATGCCGCTCCCGACCCGCGCAGCGCTGCTGGCCATTCTGCTGTCGATCAGCGCACCCGCCTGGTCGCTGGAGCCGTTCGTGGCCACCTACGACGCCTACCGCGGCGGCAAGCTGGCCGGCAGCGCGACCATGAAAGTGGTACCGGTGCCGGGCGATCATCGCTGGCAGATCGATCTGGGCGTGCGGGGCACCCGCGGGCTTGCCCGCCTGTCGGGGTTGAACATCCAGCAGAGCACGCTGTTCGACACTGTCGGCGAAACTTACCGGCCGCTCAGCCAGGCGACCACGCAGAGCGCGCTTTTCACCGGCAAGAAAGTGGTGGGCGTCTACGATTGGAAAGCCCTGTCGGCACGCTGGCAGGGCGATGTGAAGAAGGAACGCCGCGCGCCCCTGCCCCTGCAGTCCGGCGACATGAGCGCGTTGCTGGTCAACCTGGCGGTCATCCGCGACGCCGAGCCCGGCCGCCAGTTGCACTATCGCGTGGTCGATTTCGGCAAGGTGCGGGACTACCAGTATGCGGTCGCTCCGCAGACCGAGATCGTCGCGGTGGACGATCTCAGCTATGACGCCATGCGCGTGGATCGCACCAATGGCGGCAACGACGAAACCATTTTCTGGGTGGCCCAGGGCGTCCCGACGCCGATCCGCATCCTCCAGCGCGAGGACGGCGAGGACAAACTGGACCTGCGCCTGATCGAGTACCAAGGAGTACCGTGAGCCATGAACAACAAGACCGCCCCGCTGTTCCGCTTCCGCGCACCCGCGCTGGCCGCGCTGCTGGCGTTGGCCGCCCCCGCCTGGGCCATCGATGCGTTCACCGCGCAGTACCAGGCCAGCGCGCTGGGCATGCAGGGCGAAGGCCAGATGAGCGTCGCCCCGCAGGGCAACAACCGCTGGCAATACAGCCTCAGCATCCGCAACCAGTTGGTCGACCTGAGCCAGAAGACCGTGTTCGATGAGCAGAACGGTCGCCTGCGCCCGCTGTCCAGCACTGACAGTTCGCGCATCCTGGTCAAGAAGAAGTCGGTGGACACGGTTTACGACTGGAGCAAGTCGCAGGCCACCTGGACCGGCGACATCAAGCCGGATCGCGCCGGCCCGCTGAAACTGCAGGCCGGCGACATGGATGCGCTGCTGGTCAACCTGGCCATCGTCCGCGATGTCGCCGCCGGCAAGCCGTTGCGCTACCGCATGATCGAGAACGGCCGCGCCAAGCCGATGACCTACCAGGTCGCCGGCAAGGAACAGATCACCGTGGCCGGCAAGTCGCAGCAGGCCACCAAGGTGGTCCGCACCGACGGCAACAAGCAGATGATCGTCTGGGTGGTGCCGGACATGCCGGTGCCGGCGCGCATCCTGCAACGCGAGAACGGACAGGATTCGATCGACCTGACCATCAAGTCCTGGCAATGAGCCAGCCGGACTGCGAAAGAAAAAAGCCCGGCGATTGCCGGGCTTTTTTTTGGCGGTTACTTCGCCTGTGCTTCTTCGGTGGCAACCGTGGTCCGGCAATCCACCCGGATCGATGTGCCATCGCTGCGCCAGGTATAGGAGCGGCATTCGCGGCGGCCTTCGGTGGTTTTCTCCACCACCACCGCGTAGAAGGCCTGCATGATCTCCGTCTCGGTGACCTTGCCGTCGCCGTTCCAGTCCATGTCCTCGTTGCTGATGCCGCTGGTGCCTGCCGCGCCGGTGAAATGCAGGTAGGCCAGCACCGCCAGCAACAGGGCGAAGAACACCAGCAGCGCCTTGCGCCGTGGCGAGAAACGAGTGCGCTTCGTCGTCGACATGATGGCGTGCTCAGGAAATCCGGCGGATGCGGGCGCCCAGCGCGCCCAGCTTTTCCTCGATGTTCTCGTAGCCGCGATCCAGGTGGTAGATGCGGTCGATCACGGTATCGCCCTCGGCGACCAGGCCGGCGAGGATCAGCGACGCCGATGCGCGCAGGTCCGTCGCCATCACCGGCGCGCCACTGAGTTTCTCCACGCCGCGCACGATAGCGGTGTGCCCTTCCACGCGGATGTCCGCGCCCAGGCGCAGCAGTTCGTTCACGTGCATGAAGCGGTTTTCGAAGATCGTCTCGTTGATCACGCCCACGCCCTCGGCCACGCAGTTCAGCGCCATCAACTGCGCCTGCATGTCGGTCGGGAACGCCGGATAAGGCGCCGTGGTCAGGCTGACCGCGCGCGGCCGCCTGCCGTGCATGTCAAGGCTGATGGTGTCCTCGGTGGTCTCGATGGAGGCGCCGGCCTCGCTCAGCTTGTCCAGCACCGCATCGAGGGTATCGCCACGCGCGCGGCGGGCGACGATCCGGCCGCCGGTCATCGCCGCGGCGACCAGGAAGGTGCCGGTCTCGATGCGATCGGGCAGCACCGCGTGGCGGCCGCCGTTGAGGCGCTCGACGCCGCGCACCACGATGCGCGGCGTGCCGGCGCCCTCGATGTCCGCGCCCAGCGCGATCAGGCAGTCCGCCAGGTCGGTGATTTCCGGCTCCATCGCCGCGTTCTCCAGCACCGTGGTGCCCTCGGCGAGGGTGGCCGCCATCAGCACGTTCTCGGTACCGGTCACGGTGACCATGTCGAATACGTAGCGGCCGCCCTTCAGGCGCTTGGCCCTGGCTTTCACGTAGCCGTTCTCGACCACGATTTCCGCGCCCAGCGCCTGCAATCCCTTGATGTGCTGGTCCACCGGACGCGAGCCGATCGCGCAGCCACCCGGCAGCGACACTTCGGCGGCGCCGTACTTGGCCAGCAGCGGGCCCAGCACCAGGATCGACGCGCGCATGGTCTTGACCAGTTCGTACGGCGCCACGTGCTGGTTGACGCTGCGCGGATCGACGGTGATGCCGCTGCCGCGCGAGAGCGTGCCCTCGTCGATGCTGATGCCCGCGCCGAGTTCGCCCAGCAACTTGATGGTGGTCACCACGTCGTGCAGGTGCGGCACGTTGGTGATCTCAACGGGCGCGTCGGCGAGCAAGGTGGCGCACAGGATCGGCAGCACCGCGTTCTTGGCGCCGGAGATGGTGACTTCGCCCTGCAGCGGGATACCGCCGGTCACTACGATTTTCTGCATGGATCACTCGAATGGAATGTAGGGAGGGTTGCCCGGCTTATTCGCCGGGGCGTGTCGGGTATTGCTCGGCGCCGTCGTGGATTTCGTACCAGTCCGCCTTGGAGCCGACGAAGACGTGCATCGCCGGCCCGGCCGGCAAGGGGGTATCCAGTGTGCCCACGCGCAACCGCAGCAACGCCGGCATCGCGTCGCGGCGACTGTACAACGGCGACGCGCAGCGACGGCAGAACATCCGGTGGACGCCCGGCGAGGATTCGTAGCCGGCCAGCAGTTCCGCGCCAGCCAGCAGCTCGAAACCGTCGGTGGCGACCGGCACCACCGCCTGGAACGCCGAACCGTTGGCCTTGCGGCAACGCGAACAGTGGCAGGCCACCATCGCCCCCAGTTCGCCGCGGACCTGATAACGGATGCCGCCGCACAGGCAGCTGCCGGTTGCCGTCGGAGACGAGGAATCCGCCATCCGGGGTTATTTGCCGTCCGGGGTGATCGTCTTCAGGGCCAGCGCATGGATGGCGCCGCCCATCAGATCGCCCAGGGTCGCGTAGACCATCCGGTGGCGGGCCAGCGGCAGTTTGCCGCGGAATGCTTCCGCCACCACCGTCGCTTCGAAGTGCACGCCGTCCTCGCCTTCGACCTGCGCCCGGGCGCCCGGCAGGCCGGCTTCGATGAGTTTACGTATGGTTTCGGCGTCCAACGGGCATTTCCTAATAAAATGGCTGCCCATTCTACCCCCGGCCCGGCTTCCGCATGCCCCAGACGCTTCCCCACAACCCGGCCGTGCAGGACGCCGGACTGGCCGCCAGCGGGCGACGCGTGATCGAAATCGAGGCGCAGGCGCTGACCGCGCTGGCGGGGCGCATCGACGGCAGCTTTTCGGCCGCCTGCCGGGCCATCCTCGCCGGCAACGGACGGGTGGTGGCCACCGGCATGGGCAAGTCCGGGCACATCGCCCGCAAGATCGCCGCCACCCTCGCTTCCACGGGCACCCCGGCCTTCTACGTCCATCCCGGCGAGGCCGGTCACGGCGACCTGGGCATGATCACCGACGCCGACGTGGTGCTGGCGGTGTCCTACTCCGGCGAGTCGGACGAACTGCTGATGCTGTTGCCGGTGCTGAAGCGTCAGGGCAATACCGTCATCGCCATGACCGGCCGGTCGGCTTCCACCCTGGCCCGCGAGAGCAGCATCCACCTGGATGTCAGCGTTCCGGTCGAAGCCTGTCCGCTGGACCTGGCACCGACCAGCAGCACCACCGCGACCCTCGCCATGGGCGACGCGCTGGCGGTGGCGCTGCTGGAAGCGCGCGGTTTCACCGCCGACGATTTCGCCCGCTCCCATCCGGCCGGCAGCCT
>Ga0182741_1003992_pt1 | contig 14987 bp, 15 predicted proteins | sample eDN5th37CBELigOP_FD_128874 | JGI IMG/M metagenome (GOLD analysis project Ga0182741, IMG submission 128874) | Enriched Organic Plus compost microbial communities from Emeryville, California, USA - eDNA 5th pass 37_C BE-Lig OP (version 2) (version 2) ...
AGATCGCCGATGGCGCCCTGTACCAGGCCAAGCGCGCCGGCCGCGACCGGGTGGAGGTGATCCCGCCGCGCGAGGTCGGCGGGCGCACCGTGGCCGCCGGCGAGGCGACCGCCTTGCCGTAATCCTCGGCCTGTTGCTTGTTCCCGCGCGGCCCCTGCCCCCTGCGAAGGCGTGGGGCGTGCGCTCATGCCTTGCCGCCCGGCAGCCCAACTCCGGCTCGCTGTTGGCGATCTGTTACCAGCGCGCCGTTAGCATCCTCGCTAGCCGTCGGCATGGAGCCTGCGGCGTCGAATCGAGTTCGCTGCGAGGGCGTCCGAATGAAAACACTGCTGAAAGCGATCACCGTCGCCACCCTGCTGCAGGCGTCGATTGCGCCGGCGGCGCCGCGCGAGACGCCGATTCCGGCCGGCCGCACGGGGCTGCTGGAAGTGGAGATCGATCACCGCGGCACGGTCGGGGGCCGCGTCATAGACCGTTCCATGCGCATGGCGCTGCGCTTGGTCTCGGCCGAGACCTCCCCGGTCAACATGCTCGGAACGGAGGCCGACGAGGACACGCAGGCCCAGGTCGCTCACCAGCAGGCGGTCGGCGCGGCGATGCAGGGCGGTGCCGATCTGATGGTGGCCGCGGGCAAGGCGCTGGAGGAGATGGTCGCGGCGTGCTCGGCCGATGAGACGAGCGCGGTGTGCGCGGCCGCCAAGCAGCGCTATCAAGCGGCGAACGCCGAGATCGAACGCATGCAGAGCGCGGTGCAGGCGGTCGAGCAGCGGGGGCCGGCGCTGACCAGCCAGCACCGCTATCAGCAATGGTCCACCTCGTTCGAGCGCGGTTGCGGCACCATCGAGGCCTGGGTGCGCGACCGCGGTCCGAATACGGCGACCGGCAACGTGCGCTTGCCCAAGGGTGATTCGCCCGAGCAACGCCTGGCCACCTGCGGCACGACGCTGGTGCTCGATCGCCGCGCGCAGCGGATGTACCTCGCCATTCAGCCGTTCAACCTCGCCATGCCTCGGCTCATCCGCGCCGACGATCATCTGCTGATCGACCGCGGCGACCTCGACAGCGATGCCGGCGCCGACGTCGACCACTGGGCCGGCACGCTGTTCCTGCGCGGTCAGCCGTTGCAGGGCGACGAACGGCAGGCCAAGGGCAGCGCGACCTATCGATCGGCGCGCGGCATGGTGACCACCGTCAATTGGCGCTTCCGGCAGGACGGCTGAGGCCGGGCGCCGGGCCGGCGGGTTGGCCTGGGCCGCCGCCGGCCGCATCAATGGCACTTGGCTTCGGAGCCGTGGCGGCCCGGGGCCCCGGCAAGTGTTCAGCCAATCGCAAAGGAGAGCGACCGTGGCAACGACCAACACCGGTGCCAAGAACACCACCTACAACCTGACCAGCGTGCTCTATCACGCGCTGCAGGGTGCGGATACCTACGACCGTTACATTCAGGACGCCGAGCAGGAGAACGATCGGGACCTGGCCTCGTTCTTCCGCCAGGTGCAGCAAGAGGAGCGGGAACGCGCCGAGCGCGCGCAGCGCCTGCTCGCCGACCGGCTCGGCAAGGGCTCCTGATCCGGACCGCCCGAGTGGCGTGTCTACCGGATTGCAATGCGCTCGGATAGGGCCGACTAGGCTCTTCGCGGGAATGACCACGTACGGGTGGAACCAAGCGCAGTGGGCCACCATGGCACGTAGCAAGCAGTAACTTGGCGTCGGCGGTAACAGTACCGCGGCCCCCGGATCCTCGCTTCGCTCTCCCTGTCCTTCTCCCGCGCGGGGAGAGCGAAGCGAGAGGATGCCCCCAGCGCTGGAAAGCGGCGGTCGACACCACCATTAAACAACCTCAACGCACGTAGACAGCCACAGGCTCGACCACAGACCGAAGTGCGCGTCCGAGTTGCGCCGGCCGCGACAGGCCCATGCACTGGAGTTCGCGCGCTCCCGTCGGGGAGGCGCGTCATGTTTTCGGATCGTGCCGACGCGGCCATGCAACTGGCTCGGCGGCTCGCTCACCTGCAGGGCCGACACCCGCTGGTGTTGGCCATTCCCCCTCGCGCGGTATCGATGGCTTGGATCATCGCCGATGTCTTGCACGGCGACCTGGACGTGGCCTTGGTGGAGAAGATCCGAGGCGCTCCGGGCGCGCCGACGCTGACCGTGGCGACGGTCACCGAGCATGGCTTGGTGGGCATAGTGGGGGAGACCTATCGCCGCTTCGACGGCAACGGCGACCTGCACCGTGCGGTGGCGAAGGCGCAGCGCGTGCTGCGGGCGCGCCGCGCCTTGTACACGCCCGGCTGCGCGCCGGCCCGGATCGCCAACCGAACGGTGGTGGTGGTGACGGACGGCTGCGCTTCGGGCGTTGCGCTTCGGGCCGTGCTGGAAGCGGTGCGCGATCAGCGCCCCAGGCGGCTGGTGGCGGCGCTCGGCGGCGCCCCGCCGGCGGTGCGGGGGCGCATCGCCGCGCTCGCCGACGAGGTGGTCTGCCTTGTCACGCCGGCCACGGTGACGGACGTGGCGGCGCTCTATCCGGGCGAGGCGCCGCTCGGCGATCCGGCGGCGGCGCGCCTGCTGCGGCGTCCTCAAGCACCGCGGGCATGCCGGCCGAGGGCTTGATCTGTCTCAATCGGGTGCTAGCCGATACCGGCTACGTTTGCTGTGATGCAATTGGTAGCATTAGCAACAAAACCAAGAAGCAACGACGGCGGGGTATAGGGATATGCCTTAGCCGTACGAAGGAAAATCGTAATGAGCCACGCTACACGCTACTTGCGAAAGATCCCTATCCACACCCGTATCCTATTGATTGGATTGCTAGTGCTTGCCGCCTTCCTTGTGATCGGGGTGGCGTCCATCGTCACCCTGCGCGACGGCATGCTCGAGGTGGAACGTCAGCGCGTGCAAGACGTGGTGCGCACCGGCATGGCCACCCTGGAGCGCTATCACGCGCTCGAACTCCGCGGCGAGCTCAGCCGGGAGCAGGCTCAGGCGCAGGCCAAGGCGCTGCTGCAGGAGGTCCGCTACGGCTCCGGCGACTACATCTGGATCAACGACGTGAACGGGCGCATGGTCATGCACCCGATCAGCACCGAGCTGAACGGCCGGGACATGCTTGGTCACCAGGATCCGAACGGCAAACGGATCTTCGTGGAGTTCATCCGGGTCGCGCGCGAGAACAAGGGCGGCGGTATCGTCGAGTACCAATGGCCGATGCCGGGTGAGCCCGATCCGGTCGATAAGGTCTCCTACGTGCAGCAGTTCCAGCCCTGGGGCTGGGTGGTGGGCGCCGGTGTCTATCTCAACCAGGTCGACGCGCTGGTATGGCAGAAGGTGCTGGAAGGCGGCGGCCTGATCGGCAGCGTGATGCTGGTGCTGGGCGTGTTGGTGTTCCTGATGGCGCGGAGCATCACCGTGCCGCTGGCGGCGATGGTGGAGCGCATTCGCGCCTTGCACGGCGAGCGCATCGATCTGACCGCCCGTATCGACGACAACGGCGCCGATGAGCTGAACGTCGTCGCGGTCAGCCTCAACGATCTGCTGGAGACGGTGCAGCGCCTGGTGCGCGAGGTCAAGCAGGCCAACGCCGAGCTGGTGGGGGCGGGGCGCATGCTGCGCGAGGTGTCCGAGCGCACCCGCCGCGGCATGGAGCGCCAGCAGATGGATACCGAGCAGTTGGCCGCGGCCATGAACGAGATGGCCGCTACCGTGCAGGAAGTGGCGCGCAACAGCAATGTCACCGCCGACGCCACCGCCGAGGCCGACCACCAGAGCAGCACCGGCCGCCGGGTGGTGGAGGAAACCATGGGCTCGATCGAGGCGCTGGCGGCCGAGGTCGACAGCAGCCGGGAAGTGGTGGCCGCGTTGGCGGAGCGAGTAGGCGCCATCGGCAAGGTGCTCGACGTGATCGCCGGCGTCGCCACGCAGACCAACCTGCTGGCGCTCAACGCCGCTATCGAGGCGGCGCGCGCCGGCGAGCAGGGCCGCGGCTTCGCCGTGGTGGCCGACGAGGTGCGCACGCTGGCCAGCCGCACGCACAACTCGACGCAGGAGATCCAGGCCATCATCGCCGAGCTGCAGCAGGGCGCCGAGGCCGCGGTCGAGAGCATGCAGCGCAATGTCGTCGCCGCCACCCGCACGGTGCAGGAATCGGCTCACGCTGGCGACGCTCTCAACGGCATCGCCAGCGCGGTGTCGACCATCAAGGACATGGCCGCGCAGATCGCCGCGGCGGCGGAACAGCAGGCCGCCACCGCGGAAGAGATCAACCGCAACATGACCAGCATCCGCGACGCCACCGCCGTGGCCGCCGAGGGCACCGAGCACACCGGCGTGGCCGTGGAGCAGTTGCAGGGCATGGCCAAGCGGCTGGATGACCTGCTGAGCCGGTTGGCCGCCTAGCGCGAGCGAACCGCGCCTCCGTCCGCGCCGTTCCGGACGGAGGCGCTTCCGCGTAGGGGCGATCGTGTCTTTCAATCGTCCGCGGCGGGATCGTCAGGCTCGTCGAACAGCGACGCTTGGCACCGCCGGCAGTGCAGATAGATCATGCGGCCGTCCTGGAGCAGCAAGGTTCCGCCGCGGAACGGGCTCAAGCGCCAGCGGCCGCTATCGCCGTTGGCGAAGCGGACTTCCCCTTCCGCATAGCAATTGGATTGCTCCAGGTCCCGGCTGTAGGCCAGGCGGCTGATGCGCTCGGCGTGGGCGAAGAACGCCTCGACATCGGCCTCGCGCGGTGCGAACGCGTTGCACTCGTCGGCGTCGCGGTCACCGCCGCCGCCGGCGCTCCAGGCCCCGGCGCGCGTGATCGAAACCTTTTCCACCGCGGTTAGCTGGTATGGCCTCGGCAGGTGGATGAGGTCGCCGCTTTCGTAGGCGTCGACCACCATCTGCGCCGGCGCGGCGGCCGACGCGAGGAGGCCGGTGGTCAGGAGCAGGGATTTGACGATCATCGCGCTGGACGTCCTTGTGGCGTTCTTCCATGCGATTCTAGTTCCGGGCGCATGGCGGAAAGCGAGGTGGCGAGCGCGTCTCGGCCTTGCCCCCGGCGCAATCTATCGCTACTAATCCCATACCCGCGCCACGGTCGCGGCGCGAACCGGGACAGGCTTTCGAGGCGCCCACGCTTGCCGTTTGGCGGTTTCGTTTCTCTCCAGCACGGATACCTTCCATGACTACAGACCGCGTGAAGCCGGGCGCCGCGCCTGCGGTGCTTTCGGTCCGGTCCCTTTGCAAGCGCTACGGCGACAAGGTCGCGGTGGACGGCATTTCTTTCGAGGTCGGCGCCAACGAGATCGTCGGGTTGCTCGGGCCTAACGGCGCGGGCAAGACCACCACCATCAATATGCTGCTCGGGGTGTTGGAGCCCAGTTCGGGCGAGATCCGGATCGAGGGTATCGATCTGGCCGAGGGGCGCTCGCGCGCGCTGGCGCGCACCAACTTCGCCGCCGTGTACGCGCCGCTGCCCGGCAATCTCAGCGTGTACCAGAACCTGCGGATCTTCGGGATGATCTACAGCGTGCCGCGGCTGGCCGAGCGCATCGAGGCCATGCTCGACCGCTTCGATTTGCGCCGTTTCCGCGACGTGAAGTGCGGCGTGCTGTCCTCGGGCGAGCAGACCCGGGTGGCGCTGGCCAAGGCCATGCTCAACGCGCCGCATCTGCTGCTGCTGGACGAGCCCACTGCCTCGCTCGATCCGGCGACCGCGCGCGATATCCGCGCCACCATCCGCGAGTTCGCGGCGAGCGGCAGCGGCGGGGTGCTGTGGACCTCGCACAACATGTACGAGGTGGAGGAGGTGTGCCACCGCGTGCTGTTCCTCTCCCGCGGCCGCATCCTGCTGCAGGGCGATCCGCGCACCCTGCCGGGCGAGCACGGACTGGCCAGCCTGGAGGAGTTGTTCATCACCGTGGCGCGCGAGCCGCTGGCGCTGGAGGTCTGAGCAGCATGTCGATCGACCGCATCGGTGCCGTGGTGCTGCGCCAGTACTATCTGCTGCGCGGCAGCCCCACCCGGATTCTGCCGCTGTTCGCCTGGGTGGCGGTGGACATCGTGCTGTGGGGTTTTATCAGCAACTATCTCAACTCGGTGGCTTCGCCCGGCTTCAACTTCGTGTCCACGCTGCTGGGCGCGGTGCTGCTGTGGGATTTCTTCGGCCGGGTGATGCAGGGCGTGACCATCGCCTTCCTGGAGGACGTGTGGTCGCGCAACTTCCTCAATTTCTTCGCCACGCCCTTGTCCATCGCCGAGTACGTCAGCGGCCTGGTGATCACCAGCATCGCCACCAGCCTGGTCGGCCTGGTGGTGATGCTGCTGCTGGCCACGCTGGGGTTCGGTCTGTCCTTCCTCAGCTACGGGCTGATGCTGATCCCCTTCCTGCTGGTGCTGTTCCTGTGCGGTATCGCGCTGGGCATCTTCGCCAGCGCGGTGGTGCTGCGGCTCGGGCCGGCCTCGGAATGGTTCGTCTGGCCGATTCCGGCGGTGCTGTCGCCCTTCGTCGGCGTGTTCTATCCGCTGGACACGCTGCCGGCGTGGATGCAGTGGCTGGCGTACGCGCTGCCGCCGTCCTACGTGTTCGAGGGCATGCGCGCCATCGTTACCGGCGGTGAGTTCGCCGCCGGCAACCTGTTCTGGGGCATGGCGCTGGCGCTGCTCTACATCGTGCTGGCCGGCGCGTTCTTCGTCCGGATCTACCGGCACGCGGTGCGCACCGGGCTGATCGCCCGCTACAGCGCCGAGAGCCTGAGCTGAAGCCCGCTACCGTGCCGACGGCGGGTCGGTGCGGACGATGGTGCCCTGGGCCGCGGCGCAGAGCCGGCTTTCCTCGCCGCTGACCGCGAAGATGTCGCAGCGGCACACCGCCTGGGTACGGCCGGCGTGCAGCACGGTGGCGCGCGCCAGCAGGGCGTCGCCCGCCGCCGGCCGCAGGTAGTTAATCTTGAACTCGCCGGAGAACACCAGCGGCTCGAGCACGCTGCCGCCGGCGAACGCCAGCGCGTTGTCGGCGAGATAGCTGATCACCCCGCCGTGGACGAAGCCGTACTGCTGACGCAACTCGTCCTTGATCGGCACGCGCAGCACCGCCAACCCCGGTTCGTATTCCAATAGTTCGGTGCCGATCAGCACGCTGAAGGCTTGTTCCTGCAGTACGGCTTGCGCCTGCGCGAACGTTCTGGACACGGTCGAGTCTCCTGTTGGTCCGGTGAATGAATGTGTAGAGCGACACTCTAGAGCGTATACTCTAATGCGGTCAAGCGGGCCAGACCGCTTGCCGGAGCCGTGCCTGCCCGCTAACTTGCCGAAGCCCGAGCCGATTGCATTGCCGACATGACCGAACCCACGACTCGCGATCGAATCCTGGCCGCCGCGCGCGAGGTGCTGGCCGAGCGGGGCCTGGCCGCCGCCACCATGCAGGAGATTCGGCGGCGCGCCGGTGTCAGCAATGGCAGCCTGTTTCATTTCTTCCCAACCAAGGAGGCGATTAGCGCCGCCGTGTATCTGGAGGCGATCGCCGCCTACCAGGGCGGCATGGTGTCGCTGCTGTCGGACGACGTGGATGCGGAAACCACGGTCAGGCGCTTGGTGCGCTACCACCTCGAATGGACGATCGCCAATCGCGGCACGGCGCGCTTTCTGCTGGAACTGGGGCATCCCGCGCGCGGCGAGGCGCTGGCCGAGCAGGTCGCCGCCGCCAACCGCGAGTTCCGCGACGCGCTGGAGCGGTGGCTGCATCGAATGGTCGCGCAGAGCCGGCTGCGGCCTTGCCCGGTCGACGTGGCGATAGCATGCTTGATCGGCCCGGCGCAGCTCATATGCCGCGGCTGGTTGGTGCGCGCCGAGGGCGAGTCGCCGCTGCACCTCGCCGACGCGCTCGAACAGGCCGCATGGGATTCGCTGCGCGCGAACCGCTAGCGACCGGCGCGCGCGCGGCTACACTGTTCGGCGGATACAGCAATAACGACATGGATCGCGCGGTCCGGCGTGGCGAGCCGGCCGTGCCGCAAGGAGCAAGGAATGTCCTCGCCGCAGCACACGGATTCGGGCGTCAGGCCGATGGGGGAGGGAAGGGAGGTCCTGAGGCGGGCCACGGAACACTTGAAGCGGCGGCTGGTCCGCGCCATGCGCGAAGGCCTGGAGTTCGTCGAACCGCGCTTCCCCATCATCGGCATCGTCGGCGGGCTGGGTTTCCCGCTGTACTACCTGGTATGGCACTTCGGCCTTCACCAGCCCTACGAAAACTTGGTCCTGCGCATGCTGGGCGCGGCGCTGTGCCTGCCTCTGGTGTTCGTGCGGCACTGGCCGGCCCGCATGCGGCGGTGGTTGGCGCTGTACTGGTCGCTGGTGCTGCTGTACGCGCTGCCGTTCTTCTTCACCTACATGCTGTTCCACAACGAATTCTCGACGGTGTGGGGCATGTCGATGATGGTCAGCATCCTACTGCTGATCCTGGTGGTTCCCGACTGGCTGCTGGTGATGCTGCTGTACGTGCTCGGTTCGCTGCTGGCATGCCTGGCCTACTGCCTGGACATCGGCCAGTTCACCGTACCGCAGGCCTATCTCGAGCAACTGCCGGTGTATGCCTTCGCCCTGGTGGCCGGCAATCTCTGCAACCACCGCCATGAGCAGATCAAGCAGGAGAAGCTGCGCGGCATGATGGCTGTGAGCCGCAATATCGCGCACGAGCTGCGTACCCCGTTGCAGGGTGTGCGCGGCGGGGTGGGCGGGATTCGCCGCTACCTGCCGACACTGCTGCGCGGCTACGAGTTGGCGCGCAGCCACGGCCTGCCGGTGGAGCCGATCCGCCAAGTGCATCTGAATTCGCTGTATGGCGTGATCGAGCGCATGGAGGCCGAGGTCGATTACTCCAACGTCGTGGTCGACATGCTGCTGGCCAACACCGCCGGCGATCGCATCCGCTTGCCCGAGTCCAAGCCGTGTTCGGTCGCCGACTGCGTGCGGCGCGCGCTGGAGCGTTATCCGTTCCAGCCCGAAGGCGAGCGCGGCAAGGTGCATTTCCAGTGCGTCTCGGACTTTACTTTCGTCGGCTCGGACGTGCTGCTGATGCACGTGCTGTTCAACCTGCTGCGCAACTCCTTGTACGCCATCCGCGCCGCGCGCAAGGGCGAGATCTACATTCGCGTCCACGCCGAGGGCAGCGTCGGCACCATCGTGTTCCGCGACACCGGAACCGGCATCCACGAGCAGGCGGTGCCGTACATCTTCGACCAATTCTTCTCGTCCAAGGCCACGGGGCAGGGCACTGGACTAGGGCTGTCGTTCTGCAAGATGGTGATGCACAGCTTCGGCGGCGAGATCCAATGCCGCTCCACGCTCGGCGAGTTCACCGAGTTCACCTTGACCCTGCCAGTCGCCGCCGAGGCGGTGGTGGCCGAGGCCGAGCCGGTCGTTACGTGAGCGTGGGGTGAGCGACCAGCCATCCAGGCGCTTGTATCGCTGGAGGTTAAGAGTCTCTAACTAAACCCTGGCGCGCCTAGCCCTGCGGCTTCCAGCGCCTTGCGCAGGCGCGCCAGGGGTTCGTTGGAGGCTCTAAAGGCATTCGCTTCTTACTTGCCGACCTTCGGAACGAAGCCGGCAGGCCAAGAACCGGTCATGCCCCGGGATAGGGTCGCGAACCTATCGCCGTGCAAATTCGGCGAAAGCTGGAAAAAGACATTCGCGGCGCAGCCGCTCCCACAGGGAAAGGCCGAGGAGAGACTAAAGAAGTCACCGCAGACCGACTACCCGCCCAAACCGCACATTCGGCGTTGTGCCGGAACATAGAATCTCCCACAGCAGAAGGCTTTCCTTTCAAAGCCTTTTCCTTTGTGAGAGCGGCTGCGCCGCGAAGGCCTTTCGATTCGTCTCCGGTCTTGGTCGAAGTGCCGCGCCACAGGCAGGAGCGGGTAGGTGCCAAGAGAGCCCTCACCCCCACCCCGTCTTTCCGGACGGGGAGAGGGGAGGTGAGGCCGCATACCGTGGGCCGGTGTGCGCGCTAGGCGCCGCTTCCCGACCGCTGCCGGTTCAGGCGGCGAGGCGGCGGGCGGCGCGTTGGCCGCGCAGCGTGGACGGCCAGCTGGCCATGTCGACCTCGGCGCGGATCTCGTCGCACACCCGCACCACATGTGCCAGCTCGGCGTCGGTCAGGCTGGAGTTGACCGTGAACCGAACCATGGAGCGGTTGTTGGCGGTGGCCGGGGCGCAGAACACCGCGCCGAACACGTCGCGTGCCTCGAGTGCGTCGCGCAGTTGGATGGTCCGCGGCTCGGGCCCCGCTTCCAGGGCGATGATCTGCGATTCGCTGCCTTCCAGGTTGTAGCCGAGGCCGGTCAGGGCCGCGCGCAGCATGGCCGCGTTGGTGTGCAGGCGTTCGCGGCGCCAGCCCTCGCTGCGGACGACTTCCAGCGCCGCCCCTAGGCCGGCGATCTCGTGCGGCAACAGGGTGGAGCTGAACACCGCCGGGCGGGCGTTGCACTTGAAGTAGTCGACGAACCTTGCCGAGCAGGTGATCAGGCCGGCGCGGCTGGCGAAGGCCTTGGCCAGGCTCACGGTGACGAAATGCACCTGCTCGGTCAGCCCGAGGCTGGCGACCAGGCCCTCGCCGTGGTCGCCGTGCGTTCCCAACGAGTGCGATTCGTCCACCACCAGCACGCAGCCGTGGCGGGTGGCGATCTCCGCGACATCGACCAGCGGGCAGATGCTGCCGTTGGAGCTGTATACCGAGTCCACCACGATCACGCCCGGGCCGTGGCGGCGGATCAGGTTCTCCAGGTGGTTGGCGTCGTTGTGGCGGAACGCATGCCCCGGCGCGCCCGCGCTCTGCACGCCTTCCCACAGCGACAGGTGCGCCAGCATGTCCAGGTACACCGGCACGTCCGGACCCGCGATCGACTGCAGTAGGCCGGTGTTGGCGCAGTAGCCGGATTGGCACAGCACCGCCGCCTCGGCGCCGAGGAAGGCGGCGTATCGCGCTTCCAGCGCCACCAGCGGGCTGTTGTCATGCACGAACACGCCGGACATCATCAGGCCGTTGCCGCTGCGGGCCAGCTCCTGGGTCTGCGCCTCGATGATGCGGGGATGAGCGGCGATGCACAGGTAGTCGTTGTTGTTCAGCAATACCGCGCCGGGCCCTGGAATGCGGCCGCGCAGAATATGCCTATCTCCCCAAGTTTCATGGACCCGTTCGCGGTAATAGCGGTCGACGCGCACGGACAGAAAATCCGGCAACGAACTACCGTTGGCGCCGGGCGCCGCAATCGCATCCGAAAAGGCCATTTTTCGTCTCCTTACTTTCTTACAACTCAAGGAGCCGATCGCCGGCCTGGCCGAAGGATCGCCGCCGCTGGCCGCGGCTGGGAATCAGGAGATCCGTAGGCGCGTACGTATTGAAGATATACATTCGGACCGCCTATCAATCCCTAATGACGATCTTTCGCTCATATGGCCGAGACGCCGGATCCCCCCCATTAGCAACCCTTGCTAGGGGATACCGCTCGGTATCAGTTTAGTACTCTAGCCGGAATCGAGAAACTGACCAGCAGCAAGCGCTAATACAGCAATGCCGCGGTCGAATGGGCGAAAGGACGCGGGATTGCTCGTTAACGCGGTATTCGCGCCCCGCATTGCGCGGGGCGCGGTGGGGCTAGAGAATCAGCCGCCGTTGCCGTTGTACACCGGCATCGCCAGCGTGGATTGGGTGACCCGGCCGACCAGGCCGAGTTCGTCGTACAGCAGCGTTTCCACCAGGCCCACGCCGTCCGGCTGCATGCGGCTACGGGCATCCAGGCCCAGCCAGCCGGGCTGCGGCGTGCGATGCAGGTGCAGGCTGATATCGGCGTTGATGCAGCCGACGTCCGGCGCCAGCCGCAATTGGCCGACGCCGTTGCCGAAGTCGGACAGCGTGGCGGTCTGCACCGCCGGCGAAACCGGCTCGCCGGCGACCACCGCCACCGGCAGGCGCATCCACATCCGGCCGGCGCCGCGGCCGGCGACGCCGTCGATCAGGCAGGCTTCGGCGGTGGTGTGCAGTCCCTTCAGCCCGCTCGGGCTGCCCTTGCCGCCGCCGGCCAGGTTCGCCAGCGTGTCGACCGCGCGGCCGTCCGGCGCGGGCAGGCGCTCGTCGCCGAAGCGCCCGTAGTCCGGCACCGCCACCTCGCGCCGTTCCAGGAACAGCGCGGTGGCGCGGCTGACCTCGACGCCGTCGGCCAGCAGGGACGCGCCGAGCAGTTGCAGCCGGCGGCCGCTGCGGATCGTCTCGACCCGCACGGTCAGCGGCGCGCTCGGTACCGGCCGCAGCAGGTCGACGGTGAGGCGGGCCAGCCGCAGGTTGGCGGTATCGGACGCCGCTTCCAGCACGAAGGCGAGCAAGCCGGTGGGCGGCCCGCCGTGCAGCACCGACGGGCTCCACGGGCTGCCGGCGAGCGGGGTGGGAACGAAGGCATCGCCGTCGCGAACGAACAAGGCCTCGGTCATCGCAATTTCCTCGTCTGAAGGCGCCAAGAGACCGGTCCGGACCGGCCGCGGCGGCCCCAATGTTCAGGTAGATACGTCCACTACGGCCAAAGGATCAGACATGCAGACCGTCGACGAACTTGCCGCCCTGCTGGAGCTGCCGCCGGACGAGCTGAAGGACCGGCTGGCGTTGATCGGGCTGGCGGCGACCCGGCGCTTGGCCGAGCAGTTGGCCGACGCCGACGCGGTGGACCGGCACGGTTTCGGGGCGGTGCTACAGGAGCCGGCGCCGGAGCGCGAGCACTGGCAGCGTGCCTTGGAGCGGCTGCCGTAGCTCCAGCTGCGCGGTCGCTGTCCTTTCGCCTGATCGACGACTAGTCGAGATCGGCGCGCACGGCCTACCCGCGCGGTGCGGCCGTGCGTCCGACCATGACCCGCCGGCTACACGTGTACGTGCTGGGTGTTGCCGCCGTCGGCCACGACGTGCGTGCCGGTGACGAAGCTGGCCGCCGGGCTGGCCAGGAAGGCCACCACGTTGGCGATTTCCTGCGGCGTGCCGAGACGGCCCATGGGGTTGCGGCGCAACACCTTGGCGAAGTACTCCGGCCGTTCCTTCTGGGCGCGGTCCCAGACGCCGCCCTCGAACAGGATGTCACCGGGCGCCACCGCGTTCACGCGTACCCCCTTCTTCACCAGCTGCACCGCCAGGCTCTTCATGTAGTGGGTCATGGCCGCCTTGGCGGCGCCGTAGGAGGCGAGCTGCGGCACGCCGACCAGGCCGGCGATGGAGCTGATGTAGACGATGGAGGCGTTGCGCGACTGCAGCAGGTGCGGCAGCACCGCGTCGACACCGGCCACGGTGCCGAGAATGTCGGTGCTGACCGTCTTCTGCCAGTCGGTGGTCATGGCGCTGACGTTGGCCACGAAGATGTCGATGCCGCCGAGCTGCTCGGCGGCGTCAGTCACCCAGGCTTGGAAGGCGGCGCTGTCGGTGACGTCCAGCGCCCGGCCGATGTGGCGCCCGCCGTAGGCGGCGAGCTTTTGCAGCATGGCGTCGACCTTGTCCTGACCACGCGAGCAGATGGCGATGTCGCAGCCGTCCTTCGCCAGGGTCTCGGCAATCGCCGCGCCGATGCCCGCCGTGCTGCCGGTGACCATTGCCTTCAAGCCTTTCAGACCTAGATCCATTGCTCCTCCGAAATTGTTGTTGTCGCACCGCCGGCGGCGGGCGCGGTGCCGAGCATAGCCGCTTTGCGGCCACGACCCCATTACCGCCGATGCTTGCGAGCTGGTATTAATAGCATGCTATCGACGCAACCATGTAATCCGCGCCGGATGCGGGAGGAGGAGCGCGCCTTGGCCGCAAGCCGAGGCGTGGTCGCCGCGCCGGTGCCGGGCATCGCAACACTCGAAGAAGAGCAGCCATGAAAGCCGATATTCTCCTGGCAGGCGCCATGCCGCCCAACGTCATCCCCGCCCTGAGGAGTGAGTTCACCCTCCACGAGTACTGGGGCCGTCCGGACGCCGAGCGCATCTTGCGGGAGGTCGGGCCGCGCATCCGCGGCGTGGTCACCAACGCCGTGCACGGCGCCTCGGCCGAGCTGATCAAGGCCCTGCCGAATCTGGAGATCATCTCCTCGTCCGGCATCGGCACCGACGCCATCGATCTGGATTGCGCCCGCGCCCACGGCGTCAAGGTGACCAACACGCCGGACGTGCTCACCGACGACGTCGCCGACATGGCCATGGGCCTGATGCTGGCGGTGTCGCGGCGGATCTGCCGCGCCGACCGCTCGGTCAAGGAGGGCCGTTGGCTGGGCAACCTGGGGCTGGGTCATCGGGTCAGCGGCAAGCGCCTAGGCATACTCGGCCTGGGCCGCATCGGCCAATCGCTGGCGCGGCGCGCGGCGGCGTTCGACATGGAGATCGGCTATCACCAGCGCACTCCCAATCCGGCGCTGCCGTACACCTATTTCGACAACGTGGTCGAGCTGGCCCGCTTCAGCGACTTCCTGGCGGTGATCGTGCCCGGCGGCCCGGCGACGCAGAACATGGTCAACGCCGAGGTCCTGGACGCGCTCGGCCCCGATGGCACCTTGATCAACGTCGGCCGCGGCTCGACGGTGGACGAGCCGGCACTGGTGCGGGCCCTGGCCGAAGGCCGGATCCGCGGCGCCGGTTTGGACGTGTTCGCCGACGAGCCGAACGTGCCGGCGGAATTGCTGACGATGGACAACGTCGTTCTGGCGCCGCACTACGCCAGTGCCACGGTGGAAACGCGGCTGGCGATGGGGCAGTTGGTGGTGGACAACATCCGCGCCCACTTCGACGGGCAGCCGTTGTTGACCCAAGTGGAGTAGGTAAGGGGCCGAGGGCGGGATGGATTCGTCCTTCGGCGGCCCGGTGCTTTTTCTTGTCATTCCCAAGAAGGCAGGAATCCATGCACCAGTCCCCGCGCTAGCGGGGACTGGTGCCTCCAACGGCCTGGGGGCCCGCCCCCGCCTAGGCCGTACGTGGGGGCCCCACGGCCGTCGATGGGCCAAGTTGCC
>Ga0182741_1003993_pt1 | contig 14982 bp, 12 predicted proteins | sample eDN5th37CBELigOP_FD_128874 | JGI IMG/M metagenome (GOLD analysis project Ga0182741, IMG submission 128874) | Enriched Organic Plus compost microbial communities from Emeryville, California, USA - eDNA 5th pass 37_C BE-Lig OP (version 2) (version 2) ...
CGAAATCGCCGGTATCGGCGATGCTCCAGCCGCTCCCCGGGCTGCCCACCACGCCACTGCCCACGACCGCAGCGCCGTTCATCTGCCAGATGAAGGCCGAGCCATCGGCGCCACTCCAGACGAGGTCCGATCGGCCGTCGCCGTCGAAATCGCCGGTATCGGCGATGCTCCAGCCGCTCCCCGGGCTGCCCACCACGCCACTGCCCACGACCGCAGCGCCGTTCATCTGCCAGATGAAGGCCGAGCCGTCGGCGCCTTGCCAGAGCAGATCGGAGCGCGCATCGCCGTCGAAGTCGCCCGTGCCGGCCATGGTCCAGGCATTGCCCGGATTTCCGGCAATCCCGCCGCCGACGATGGCGGTGCCCTGCATCTCCCACACCATCACGGTGCCGTCGGCGCCCTGCCAAAGCAGGTCGGAGCGCGCATCGCCGTCGAAGTCGCCGGTGCCGGCCATGGTCCAGGCGTCACCGGGATTGGCAATGGCGCTCTCGCCGACGACGGACATGCCCTCCAGCTGCCAGATCATGGCGGAGCCGTCCGCATTGCGCCATTGGACCAGCGGCTCGGGCGACTGGCCGGCAGCGACCGCCACGGCAGCCGCAAGCCTGGCCACGTAGAGCTCCACATCGTGCTGTTCCGGACTCGCCGTGAACACTTCGTCGACGCCCGCGATCGGCTCGCTCCGCCCGCCCGCGCCGGGAAGCGGCACCGTCTCGCCGCGGTTCTCGTAGTCCACCGTCAGGGAATCGAGCGATTCCGCCGCATCCACCGGTGTCAGCCCCGGGAAGACGTCGCTGGCGGCGAAGATGGCGGCCCCCGCGAGGAAGGGGTCGTCGCGCAATTCCTCACCCACCGCGGCCCGGTTCTCGCCGAGATAGACGGCGGGATCATCCAGGATCGCCACGTTCCGGATCCGCGGATCCTCGCCCTCCGTGATCAGCGCGCCGGGGGAGCCGAAGGTACTGGCGGCCGCAGCGGCGGGATTGTCCGCCATGTAGAGCTGCGTCATGGCACCGCCGAGGCTGTGCCCCGTCACCACAAGCTGCTCGAACCCGCCGGTCTCGGCATAGGTGTTCACCGCCGCGATCAGGTGGGCGAAGTCGGGGTAGTCGGCGTTGATGTCGCGGAGCGAGTTGATCGAATCCTCGCGGTCGTCGCTGCCGCGAAAAGCCAGCACGAGCGTGCTGCTGCCGGCCAGGGGCCCCGCCGCCACCAGCGCCGCCGCATTGCCGTTGTGGTAGACGCCGTTCTCGAAGCTCTCGCCCGCCGTCGGGCTGAAGCCCAGCTCGGCGGTGCCGACGGGCGTGAAGCCCGCGGGAAGGCCGGAGGCAGTGTCGGAATAGGCGGCCGCCGAGAGGCGGGCGAGCGCGAGGTCGCGGGCGGTGACGGGCATGGTTGGCGCTCCCTACTCCGGCAATGCGGCCTGCGGGACCTGGCCGGCCGGTACGGGGAGCATGACGTCACGTACCGGGCCGTGGTTTCACCGCCCTGGGCCGAGCCCGCACGCCGAAGCGCCCGCGGCCCGGGGCGCAACCGGTTCAGCCTGCACCGGCCACGCCCCGGAGCCGAGGAAAAGGGCGCGATTCACGCCTTCGGCTGTTCCCACTCCAAGCGGTCGCGCACCTAGGCGCTCGCCGCATCGAGCGCCGCGACCGTCCCGGCGTCCAGCGCCAGGGTCGCCGCCTTCACCAGCTCCGCCAGTTGCTCGACGCTCGTGGCGCTGGCGATCGGGGCAGTGATGCCGGGCTTGGCGATCTGCCAGGCCAGCGCCACCTGCGCCGGGGTCGCCCCGTGCCTCGCCGCGGCCTCGTCCAGCGCCGCCAGCACGCGCTTGCCGCGCGCATCCAGGTACTTCGCCGCGCTGCGCCGGCCACGCGGGCTCTTGTCCAGATCCGCCTCGGACCGGTACTTGCCGGTCAGGAAGCCGGCGGCGAGCGAGTAATAGGGGATCACGCCAATCCCCTGCTCACGGCACAGCGGCAGCAGATCGGCCTCGATCCCCCGCTCCATCAGGTTGTAGTGCGGCTGCAGGCTCTCATAGCGCGGCAAGTTGTGCTTCGCGCTGGCTTCGAGCGCTGCCTTCAGCCGCGGCGCGGTGTAGTTGGAGGCACCGATGGCGCGCACCTTGCCCTGCTCGATCAACCGGGCGAAGGCCCCGAGCGTCTCCTCGAGCGGCACGCTCTCGTCATCCTGATGCGACTGGTAGAGGTCGATGCGCTCCACGCCCAGCCGCCGCAGCGAATCCTCCACCGCCCGGGCGATCCAGGCCGGCGAGAGGCCGCTGCCACGGCCGGGCATCTCCATGCCGCACTTGGTCAGGATCAGCACGCGGTCGCGCATGCCCGGCCGCGCCTTCAGCCAGGCGCCGATCACCGTCTCGGACTCGCCCCCGGCGTGGCCGGACACCCAGCGGGAATAGACATCCGCCGTGTCGATGGCGTTCAGCCCCGCTTCCACGCAGGCATCCAGCAGCCGGAAGGAGGTTGCCTGGTCCGCCGTCCAGCCGAAGACATTGCCGCCGAAGATCAGCGGCGGCACCTCGATTCCCGACCGCCCCAAGGCTCGCTTCTGCATCCGCTCCTCCTGTGCCCGAGCCGCCCGATCCGCCCGGAGGCGAAGCCGGAGAGCGTGAACCGGCCGGCAGCTGAACGCTCCACTCAAGCTTGCTCCCTGGACGGGCCGGGCGCCAAGGCCCGGATGGCTCGGCTTTCCCCGCCGGCCCCCCGGGTCTAGAAGCCCCAGCCATGAGCCGTCGCCCACCTGCGCCGGAGATGGTCCCGGCGCTGATCAACACCTCGGAGGACCTCGCCGCCCTCTGCGACCGCCTGCGCAACGAGCGCTTCGTCACCGTGGACACGGAGTTCATGCGGGAGCGGACCTACTGGCCCGAGCTCTGCGTGGTCCAGCTCGCCGGGGACCGTGAGGTGGCCGTGGTGGACGCCCTGGCCCCCGGCCTCGACCTCGCCCCGCTCGGAGCCCTGCTGGCGAACCCGGAGGTGGTGAAGGTCTTTCACGCCGCACGGCAGGATGTGGAGATCTTCCTGCTGAAATTCGGCGCCGTGCCGACCCCGATCTTCGACACCCAGATCGCCGCCATGGTGGCCGGCTTCGGCGACCAGGTGAGCTATGACGCGCTGGTCCGGGCTCTGGCCGGCGCGCATATCGACAAGGCGCACCGCTTCTCCGACTGGTCGGCGCGTCCCCTCTCGGCCAGCCAGATCGCCTATGCCGCCGCCGACGTCACGCATCTGCGTCGGGTCTATACCGGCCTGACCGCCCGGCTGGAGCGCGAGGGCCGCACGGGCTGGGTGGCCGAGGAGATGGCGGCGCTGGCCGAGCCCTCCACCTACCTCACCGACCCCGAGACGGCCTGGGAGCGGCTGAAGCCCCGCACCCACAACCGCCGCTTCCTCGGTCTGCTGAGGGCGGTCGCGGCCTGGCGGGAGCGCGAAGCGCAGCGCATCAACATCCCACGCCAGCGTCTGGTGAAGGACGAGACGCTGCTCGAGCTTGCGGCGACCGGCCCGGAGACGCCGGCGGAGCTCGCCCGGGCGCGGGGCATCTCCGAGGGCTTCGCCAAGGGAAAGAGCGGCGCCTCGCTGCTCGCCGCCATCAAGGCGGCCAAGGCACTGCCCGACGGCGAGCTGCCCGAGGCGCCGAAGGAGCGGGCCGGGCCCGCCGCCTCGCCGGCGCTGGTGGCGCTGCTCAAGGTGCTGCTGGCGGCCAAGAGCGAGGAGCACCATGTCGCCCCCCGCCTGCTCGCCAGCAGCGAGGAGCTGGACCGGTTGGCGGCCGAGGACCGTCCCGAACTGCCGGCGCTGCATGGCTGGCGGCGCCAGGTGTTTGGCGAGGCGGCGCTGGCGCTGAAATCCGGCCGGCTCGCGCTCGGCGTGGAGGGACGGCGGGTGAAGCTGATCCCGGCGCGCTGACGCCGGGAGCACCTTCCGTTCCGTCAGGCCGCGGGCGCCGCAGGCCCCGATCGCGGCCCGAACACGCGCAGCGACAGCACGTCGAGGAATTCGAACACCCGCGCCACACTGTAGCCCGCGAGCAGCGACACCGCCGCCGGCGTCAGCGAGGCGATAGCCGCCTCGCCGCCGGCCGCCGCACCCGCGCCGATCTGGCTGGCGAACAGCCCGATGACGGCGCCGAACAGCACCCCGAGCACCAGAGTGCGGGAGATCAGCCCGCCATCGCTGAAGTCGAGCGTCGCCTCCTCGGCCCGGCGCGCGATGTGGCGGAGGGCGGCGGCCAGCGCCCCCAGCATGGCGTAGAGGCAGGGCAGCAGGTACTCGGCGATGGCCTGCAGCACCACCTGCGCGCTGGCGACCTCGAGCCGCAACTGCTGCAGCACATGCAGCTCCACCGGCTGCCCGCTGTCCTCCGCTCCGTTGGGCAAGCCGGCGACCGCAATGCGGTCGCTGCTGGCCACCATGCGGGCCGCGGGTTCCAGGGGCTCCGGGCTGTGCGTCGCCGGAAAGAGCCAGGCCGGGGCGCGATCCTTCCACTCCTGCAGGCGGCCATAGAGCTGCCGGAGCGCCCGGTTATGGCCGTCATAGCGGTCGCAGAGCTTCTGGTGCTGGCGCGTGGCGAACCGGTGCTCCTTCCGGCCGGCAACCTCTCTCACCTCGACATAATCGCAGTATCGCCGGATCTCGGGGCCGGAAAGGATCGGCTTGGTGACACGCGGCTCCTGGCCGGCACCGGCAAGCACCAGGAAGACCGGGGCGTCGGCCTGCTCGGCGGCATCCATGTCCGCGGCGAGGGTGGCGAAGAGCGCCTCGGTGGCCTGCACCTGCAGCAGCAGCCCCCGGCCGATCAGCGTGTAGATCGAGAGCCCGATGGTGAAGGCGACGAGCAGCACGGCCAGGACCTGGCTGCAGCCGACCCGGAAGGCGAGGACGCGGCCGAATTGGCGGCTGGGCGACGCATGGCCCGCCTCCGGCGGCTGCAAGGCCTCCGAGGACAGCCTCGCCCGAAGCCACCGGGCCGCCACGGCAAGCCGGGCGATGCCGGTGGTCCGGTTGTATTCGTCGGTGATCCGGATGCTCTGCACCGTCGCCGGCCAGGCGAGGCCGGAGAGGAAGTCCCGCGCGGCGATGAGGAACGCGATGTCCTCCGCGGGCGCCGGCTGCGGGTTGCCCGCCGGGTCGCGCAGGCGGCATCCCAGGCGCACCAGCCTTTCCAGGAATGCATCCTTCTGGGGTGTCGCCGCCGGGGGCATGGCGACCCGGGCCGGCGGCGCGCCGGCGATGCGCGCGCGGGTCTCCTCGAAGCACCAATCGAGGCGCGAGTCCGGCAGCCGCGTGACGTGGTCCAGCAGGACGGCGCAGTCCTCGGCCAACTCGTCCGCGCTGTCATGGCCGGGCATCTGCCGGCGCGCGGGATCCTCCGCGGTCATGCTGGCCTCCTCCACGGGGTACCAGTCCCGAGAGTGGCACTATTCCACGTGCATCGGCTGTGCGGCACGCCACAATTCGCAGCGGTCCCGTGCCGGCGCCCCGGCGGCGCCGCTCAGCCCGTCGCCACCTCCACCACGGGCTCGAGCCCCACGGAGGCCGCGAGAGCCTCCACCCGTCGCACCACGCTCTCCCCGGCGAAGACGCCGGTACCCTCGGCAAGCCGCAGCGCCAGCCGGCTGCCGCGCCGTTCCAGCGTGGTGCCGGCGAGCAGCGCCGGCGTGCCGCCGCAGAGCGTGTAGGCCAGGCGCAGCGCCGCCCCGAGCGCCTCTGCCCGGCGCAGCGTCGGGCCATCCAGCAGCACCCGTGTCGGTCCCAGAAAGGGTGCCCCGGACTCGGCCTCGTAGCGCAGCGCCGCGACCAGGGCGAGGAAGGCGCGGGCGTGGTGATCCAGCCCCACGCCGTGCTGGCGCAGGACGCGCAGGAAGGACTGCTCCGCCCGGTACTCCGGATGGTCGTGGCTGCCGATGTCGGAGACCATGCAGGCCGCCTGGCGCAGCGCCCGCATGCCTGGCTCCTCGCCGGGGAAGAGCGGATCGGTCCAGGCCAGCAGCGCCGCCGGCAGCCCCGGATCGCGGCCCCAGTGCAGGGAGAGCTCGGCCGCTGCCGCCAGCAGCGGATCCTGCCCCCGCACGGCGGGGTCGAGCAGGCGCGCATACCAGCCCTCGCGCAGCCCGTTGGCCGAGAAGACCACGCGCCCCGCCCCGGTGGCGCGCAGCAGGCGGCGCAGCACCACCGCCGCGAAGGGCAGGTCCGCCAGCCGCTTCTGCGGCACGCCCGGCATGCGCTCCAGCGCCCGGCGGGAGGCCGCCATGACAACGCCGGCGAGATCGCGCGCCTCCTCCCGTCGCAGCACGTAGTGGTGGACGATGGTCAGGGGATAGCCGGTCTGGGCGATGTGCATGCGCGCGAGCGCTCGCCAGGCGCCGCCCACCAGATAGAGATCGCGGCCCTCGGCCTCGGTGAGCCATTTCTGGCGGGAGATCTCCTCCTCGGCGATGGCGCGCGCGCGCACCACGTCGCCGCCGGCCCGGTCGCACAGGCGGATGGCGCCGAGCGGAAGCGAGGCGGCATGCCGCACCCGGCCCGCTTGCAGCCGCACCAGCTCGACCGAGCCGCCGCCCAGGTCCCCCAGCACGCCATCCGCCTCGGGGAACCCCAGCAGCAGCCCATCGGCGGAGAGCCGCGCCTCCTCCTCCCCGCTCAGGATATGGATGGGCACACCCGGCATGCGCTCCTGCAGCGCGGCGACGAAGTCGGAGCCGTTGGCCGCATCGCGCACCGCGGCGGTGGCCAGAACCTCCAGCGGATCGGCGTCCATCGCGCGCGCCACCGCATGGTAGCGCCCCATTACCGTCAGCGCCGGGCCGATCGCCGCCTCGTTCAGCCGCCCGGAGGACTGCAGTCCGCGCCCCAGGCCGAGCACCGCCTTCTCGTTGAAGATCGCCAGGGGATTCCGCCCCTGACCCTCGAAGACCACCAAACGGACGGAGTTGGAGCCGAGATCCACTACTCCAAGTCGACGCGGGCGCTCCGCGAGGTTGCGCCCGCGTCCCTGTGGCCAGCCGAGATCGTTCACGCAGTCAATCCTGCAGGATGCGGTCCGGCCTTGGCCGCTTGGGCACCGCCGGCGTCGGCCGGTGCAGGGCGCTGCCGCGGCCGGACAGCGAAGGGTTGGTCATGAAATACTCATGGGCCGAAACCGGGTTCCCGCCCGGCTTCACCCGGTGCCAGGATCCGTCCGGGCGCAGCTCCCAGCTCTGCAGGTTGTCCTTCAGGTTGACCACCATGATCTGGTCGAGGATCTGCGCATGGACGGTGGCGTTGTGCACCGGCACCAGGGTCTCCACCCGCCAGTCCATGTTGCGCGCCATCCAGTCGGCCGAGGAGATGTATACCCGCGCACGGCGCGAGGGCAGCCGGTGGCCGTTGCCGAAAACGCAGATGCGCGAATGTTCCAGGAAGCGCCCGACGATGGATTTCACCCGGATGGTCTCGGAAAGGCCGGGCACGCCCGGACGCAGGCAGCAGATGCCGCGCACCACGCACTCCACCTTCACCCCCGCTCCGCTCGCACGGTAGAGCGCGTCGATCAGCGTCTCGTCCACCAGGCTGTTCATCTTGATCCAGATGCCGGCCGGCTTGCCCTCCTGAGCGAAGCGGATCTCCTGCTCGATCAGGCCGAGCAGGGTGGGGCGGATGGTCAGCGGGCTGAAAGCCAGGTGTTCCATCGTTTCCGGCCGCGCGTAGCCGGTCAGGTAGTTGAACAGCTTCGCCGCGTCGCGCGTCAGCGCCGGATCGGCGGTGAAGAAGGACAGGTCGGTGTAGATGCGCGCGGTGATCGGGTGGTAGTTGCCCGTGCCGAAATGCGCGTAGCTGCGCAGCGCATTGCCCTCACGCCGCACCACCAGGCTGACCTTGGCATGGGTCTTCAGGTCCACGAAGCCGAACACCACCTGCACGCCGGCGGCCTCCAGCTCGCGGGCGAGGGCAATGTTGCGCTCCTCGTCGAAGCGGGCCTTGATCTCCACCACGCCGGTCACGCTCTTGCCCGCCTCCGCGGCCTCGATCAGGGCACGGGCAATCGGGCTGTCGCGCGTGGTGCGGTAAAGCGTCTGCTTGATGGCGACCACGTTCGGGTCACGCGCCGCCTGGCGCAGGAACTGCACCACCACGTCGAAGCTCTCATAGGGGTGGTGCACCACGATGTCCTTCGCGCGGATCGCCGCGAAGCAGTCGCCGCCGAAGTCCAGGATACGCTCGGGGAAACGTGGCGTGTAGGGCGTGAACAGCAGGTCCGGCCGGTCATCCACGATGAGCTTGCCGAGATCCGACAGGCCGAGCAGCCCGTCCACCACGAAGACGCCGGCGCGGTCGGCGTCCAGCTCCTCGGCGACAAAGCCCACCAGGTCCGCGGGCGTGTCCGCGGTGACGGAGAGGCGGATGGCGCGACCGCGGCGGCGGCGCTTCAGCGCCGTCTCGTAGGAGCGCACCAGGTCCTCCGCCTCCTCCTCGAACTCCACATCGGTGTCGCGGATCAGGCGGAACAGCCCGTGCTCGGCCGGGATGTAGCCCGGGAACAGCCGGTCGAGGAACAGCATGATCATGTCCTCGAGCAGCACGAAGCGGATGGTGCGGTCCGCCGCCTCCATCACCGGCAAACGCACGAAGCGATCGGCCTGCGGCGGCAGCGGCAGCAGCGCGCGCATGGTGCCCCCATCCTCCTCCCGCACCAGTTTCAGCGCCATGCAGAGCGCGAGATTGGCGATGAAGGGGAAGGGATGCGCCGGGTCCACGGCGAGCGGCGTCAGCACGGGGAAGACACGGTCCATGAACCAGTCGGCCAGCCAGGCGCGGTCGGCATCCGTCAGCTCCGCCGGCTCGCACACCACGATGCCCGCGTCCCGCAGCAGGCCCTGCAAGGTGCGCCACTCCTGCTGCTGCGCCTCGATCAGCACCTGCGCACGGGCATGGATATCGGCGAGCTGCTGCGACGGCGTGCGCCCGTCGGGCGAGAGGGCGGGCAGGCCAGCGCGTTCCTGGCCGATCAGCCCCGCCACGCGCACGGAATAGAACTCGTCCAGGTTGGAGGCGGAGATGGCGACGAAGCGCAGCCGCTCCAGCAGGGGATGCTTGGGGTTCGCCGCCTCCTCCAGCACGCGGGTGTTGAAGTCCAGCCAGGACAGCTCGCGGTTGATGAACCGGTCCGGACTGTCCGGTGCGATCGCGGAAGTGACCGGCGGGCTGGCGAGGGGTGGCAGCGTCTCAGCAACGGACATGGCTTTGGATCTCCGGTTGCCGGAACCTACCGCAGCCCCACCCCGGCAGGGGAGGAAGGGTTTGAAATCGCCATGGAATCGTCATCCTCGGCCGTGCCGAAGTCGGCCAGGCCAGCCAGCGCGGCCCGTGCGAGGCCGCGGGTGAGCTTCCCGCCATGGGCGAGGGCGGCGCGGTCCAGCAGCGCGGCGGCCTGGGCAACGGCCGCGGCCTCGCGCGGCAGGCGCGCCAGCAGCCAAGCCTGCAGCGAGGGCTCCACCCGCAGCTGGCGATCGGCGAACTGCTTCGTCAGCAAGGCGCCAAGCAGCGCATCCCCCGGCGGCTGGACGGCCACCGCCGCCATGCCACGCAGGCGGCTGGCGAGGTCCGGCAGCGCCACCTTCCAGCGCGCCGGCGCCTCCCGCCCCGCCAGCAGCAGCATCTGGCCGCGCTCGGCGCAGAGGTTGAGCAGGTGCAGCAGGGCCGTCTCCTCCCCGGGCCGGTCGGCATCGTCCAGGGCGAGGCCGGGCCCTGCGGGAACCTCCGGCAGGCCGGCGAGGACGGGCCCCGCCAGCACCGGCCAGCCGTGCCGCGCGGCCATCCAGCGCAGCATATGCGTCTTGCCCACGGCCGGCGGGCCCCAGAGGGCAAGCCGGCCGCCCGGCCAGTCCGCGGGCCGGTGGAGCCAGGCCATGGCCTCGGCGTTGGTGGCATCCTCCAGCAGGTCGGCCGGGTCGTAGGACGGCTCGGCCGGCAGGGGCAGCGGCAATTGCCGGGTCCCCGGGGCATGCTGCGGCGGGTGCTCGGGCGGTCTGCTCATGTGCCGGTCCGCGGCGGATCGAGGTAGAGCGGGCTTTCCAGGTAGCGCCGCAGCCAGAAGCGAGCGATCACGCCGATCGCGGCGGCCAGCGGCACCGCCAGCAGCACGCCGAGGAAGCCGAAGGCGACGCCACCGGCGAAGAGCGCGAAGATCACCCACACCGCATGCAGCTCCACCCGGTCGCCCAGCAGGCGCGGATAGATGATGTAGCCCTCCACGACCTGCCCCGTGATGAAGATCGCCAGCACCATGAGCACGCCGTTCCAGGTGCCGTACTGTGCCAGCGCCAGCAGCAGCGCGGTGACCAGGCCGGTGATGGAGCCGACATAGGGGATGAAGGAGAGGACCCCCGCCATCAGTCCCACCGTCAACCCGAGTTCCAGCCCCACGGCCGAGAGGCCGACGGCGTAGAACACGGCGAGGATGGCGCAGCAGATCAGCTGCCCCCGCAGCCAGGCCGAGAGCACCCGGTCCATGTCCCGCGCCAGTTGCCGGAGCGTGGCGGCGGAGCGGCGCGGCAGCCAGGCATCCATCCGTACCAGCATGCGCGGCCAGTCGCGCAGCAGGTAGAAGGCGACGATGGGCGTCACGGCCACCAGCATGAACACGTTGAACAGTGCCACGCCGCCGCCGATCAGCCGTGCCAGCGCGGTGCCGAGGAAGGAAATGATGGCGCCCGCCTGGCCCACCGCCATCTCCTGCAGCCGGCTGTCCATGAAATCGGGGCCGAAGCGTTCCGAGAGCGCCAGCAGCACCTCCCGCACCGCCGAGCCGATGCCCACGACGTAGCCGGGCAGCCGCTGCACCAGCGCCGTGACCTGCGCGATCAGCAGCGGATAGAGCAGCAGCAGGCAGAGGAAGGCGCCGAGCGCCAGGGCGACCACCAGCAGGAGCGAGGCCACGCCGCGCGGCACGCCGAGGCGCTCCAGCCGCGAGGCCGGCGGATCGAGAAAGTACGCGATGAAGGCCGCCAGCACGAAGGGCGTGAGGATCGGCGAGAAGAGCCAGAGGCAGAAGAGCAGCGCGGCCAGCACGCCGAGCGCCAGCGCGACGCGCTGCGCCCGCGTCGCCACGCGCGGGACGGCCGGCCGCAGCCGCCCCCGCCCCGGCGGTGGCGGCGCCAGGGGATTCTCGCCATGCAGCCGCGGCGGACCGACCGGCGGTGCCTCCGCGCCGGGGGAGCGCCGTTCCGGCGGCAGGATGTTCACGGATGCGCCCCCGGCCAGGGCAGGCGCAGCGTCGCCCAGACATAGGAGGCGCCCGAGGCGACGGTGGTCGCAGCCACCGCCCAGATCGCGGCCTGCAGCAGCCAGTTCGCCTGCAGGCCGAAGCCGGTCAGGAACAACGCCAGCGCGGCCAGCCCGATCTGCAGCGTCGTGTTCAGCTTGGAGACGAAGATCGGCCGGATCGCCGGCGGCTGGCCGAGCACCCAGAGGACCAGCACCCCGCCGACGATCACCAGATCGCGGAACACCACCAGGATGGCCAGCCAGTCCGGGAGCATGCCGATGGCCGCGAGAGTCACATAGACCGAAACCAGCAGCGCCTTGTCCGCGATGGGATCGAGCACGGCACCGAGCATGCTCCGCGCGTGGCGGACCCGCGCCAGCCAGCCATCCACCGCATCGGAGATGCCGGCACCGACGAAGAGCGCGAAGGCGATGTCCAGCCGATGCTGCAGGATCAGCCAGATGGTGGCCGGCACGGCGCAGAGCCGCGCGACCGTGATCAGGTTCGGCAGGGTGAGGAAGAGGTTGCGCGCCTCCTCGTCGCTGGAGGCTGACGCCGCCTCGCCGCTCCGCCGCCGGTCAGTAGCCTCCGGCAAGGCCCATGTGCCAGGTTTCGCCTGGCCCCGCTTGGACGGCCGGCGCCAGCGCCACACCGAGCACGGCCAGCTCCTCCGCCGCGACCGGCGGCGGGGCGCGCAGGCCGAGACGCAGCCGCGCCTGGTCCACTGCGATTGCTTCGACTCTCACCGAGGCCACCGGCGACGCCGCGCTGAGGCGTCGCCTCAGTTCCAGCCATTCTCCCATGGAGCGATAGGTGGCCACGGCCTCCAGCCAATTCGAGGCCGGCCCCGTGAAGCGCGGCGGCGTGGCGGGCTCTGGCGCCGCCAGGCCGGGAATCCGTCCCGCCAGCACGGAGCGCACGCGCTCGGGGTTGAAATTCACCGTGATCCGCCCCGCATAGCGCGTGGGGGTGATGCGCTCCTGCTCGATGACGATGGAGCGGACCATCTCCTCGATCTGCGCGTCGGAGAGTGCCACGCCGTCGGGGAGGCCGGCCTCGGAGGTCAGGCGCTCCCAGGCGGTGCGGCGGCCGGAGGCAAGGGCGCGCTCGCGGGCCAGCACGGCGTTCTCCGCCGTCGCTTCCGCCGGCACCCCCTGCTGGCTGAAGTTGAGGACCGGTGCCGCGGGTGGCGCATCCGGCGCGGCGACCGGCGGCAGAAGCTGGGCGACCGCCGGCGGGGCGGCCAGCAGCGCCAGCATGAGCAGCGCGGTTGCGAAGGTGCGGCGTGCATGGTGTGTTGCCGCCTGTCCGGCGACCGGTTTCCGGCCCCGCATCGGCGCCCTCCCCCAATCCTGGTCGGCCGGTGCGGACTCCGGCGGCAGGCAGCGGAGCGCGCCCCGTCCCGCCGCCCTGCGGCCGCGTCGGGGTTGCTGCTGCGGCCAGCTCTGGTCCTCGGACGACATGATGCAAGCCCTTAGCCGATCGGAGGCCGACCTGACCAGTTCCCCGCCCACCCGCCTGACCTATCGCGATGCCGGCGTGGACATCGCGGCCGGCGATGCGCTGGTGGAAGCCATCAAGCCGCTCGCCCGGGGCACCGACCGTCCCGGCACCATGGGCGGCCTCGGCGGTTTCGGCGCGCTGTTCGACCTGCGCGCCGCCGGCTTCGCCGATCCCGTGCTGGTCTCCTCCACGGATGGCGTGGGGACCAAGCTGCGCGTGGCGATCGAGGCCGGGCGGCACGATACGGTGGGCCAGGACCTCGTCGCCATGTGCGTGAACGACCTGGTGGTGCAGGGCGCGGAGCCGCTGTTCTTCCTCGACTACTTCGCCACCGGGCGCCTCCGGGTGGAGCAGGCGCAGGCGGTGATCGCCGGCATCGCCGAGGGCTGCCGCCTAGCCGGCTGCGCCCTCATCGGCGGCGAGACGGCCGAGATGCCGGGGATGTACGCCGCCGAGGATTACGACCTGGCGGGCTTCGCCGTGGGCGCGGCGGAGCGTGGCAGGCTGCTGCCCCGCGGCGATGTGGCGCCCGGCGACGTCCTGCTGGGGCTGGCCAGCAGCGGCGTGCATTCCAACGGCTTCTCCCTGGTGCGGCGGATCGTCGCGGCGGGAACGGGCACCCTTGCCTGGTCCGACCCGGCTCCCTTCGCGGGCGGCCGGACGCTCGCCGAGGCCCTGCTGGCGCCGACCCGGATCTACGTCCGGTCGCTGCTGGCGCTGCACCGGGCGGGGCTGCTGAAGGCAGCGGCGCACATCACCGGTGGCGGCCTGCCCGGCAACCTGCCGCGCGTGCTGCCCGCGGGCGTGGAGGCGGTGCTGGATGCGCGGAGCTGGACGGTGCCGCCCGTCTTCGGTTGGCTGGCCCGCGCCGGCGATGTCGCGGCCGACGAGATGCTGCGGGTGTTCAACTGCGGCATCGGCATGGTCTGCGCGGTGCCGGACACCATGGTGGCGCAGGCCACCGCGCTGCTGCAGGCGGAGGGCGAGACGGTCTTTCGTATCGGCCGGCTGGAAGCCGCACCCGGCGCGCCGGGCCTGCGGGTGGAGAACCTGCCAGAGGGCTGGCCCCGGTGACGAAGGCGGCACGGCGCCGGCGGACGGCTGTCCTGATCTCCGGCCGCGGCAGCAACATGGCGGCGCTGCTCGCGGCGGCGGCCGACCCGGCCTATCCGGCGGAGATCGCGCTGGTGCTCTCCAACCGCGCCGATGCGGCCGGCCTCGCGCGCGCCAGCGCCGCCGAGGTGTCGACCGCCGTGGTGGAAAGCCGCGCCTTCCGCGGCGACCGCGAGGCCTTCGAGCGCGCCATGGAGGCGGAGCTGGCCCACCACGGCGTGGAGCTGATCGCGCTGGCGGGCTTCCTGCGCGTGCTGACTCCGGGCTTCGTGCGGCGCTGGGAAGGGCGGCTGGTGAACATCCATCCCTCGCTGCTGCCGGCCTTCCCCGGCCTCGATACCCACGCACGGGCCCTGGCGGCCGGAGTGCGGCTGCATGGCTGCACGGTGCACCTGGTCACGCCGGATGTGGACGAGGGGCCGATCCTGGCCCAGGCGGCGGTGCCGGTGCTGCCCGGCGACACCGCGGAGAGCCTTGCCGCGCGGGTGCTGGTGCAGGAGCACCGCATCTATCCGGCGGCACTCGGCTGGCTCGCTGCAGGGCAGGTGCGCCTGGTCGAGGGCCGCGCGGAGATCGCCGCGTCCACCGCTGCGGGTGGCGCGCTGTTGAACCCCTTGCCGGAGCGGCCTTCCCTACCTAGAGACGCTGCCTGACGCGAGACGAGGGGCAGGGCTGTGGCCGAGCAGCAGACGCATTACGAGTTCTCCGCCGTGGACGCGAAGGACCTCCTGGCGGACCGGCAGCAGGGATGGGAGCGGTTCACCCGCTTCGTCACCTGGTCCATCGCGACGACCGCGATCGTGCTGATCCTGCTGGCGCTGTTCGTCGCCTGACTGGCGGGGCGCTGCCGCACCGGACGCCTTCGGCTGCGGCCGCGCCCCGCCGGCCAGTGCGGCGCTTTCCCGAGGTTGCGCCGCGGTGGCGGCGCATCTTCGGCCTGCACCCGCTGCGACGCCGGGTGCGCAGCCAGTTTCATGCCGCGCGCCCGGATGGGCGGCGGGTGCGGACCGGCGATGAAGGGATCACCGAAGCCGCCGCCACCCATCGGCGCGGCGGCGCCGGGCGTCAGCCGACGATCTCGGTGCCGGCGAAGAAGAAGGC
>Ga0182741_1003998_pt1 | contig 14955 bp, 12 predicted proteins | sample eDN5th37CBELigOP_FD_128874 | JGI IMG/M metagenome (GOLD analysis project Ga0182741, IMG submission 128874) | Enriched Organic Plus compost microbial communities from Emeryville, California, USA - eDNA 5th pass 37_C BE-Lig OP (version 2) (version 2) ...
AGGCTGAGCGTCATCTTGGAAAAATCGATGTACGCGTTGCGGATGTTCGACTGGATGGGGCGGGTGGATTCGCGGATATCGACGATTTTCATGAGCAGGCTCCGGCAATGGCGGGACGGCGCCGGCATGCCGGCGATTGATGCGGCGTATTATCGGGGCGGTGCGGCGGGCTTGCCCAATGCCGTTTTTTTCTGCTTTCATGCTTTGTAGGCATTGCCCATGAACCTGTCCTGGCTGGAAGATTTCCTGGCGCTGGCGGCCAGCGGCAATTTCTCGCGCGCGGCGCAGGAACGCCACATGACCCAGCCCGCCTTCAGCCGCCGCATCCGCGCGCTGGAAGACTGGCTGGGCGTGGCGCTGTTCGATCGCGCCACGCATCCCGCCACCCTGACCGAAACCGGCGAATGGTTCCGTTCCACCGCGCAGGACATCCTGGGCCGCGTGGCGCGCGTGCCGGACGAGGCGCGCGCCGTGGCGGCCGCGGGGTCGGCCACGCTGCGCTTTGCGGCCACGCACGCGCTGTCGCTGACCTTCCTGCCGCAATGGCTGCGCGGGCTGGAATCGCGCACGCCCATCGGGCCGATCCAGCTGGTGTCCGACATGCTGCAGCAGTGCGAAGCCTGGATGCAGCAGGGCCGCGTGCAATTCCTGCTGTGCCATGCCCATGCGCAGGCACCGGGCCGGCTGGACTCGCCCGCTTATCGTTCGCTGAAAATCGGCACCGACACGCTGGTGCCGGTCTGCGCGCCCGACCGCGCCGGCCGGCCGCGCCATGCCCTGGCCACCGGCACGCGCAAGGCCGTGCCCATGCTGGCCTACAGCAGCGAATCGGGCCTGGGCCGACTGGTGCGCGCCCTGCTGGGGCCGGCGCTGCAGCGCGCCAAGGTCGAGCCGGTATTCACCGCGCACCTGGCCGCGGTATTGAAGAGCATGGCGCTGGACGGGCGCGGGGTGGCCTGGCTGCCTCGCAGCCTGGTCAAGACCGAACTGCGCGAGCGCCGGCTGGTCGAGGCGGGCGACAGCGCCTGGCAAGTGGCGGCCGACATCCGGCTGTTTCGCGCCGATGCCGCGCAGGCGCCGGCCGCCGAGGCCTTCTGGCGCGCCGCCGCGGCCGCCCATCAAGACCAGCCCTAGCGGGAACTATTCATGCCGGCCGCATCTTATTTGCATAAGCACAATATGCGTCGCGCTTCATGGAGCTGGACGGCGACGCCTATTACCGCGGCCAGTTCGTCGACGCGCCCATCGACAACCCCGACCAGCGCATCGAGCTGGATATCGCCTCGTTCGTGACGGGGTCGCGCACATTGGCGCTGGGCGCGGTCGGCCCGGTGGTGCCGCTGACGGCGTTCACCCAGATACTGTGGAACTTGTCCGGCCCGCTGCAACTGGGCAGCGTCGAACTGCCGCGCGCCATGGTGATGCTGGTATATGTGTACGTGATCGCGGCCACGCTGCTGGCCTTCAAGGTGGGCCGGCCGCTGATCCGCCTGAATTTCCTGGCCGAGCAACTGACCGCCAACTTCCGCTATGCCCTGGTGCGGCTGCGCGAAAATGCCGAGAACATCGCCTTCTACCAGGGCGAGGCAGCCGAACGGCGAACGCTGGGCGCGCGGTTCGCGGCCTACATCGGCAACCTGTGGGCGCTGATCCTGGACGGCCAGGGCGGCTGGCGCCTGGGGCTTCAGGCGGGCACGGCCTGCAGCGCCACGCCCGGCGACGAGGCCGAGCGGGTGCCCGGCAACGGCGCACAGGTTTGCGGATGATAGGTGTGCACCAGCGACAGCTTGACCTGGTCGGTGCCGTTCTGCCGGGCGGCATGTAGCGTGCGGCAGTGGAAGAACACCAGGTCGCCCGGCTGCAGGTCGGGACACACCGCGCGTTCGATCCAGGCCTGGTTTTCGGGCAGGTCGGGCCGGAAGAATTTCCGGTCGTCGAACTGCGAGGCCGAGAACGACGCGGCGTGCGAGCCCGGCAGGAAGAACAGGCCGCCGTTGTCGGCGGTTTCGTGGCCCAGCGCCAGCCAGGTGGACACCAGGTCGTCGTCGGTGAACGACCAGTAGCGAATGTCCTGGTGCCAGCCCGTCAGGCTGCCATAGGCGGGATGCTTGGTCATGACGCAATTGTGGTGCACGGTGGACAGCACCGGCGTATCGGCGAAGTAGGCGCGCAGCCAGTCGCCCACGGCCGGGGACGTGGCCCAGGCCTGGAACAGGGGGCCGCGCCCATAGGCGCCCAGCAGGCGGCGCACGGTGGAACCCCCTCGCGCCTGGCGCGAGGCCGGCGCGCCGGGGTACTGCAGGTCGGCCTCGTATTCGACGGGGCCCGCGGCCTGCGCCAGTTGGCGCCGCGCCTCGTCGCGCAGCGCGGCCACCACGGCCGGCGCGGCAAACTGCCTGGCGACCACGAATCCCTGTTGCCGCAGGGTCGCCACCTGCTCGGCCACGGATGATGCAGACATGTTTTCCTCCAGGGCCTGCCGGCCCCGTATTAGTCTCCGCGAGGCTCGGCGGCAGCTTCGAGCCGGGCGGCGTCACGTTCGCGCTCGACGTTGCGCACCCATTCGCGCCACACCGCCACCAACAGCGCCATCAACACCGGCCCGACGAACAGGCCGACGATGCCCATGGTCTTGACCCCGCCGATCAGCCCGAAGAACGTGGGCAGGAACGGCAGCTTGACCGGCCCGCCCACCAGACGCGGGCGCAGCGTCTTGTCGACGATGAACAATTCGATCGTACCCCACGCGAACAAGGCCAGGCCGGCCACCAGGTGGCCGGAACCCACCAGGTACAGGGATACCAGCGTGAACGACAGCGGCGCGCCGCCCGGGATCAGCGCCATGAAGCCCGTCACCACGCCCAGCAGCACCGGCGACGGCACGCCCGCCAGCCAATAGGCCAGGCCCAGCACCACGCCCTCGCCGACGGCGATCAGGCTCATGCCCGTGACGGTGGAACCCACGGTGGCCGGCACCACGCGCGAAAAGCGCTGCCAGCGCGTGGGCAGGATGCGCTCGCCCAGGATGTCCAGCTGGGCGATCATGCGGTCGCCGTCCTTGTAGACGAAGAACAGGGTGATCAGCATGAACACGACGTTCAGCAACAGCTGGAACGCGTTGCCGGTGGCCGACAGCACCATGCGATAGATATTGCCCAGGTGCTCGCCGCTGACCATTTCCACCATGGCCCCCAGCGCGTGGGGTTCGCCCAGGTAGGTTTGCCAGTACACCGACAGGCGCGCGCCCACTACCGGCAGCGACGAGATCCAGGCCGGCACCGCCACGCCATGGCGGTTGGCGGCCAGCGCCCACGCGAAGAAATTGCTGGCTTCCTGCACGGCGTACGACAGCGCCAGCGTCAGCGGCACGATCAGCACCAGGATGACGCCCATCAGGGCTACCGTGGCGGCCGGGATGGTGCGTCCGCCGAACCCGCGGGCGATGCGCTGGAACACCGGCCAGGTGGCCAGCCCGATGATCAGCGCGGCCAGCGCCGGCACCAGGAAGCCGCTGAGGAAATAGGCCCCCGCCAGCAGCACCAGCAGGAGTAGCCAGCGGGCGATCAGGTACGCGGGTAGGACAGGCTGCTGCATAGGCTGGGCGGGTGGGGGTGGACGCGACGCACAAATATACAGTACGGGATCGCCCCCACCCGCCCGGCCGCCCGCCATGCGGCGCGCCTACAGCACGTATTCGGCCTCGACCGCCACGCCGCGCCGGGTGGCCCGCTCGGCCGCCGGGGTCAGCTCGGCCTTGCCGATGCCGTGGTTGCAGCCTTCGGTGCCGTCGCCGCCGCTGAGCAGCGGGCAGCGCGCGAACAATTCGGCCACCCAGTCCGAGAACACGCGCACCTTGGGCGACAGTTGGCGGCTTTGCGGGTACAGCAGCGAAATCGGCACGGGCCGCGGCTTCCATTGGGGCAGCACTTCGATCAGTTCGCCCGCCTGCAGGTGCGGCAGCGCCATGAAGCGCGCCGTCTGCACCAGCCCGAAGCCCTGCAGGGCGCAGGCCAGGTGGGCGCTCCAGTCGTTGACCGATACGCAGCCCGGCACGTCGACCTCGCGCGTCTTGCCGTCGATGACGAAATCCCAGTTGCAGTTGCGCCCGGACCGGCTGGAAAAGTAATGCACCGCGTAGTGGCTCTTCAGGTCTTCCAGGGTGTGCGGCATGCCCTGGCGTTCCAGGTAGGACGGCGCCGCGCAGGTCAGACTCTGGAAGGTGCCGATGCGGCGCGCCACCAGGCTGGAATCTTCCAGGTCGCCGCCGCGGATCACGCAGTCGACCGCTTCCTGCACCATGTCGACCCGGCGGTCGCCCATGCCGATGACCAGCTCGACGTCGGGGTAGCGCGTATGGAATTCGCACAGGGCCGGGATCAGGATCAGGCGGCCGATGCTGGCCGGCACGTCGATGCGCAGCTTGCCCTTGGGGCGCAGCGCCGCTTCCTGGAAGCAGGCCTCGGTTTCCTCGACTTCGGCCAGGATGCGGGTGCTGTGTTCGTAATAGGCGGCGCCGTCGGGCGTCAGGCTGATGCGGCGCGTGGTGCGGTTCAGCAGGCGCACGCCCAGGCGGCGCTCGAGGTTCTGCACGGCGGTCGTGACAGTGGTGCGGGGCAACGCCAGGCTGTCGGCGGCACGGGTGAAGCTGTTGGCGTCGACAACGCGCACGAAGACCTGCATGGCTTGAAAGCGGTCCATGGTCTTGTCCTGGTTGGCAATAAATGAAGTGCGCTCAGCATACCGCGCTTTGGGCCGGCATTGTTCGCCCCGGTCGAACAGTGTTGACGGACCAGCGATGTTTATCCCCTGGGGCAAAACATTCAGAATGCAATCGTCTTGAGTCGGCCGATAGCCTCTGACCAACGCGACCGCGCTGGTCCCCGCCCGCGGGATGCCTTCCTTCCCCGCTGCCCTCGGTCATTCGCCCCCATATTCTGCTCAAGGAAACACCATGACTGTTTCGCGCCAACGCATTGTATTGCTGGCGGTTTTCGCGGCCCTGATCGCCGCCGGCGGCGGCTACACCCTGCTGCGCGGCCCCGCCGGGGCGGGCACGGCCCAGGCCCAGGCGGCGCCGGCCGCCCCCGCGGTCGACGTGGCCCCCGCGCTGGGCAAGACCATCATCGACTGGCAGGATTATTCCGGCCGCCTGGAAGCCATCGACCGGGTCGACATCCGGCCGCTGGTGTCGGGCACCCTGACCGCGGTGCATTTCCGCGACGGCAGCCTGGTGAACAAGGGCGATCCGCTGTTCACCATCGACCCCCGCCCCTACGCCGCCGAGGTCGACCGCGCCACCGCGCAGCTGGCCGCGGCCCGCGCCCGGGTGGCGTTCACGGCGTCGGAACTGGCGCGCGGCAAGCGCCTGCTGGCCGAAAACGCCATCGCCAAGCGCGATTTCGAGTCCAAGCGCAACGACGCCCGCGAAGCGGCCGCCAACCTGCAGGCGGCCGAAGCGGCGCTGGACGCGGCCAGGCTGAACCTGGGCTACACGGAAATCGTGGCGCCGGTGGCCGGCCGCGTGTCGCGCGCCGAAGTCACCGAGGGCAACGTGGTGGCGGCGGGCGCCGGCTCGGTGGCCCTAACCACGCTGGTATCGGTATCGCAGATGTACGCAGCCTTCGACGTGGACGAGCAGGCCTATCTGAAGTATGTGAGCCCGGCCCGCGCCTCGGGCGCTTCGGTGCCGGTTCAACTGGGCCTGGCCAATGAAGCCGGCTATTCGCGCGAAGGCGTCGTGTATTCGGTGGACAACCGCATCGACACGGCCTCGGGCACCATCCGCGTGCGCGCCGTGTTCAACAATGCCGACGGGCTGCTGGTGCCCGGCATGTACGCCCGCATCCGCCTGGGCGGCACCGAACCGCGCCAGGCCGTGCTGGTCGAGGAACGCGCCATCGGCACCGACCAGGACAAGCGCTTCGTGCTGGTGGTGGACGACGCCAACCGCACGGCCTACCGCCAGGTGTCGCTGGGCGCCAGCCAGGGCAACCTGCGCGTGATCACCAGCGGCCTGAACGCCGGCGAGCGCATCGTCGTCAACGGCCTGCAACGGGTGCGCCCGGGCGAGACCGTCGCCCCCAACCTGGTTTCCATGGACACGCCTCCGGCAGCCGTCCAGACCGCCGCGGCCAGCCTGAACTAGTCCCCGGCCACCGGAATCAACCATGAATATCTCGAAATTCTTCATCGACCGGCCGATCTTCGCGGGCGTGCTGTCGGTGGTGGTGCTGCTGGCGGGCCTGCTGGCCATGTTCCAGCTGCCCATCTCCGAGTACCCCGAGGTCGTGCCGCCTTCGGTGGTGGTGCGGGCCCAGTATCCCGGCGCCAACCCGAAGGTCATCGCCGCCACTGTCGCCTCGCCGCTGGAAGAGTCCATCAACGGCGTGGAAGACATGCTGTACATGCAGTCGCAGGCCAACAGCGACGGCAACCTGGCGGTCACCGTGTACTTCAAGCTGGGGGTGGACCCGGACAAGGCCCAGCAGCTGGTGCAGAACCGCGTGTCGCAGGCCCTGCCGCGCCTGCCGCCGGACGTGCAGCGCCTGGGCGTGACCACCACCAAGAGCTCGCCCACCCTGACGCTGGTGGTGCACCTGATCTCGCCGGACGACCGCTACGACATCACCTACCTGCGCAATTACGCGGTGCTGAACGTCAAAGACCGCCTGGCGCGCATCAGCGGCGTGGGCGAAGTGCAGATCTGGGGCTCGGGCAGCTATTCGATGCGCGTGTGGCTCGACCCGCAGAAAGTCGCCCAGCGCGGCCTGACCGCCACCGACGTGGTCAACGCCATCCGCGAACAGAACGTGCAGGTGGCGGCGGGCGTGATCGGCGCCTCGCCCACGCAGGGCGACGTGCCGATGCAGTTCTCGGTGAACGCGCAGGGCCGCCTGCAGAACGAGACCGAGTTCGGCAACATCATCCTGAAGTCCTCGCCGGACGGCGCCGTGACGCGCCTGTCGGACGTGGCCCGCATCGAGCTGGGCGCGCAGGAATACGGCCTGCGCTCGCTGCTGAACAACAAGCCCGCCATCGGCATGGGCATCATGCAGTCGCCCGGCGCCAATGCGCTGGACGTCTCGGCCCAGGTGCGCGAAGCCATGCAGGAACTGTCGGCCGACTTCCCGCCGTCGGTGGAATACCGCATCGAGTACGACCCCACGCAATTCGTGCGTTCCAGCATCAAGGCGGTGATCACCACCCTGCTGGAAGCCATCGCGCTGGTGGTGCTGGTGGTGATCGTGTTCCTGCAGACCTGGCGCGCCTCCATCATTCCGCTGCTGGCGGTGCCGGTGTCCATCGTGGGCACGTTCTCGCTGCTGCTGCTGTTCGGCTATTCGATCAACGCGCTGTCGCTGTTCGGCATGGTGCTGGCCATCGGCATCGTGGTGGACGACGCCATCGTGGTGGTGGAAAACGTCGAACGCAACATCGCGGCCGGGCTGACCCCGCGCGAGGCCACGTACCGCGCCATGCGCGAAGTCAGCGGGCCGATCATCGCCATCGCCCTGACCCTGTGCGCGGTGTTCGTGCCCCTGGCCTTCATGACCGGGCTGTCGGGCCAGTTCTACAAGCAATTCGCCATGACCATCGCCATCTCGACGGTGATCTCGGCCTTCAACTCGCTGACGCTGTCGCCGGCGCTGTCGGCCCTGCTGCTCAAGGGCCATCACGACAAGCCCGATTGGCTGACGCGCGGCATGAACCGCGTGTTCGGCGGATTCTTCAACTGGTTCAACCGCTTCTTCGGCCGGGCGTCCGATTCGTATGCCACGGGCGTCACCGGCGTGATCCGCCGCAAGGGCGGCGCGATGGCCGTGTACGCGGTGCTGCTGGCGGCCACCGTGGGCATCTCGTATATCGTGCCCGGCGGCTTCGTGCCGGCGCAGGACAAGCAGTACCTGATCGGCTTCGCGCAGCTGCCCAACGGCGCCTCGCTGGACCGCACCGAAGACGTGATCCGCCGCATGTCGGACATCGCCCTCAAAGAACCGGGCGTGGAAAGCGCCATCGCCTTTCCCGGGCTGTCGATCAACGGCTTCACCAACAGCTCGAGCGCCGGCATCGTGTTCGTGACGCTCAAGCCCTTCGACGAACGCCACGACGCCGGCCTGTCGGGCGACGCCATTACGGGCAAGCTCAATGCCAAGTTCGCCGGCATCAAGGACGCCTTCATCGCGGTGTTCCCGCCGCCGCCGGTGATGGGCCTGGGCACCATGGGCGGCTTCAAGCTGCAGATCGAAGACCGCGCCGCGCTGGGCTACGCCGAGCTGGACAAGGCCACCCAGGCCTTCCTGGCTAAGGCGCGCGAAACGCCCGAGCTGGGGCCCACGTTCTCGAACTACCAGATCAACGTGCCGCAGCTGGACGTGGACCTGGACCGCGTCAAGGCCAAGCAGCTGGGCGTGCCGGTGACCGACGTGTTCGATACCCTGCAGATCTACCTGGGCTCGATGTACGTGAACGACTTCAACCGGTTCGGCCGGGTGTTCCAGGTGCGGGCGCAGGCCGACGCGCCGTTCCGCGCGCACCCCGACGACATCCTGCAGTTGAAGACCCGCAGCGAGACGGGCCAGATGGTGCCGCTGTCGGCGCTGGTGGACGTCAAGCAGACCTTCGGGCCCGAGATGGTGGTGCGCTACAACGGCTACACCGCCGCCGACATCAACGGCGGCCCGGCGCCCGGGTATTCGTCCGACCAGGCGCAGGACGCGGCCGAGCGCATCGCCGCCGAAACACTGCCGCGCGGCGTCAAGTTCGAATGGACCGACCTGACCTACCAGCAGATCCTGGCGGGCAACGCCGGCATCTGGGTGTTCCCCATCAGCGTGCTGCTGGTGTTCCTGGTGCTGGCGGCGCTGTACGAAAGCCTGACGCTGCCGCTGGCGGTGATCCTGATCGTGCCGATGAGCATCCTGGCGGCGCTGACCGGGGTGTGGCTGACGGCGGGCGACAACAACATCTTCACGCAGATCGGCCTGATGGTGCTGGTGGGGCTGTCGGCCAAGAACGCCATCCTGATCGTGGAATTCGCCCGCGAACTGGAAATGCAGGGCAGCACGCCGCTTGCGGCGGCCATCGAGGCCAGCCGGCTGCGCCTGCGCCCCATCCTGATGACCTCCATCGCCTTCATCATGGGCGTGGTGCCGCTGGTGCTGTCCAGCGGCGCGGGGTCGGAAATGCGGCATGCCATGGGCGTGGCGGTGTTCTTCGGCATGCTGGGCGTGACACTGTTCGGCCTGTTCCTGACGCCGGTGTTCTACGTACTGCTGCGGTCCCTGGGCGCGCGCCGGCTGCATTCGGCCGCGCCGCACCAGGCACCGGCCACCGCGCCGCATGCCGGCCACTGAAGAGAAACATCGATCATGAAGCACTTACCGATACGTATCCCCGCCCTGCTGGCAGCGCTGCTGGTGCTGGCCGGCTGCGCGGTGGGCCCCGAATACCACCGGCCGGACGTGGCCACGCCCGCGGCGTTCAAGGAAGCCGCGGCGCAACCGCCCCTGGCCCCGCACGAAGCCGGCACCTGGCAAGCCGCCCAGCCGGCCGAGCAGGCCTTGCGCGGCGAATGGTGGAAGCTGTTCGGCGACGACACCCTGAACGCGCTGGAAGACGAGGCGCAACGGGCCAACCACAGCCTGCAGGCCGCCGCCGCCCGCCTGAAGCAGGCCCGCGCCCTGCTGGGCGATGCGCGCTCGGGCCTGTTCCCGACCGTGGACGCCGGCTTCGGCCCCACCCGCCAGCGGCCTTCGGCGGCCTCGCAAGGCCTGCCGGACGGCGCCTCGACCGACGCGACCACGCTGTGGCGCGCCCAGGTGGGCGTGGCCTACGAGGCCGACCTGTTCGGCCGCGTGGCGTCCACCGTGGATGCCGCCACCGCCGACGCGCAGCAAAGCGAGGCGCTGTACCGCTCGGTGCTGCTGGCGCTGCAGGCCGACGTGGCGCAGGCCTATTTCCAGGTGCGCGAGCTGGACGCGGGGCTGCGCCTGTACCGCCAGACCGTCGAGCTGCGCGGCGAGACGCTGCAGCTGATCCAGCGCCGCTACGACGCCGGCGACATCAGCGAACTGGACCTGGCGCGCGCGCGCTCGGAACTGGAATCGGCGCGTGCCGAGGCCCTGGGTGTCGAACGCCGCCGGGCCTCGGCCGAACACGCGCTGGCCGTGCTGCTGGGCAAGGCCCCGTCCGAGTTCAGCCTGCCGGCCCAGCCGCTGACGCGCATCGCCGTCGCCATCCCGGCCGGCCTGCCGTCCACGCTGCTGGAACGCCGGCCCGACATCGCCGCGGCCGAACGCGCCATGGCGGCGGCCAATGCGCGCATCGGCGCCGCGCAGGCGGCTTTCTTCCCGCGGCTGGACATCACCGGCGCGGCCGGCTTCGAGTCGTCCGAACTGGGCAACCTGTTCGAATGGTCCAGCCGTACCTTCCTGCTGGGGCCGCTGGTGGGCGCGGCGCTGTCGCTGCCTATCTTCGACGGCGGCCGCCGCCAGGCCGGGCTGGACCGCGCCCGCGCGGTCTATGAAGAAGATGTGGCCAACTACCGGCAAACCGTGCTGACGGCCTTCCGCGAGGTCGAGGACAACCTGGCCAACCTGCGCATCCTGTCCAGCCAGGCCTCGGCCCAGGACGCGGCCCTGCAGGCGTCGGAACGCGCGGCGCGCATCTCGCACACGCAATACCGGGAAGGCTCGATCAGCTACCTGGACGTGATCGAGGCCGACCGCACGGTGCTGGCCCAGCAGCGCGTGGCAGTGCAGCTGGACGGCGAACGCGCGCGTTCGGCGGTGAACCTGATCCGCGCGCTGGGCGGCGGCTGGGACACGCCGCTGCCTGCCGCGCTGGCGCGGCGCTGACGGGGCGGGACGCTCCCGCCCTGGTCGCCGCCCCGGGACCCGGCCATAATGTGGCGTCATGCCCGCCTCTTCCCGTTCCGATGCGCCTGCCGCTGCGGCCCGCCCGGCGCGGGCCCGGCTGTTCTTCGCACTATGGCCTGGGCCCGCACTGGCTGCCACGCTGGCGGACTGGGCCGCACAAGCCCGGGCCGCCTGCGGCGGGCGCGCCATGCGGCCCGACACCATGCACCTGACCTTGGCATTTTTGGGCGCGGTCGACGCTGACCGCGGGGCCGCGCTGGCGGCCGCCACGGCCCGGCAGCGCGTGGCGCCCGGCAGCCTGGCGCTCGACCGCTACGGCGCCTTCGCGCGGCAGCGCATCGTGTGGGCCGGCCCGGCCGACACCGGTGCCGCGCTGCAACACACCTACGACTCTCTCTGGCACTGGCTGCAGCCCATGGGCTGGCAACGGCCGGCCCAAGCCTTCCAGCCTCACGTCACGCTGCTGCGCCGCACCGCCCGCCTGGACCTGCCCGCCCACCCGGCGCCGGTGCATTGGCACTACGACCGCTACCTGCTGGTGGAATCGCGTCCGCAAGACGGCACCGCCCACTACCGCGTACTGGCCAGCACCGCCGCCTGACCGCCCGGGCCCGCCGCGTGGCACAATCGGGACCCGCCACTGCCGCGCACGCGCCATGCTCATCCTGCTCGATCAAGACGGCGTCCTGGCCGACTTCGAACACGCATTCCTGGACGCGTGGCGCCGGCAATATCCCGACATCGCCCCGGTCGCCTACGAAAACCGCCGATCGTTCCGGATCCTGGAAGACTACCCGCCCGAATTGCGCGCGCGCGCCGAAGCCATCTATACCGCCCCTGGCTTCATCCGCAGCCTGCCGCCGGTGGCCGGCGCCATAGAAGCCTACCGGGAACTGCTGGCGCTGGGCATGGATGTGCGCATCTGCTCGTCGCCGCTGCACCAGTTCGAGAACTGCGTGGCGGAAAAATACCTGTGGGTCGAGCGCCACCTGGGCCGCCCCGCCACCGAGCGGCTGATCCTGACGCGCGACAAGACCCTGGTGCGCGGCGACCTGCTCATCGACGACAAGCCGCGCATCAAGGGCGCGGTGCCCCCCAGCTGGCGCCATATTCTTTACGACGCTCCCTACAACCGCCAGGAAACCGGCCGCCCGCGCCTGACCTGGGCGAACTGGCGCGGCGTGCTGGCCGGCGAGCTGTACCAAGCCGACGAATAGCCTTCCCGCGCGGCCGGCCGGGCCGGCGCAAAACCTGTGCTGCGCCGGCCCAAAACCGCTATTCTGGCGCTAGCGCTTGCCGCCGGCGGGGCTGTCCGATGCCGCCCCGGCGCCCGATCGCCCCAGGAGACCCCGCCATGAACCTGCATCGCCTGCTCAAGCAACGCCAGCTCGACCACAAGCCCCTGCGGGTGGCGCTGGTGGGCGCCGGCAAGTTCGGCTCGATGTTCCTGAGCCAGGCCCGGCGCACGCCGGGCATCCAACTGGTGGCCGTGGCCGACCTGCAGCCCGCCCGGGCGCGCGCCGCGCTGACGCGGGTGGGCTGGCCGGCCGACGCGCTGAAGGCCGACAGCCTGCACGACGCGGTGCGATCGGGCCGGGTATATTTCAGCGACGATACCCGCGCCGTCATCGCCAGCCCCGAAGTCGAGATCGTGATCGACGCCACCGGCCAGGCGGCCGCCGGCATCGAGCACGTGCTGGCCTGCTGCCAGTACGGCAAGCACATCATCATGGTCAACGTCGAAGCCGACGCGCTGGCCGGCCCGCTGCTGGCGCGCCGGGCGCGCGAGGCGGGCATCGTTTATTCGCTGGCCTACGGCGACCAGCCCGCCCTGATCTGCGAAATGGTCGACTGGGCGCGCGCCAGCGGCTTCGAAGTCATCGCCGCCGGCAAAGGCACCAAGTACCTGCCCGAGTTCCATACCTCGACGCCGGACACGGTCTGGCCGTACTACGGCTTTACCGACGAAATGGTGGCGGCGGGCGACTTCAACGCGCAGATGTTCAACAGCTTCCTGGACGGCACCAAGAGCGCCATCGAGATGGCCGCCGTGGCCAACGCCACCGGCCTGCTGCCGGCGCCGTCGGGGCTGCACTTCCCGCCGTGCGGCGTGGACGACCTGGCGCGGGTGCTGCGCCCGCGCGAGGAAGGCGGCATGCTGCACCATCGCGGCCAGGTCGAGGTGATCTCGTCGCTGGAACGCGACGGCCGGCCGGTCTTCCGCGACCTGCGCTGGGGCGTGTACGTCACGCTGGCCGCCGACAGCGACTACGTCCGGCGCTGCTTCAAGGAATACGGGCTGATCACCGACCCCAGCGGCAACTACGCGGCCATGTACAAGCCCTATCACCTGATCGGGCTGGAACTGGGCATCAGCGTGGCCAGCGTGGGGCTGCGCCATGAACCCACCGGCTCGCCCTCGGGCTGGCACGGCGACGTGGTGGCCACCGCCAAGCGCGACCTGCCGGCCGGCCAGGAACTGGACGGCGAAGGCGGCTACACCGTCTACGGCAAGCTGATGCCGGCGCGCGATTCAGTAGCCGAAGGCTACCTGCCGCTGGGCCTGGCCCACCGGGTCAAGCTGAAGAACCCCGTGCGGCAGTCGCAGCCCATCCGCTGGCACGACGTGGACTACGACGAACGCGCCCCGGCGGTGCAGTTCCGGCGCGAAATGGAACAGGCGTTCGCCTGAGGCGGCAAGCGACGACGGCAACGCTGACAGCGGCGGCCAGCTGGCCGCGTCAGGCGTGCCCCCCTTGCGGCGTCAAAGCCGCTCGGCGAAAAAATCCAGGAAGCACGCGATGCGCCGCGCCAGCTGCGTATTGCGGTAGTACACGGCGTGCATGGGTTGCAGGGTGTCGGTGCGGGCGTCTTCCAGCAGCTTCACCAGCCGGCCGGCGGCCAGGTCTTCTTTCAGCATGAACTCCGACAGGCAGGCGATGCCCACGCCGTTGATCGCCAGCAGGCGCTGGGTCTCGCCGCTGGAGGCTGCCAGGGTCGGCTCGACGGCGAAGCCGGTGCCGCCCGCATGGCGCAGCGGCCAGACGTTCAGGGATTCCGGCAGGGTGAAGCCCAGCAGTTCGTGCTGGCGCAGGGATTCGGGGTTGTCCGGCATGCCGCGCCGCGCCACATAAGCGGGGCTGGCCACCACGAAGCGCGGCGTCGGCCGCAGCGGACGCGCATGCAGGCTGGAATCCGACAGCGGCCCGGCGCGCAGCGCGATGTCGGTGCGATGCTCCACCAGGTCGACGATGCGGTCGTTGCTGGTCAGTTCCAGCGAGATCTCGGGATAGCGTTCGCGGAATTCGGCGATGTGCGGCACCACGCAATGCAGCATCACCGGCGCGGACGCATCCACCCGCAATTTGCCCGCGGGCTGCTGGCGGCGGATGCGCATGCATTCTTCGGCATCGTCCAGGTCGGCCACGATGCCGCGCGCGCGTTGCAGGAACAGCCGCCCTTCTTCGGTCAGTTCCATGCGCCGGGTGGTGCGCGTCAGCAGGGTCACGCCCAGCTGCGTTTCCAGCCGCGACAGGCCGCGGCTGACACCGGATGCCGTTTGCCCCAGGAATTCCGCCGCCGCGCTCATGCTGCCGGTGTCGACCACCGCCAGGAATACCCGCAATACGTCGGAACTGAGGGCCATTTTTGACTTCCAAGCACAAGTCTAGTGATTGTAGGCCTATTTTTCTCATAGATGGCGCGGCGCACAATGCCTGCCATACGGGTAAACCCGCCGTTATTCTGGAGAGATTGAAATGCCTATCGCACTATGGGCGCTGGCCGTGGGGGCCTTCGGCATCGGCACCACGGAATTCGTCATCATGGGCTTGCTGCCCGAAGTGGGGGCCGACCTGGGCGTGTCGCTGTCCAGCGCCGGCCTGCTGGTCACCGGCTACGCCTTGGGCGTGGTGGTGGGCGCACCGCCGGTCGCCATCCTGACCACCCGGCTGCCGCGCAAGACGCTGCTGCTGGGCCTGATGCTGATTTTCACGCTGGGCAACCTGGCCTGTGCGCTGGCGCCCGGCTACGGCACGTTGATGGCCGCGCGGGTGCTGACCTCGCTGGCGCACGGCGC
>Ga0182741_1003999_pt1 | contig 14952 bp, 20 predicted proteins | sample eDN5th37CBELigOP_FD_128874 | JGI IMG/M metagenome (GOLD analysis project Ga0182741, IMG submission 128874) | Enriched Organic Plus compost microbial communities from Emeryville, California, USA - eDNA 5th pass 37_C BE-Lig OP (version 2) (version 2) ...
AGCCTTGCGGGTCGGCTGCTCTGACCACACGCCGCCCGAATTGACCGGCAGGATGGAGGTCGTCTCGACCCAAATATCCGAGAACGACATGGTTGAGCCCATGGCCGTTGCGGAAATCTTGAGCGCGATCTCAGTCACTTCGGGCCGGGGCGGCTCGTTGAAGAGGTGCGCCCGCAGGCCGTCCCACATGGCGGTGTTGCCAGCACTCACGCCTTGTTGCTCGAGCTGCGGATCAAGGCGGTTCGTGTAATTCCGGCCCATCACCGCATAACGCCCCAAGGGCACATTGACGGTGACGCTCTTGCGGATCGCCCGAGTCGTGGCGGTCTCATCATTGAACGTGTAGAGCGGGTTCATCGGCCCGATCTGGTTCCCGTCATCATCAATCTGGACGAAATAGAAGACCACGCCATAAGGAGACGGTAGGTTTTCGGACTTCCGGGGGTGACGGACCCAGGAGCCTTGCGGGAACGAGAAGTCGAGCTGGATGACGTTTGTCTTCACTCCCGGTTCGGTCACTGGGAATGGGCCGGCCCAAGGGGACGGATCGTTCTGATGCGGCAACTCGATCCCGGTGACGTTCTGGGACGAATAGACCGTGCCGACAAGGCTGGACGGCTGCCCCGGCGTGATGAACTCCACTTGCGCATTAGTGAATGGCGCTTGGAGCCCACCGCCTTCCGTCCACATGATGGCTTCGCCCACGCGGATCGTGTGGAACTTGCACTTGCCGCCTGTGACAGTCAGGCGCTTGTAAAGGATCTGATCGTCGCCGTTGTAGACGAAATAATCCGGCTGGGAGAGGTCGGGCTGTGTCCAGCAACGCCCATAATTAACCGGGATGCGGTCGCCGGGCCGGGGCAGGTTGCCGCCACCGCTGACGCCGTAGACGGGCCGGGTGTCCTCGCTCTGGTTCGCCTTGGCTTTTGTTGCCTTGGACAGGAAATAGCCGGCACCGGCCACGATACCGGCGGCAACGATCTTGCCAGTCAGCGTTAGAGCCCCGGACGTGCCGAGGATGCCCCCTAGCCCCAAGGACGGGGCAAGAGCGCCGACAAGGAACGGAGCCGCGACGGCGACAGCGATCATCGCCACGGCCGCCCCGATGGCCTTGCCGCCTTTGCCCCCGCCAGCGCCGCCCATGGCCCCGCCAAGAGGCAGATAGGTAATCACGACCGTATCGTGTGGGCCGATAAGCGTGTTCTTCCAGGCGCCGCGCAGCTTTACCGTGTCGTCGCACGGGAACGGCAAGGCACCCTTGCGATGGACGGAGACGATGCAGGGCCGGCCGGGGATGCGGCGGGCTGCCAAGGTCGAGAGCCGACGGCGCCGCGGGGCGAGCGTGAGCGGCTCGCGCAGGTCTTCGCCTACGTCGCTGCGATGGAGAACAAGAGCCATTTGGTCAATCGTTTTGCGGGACAAACCAGCGGGGAACCCAGCCCCGCACCTTCTTGAGCTCGATCAGGCTGTCGAGCACGACTCCATGAGGATCGTCGGTATGCAGAATCCTACCGCCCTCGACGGCGAGATAGACACCGGCATGCTCCAGATCGACCGGATTGCCGCCGACCCGGTACATGCGAACCACCGCGCCGTGTTCCGGCAGCGGCACCTCTTGCCAGCCGACCGCCTCGGCATCGACGGCAAACAGGGCACGGCGCTCCTCACGCGGCGGGACCGCAGCCGGCCCGAGCGGTACCTCCCGCCCGAACAGGTCGCGCTCCACCTGCTGAACCAGCGCCCAGCAATGAAGCCCGCGCCGTTCCCAGGGCCGCCCTCGGACAGCCGCGAGATAGGCGCCCAGATCAACCGCCATGGAGGGCCTTGTACTTCTCAAGCGAATAGACTAGGCGCGGGAAGGCCTGCGTGTCGTGCTTCGACTGCGCTTCCAGCGTGCCGGTCGCCGTTGTGGCCGACAGCGACACCCGCGACAGGAACATGCCGCCCCGCACCTCCCCCGGCCGCGTCAAGTCGTTCCTGAGATAGGCCCGGTAGGTGACCGTGATCGGGGAGCCGGCTTGAACCGCCTGCTGCAGATACGGCTCCAGTTTCGAAGACACATTGTCGAGACGAAGCTGGCCTTGCGTCACGCCGTCGTCGTCGAATCCGGTCAGAGTCAGGCTCGCGCCAACGGCTTGATGCAGGACCGGGGCAAAGCCCTCTTTCGGGGGCAGCATCATATCCGTGTCGGAGTTGGTTACGACATAGATCGGGTTTGCGAAGGCGACGTGATCGAGCTCCAGGGCGTCGATGATTTCGTCATCGACCTCCGGGTCCGCATAGGCTTCCTTCATGGCTTCGGTCAGGGACATCGGATCACCAATCGAAGACAATCAGGGCAAAGGACACGATGAAGTCCTTGCCGGACGGTTCGGCCGCGACCGCGCCACCGTCGATCATCACCGTTTTGTCGGGGTAGCAGCCAGCGCCGGGCGTATGGACGGGCATCGTGAAACGAGACGTGCCGTCCACGAGCGTGTCCCGATGGAAGAGGCGGAAGGTGTTGTACTCGGCTGCCGTCTTGAACCGGATCGCATAGGCGAGCTTTGCCCTTTGAGACAGGCCAGAGCGGCGCATCAAGGGCGGGCCGTCCTCGAATTCGGTCACGACAGGCGGCCGGGTGGCTTCCAGCACCCGAAAGCTGCTCGACAGAGGCTTATAGTTCAGGCCTGCCGGCCAGGACGGGAGCGCCATGCTCAACCCCGCAGAGTTCGGCCGCCGGCTCGACCGGTCGAAGCCTTGTAGAGGGAGCCCTTGCCGCGGGAGGCACGGTCAGCGAGGGCATTCTCCAGCGGAATGATCACGTCGACGCCGCCGCTGTCGTTGCTCTGCTGATCGATGGGGACGCCAGCTTCGTTGATGACATTGACCTGAATGGGAGTCCCACCGCTGCGTTGCCGGATGGGCTCTGGCAGTTGCGGGACACCGACAAAACCTCCAGTCGCGAACGCTGGCAGCCGCCCCGCATTCAAAGCAGTAAGCAGGTCGCCGTATTTCTTCGCCATTTTGGCATTGACGACGAATTCTCCGTCGCTGAGCCTTGCTGGAATACTGTCACTCGTGCCCGTTCCAGGGCCGCGAACCAGACCGCCAGTCGCGGCCTTTACCGGGCTCGAAGACCCGCCGAAGATTGCATTGATTATACCACCAATGCCACCGTTCTTGCTGTCGAAGATGCTGTTCAGGGCAAGGTCGATCATCTTATCGCCAATGCGCCCTAGAGCATTCTCTAGAGCCTTTGCTGCGCCAACGCCATTCATCAGGTCCGACACGAACCCTTTCATGGTCGAGCTTGCGAGCTGCTGGAGCTCCTGCTGGGTCGCGTTGGTGTTCTTGAGCTTTTCGCTCAGTTGAGCGTAGGCTTCCGCCATCTGCCCGACACTCGCCCGCTCGTCATCGCTGAGGGTACGCTTCTCGCGCCGGAGGGCGTTCTCCACCTCCATGATGGTGCGGGCTTTTTCTCGCTCCACATTGCTCTTGCCGAGCATGTCGAGTTCCAGTTGCAGCGCCCTTGTTGCTTTCTGGATTTCCTCAACCTCTCGGGCATAAGGGTCTTCTTTCGGCTTGCGGTTCGCGGCCCTTTCTGCCTCCCGACGCGCCTTCTCCGCCGCCTCTTCGGCCTCGCGCTCGCCGATGCGTTTTAGTGCAGAATCATATGCTGCTTGCGCGGAACGCCGGTCCTCTGCCCCGCCAGCGGCCCCAATAGCCTTGTTATACGCCTCAAGGGCTCTCTCTCTATCAGTGAGGTTGGGTAGGCCGATCCGACCGAGTTCGTCCAAGGCCTTCGTCAGTTCCTTGATCTGCCCAACCTGGCCCGATGCCACATCGCCAATCAGGCCAATGGCCCGGCGAGCAACAGCGAGGGCGCCTTCGACCTCATAGGCCTGCTTGGACATCTCAAGCAGTTCATTGGCGAGCTTCTGAAGTTCCTTGTCGCCCGGATTGGCATTGGCAATTGCAGAAACCGCCGCCTGGAAAGCTCGGACGTTTGGCTCACCCCGTTGAGCCTCGCCCTGAAGCTTCCGTATGGCATCTGCGAAGGCTTGATACTTCGACTGCGCTCGGTCAACCGAATTTGTATCGACCTCGATTATACCCGCTGTAGGATTAGTAGGTAATAACTTCGGGGACTCCATAAGGGAGCGCGTGAAAGTCTTTGTGAGCTTTTCAAGATCAGCCTGCAACTTGATGATCGAGGCTCTGGTCTGGGTTTCAAGCACTGCCGTGCTCTCGCGGGCATACTGTTCCAGCCCCTCGGCCGCCTCGCCATATGCATCTTTGATGCGTTTTATGAGGCCTGAATGGGCCTTCAGATGGTCGTCCAGCGTCTCGACTTCACCGATGGCCGAACCGATATATTGGATAGCGGCCCCGCCGAGGGCGATAATGCCGATTGTAACCAAGCTGAGTGGGCTCACCACTGAAGCGAAGGCCGCGCCGAGCGCCTTCACCGCACCAGCCGCCCCGCCCTTGGTATCGCCGAGAACCTGGGAAATCTGCGTGCCCTGTTGCAGGGCGACGGTGAGCGGGGAGGTTCCGCTGGCAAGCTGAACACCGATATCATTGAACTGTGCGGCGAGGTTGGCGGTCTGCCCGGCAAGATTGTCATTCAGCCCCTTAAACCGGCGCTCGACTTTCGTGACCTCCTTGTCGACTGACCCGGTAAGCTTGTTCAACTCCTTGTTGAAGGTCGTAAAACGCGCCTCCATTGATACAACGAGACGCTGAAGATCGGTTGATTCGGCCATCGGGGGAGCCTTAATGTGGAAGAAGCTGGTTGTTGCCGCTGGGGCGCTGCCTATCGTGGGCTGTAATGTATTCGCAAGACCGGAAGACCCAGCTATTGTTGCGTGTGAAGTAAGTATTAAGGCGCTGATCAAGTCGCCTTCATCGTACAAGCGAGAACAGGCGCTTATCGACAAGAACGAGGTGATTGTTCTCTTTGAGGCAGCGAACAGTTTCGGCGCCCCGATAAGGAATACTGTACTTTGCAGGTACGACTACGAGGCGAGCCCTTTAGCTGGCCGTCCGGGGTCCTACAGTATCGGCGGGATCAGTTTTAACGGCCGATACTTGACCGAACAAGAAAGACTAACCACCGTCCCGGCCAGACTAGACGCTAAGGTCTTGTCATTCCCGGAGGGAGAGACCGCTTTGAAGAGACCTTAGCCAAGTCTCTTCACAAGGTCATGGAACTCTTCAGCCGTGGGGGCCTCTACGGACTCCTCAGCGCCCTGCGACCGGTTCCATCCCTCAACGGCCGCAGCGAACTCCCACAGGCTCATTTCGCGAACCTGTGAGGGCGTAAATCCTACGACTGCGCCTGTTCCATAGAGGGCGGCGGCGGAGAGGCGTTCGCCCCTGGCGCTTCCGTCGCCGCGTCGTCTTTTCCCGCTTGCTCCCGGCTGTCACCGACAAGAGCGGCAAGGAGGATTGCCCGAGCCAAGACCGCCGCCTCGAGCAACTTGCCCGGAACGACGTGCTCCTCGACAAGCTCACGGGCACGGCGGGCATCCACTCCTCCACCCATGAGCCCAAGCCGGATCGGCTCTTTCAGGTCAGCAATGCGCCACTGACCCATTCCGATCCGGTTGAGGATCTCGGCACAGCCAAGATCCCGCTTCTCTTCCAGGGCAAGTAGCTCGCCGATGCCTAGGCGGAAGGAACGCTCGTCTCCCGCCCAGACCTGTGTGAATGAAGCATTCGCGCTCACGGAGTGGTCACCTTCTCAACCGGACCGTCAGACGTGAGCTCAATCTCGTACTGGATAAGGCCGTCCTGATCGCCGGTCAGGTTAAACGTGGTCAGGTGATACTTGCCCTCGTAGGTACGCGGGCCGACCGCATAGTCGATCACGACGCGGATATTCCGAGAATCCACGTCCTCGAAAAACTCCTCCCAGGTGTCGATGCTCTCCTTAGCGAGCGTGCCCGACCCGGAGATGCCGGAAGACAGGGCGCCTTTGGCCCTTTCCGTCCAGACCGGCGCGTCAGGGTCCGAGCAGTCAGCTACATTAAAATCGTTGGTAGACGCTGACCGGTTGAAAGACTTGGTATTCAAGGCGCACGGGGCCGCGAACACTTCCGGGTCGGCGCCGTCGCCGATCATGATGAGCAGCTTCGAGCCGCGCAGAGTAGTAGGGCGAGCCATAACAGTTCTCCGATGTAAGTGGGACTAGTCTTTGGGCTGGGTCAGAGCCCGGAGCTGGATGCGAGCGCGGCTCGTCAATCCATCTGGGTCACGGTCGAAAGTAATGCTCTCGATCTTCATGAGTTCAAGTGTATGGCCCGAAAGTACCAACGTGCCATTGTGCAGCCGAGCACGTATTGCCGAGGCGATTTGCTTGGCCTGAGGATAGCCAACCTCGCGGGACCAGGCGTCGATCTGGAACGTGCTCTCCGTGCCCTCGTAGCAATCTTCGTCGACAGGCACAGACTGCCCGCCGCCGACCGTAATTCGCGGGAAGGGGCTGCTGTCCGGTACTCGATCGAAGACGTTGTTGCCCGCGGGCGAGATACCCTTGAGAGCTGCAACAATGGCGCCCTGAAGGGCAAGAGCCGGGTCGTCGCTCATGCTTTGCCTGCCGCTTTCCTGGCTGCCTTACGGGTTGCGCGAGTGATGCGGGCCTTGATCCGTCTCCGATTGGCCCGGTAGCTGGGGAAGAAGAACGGGTTCGCCGCCATCTTCACAGTGCCGAATTCCTGCCACCGGGCGTAGAAGGCGCGGTCATTCCCTGCGAAGACGACAACTCGAAGGTCGGTGTCATCAGAGCCCGCTTCGGCAAGCACCATCGAGCCCTTTGGAGCTTTGCCGAAAGTCCAGCCAATGGAGGCGCGGAGCGCGCCACTTTCCACCGGAGCGAGGCGCCGAGCCATCGCGGCAACCTCTTCGGCGCTCTGAGCCAGAGCCACCCGGATCTCAGCCTTGTACTCGCGAGGCAAGGCGCGCAACTTGGCGCGCAATGCCGCGATACCCTCGACCTTGCTCATGGGATGGTCAGGCCTTCGGCTTACTCTCGACTTTCGGCGCCGGAACTTCTTCGATCACACCGGCAGCCCTCGCCGCCTCATAGTGTGCCTCGGGGACGCGATATTCTCGGTCCTTCTTGTACGCGACATGGATCTGGCCTGTAGCGCGGAAGGTATAGTCCTTCGTGAATTTCACTTTTTGAGCCATTTTGCTTCTCCTTAGGTTGCTGTGCCCAAGCTGCAGGTCAGGACGTTCCACGCCCGCTTTCCGTCAGGGTCGCGAATGTCGTGGATGTTGTAGATTTCCTCGGGCTTCCGAGCGTTCACGGCCCGCCAATCCGGCTGTATCTGCACTGTCTGAGAGGACCACCGGACGGTGATCTCGACCGGACGGACGCCCTGGAGCCGCTGGGCCAGCACCTCTTCCCTGCCCCGGGCCGGGGCGATGTTCGCGGCAACGGTGAACTGGTCCTCCCAGGGTCCAGAGACCTCGTTGCCATACCCGTCGTCAACCACTGCCCTGGCTTGGAAAGTGACGCGCTCACGCAAGCGACCCGCTGAGAACGGTTGCCAGGCCATCACACGCCCCACATGCGATAGGGTGCCAGAAGGGCCTTAATCGTCGGCTCCTCGACCATCTCGCCGCGGATCTTCTCGCCGCGGCTGGCGTACAGGTCGCCAATCATGAGGAGGATGGCTTGCTTGATGGGCTCAGGCACTTCCGCATAGCCGGCCTTGTAGCGCACCGTCACGGCCTCGGGGCCGAACTCCATCGACGGCCAGGATACCCCGCTCTTGAGGCGGATCCTGCCGCCATAGGGCGCCTCGATGCCGTAGACATGATAATTGGCGGGGGCAAGCGTCTGCTCGGCGCCGTCCGTGTCCCGGTACTTGACCGAAAGTACCTCAACCAAGGGCGGCCCCGGCAAGCGGATATCGAAGCCGCGGCGCACGTCCTCAGAGTCAAGGCGCAGATCCCAGGTGCGCAGCCCAAGGGTGCGCTCCAGCCGTTCCGCCGCAGCCGTCGTGGCCACCCCGATCAGCGACGAGATGTAGGCGTCATCATCCGTATGGTCGACGCGGAGATGAAGCTTCGCGTCGTCCTTGGTAACGACCGGATCGGCTGGTGTAACCGGGATCAGCACGGTTTAGCCCTTGGACTTGATGTCTGCCGACTTGTTGGCAGCCTTCGGGGCGGCCTTGTTGGCAACCTCGGGGGCGGCTTTCTTGTCTCCAGCGGCTCGCACAGCACCCCTGGCCTTGAGGCGGTCGAAGTCGGCCTGGCTGAACTCGCGTTCGGTGCCTTCAGGGTCGCCGTCGAGGGGTTTGGTGAGAATTGCCTTGATCGTAGCCATGTGGGTCTCCTCTCAGTTCATAGAGAGGGCAGCGTGAGCCGCCCTCCTTGATGAACCGAACGGGTTACGCAACGCGGCCGAGATCGCCGTAAACCAGAGCCTCTTCGCGATAGATCGCCAGCGCGAGCCGCTCTTCCGCGCGGATCGTGACCTTGTTCTTCACGAAGTTGTCCTGATCCTCGGTCGAGACTTCGACGGTGGCGTCCTGCCGGTCGAAGATCTGTGCGGCGAGGTCGAAGGCGCCGACAAGGAACTTGTCCACGCCCATCGCCTGGGTCGGCACCACCGGCAGACCCCAAAGGGTCGGGTTGAGGGTGCCCTGCGGGTTACCGATGAGGTAACGGCCCTGGTCGTCCTTCAGCATTTCGATGAAGGCCCAATCGATCGGGTTCAGGACGACGCCGTTCGGCGGGTACTCGGCAAGCGCCACCTGAAGCATGCCAAGACGGATGGTGTCGATCATCTGGCCGGCGACCAGGCTACCCGGAGCCGCGAACGGGGTTGCCACCGTCACCAGACCTTCGAGGTTCTGACCGGAGCCGCTGCCGTTGAGAAGTTGGTTCTCTTCGACATAGGCAAGGCCATACCGGAGACGGTTGTCGATCATTGAGCGAAGGCCGGGAGCATCCGCAAGGATCTGGACCGATGCCCGCATCCAGTGGGCGATGGTGCGAACCGGGGCGGTCGCCTCCTCATACTGGATTTCGGACTGAGGCTTGAGAGCACCTTCAGCGACCGGAGCCGCGTTGTTGGTGAAGCCTTTCTCCTTGTCGTACTCGATCGAGTTCGACGCAGTGTTGCCCTGAGCGAGCAGAGCGCGGATCGTCATGCGACGGCGCGGCAGCTCGACAGGGGCGGCTCGATCCGGGCGCACAAGAGTGCCCACGGAGCCGGCAGCGTCGGTGGTGAGAGACGTGATGTCCTTCACCTCGACGATGTGGCGGCCACGCGGCCGGGTCTGGCCCGCGAAGGACTTGAAGCCCTCGTCCTCAACGAACCGCTGGCCGGCCGTGCGCTCGCTGTCACCCTGTTCGCGGCGGCGAGCCATCTTCTGCTCCAGCTCATTGAGACGAGCCTTCGCTTCGTTCATGCCAGTGAGGGCCTCGTCCGCCAGCTCCTTGGCGGTAGCAGCCATCGGCACGCCCTTTTCGGCCTCAGCGAGCGCCTTCTCGGCGATCTCCTTCACCTTGTCGTGCTTGGTTTCGAAGTCGCGTTTGACCTCAGCCGCCAGTTCGGCCGCAGACTTGGAGCCGCCGCCGTCTTCCGGCTTGAAGAAGATGCGCGGCCCAATGGAGCAGGCTGCGAGGCGGGCGAGGCCAGCGCTGGCGCCAGCTGCCATGAGCGTGCCGACGCCGTAGACTTCGGCGGGGGACACAGGACCGAACGCGGCATACGCCATGCTCGGGGAGAGGACGAAGGTGGACGCGACGAGCGCGACCGCCAGCATCCCGAAAACAGTTCGGAACGTCTTCATCAGATTGCCCTTTCGAGGCTAGGAGGAGGATGGTTCAGGACTACCGCCCGAGGAGCGCCTCAAGGAAAGCAGTCGCATCATCAGCCGCGGCGGCAGGTTCCCCCTGCCCCTTCAGGTGGAGGCGTGCGGCACGCTCCGCCTGCGAGTTGGAGAAGCCCAGCCCCTTGAGCCAGGTCTCAAACTCTCGCTCTGTCAGCCGGTCCCCGGCCTTCAGCTTCTCGGTAAGGTCGTGCGCGGCCTTGGCGGCCTTCACGCTCTGCACGACCGCATTCTCATTCGCGCCGACCGACACGATGCTGACCTCCACGAGGTCGAGCTTTTCGAGCGTCCAGACGCCCGACTCGGTATCGACGCTGTATTCCTTAATCCGGTAGCCAATCGACAGCCCGTCGATGTCGCCCGCCTTGAGGAGGGCATAGGCTTCACGACCGCGCTGCACGTCCATGTTCAGCTTGCCGTGCATCAGCAGGCCATGGTCGTCCTCGGTGGCCTCTACCCACTTGCCGATAGGCTCGTCCGGGTTGTGCTGCCAGAAGAGCTTGGGCATCGTGCCCTTGGCCTTGTGAGCCTTCAGGCTGTCCGTGTAGGCTCCCGGGGCGATCACGTCGCCATAGGCGTCAGGCTCACCGCCGAAGGTCGAGCCGTAACCCTCGAACTCGCCGCTGTCCTTGAGGGACTTGATCTCAAGGATTGGAGCTGTCTTGCTCATTGGGGTCTCCGTTGATGGCCTGGGCGAGCGGGATGTCCTGCATCTGCACCGTCACCACGTCGCCGCCCTCGATCGGCGGCAGGTTTTCCAGGGCGCGGCACTCGTTGCGGGTCGCAATCCCCATGCGGATAGCCTTTTCATAGGCCTCGTAACGGCTTGCGGTGTCTCCGCGCAGCAGGCCTTCGAAATTGAACTCGATGGTGATCCCTTGCGCCCGCCGCTCAGCGAGGGGCACAAGCTGCTTGAGGAGGGCCTGCTCAATGCGCTTCAGGCGCTTGCGAAGGGTGAACTTCTGGAAGCCGAGAACGTCGACCTCCTTGCCGGTGCCCCAATTCGACGCCTTGTCGCCAAATCCCACCATTGCAGGCGGCACACCGAAGAGCCGGCAGATCTGCTCGCCGCTGAACTTGCGGCTTTCCAGCATTTGGGCGTCTTGCGGGTTGATCGAGAGCTGCGTCCACTTCATTCCGTTGTCGAGCAGCATCGGGCGCCCGTTTTGCACCGCCCCGACATACTTTTCCTGCAGGAGCTTCTCGAGCATGTCGCGCTGTTCCTTCGTGAGGGCCACGCTGTCAGCCGTACTAAGAATGCCGCTGGGGTTCACCCCGTTCTGGAACATCGCCCCGGCTGCGGTCTCTGCAGCGAGCGCATCCTCAAAGACTCTCCGGCAGGCTGAGAGGGTCGAGGTGCCTGAGAGCCCGTCACTCATTGCCCCGCGGATATGTAGCATCTGGTTGCCAGGCCTCACGACCCGACGGCCATTCTCCGTCCACTCATATTCCAGGCTGCCGTCATCCAGACGACGCGCCTGCACGATGTCAGGGCGCACAGGGTGAAGGGCATTCAGAGCGCCATCCGATCTCTGCTCTATCTCGGCATAGGCGTTGCCCTGCAACTCAACCGCTGCGGCCATAAACTCCCAGAAGTCGACCGCGGTCTGATCGTAGTTCGGGCTGTCGTGCAGCACGAAATAAAGCGGATGATCCCGGGCGACCGTGCGGATGCCCCGCGAGTCAGTCCGGTAGACCATGAGTGGAAGGGAGGCGATTGTGCCCGCGATAAGCTGGACGCAAGCCCAGGTTGCTGAAAGGCCCACCGCGGCCCCTCCGCTCGCAAGCCGAAGGTCGCGATAGTTCGCGAGGGTGACCTGATTGGTAACAAAGTTGTTGCCATTCTCTGTCGAGGCCAACCCAGAGCGCCAAGGCTCAATGTCCTTCCTGCCCGATAGCCGGAGAGCTCGTTTAAGCCAGTTCATGCGTAACTCGCGATCCAGGCATCGAGGTTCATCGGTTCTTCTTTCCTGTCCCTCGACTTGAGCCCGCAGAGCATTGCCACCGTGACGGCACCGTCGATCCGGAACCGGGCCTTGTTCTTGTCGATCTTGCGATTTCCAGCCGGATCCATGGTCGCGACCGCGTTGGCCATGTTCCAGTTCAGGACCGGATTGCTCGCGTGGATGAGCTTGCGCTCGATCACCGCCAGCTCGAGCGCGTCGATAGCCGGCGCCATGTCCCTAAAGCCCTGCCCCCACGGGATCAGGCGCAGCCCGTCGCCCTTCTCACCTTCCAGGAAGGCCTGAAGTCCGATCCGGTCGAATTCCCGGAGAAGGTCTTTGATACGCCATCGATCGTAAGCGAGACCGAGCACCCGGTACCGCCCACACAACTCGGCAATTCGGGTCGCAATGACGGTCGGGTCGATGGTCCGCCCAGGAGAAACCTCAAGGAACCCCTTGTCATGCCACTCGACATAGCGATGGTTCCCCGATCCGAAGTCACGATTGCTGTGCTCCTTCAGCAGATCGCCTGGCTTCCAGAAGAACGGCCGGATCCGCGTCGGGTCCGAGGCGCTGCCCATCGTGAGAGAGGTCAGGTCGACCACGTTCGACATATCCAGCGTCAGATAGACCTCTTCGCCGTCCTCGAATTCCGTCTCGCCAACACAGGCGAACCATTCCGCCCGGCTGATCAGCGAGGCGACCGGCGCCACGCGCTGATTCAGGTAAAGGTTCCGGAACTTCGGCTCCTCTGCCGGCATGCGCTGCGCCTTGACGGCGATAGCTCTCAGATCCTCCAGCGACCGAAAGTCGCCAAGAGCCGGGTTTGCCAGCTTCCAGCACTTCGGATCGAAGATGTTCTCCTGTTCCTCCGGCACCTCGTAGAGGTGGCAGACGATGGTTGGGTCTTGAGCGCTCAACCCGTCGTCGATCAGCTTCGACAGGATGTGTTCAGGGTCGTTGCTCTGCGTCGAGATCGTTACGAAGAGCGGCTCCGCGCGAGCACCCATCGAAGTATCAAGTACGTCATAAAGTTCGCGGTCTTTCGCCTGAGCCAGCTCATCGAAAATCACCAGGGAGGGATTGAAACCGTGCTTCGTGCCGGCCTCGGCCGAGATCGCCCTGTAGAACGAACCATTTGAGTAGCAGGCCAGCGTCTTCGTCGACGGAATGACCCGCACGAGCGCCTTGAGCTCCGGATCCGCCTCGACGATCTGCCGGGCCATCTTGAACACCTGGGCGGCCTGCTCGCGGTCGTTCGCCGCCGAATAGATCTCTCCGTTCTGGATGGCCTCGGGCCCGACCAGATGGGCGAGCACGAGCGCCGCAATGAGGGCCGTTTTGCCGTTCTTACGGGCAATCGAGAGGATCGCCCGGCGAACCAGGCGCCGCTCCGTCGTCCGGGAATGCGGCTCGTAGATGTCGCGGATAAACCGCTTCTGCCACTCCCTTAGTTTAAACGGCCCGCCCTGCCCTTCGCCGCTGGGGACGATGAGGCACTCGATGAAGGCGATGACGCGGGCTGCCCGATCAGGCCTGCGAACTTGCTGGGAGGCCTTTCGTCCTCGCCGCCCTTGAGCGACGCGCGGTCGGCCGGCGTCAGATAGAGCTTTGCGGCGTACGCCAGCATGACGCGGGCCTGCTCGTTTAAGATCTTGAACCATGGGTTCGGTGCGAGGTTGCCCTTCGATCCCGGGACGATCGGCTCAAAGTCAGGAGCGTTCATCGCGTGAGTGGCGGCCTTGTGCCAGGCCCAAGCCGTGGAGAATGCAGCCAGCGCGTAACTATCAGGCGCCGTCAGCTTCTTGGTCCTGAAGTTTCGGATGATCTGCTCGGCACACGCCTGGGCGTCATCGTGAAGGTGGTCAGGAACGAACGGGGCGCCTTCCGGGGTGAAAATCTCCACCGGGATCGGTCGCTTTCCGGGGTTCCCATCGAGCCGCCGCTCATCCGGCGACTTCCTTGGCCTACCCATGGGAAAAACTTTCAGATTTCGCGGCGTTTCGCGTTTGACTTGGGGCGCCGGTCCAGGCGGGAATGGGGGTAGACTTGCAACCTCCCCCCTTGGTCCCGTCTGCCCCGTCGGTTACCATGGCGGAAACACCAATTGCAGGGGGGCACATGTCACGCCGATTAGCAGTCGTGGAAGCAGAGTGGTGGAATGGTTACAGCCATACCGTGAAACCTTTCTTCGAAGGCCTCTTCTTCAATCTTATGCGACAACGCGACGGGTTCTACTATGAACGGTTTGTTGGGCCGGATTCGTTCGCAGAAGTACTTCAACACCTCGCTCGGAAGCGAGACGTTCGTATATTGTACATTGCATCGCATGGCAGCAGCGCATCACTAGGATGCCCGAACGGCGATGAGATCAGCCGACGTCACTTGGCGAAGCTCCTACAGATGGCGAACAGTGAGACGCGCCTTGACGGCCTCTACTTCGGCTCATGCTTAGTCGGTAACCAGGCTACAGCGAAGGCTCTGTTAAGTTCGGAGCAATCTGCACACCAAAGGGTGAAGTGGGTCGCAGGCTACGAGAAATCCGTGGACTGGCTAGAATCGACGCTGCTCGACGTGTTCTTTCTCAAGCATGTTCTCGGCGCTGAGATGGAAGGGCTTACCCCAAACAAAGCGGTTCTAAGAGCGTGCAATGAGATTTTGTATAAGGCCGAGGGCTTTGCATACGAGATGGGATTCCACCTCTATGTGAGGCAAAAGAAAACTGGTTCTATCGTCGACCTCTATGACGTGAAGGCTGAGGATCGCGAACAGTACATGGCGGAATTGGACAGTGCTGATGGCTGAAGGCACCAGCTAGATTGGCCATCCGTCTTCTCCTACAGCCTGAAACCTTCCGCGCTCCTCCCTCTGCTTGTCCCTGTTGTGATGGGTCTCGCAGAGGGTTTGCGTGTTGTCGTAGTCGAAGAACAGATCGCGCCGTCCTTCATGGCGCTTGATGTGGTCGACGATCCGACCGGGTGTGATGAGCCCCTCTGCCTTACACATCCGGCAGAGGGGCTCATCTCTAAGGCGCTTGGACCTGATGCGGAACCAGCCGGGCGTCTTATACCAGGCTCTCCACGGCTTCTCTGCCCTGCGCTTGGCGTCATGCTCTCTGTTGCGGGATCTCCGTAACTCAGGCTGCACGGGCGAACTCACCATGCAGTTTC
>Ga0182741_1004000_pt1 | contig 14946 bp, 11 predicted proteins | sample eDN5th37CBELigOP_FD_128874 | JGI IMG/M metagenome (GOLD analysis project Ga0182741, IMG submission 128874) | Enriched Organic Plus compost microbial communities from Emeryville, California, USA - eDNA 5th pass 37_C BE-Lig OP (version 2) (version 2) ...
ACCTGGTCGAGGACCTCGGTGGCGGCGCGGTGCGCGGCGAGCTTGACCGCGGCGCCCTCGGCCGAGGTCAGCACACCCTCGGTGTGCCGGCCGATCGCGGTGTCGACCAGGGACCGGACGGTGATCAGCGACAGAGCGGCCTCGCCGACGTAGCGGCGCACACGGGGGACCTCCACCGGGTGGGCACCTCCGGCCTGGGTGGGCAATCCGCCGTCGGCGATCAACCGGAAGGCGCCCTCGGCGATCCCCCGGTACAACCCCGCCAGTACGAGCGACCACCACGGGCTGGACTGGGAGACCAGCTCCGGGGGCAACAAGGCGTCGGTGGGCACGAAGGTGCCGTCGAAGACGATGTCGTCGCTGCCGGAGGTCCGCAGACCCAGCACGTCCCAGGTCTTCTCGATCGACGTCGTCGCCGGATCGATCGGCACCAGGAAATGCTTCAAGGTGTCGTCCCCGTCGACGGTCGCCGCGACCACCGCGTGCGACAGCGCGCGGACGCCGGTGGCGTACCGCTTACGGGTGTGTACCCGCCAGCCGCCCGCCGTGGGCACGGCCCGCGCGAGCACGGCGCCCCCGCGCGCCGGGGCGATCGAGCGGTTCTCGCTGACCAGCGAACTGACGAAACCCGAACCCGCGGCGACGGCCCGCGCCGCCTCGGCAACCGCCGTCGAACCGGCGACGTCGAGGAAGACACGGCGGGCGTGGACGACGTGCATCGCGACGACGAGACCGAGGCCCGGATCCGCGGCGCTCACCGTCGACACCAGGGCGACGAGGGCGCGGGCATCGAGTTCGTCGCCGCCGAGTGCGCGGGGCAGCGGGGCGCGGGCGACCCCGGCCTCGACGAGCAGCCTCATGCTCTCGTCCGGGAACCGGTTCTCGGCGTCCGCGCGGGTACCGAGATCGAACAGGGTCGGGGACAGTTCGGTGACGCGCTCGAGGGTGTCGGTCGCGGAACGGTTCCGAGCGACGGTCGCAGGAGCCATGATGTCCTTCGGGGATCGGGGGTGCCACATCGGGCGGATGAACGGACGTGACGGTAGGGGTGGCAACCGCCGGGTGCCAGAGTTGAACGCACCCTGATCGATTTCTTTCGTCGATCGGCACCGATCCCGTCGATCTGCTCGCGCTGACGAAAATGCTTCGGCGCAACCGGATCCGGATCGACGCGATCGGATCACGGAGCGCCGAATCCGTCACCTCGGCCGACGCCGCGCGCCCACCGTCGATCGGTGGACCCGATGGCGATCGATCGGGGTCACCTCTCGGTTGCGGGCGGGGAATCGATCGGCTCCGCCGATCGGATCGGATAGGAGACTTCCGATTCCCGTGCGTCGAAAGCCGCGGGGCTGCATATCCGTCCCGGATCGGGGCGGTGACCTGCATCGATAGCGCACCGTGATCGATGTGTATCAGCGGAGACGTTTGGACCGTTCGTCCGTATCGGTCATACCGTTCGCGTGCAGGTCGGGCACCGGTGCAGCCCCACACCCGAAACATCTGCACCCCCAGAAACATCCGGATCGACATCCAGTCCGAAAGCGAGGTGACCGTCGATGACCGTTGTGGACGAAGCCGGTGAGACGGTCGTCGAGGACACGGACTCCCCGCCGCGCCCCACCGGCGAGCCGCGCCGCCGGGCCGGATGGAACCTCCGTCGGCTCGGTCTGCGTCTTGTCGGTACCGTTGCGGCCCTGTGGGTTCTGGTCACCCTGACCTTCCTCGGTCTGCACGTCATGGGAAACCCCGTCCTGCAGATGGTCGGCGAGACCGCCACCGACGAGCAGATCGAGACCCTGAGCCGCGCACACGGTTACGACCGTCCCCTGCTCGTGCAGTACACCGACTTCCTCACCAGTGTGGCAAGTGGAAACTTCGGCAGCTCACTGCGTTACGGACGCCCCGCACTGGAGGTGGTGGTCGAGCGGCTGCCCGCCACCTTCCTGCTCGCCGGCGCCGGCATGGCCGGGGGTGTGGCCCTCGGCGCGGCCGCCGGTTGGCTCGCGGTGTTCGGCCGTCGCGAGCGCGGCGCCGGGATCCCGCTGGCCGTGCTCACCGGGCTGCAGTCCTTCCCCGCCTTCTTCAAGGGCATCGTGCTCATGCTGATCTTCGCGGTGCTGCTCGGCTGGCTGCCCACCGGCGGGTTCACCGGCTGGGCCGGGCTCGTCCTGCCCGCGACGACCCTCGCCCTGGCGACCGCCCCCGCGGTGGGCCGGGTCTGGCGCGCGAGTCTCGTCGGCGCCGAACGGGCCCCGCACGTGCGCACCGCGATCGCGAAAGGCCTGTCGCCGCGGCGGATCCGCCATTCCCACATCGAACGCAACGCGCTCGGCCCGGTCACCACCCTGGTGGGCCTGCAGCTCGCCACCCTGCTCGGCGGCGCCCTGATCGTCGAGCAGGTCTTCGGCTGGCCGGGCATCGGGCAGTTGCTCTTCCACGCCATCGAGTCCCAGGACCATCCCGTCGTGCTCGCCGGCACCTTCGTCATCGGTGTCGTCTTCGTGGTCGTGACCCTGCTGACCGACGAACTCGGCCGGGTCATCGATCCACGGACGGGAGCGCAGTGATGAGCACCCCCACCGCGGTCGCCGGAACCGGATCCCAGCCGGTGGTGCCGGAGACACTCCCCGTCGCGGCCGCGTCTCGGCGGCGCCGCGGTGTACTCGGGATCCGTGTGGCCGCCGCCGTGCTCGGGCTGGTCGTGCTCATGGTCGTGGCGGCACCGCTGCTGGCGCCCTACGACCCGAACGCGCAGGATCTGCTGCTCGGCGCCACCGCGCCGGGCACCGACGGTCATCTGCTCGGCACCGACCAGCTCGGCCGGGACCTGCTCAGCCGACTGCTGTTCGGGGGCCGGCCGGTACTGGCCGTGTCGGTGGTCGCGGCGCTGCTTGCCGGGGCAGTCGGCATCCTGCTGGGGGTCTCGTCCGGCTATCTCGGCGGTCTCGTCGACGACGCGCTGTCGCGGCTGACCGAGATCCAGCTGGCGATCCCGACGATCCTTCTGGCCATCGTGGTGATCGGCTTCGGCGCGACCGGCCTGCCGGTGCTCGTGGTGATCCTGGTCCTGGCCGAATGGCCGCTGTTCTTCCGGTTGTCCCGCAGCGTCGTCGCGGCCCTGCGGCAGCAGCCCTATCTCGCCGCGGCCGTGGGCTACGGTGCCTCCCGCGCCCGCATCGTGGTGCTGCATCTCGGCCGTGCCGTGCTGCCGGTGGCGGTGGTGGCGTTCACTCTCACCTTCGCCAACGCGATCGCCCTCGAATCGAGCCTGAGCTATCTCGGTCTGGGTGTGCAACCGCCGCAATCGGATTGGGGTTCGATGGTGGCGCAGGGCAAGGCGCAGCTGTCGGACGCCTGGTGGATCTCGATCCTGCCGGGCCTGGCCATCGCGGCAGTGGTGTTCGCCACCAACCGCCTCGGCGACCGTCTCGCCGACCGGGCCTCCCTCGGCGACCACGGAGGTGAGCTCGGTGGTTGAGGTCCGGGTACACGATCTCGTCCTGTCCGCCGCTACCGGCGAGCGCCTCGTCGACGAGGTGTCCCTACAGGTGTCGTCCGGCCGCACCCTGGCCCTGGTCGGGGAGTCCGGCTCCGGCAAGTCCCTCACGGCCGGCGCCCTCGCCGGACTGCTGCCGACCGGCGTCCACCACACCGCCGGCGAGATCCTCTTCGACGGCGAAGCCACACCCTCGCCCGGCAGCGAGGCCTACCGCACACGGGTGCGCGGCCGCATCGGGTTCGTCTTCCAGGACCCCATGGTCGCACTCAACCCCGTGCTCACGGTCTTCCGGCAGATCGCCGAGGCCGTCGACCCCGACCGGCAGCTGCGCCCGCAGCAGCGGGCCGCGCGGGTGTGGGAGCTGCTCGAACAGGTCGGCCTGCCCGACCCGGCCACCGTCGCCACGAAACTGCCCGGCGAGCTGTCCGGCGGGATGTGCCAGCGCGTGGTCATCGCGATCGCCATCGCCCGCCGCCCCGACCTGCTCGTCGCCGACGAGCCGACCACCGCCCTCGACGTGACGGTGCAGGCGCAGATCCTGGCGCTGCTCGACCGGCTGCGCGACGAGCTCGGCGCCGCGCTGATCCTCATCTCGCACGATCTCGAGGTCGTCGCCGGGCATGCCGACGACGTCCTGGTCCTGCAGGCCGGGCGGGTGGTCGAACAGGGACCGGTCGACGAGGTCATCGGCGCACCCCGCCGCGACTACACCCGCAGTCTCGTGGCCGCCAGCCCGCGGCTGGACTCACCGCGCCCGAACCGGCACCTGTTCACCCTCGCAGCCGACGACCGGCCCGTCGACCGGGCCCGCATTGCGGCGCTGGAGGTGTCCACGCACTACCGGGGCGCACTGCGCCCGGCGCTGGACGCGGTGTCCGTGCACGCCCTGCCCGGCGAAGCCGTGGGCCTCGTCGGGGGCAGCGGCAGCGGCAAGTCCACCCTGTTGTCCCACCTCGCCGGGTTGACCTCCCCCGATCACGGCCGCATCCTCCTCGACGGGCAGCCCGTCTGGATCCCGCGTCGCCGCCTGCGGCCGCGCACCCCCGCCGAACGACGGGCCGCCGCGCAGCTGCGCCGCTCGGTACAACTGGTCTTCCAGGACTCCTGGGGGTCGCTGGACCCCTACCTGTCGATCGGTGACTCCGTCGCCCAGCCGCTGATCGTGGCCGGCGCGAGCCGCCATGATCGGGCACGGCGCATCAAGGAACTGTTCGACGAGGTCGAACTGCCCGTCCGTCTGGCCACTCGCCGCCCGCACGAGCTGTCCGGCGGGCAACGGCAGCGGGTGGTCATCGCCCGGGCCCTGGCCACGGACCCCGAGGTACTGCTGGCCGACGAACCCGTCTCTGCCCTCGATGTGACCATCCAGGCCCGGATCGTGGAACTGCTGGCCCGCCTGCAACGCGAGCGCGCCATGACGATGATCGTCGTCTCCCACGACCTCGCGGTGATCCGGCTGCTGACCTCCTACGCCTACGTCCTCGACGGCGGCCGCGTCGTCGAACAGGACGACACCGATCGGCTCGTCACCGCCCCCACCCATCCCTTCACGCGGCGACTCGTCGAGTCCGTGCCGGGCGGTTCCTGCCTCGCCGGCTGACCGCCCCCCACCCCACCCCCACCCCCTCACGACACCAGGAGTGAACCTGTGACCCCACGACCGGCCCGCGCCGTCGCCGCCCTCGCGACCGCGGTGGCGGCCCTGATCGGCGGCTGCGCCTCCCCGTCCGGCTCCACCGCCGATGCCGCCGACTACCCGCAGGACCGCGAACTCGTCATCGGCCTCGCCGCCGCCCTCGCCTCCCTCGACCCCGCCCAGGCGAACACCCAGCGCACCGAGGGCAACGTCCTGACCAGCGTCTACTCGACCCTGACCCGGGTCGACCCGGACGGCGAACTCGAAGGAGACCTCGCCACCTCCTGGTCGCAGCCCGACCCCAACACCTGGGTCTTCGAGATCCGCGACGGCGTCACGTTCACCAACGGCGACCCGCTCGGCCCCGAACAGGTCGCCTGGGGCATCGAACGCTACTTCGACCCCGAACTCGGCACCAAGGGCACCACCGCCATCCCGACCTTCGAATCCGCCACGGTCGACGACCAGGGCCGGGTGGTCGTGCGCACCTCCGCCCCGAACTTCGAAGTGCCCCAGCACTTCGAGCAGTTCTATCTCGTCGACCCGGTGGTCGCCGACTCCGGCAACCTCGCCGCCGAACCGGTCGGCAGCGGCCCCTACATCCTCGACAGCTACGACCCGCAGGGCGAGATCGAACTGGTACGCAACGACGATTATTACGGTGAGACACCGTATTTCGAGAAGGTCACCTTCCGGGTGATCCCCGAGGAAGCCTCACGCATCGCGGCGCTGCGCGCCGGGGAAGTGGATCTCGTCGGCAGCCTCGACCCGCAGTCGCTGAAGCAACTCACCGACGTCGACTCGCTGGTGACCGGCTCCGTCGACGGCATCCGCACCCACTTCGTGCTGTTCGACGCACGCACCGGTCCCTTCGCCGATGAGCGGGTCCGCCTCGCCGCCGCCCACGCCATCGACACCCAGGCCATCGCCGACTCCATCTTCGAGGGCCTGGTCGACCCCGGCGTCTACATCAACGAAGGCACCCCCGGTTTCGACCCGGCCATCACCCCCTACGAGTACGACCCCGACCGGGCCCGCGCCCTGCTGGCCGAGGCCGGCTATCCCGACGGCATCGATGTCGAATTCCTCAACGCACCGGGCTCGTACGCCGGAGACGATCTGACCGTGCAGGCCGCCGTGGCGCAACTGGCCGAGGTCGGCATCCGCGCCTCGATCAAGAACCTGCCCTACACCACCTACCTCGAATACGTCTTCGGTACCGACCCCGCCAAGCAGCCCTCCGCGCTGAACTTCCGCTCCTACGGTGGCACCTCCGCCGCCACGGTCGCGGCGAGCCGCTACCGCATCGCCCAGACCGGTGCGCGCGGCAGCTTCTTCTCCGACCCCACCTACGACGCGCTGCTCGAACAGGCCCAGAACGCGCAGTCCGCCGAGGAACAGGACGCGATCTACCGCCGAGCCAACCGCCTGCTCCACGACAAGGCCGTGGTGCTGCCGCTGTTCAACGAACCCGTCGTCTACGCCTACGCGCGCGGACTCGAGTGGACACCGCGCGGCGAACAGTGGCTGCGCCCCTACGACATCCGCCCGGCCGGTGACTGACCTGCCCTCCACCTCTCGTCAGGAGAAACCCTCATGACCGACTTCTCCCTGTTCTTCAATCTGGATGTCGCCGCCGCCCTCGACGACCACGACGCCACCGCCCGCGCCTACCGCGATGCCGAGGAACAGTCCGTGCACGCCGAGCAGCTCGGCTTCGACGGCGTGTGGTTCGCCGAACACCACTTCGCTTCCTTCGGCCGCTCCCCGGCACCGCTGATCCTGCTCTCGCGCATCGGCGCCCGTACCTCGACCCTGCGGCTGGGCACCGCCATCGCCGAGGCCCCGCACTACCACCCGCTGCGTCTGGCCGAGGAAGCCGCGCTGCTCGACCACCTCACCGGTGGCCGACTCCAGCTCGGCATCGGCACCGGCGGCGCGAGCAAGCGCATCGAATACGACCTGTTCGGCTACGACTTCGACCAGCGCAACGCCCGCGCCCGCGACGCCGCCCGCACCGTCGTCGCCGCCTTCGATCACGAAACCGTCGATCTCGACGGCGAAACCTATTCGGTCACCGACGCCCGCATCGTGCCCCGCCCCGTGCGCAGCGGCGCCGAGGCCGTGTGGCTCGCCGCGAGTGACGAGACCGCCACGTTCGCCGGTGAACACGATCTCGGCCTGCTGTTCGGCCGGGCCGTACCGCCGGCGCGCCGTGCCGACCTGCTCGCGCAGTACCGGAAGGGACTCGGCGACAAGCGGGGTCGGCGTGCCGCACTGATCTTCGCCTTCGCCGCCGACACCGACGAAGAAGCTTGGGAGATCACCCTTCCCGTCGTGCAGCACTACGCCACGTTGCAGTCCGCGGCGGTACAGGCGGGCGGGCCGCTGGACTGGGACGGCCGGGTCGGCACCCCCGAGTACTTCGAGGTGCTCGAACGACTGACCTTCACCGTCGGCTCGGTCGACCGCGTCACCGAACGCCTGAGCCGGTTCATCGACGAGAACGAGGCCGACGAGCTGCTGCTGCAGACCTACGCCGGCGCGTCGCTGCACGCCGACGCGGTCACAGCGAACGAGGTGCTCGCCCGCGAGGTGTTGCCGGCGCTGCGGGAGCGGGTCCCGGTGGGGAGGTGACCACACCGCAGTGCGCGATGCAGCAGGGTCGGTGCACGTCGAGGGCGAGTTCCGATCCTGCATAGCGAAAACCTGGCCGCAATACGGCCTGCCCGGAAGCCTGAACACCGAAGCGTGAGCGGTACGAAAGGAGTGCGCGATGGCGGAACCGCTGGATCTGGTGAACCTGCGGACGTTGGTGGCGATCGCCGACACCGGTGGATTCCGCCGTGCCGCCGACGCTCTCCACCTCAGCCAGCCCACGGTCAGCCAGCACGTGCGGGCGCTGGAGCGGCGGCTCAAGCAGAGCCTGGTGGTCAAGGACGGTCGCGGCTCCCGCTTCACCGAAGCAGGGGAGAGACTCGTCCACGAGGCGCGGATCCTGCTCGCGGCCCACGAGCAGATGCTCGGCCGGATCCAGGCCGACGCCCCCGAACAGATCACCATCGGCTCGACCGAACACGCCGCCGACCGCCTGCTCCCGGAGATGCTGCACGCGATCCGGGTCGCCTTCGACGATGTCCTCATCCAGTTCCGGATCGACCGGTCGACGACGCTGGCCGAGTCGGTGGAGAAGGGCACGCTGGACCTGGCCGTGGTCCTCGGCGGGCAGGGTGGCATCGGAGGAGCGGAGGTCGGCCGGCTCGACCTGCGCTGGGTCGCGGCCACGAGCCGGCCGGGTTTCGACGCGGCGGCAGAGATACCGATCGTCGCGTTCGAGGAACCGTGCGGACTGCGCCACCGCGCAGTGCACAAGCTCGCGGACCTGGGGCACTCGGTGCGGGTGGTCGCCGAATCGACCAGCCTGGACGGGGTCCTCGCGGCAACCAGGGCGGGGCTGGGGGTCGCCCTGTTGCCGTTCTCCGCGACGATCCCCGACGGTCTCGTGGAGATCGACGCGTTGCCGCCGATGGGCAGCATCGACGTGCGGATCGTGGCGCGGCGGGGCCTGTCCCTCGAGGTGGAGAAGGTCGCCGTCGACGCGGTGGCAGCGCACTTCGCCGAACTGTCCAGCCGACGGTGGCTCGAACGCACCGCCCGCACCACCGCACCCCGGCCGACGGAGGTCGCGTAGATGATTCGTTTCTTACCGAAAACTATTGAGACACAGCGTATTCATTCGTCATGAACGACGTCGCTCACGCTCCGGCGTGAGAACAGTACCGACGTCTTTCCGAATTCATCTCCGGACAAAGGAGTTCGATATGCCAGTGGAATTCATCAGCGCGAGCTACGTCAACGACAACTCGGAGCTCTATCCCAAGCCGGGTGTGGGGATCGATCCGAAGTTCCTGCGCCGCTACAGCAGTGAACTCGAGGCCGCCGGATTCGACTACACACTGCTGCCCTACGGCTCGAGCGGCTACGACCCCTTCTCGATCGCGGCGTTCATCGCCTCGTTCACCGATCGCATCAAGCCGATCATCGCGCTGCGTCCCAACACCGTCTACCCGACCGTGGCGGCCAAGGCCCTCGCGACGCTCGATCAGCTCAGCAACGGCCGCGCCACCGTCCACATCATCTCCGGCGGCAACACCGCTGAGCAGGCCCGCGAAGGCGACCGCCTCGACAAGGAACAGCGGTACGCCCGCTCGGCGGAGTACATCCGGATCCTGCGCCGGGTGTGGGAATCGGACGAGCCGTTCTCGCACCGCGGCACCTACTACGAGTTCGAGGACTTCCAGGCCACCTACCGCCCGGTGAACGGCACCATTCCGGTCTCCGTCGGCGGCTCGTCCGACATCGCCTACCGGATCGCCGCCGAACAGGGCGACATCTTCGGCCTGTGGGGCGAACCGCTGAAGGAGACCCGCGAGAGCATCGACCGGATCGAGGACTACGCCCGCGCGGCCGGTCGCACCGACCGCCCGAAGATCTGGGTGACCTTCCGTCCCATCATCGCCCCCACCGAGGAACTCGCCTGGGAGAAGGCCCACCGCGTGCTCGGCGCGCTCGAACGCAACCGCTCCGCCGGCATCCACACCGGCCAGCGTGGCGCCCAGACCGGCACCCCGGAGAACCTCGGCTCGCAGCGCCTGCTGCAGCTCGCCGAACGCGGCGAGGTCCACGACCGGGCACTGTGGACCGCCCCCGCCAAGGCCACCAACGCGCAGGGCGCGAGCACCGCACTCGTCGGCACCCCGGAGACCGTCGCCGCCGCGATCCTCGACTACATCGACGTCGGTGCCGAGATCATCTCCATCCGCGGCTACGACAACCTCAACGACGCCATCGACTACGGCCGGTACGTGCTGCCGCTCGTGCGCGAGGAGGTCGCACGCCGCGACGCCGCCGCAGTCCGGGAAGCTGCCCGATGAGCCGCGCGAGCACCCCGACGAACCCGGCCGACCCGGCGTGAGCGCCACCCTGACCCCGACGGTGGCGCCACCCAGCGACACCGCCCTCACCGAACTGCGCGACCGGCTGCGCGAACACGCCCCGCTCCACGACCGCACGGGCACGGCACCGCTGCCCGGCCTGGACCTCGTCCACGCCGCGGGTATCCCCACCCTGACCGTCGGAACGCGCTACGGGGGCGCCCAGATCGGCCTGACCGATACGGTCCGGATCCTCGGTGCCCTCGGCGCCGGAGACCCGGCGGTCGCGCTCATCACCTCCATGACGATGAGCGCCCACGCCCGGCAGGCCGCCACCGGCCTGTGGCCGGAGGAGCTGTACGGGCAGGTGCTGGCACGCTCACTCGAGCGGTCCAGCCCCATCAATTCCCTGCGCGTCGAACCGGCACTCGGGTCCCCGGCGCGCGGCGGGCTGCCCGCGACCGTCGCACGTCGCACCGCCGACGGCTGGGTGCTCGACGGACGCAAGACCTTCTGCACCGGCTCGACCGCCCTGGCCTACCACCTGGTGTGGGCCCGCACCGACGAACCCGAACTCCGGGTGGGCACCTTCGTCGTCCCAGGCGAGGCCCCCGGCATCGAGATCGTCGAGACCTGGGACCACCTCGGGCTGCGGGCCAGTGTCAGCCACGACGTGGTCTACCGCGCGGTGCGCGTCGGCCGCGACGACGTGCTCGAACTGGTCGAACCGCACAAGGCGCTGCAGGACAACGTGGCAGCCGCCGCCTTCGGCCTGTCGATCGCCGCGATCTATCTCGGGGTCGCCCGCAGCGCCCAACAGGCACTGCACACCTTCGCCTGGGACCGGGTGCCCACCACCCTGGGGCGGCCGATCGCCGATACCGACCGCATCCGCGCCGTGGCCGGCAAGGTGGAAATGGACCTGATCACCGGCGAGCAACTCGTCGAGGCGACCGCCCGGCAACTCGACACCGGGACCCCCTCCCGGCAACTGCTCACCCGAACCCTGGCGGTCAAGTCGATTGCCACCAACCGCGCCATCGACGCGGTGCAGAGCATCGTCGCTGCGCTCGGCAACCCGGCCCTGACCCGCTCGCTGCCGCTCGAACGGCACCTGCGGGACGTGCTGTGCGCGCGGGTGCACGCTCCCCAGGACGACACGATCACCGACATCCTGGGGCGGGCGAGCCTGGACCGGGACCGCCCGACCGGCATCACTGCACCCGGGTCCGCGTGAGCGGCTCGTGCAGGATACGTATCGATCGGACAATGCGATGCTTCCGCCGATTCGGATCGAATCGATCGAAAGTGCTTCGGCACAGCCACTTCAGGTCACACGCTCCGTAACGTGGTCGGCGGTGGCCCGATCCTGATCCACCAACCAGCCCCTCTGTTCCCACCGAGAACCCAGCCGGCGCTCCAGCGCCCGAACCGGAAGGAAACCACCGTGTCGGTGACCGATCACGACTCCACCTCGAAGCTCGACGCCCATCTCGTCGACCCGGCGGGTGCGCACGCCCGAGTAGAGCAGGGGGCACTTCTCGTCGACGTCCGCCGCGCGGTGTCCCGTCAGAACTTCGGTGTCGTGCCCGGCGCCGAACACGTCGACAAGAGCGAGGTCGACACCCGTTTCGCCGACGGTGACCGCAGCCGGCCGATCGTCGTGTTCTGTGGATCCGTCGCGGGATCCGGTCCCGTCGTCGAGCAGCTCCGCGAGTTCGGGTACACCGACGTCGTCCACATCGACGGTGGTTTCGAAGCATGGAAGAACTCCGGTCTGCCCACCGAGGAACTGCCCGCCGGCTGAGCCTTCGGGCGGCGGTGCCCACCGGCGCCCGCCCGGGACACGACTCGGGTGGTCCGGACCTTATGAGGGTCCGGACCACCCGAGTCTTTTTCGTGTCGGATACCGCGGCGGCGCCGGCCGCATCAGTCCTGCACCACCTTCTCGCGGTGCCGACGCCGATACGCCGCGGAACTGGCCTTCTCCCCACACGCCGCCATCGAACACCAGCGCCGGATACCCCGCCGCGAGCGGTCGACGAAGTACAGCGAGCAGTCGTGGCCGAGGCAGCGGCGCACGCGGTCGCGGTATTCACCGCTGAACAGGTCGATGGTGTCGCGGGCGATGATCGCCAGGATGTTCTCGGCGGGCACCGCGGGGGAGGGGATCGCGGTGGTGCCGTCCGTCGACAGGGTGGGGTGCGGTGGGCCGAACCGCGCGGCCCGGTTGATCACCTCGATGAGCGCGGGGTCGGGCCGGTGCCCGTCCACCCGGCACCGTGTCAGGTGGTTGATGGCCTCACGCAGCTCCCGGGCCCGCTCGAGGGTGTCCTCCGCCAGGGGGGTGAGGGCGGGTGGCAGCCCGGCCGCGTAGAACCAGGTCTGCAGATCGTCGTCGGTCACCAGCAGTTCGCGGTCGGCCATGTCGCGTTTGGCGACGGTGGCGACGAAGTCCAGACACAACACATCGGACCTGAACGGAAACCCCAATCTACGTCGATCTTTGGTTTCCGGAACCGGTGATTTCACGACTTCGATCGTCCCCTTCCACTACGGCCGTCGCCGGCCGGCAGCGGTGCCGCGGCGCGCGCGGCACCAAAGTTCTGCAGATGTTGCCACCCGGACCGCCGGGCGTCCCGGGTTAATTTCACCGCGATTATATGTAGGTGAGTGGATTGACAGCTCACGCGCCGGAGCGGCATCGTTGGCGCCATGCAGACGATTGTGGGTGACCGGCGATCGGCAGCGGCCGACGCCGCGTGTCGACCCGCGTGTTGTCGCTGATACCTCCTTTCCGGACACGCGGCGCTGACGACCCGACGTCACGCAGCCCCGTATCCCTACGTGACCCGTCCACCTCCTCTCCTGAGTCCCGGCCTGCCCGGATCCGGAGACCACCCGATCTGGAGAAGCACCCCGATGGCCGTCGAATTCATCAGCCAGGTCCACGTCCGCGACTCGTCGGATCTGTATCCGAAGCCCGGCGCGGACATCGACGTGGCGTACCTGCGGCGCTACGCCGACGCCCTCGAAGAGGCCGGATTCGACTACACCCTCGTGCCCTACGGCTCGAGCGGCTTCAGTTCGCTCGGTGTCGCCGACGCCCTGAGCCAGCTCACCGAACGCATCAAGCTGGTCGTGGCCCTGCGGCCCAACATCATCCACCCGGTCGCCGCCGCTCAGGCGCTGAGCACCCTCGATCACCTCAGCGGTGGGCGGGCCGTCGTGCACATCATCTCCGGTGGCACCGACGCCGAGCAGGCACGCCAGGGCGACTACCTCACCAAGTCGGAGCGGTACTCCCGCTCGGCCGAATTCATCCAGCTCCTGCGCAGGGCCTGGACCGAGAGCACGCCCTGGAGTCACGCCGGCGAGCACTACCGCTTCGACGACTTCGTCGCCGACCTGCGCCCGGTCAACGGCACCATCCCGATCTCGCTCGGTGGCTCCTCCGCGGATGCCTACCGGGTCGGCGGCTCCCTCGCCGACATCTTCGGCCTGTGGGGCGAGCCGCTCGCGCAGACCCGCGAGCAGATCACCGCCATCCACGAGCAGGCCGACCTCGCCGGCCGCGCCGACAAGCCGCGCATCTGGGTGACCTTCCGGCCGATCATCGCGCCCACCGAGGAGAAGGCGTGGGAGAAGGCCCACACCATCCTCGGCGCCCTCAAGCGCAACCACGTCGGAGCGAACGAGCACAACACCCCCCAGAACGTCGGCTCGCAGCGTCTGCTCGAGGCCGCGAAGGCCGGGGAACTGCACGACCGGGCCCTGTGGACCCCGACCGCGACGGCCACGAACGCCTCCGGCGCCTCGACCGCCCTGGTCGGGACCCCCGAGACCGTCGCCGCGGCGATCCTCGACTACGTCGACCTCGGTGCCGACCTGATCTCCATCCGTGGCTACGACAACCTCAACGACGTCGTCGACTACGGCAAGTACCTGCTGCCTCTGCTGCGCGAGGAACTGGCCTCCGTCGGGTCGCCCGCCTGAGTGCGACCACGTCCCCACTTCGGAAACGAGTACCTTTCATGAGCGACAAGAGACAACTCGTCCTGGTTCTGCAGATCCTCGGGATGGGCACCAACTACCAGTCCTGGCGCCTGCCGGACAGCCCCGCCGAGCGTGTCCTCGACCTCGACGTCTACACCGACATCGCGCGCGCCGCCGAGGCCGCGAAGATCCACTCGCTGTTCCTGTCCGACGGGGTCGGCACCTCGCTCGAACGGCCGATGGGGCTGTTCGAGCCGGTCACCTTCCTCTCCGCGCTGGCCGCGGTCACCCGCCGCATCGGCCTCGTGGTCACCTCCTCGACCACCTTCAACGAGCCCTACAACCTGGCCCGCCAGATGGCCTCGCTCGATCACCTGTCCAAGGGCCGCGCCGGCTGGAACATCGTCACCTCCTCCGCCGGGGAACGCAATTTCGGGATCGAACTGCCCCCGCACGACGAACGCTACGAACGCGCCGAGGAATTCGTCGCCGCTGTGAAGGCACTGTGGGACAGCTGGGACGCCGACGCGCGGATCGTGGACCGCGAGAACGGCGTCTACGTCGACCCGGCCAAGGTGCGCCGCACCGACTTCGTCTCCGAGCACCACAGCGTCGAAGGGCCGCTGAACATCGACCGGGCCCCGCAGGGGTATCCGTTCCTGTTCCAGGCCGGATCCTCCACTAAGGGAGTGGATTTCGGTGCGCGTCACGCCGATGCGATCTTCACCTCCCAGCCCGACCGCTACGAGGCCCTGGAGTTCTACAAGTACATGAAGGGCCGGGTGGCCGACGCCGGACGCAATCCCGACGATCTGAAGATCCTGCCGGGTCTGTACACGGTGATCGAACGCACCGAGGAACAGGCACGCGACACCGCC
>Ga0182741_1004001_pt1 | contig 14942 bp, 10 predicted proteins | sample eDN5th37CBELigOP_FD_128874 | JGI IMG/M metagenome (GOLD analysis project Ga0182741, IMG submission 128874) | Enriched Organic Plus compost microbial communities from Emeryville, California, USA - eDNA 5th pass 37_C BE-Lig OP (version 2) (version 2) ...
GATCGCCACCAAGGGCCACGAGGACAGCATCGAGATCCGCCTCGGCCACAAGGAGGACGGCTATCGCTACGACCCGGACTATCCGCCCGCGACCATGCTGGTGCCGCGCTACCTGCGGCGCGGAATCAGCGAACGGGTGATCTCGACCGGCGCCGTCCGCACGCCGCTGAACGAAGACGAGGTGCGCGAGGCCTGCCGGCATTTCCTGCGCGAGGGTGTCGAATCGGTCGCCATCAGCTTCGTCTGGTCGGTACTGCACCCCGATCACGAACTCCGCGCCGCCCAGATCGTGCGCGAGATGATGCCGGGCGTGCCGCTGACCCTCGGCAGCCAGCTCTATCCGCAGCTGCGCGAATATACCCGCACCTCGACCGCGGTGGTGAACGCCTATCTGGCGCCGATCCTGTCGCGCTATGTGCAGGCGGTGGACGGCTATTTCCAAGGCCTCGGCGCGCGCCAGCCGGTGCGCTATTTCCAGTCGAACGGCGGGCTGGCGCTGGGGTCGGTGGTCTCGGACCAGTCGGTCTATGCGATCAATTCCGGCCCCGCCTCGGCGCCGCGCGCGGCGCTCTATCTGGGCGAGCCCTACGGGCTTTCGGACATCATCACCGTCGACATGGGCGGCACCAGCTTCGACATCACCCTGACCCGCGACGGCCAGGCCAATGTGTCGAAGAACATCGACTTCCTGCGCTATCGCATCGGCATCCCGATGATCCAGGTGGAGACCCTGGGGGCGGGCGGCGGATCGATCGGCTGGATCGACTCGATGGGGCTGATGCAGATGGGGCCGCAATCGGCGGGCTCGGAACCCGGCCCGGCCTGCTACGGCAAGGGCGGCGAGAGGCCGACGACGACCGATGCGAACCTGGTGCTGGGCTACCTGAATCCCGAGGGCCTGGTCGGCGGCCGCCTGCCGCTCAGCGTCGAGAAGGCGCGCGAGGCGATCCGCAAGCATCTGGCCGAGCCCCTGGGCATCAGCGTCGAGACCGCGGCCTACGGCATGTTCACCATCGTCAACAACAACATGGTGAATGCGATCCGCCGCGTCTCGGTCGAGCGCGGCTACGATCCGCGCGACTTCGTGCTGAACTGCGCCGGCGGCGCCACGGGCGCGCATATCACGGCGCTGGCGCGCGAGATGGGCATCGGCAAGGTGCTGGTTTCCAAGCTCGCCTCGGGGCTTTGCGCCTTCGGGCAGATCATCTCGGACGTGAAATACAACTACATGGCCCCCATAGCCGCGCGGCTGGAAGGGGCCGAGGCGGCCAAGCGGCTGGACGAGACCTTCGCCCGGCTCGAGGACAAGGGCCGCGCCGACCTGCTGGCCGATGATTTCGCGCCCGACCGGATCGGCATCCGCCGCAGCCTGGACATGCGCTATGTCGGGCAGGTGCATGAATGCACGGTCAGCGTCGATCCCTTCCCGATCGACGAGGCGGCGCTGGAACGCCTCAAGGCCGCCTTCCACGCCCGCCACGAAGAGCTTTACACCTATGCCGAGCCGCACAGCCCGGTCGAGGTGGTGAACGTGGAAAGCGCCATCTCGGGCGCGGTCGAGCGGCCGGCGCGGATGCGCATCGCGCAGGGCGCAGGCGCGCATGCGGCGCTGTCGGGCACGCGCGAGATGATCTTCGACGCCTCGGGCCGCAAGCACGAGACCCCGGTTTATGACGGCGCGAAGCTGGGCGCGGGCGACGTCGTCACCGGCCCGGCGGTCATCCAGGAGGTGACGACCACCATCGTCATCGAGCCGGGCTGGGTCGCCGAACTGGACCAGAACGGCGTCTATGTCGTGACCGTGGCCAGCGCCGCCGGCGCTGCGCCCGAAAGGGCCGCGGCATTGGCCGAGGCCTGACCAAGGCCGGGCGGGGCCGCGCCAGGCCCCGCCCATCCGGAACCAATCACAAGAACCAAAACAGGGAGCTTCAGCCATGGCTGGATCTTTGGACAATTCGGAAGAACTGGAATTTTCGGACCGGCCGGTGCCGCGCGACCAGCGCATGGGCCGGCTGCCGCTGACCATGGCCTGGTGGTCGGTCTGCTCGGCCATGTTCTATCTGGTCATCGCCGCCTCGCTGGCGCTGGCCTATGGCGCAAGGAACGCCATCATCGGGCTGGTGCTGTCGGTCATCGCCTATGCGGCGGTGAACGCGGTGCTGGTGCGGCACGCGATCCGCACCGGGCTCAGCGTCTCGCTGTTCTCGCGCCTCCTGCTGGGCCGCAGCGGGGCGGCGGTGGCGACGCTGATCTTCTTTGCCACCGCCATCTATTACGCGGTGTTCGAGGGCTCGGTGATCGCCGTCGCCCTGCGGGAATATGCCGGCATCTCCTATCCGCTGGCAGCGCTGGTGGTGGCGGTCTATTCGGTGGCGCTGATCTTCGGCTCGATCCAGAACTGGCTGGACAAGTTCAACGGCGTGCTTTTGCCCTTCTACCTGCTGGGGCTGGTCGCGGCGGTGGTGCTGGCGGTGGCGGAATACGGCTATTCGGACGCCTGGCTGAACCTTGGGCCACAGGGCGGCGCGCCCGCCGGCGGCTGGTGGGACTGCTTCACCGCCTATATGGGCGTCTGGATCCTGATGATGTTCACCTATGACTATGCCCGCTTCGGCCGGCCCGAGGATGCGCGCTTCCACGCCATTATCAACTTCGGCGCGCCCTTCTATGCCGTGGCCTTCCTGCTCAACGGCCTTGTCGGCATCTTCCTGGCTGCCAGCCTGCCGACCGAGGGCGGGGTCTCCGAGGTCTCGGTCGTCTTCGCGCTGGTGCAGCTGATGGGCGTGGCGGGCCTCGCCTTCGTCTGGATCTCGCAGACCCGGATCAACACCGCGAACTATTACCTCGCCGCGGTGAACATGGAGAGCTTTGCCGAGACCGCCTTCCGGCTGCACCTGCCGAAATGGGTCTGGGCCTGCGTGGTCGGCGCCATCGCCTATGCGCTGATGCTGGCCGATGTCTTTGCCTATATCCTGCAGGCGCTGGCCTATCAGGGCATCTTCGTCGTGGCCTGGGTCGGCATCGCGCTGGTCCATATCGCGACGGATCGCGGCGCCGGCGCCGGCGACGCCGACCTGGCGGATGCGCGCGCGGTCAATCCGGCGGGGCTGGGGGCCTGGCTGCTGGCCTCGGGTGCGGGGCTCGCGCTGCATTTCGCCGGCGGCACGGCGGCCTCGCTGTCGGCGCCGGCGACCTTCCTGGTCGCGGGCGCCGCCTATGCCGCGCTGGCGGGCCGGGCGGCGGTGCGCCGGGCGCTGTCCTGACCCTGGCACGAGGCCGGTTGCGCGCAGCCGGCCTTGCTGTCAGATTCCGCCGCAGGGAGAGAGAGAGAGAGCGGGAAGGAAGGCATGCCTTGGATGCGCCGGTTCGGATGCGCATAGACCCGCGGCCGCGCCGCTGGCCGCTGGTCCTGTCCTGCCTGGCCTGCGTGGCGGCCGTCCTGTGGCTGGGCGCGCAGCTTGCCCATCAGCATTACTTCCGCGAAGGGCATGCCCGCGCCACGACCGCGCTGCGGCTGACGGTGAACGCGCTCAATGCCGACCTGGCGCGCTATGAGGTGGTGCCGCAACTGGTCGCCGACCTGGACCTGATCCGAGAGCTTGCCGCCGATCCCGGCAATGCCGCGCTGCGGCAGCAGACGAACCGCTGGCTGGCCGAGCAGAACGAGGCGGTGCAGGCCTCGGACATCTACCTGATCCTGCCCGATGGCGAGACCATCGCCCATTCCGGCTATCAGGGCCCGGCCAGTTTCGTCGGGCAGAATTTCAGCTACCGGCCCTATGTCATCGACGCCATGGCGGGCGGACAGGGGCGGTTCTACGGCATCGGCACCACGTCCGGCGTGCGGGGCTATTTCTTCTCGGCCCCGGTCGCGGACGAGACCGGCCGGATCAGCGCCGTCGTCGCGGTCAAGATCGGCGTGGACCGGATCGAGGCCTCCTGGCGCGGCAACCAGTATCGCGTGCTGGTGACCGATCCCGAGGGCACGGCCTTCCTGTCCTCGGAACCCAGCTGGCTTTACCACAGCATCCGGCCGCTGACGCCGGAACGGCTGGCGCGCACCGAATCATCGCGCCGTTATGCCGGCACGCCGCTGGCCGAATTGCCGGTTGAGCGGCTGGAGCTGCACGGCGCGCCGGTGTTCCGCCTGCCGCCCGCCCTTGCAGAAGGGCCCCAGCGCAGCCACGACTATATCGCCGCCTCCGAGGAGATGCCGGGGGCGGGCTGGACCGTGCATGTGCTGCTGGACAGCGCCGAGCTGCGGGCCGAGGCGCGGCTGGCGGTGCTGAGCCTCATGCTGCTGATCGCGGTCGCGGGAATCGGGCTGATGATGTGGCGCCAGCGTCGGGCGCGCATCGCCGATCGCCTGGCCGCAACGGCGGAACTGGAGCGCCGCGTGGTCGAGCGCACCGCCGACCTGGCGCGGGTCAACAGCCAGCTTGAACAGGAGATCGCCGAGCGCCGCGCCACCGAGGCCGAGCTGCGCGCCGCCCAGGCCAGCCTGGTGCAGGTCGGCAAGCTGGCGGCGCTGGGGCAGATGTCGGCCTCGCTTTCGCACGAGATCAACCAGCCGCTGGCGGCGGCGCGCAACTATGCCGACAGCGCCGCCATCCTGATCGAGCGCGGCGACCTGACCCGCGCGCGCGAAAACATCGCGCAGATCCTGGCGCTGGTGGACCGGATGGCCGCCATCGGCAAGCACCTGCGCCATGCCGCGCGCAAGCCCGACGATGTGCTGGGCGCGGTGGTGCTGGCCGGGCTGCTGGAGGAGACGCGCACCATCGTCGCCGCCCGGCTGGCCAGCAGCGACGCGGTGCTGGATGTGGATGTGCCCGCCGACCTGCCGCCGCTGCGGGCAGGGCCGACGCGCTTGCAGCAGGTGCTGGTGAACCTGATCACCAATGCCGCCGATGCGGTCGAGGGCGGCGCGGATCGCCGCATCACGCTTTTGGCGCGGGCCGAGGGCGGGCGCGTCGCCATCCGCATCCGCGACCGCGGCCCCGGCGTGCCCGATGCCATCGCCGCGCGCATCTTCGACCCGTTCTTCACCACCAAGGGCATGGGGGCGGGGCTGGGCCTGGGCCTGTCGATCACCGCCAATATCGTGCGCGATTTCGGCGGCGAGATCGCCTGCCGCAACATGGACCCCGGCGCCGAGTTCTGCGTGACCCTGCCCGCCGCCGTCCCGGCCGAGGCCGCCGCATGACCCGGCGCGTGCTTCTGGTCGAGGATGACGAGCAGATGCGCAGTTCGACCGCGCAGGCGCTGGAGCTGGCGGGCTTTGCCGTCGAGCCGCTGGCCTCGGGCGAAGAGGCGCTGGCGCTGGCCGGGCCGGGCTTTGCCGGCGCGGTGGTCAGCGACATCCGCATGCCGGGCATGGACGGCATGACCCTGCTGGGCCGGCTGCACGAGATCGATCCCGAGATCCCGGTGATCCTGGTCACCGGCCATGCCGAGGTGCCGCTGGCGGTCGAGGCGATCCGCGGTGGCGCCTATGACTTCATCGAAAAGCCCTTCGTGGTGCAGGAACTGGCCACGGTGATCCGCCGCGCCATCGACCATCGCGGGCTGGTGCTGGAGAACCGCCGCCTGCGCGCCGTCGCCGGCAAGCGCGACGATGTCGAGGCGCGGCTGCCCGGCCGCACCCAGGTCATGGTCGACCTGCGCTATCGGCTGCGCGCCATCGGCGCCTCGGATGCCGATGCGCTGGTGATCGGCCCGACCGGCGCCGGCAAGGAGGTGGTGGCGCGCACGCTGCACGACATCTCGGCCCGCGCGGGGCGGCCCTTCATCGCCATCAACTGCGCCGCCCTGCCCGAGGCGCTGATCGAATCCGAGCTGTTCGGCCATGAGGTCGGCGCCTTTCCCGGCGCGCTGCGGCCGCGATACGGCAAGTTCGAACATGCGCGCGGCGGCACGATCCTGCTGGACGAGATCGGCTCGATGCCGCTGGAATTGCAGGCCAAGCTGTTGCGGGTGCTGCAGGAACGCACGATCACCCGGCTCGGCTCGAACGACCCGGTGGCGCTGGACGTGCGCTTCGTCGCCGTCAGCAAGGCCGATCTGGAGGAACTGGTCGCCCAGGGCCGCTTTCGCGAGGATCTGTTCTGGCGGCTGAATGTCGCCGTGCTGCACGTCCCGCCGCTGTCCGCCCGGCGCGAGGACATTCCGCTGCTGTTCCTGCAACTCTTGCGCGAGGCGGCCGCCCGCCACAACCGGCCCGAGCGCGAGGCGCCCGCCGCCTTCCTGTCCGGCCTAGCCGCACGGGAATGGCCGGGCAACGTGCGCGAATTGCGCAACCTGGCCGAGCGTTTCGTGCTGGGGCTGGAAGGGGTCGAGCTTGGTACCGCCCAGGGTGCGCGCCTGGCCGACCGCGTGGCGGCCTTCGAGCGCAGCCTGATCGCCGGCGCCATCGCCGCCCATGACGGCAAGCTGCGCCCGGTCTACGAGACGCTGGGCATCTCGCGCAAGACGCTTTACGAGAAGATGCAGAAATACGGTCTCGACCGCCGGCTGATCCTGGATTCCGCCGAAGACGAGCCGGGTTGACCGGAAATGGGTGGAAATCCACCCACTCCAGCCAGGCAACGTTCCCTTTTCCACCCATTTCCGTCGTATTGCGGCAATATGCGCCGCATGGGCCGCGTTTTTGATTTGTGCCGTGGTCCGGCCCGCCGCAGGCTTCACCCGGTGGCCGCGCCGGGAGGGAGGCGGCCGGAATATCCTTGGGGAGGGAACATGGCTTATCCAAAGCTTCTGGGCGCGCTTTGCGCCGCGACATTGCTGGCCGCGCCGGCATTCGCGCAGGACTGGCCGCAGCGCCAGATCACCATGGTCGTGCCGTTCTCGGCCGGCGGTCCGACCGATACGGTCGCGCGCATGGTGGCCGAGCGCATGTCGGCCGATCTGGGCCAGCAGATCATCGTCGAGAATATCGGCGGCGCCGGCGGCACGCTGGGCGCGGCCAATGTCGCCAAGGCCGAGCCGGACGGCTATACCGTGCTTTTGCACCATATCGGCATGGCGACATCGGACACGCTTTACCGCAACCTGCCCTATGACACGCTGAACGCCTTCGAATATGTCGGGCTGGTGACGGAGGTGCCGATGGTGGTGACGGCGCGCAAGGATTTCGAGCCCGCCGATTTCACCGCCTTCAAGGATTACGTCAAGGCCAATGCCGACAAGCTGACGCTGGCCAATGCCGGCATCGGCGCGGCCAGCCACCTGTGCGGCATGCTGCTGATGCAGGCGCTGGAGGCACCCTTGGTGACGGTCCCCTACAAGGGCACCGGCCCGGCGATGACCGACCTGCTGGGCGGGCAGACCGACATCATGTGCGACCAGACCACCAACACCACCCAGCAGATCAAGGGCGGCACGATCAAGGCCTATGCCGTGACCTCGCCCGAGCGGCTGGACCTGTTCCCCGACCTGCCCACCGCCAAGGAAGGCGGCGTCGAGACGATGGAGTTCGGCATCTGGCACGGCATCTATGCCCCCAAGGGCACGCCGGCCGAAGTGACCGAGCGGCTGTCGCAGGCCCTGCAGGTCGCGCTGGCCGACGAGGGTGTCGCCAAGGCGATGGCCGACCTGGGCACCGCGCCCGAGCCGGCGGAAAACGCCACGCCGGCCGCGCTCAAGGCCAAGCTGGAATCCGAGATCGCCCGCTGGAAGCCGGTGATCGAGGCCGCCGGCGTCTATGCCGACTGAAACGGAAAGCGGCCCCGCCCCTTGCGGCGGGGCCCGTCAATCGGGGGGAGGAACGCATGTCCGCAAAACCCAAGGATACCACCGACATCGTCGCCGGGCTTTCGATGATGGCGGCGGCGGGATTCTTCGGCTGGCACACGGCCGGGCTGGAAATCGGCACTTCGCTGCGGATGGGGCCGGGATATTTCCCGATGGTCCTGTCCGGGCTTCTGTTCGTCCTGGGGCTGATCATCCTGCTGAGATCCTTCGGGCGCGAGGATGACGAGCCCTTCGGCAAGGTCGCCTGGCGCGGGCTGCTGTTCATCCTGCCGGCGCCGATCTTCTTTGGCCTGACGGTGCGCGGCCTCGGCTTCGTGCCGGCGCTGTTCTTCACCACGCTGATCGCCTCGCAGGCCTCGATGCGGATGCGGCCGCTGGCGGCGCTGATCCTGGCGGTGGCGGTGACGATTCTGTCCACGCTGATCTTCAGCTACGGCCTTGGCCTGCCCTTCCGGCGCTTCGGCCCCTGGCTGGGCATGTGAGGGCGCGATGGAACTTTTCAGCAATCTCGCGCTCGGCTTTTCGGTCGCCTCCTCGCTGGCGAACCTGGCCTTCTGCCTGATCGGGGTCATGCTCGGCACGCTGATCGGCGTGCTGCCCGGCATTGGCGCCACGGCGACCATCGCCATGCTCTTGCCGATCACCTTCCAGCTCGAGCCCGTCAGCTCGCTCATCATGCTGGCCGGCATTTATTACGGCGCGCAATACGGCGGCTCGACCACGGCGATCCTGATCAACATGCCGGGCGAAAGCTCGTCGGCCGTCACCGCCATCGACGGCTACCAGATGGCCCGCAGGGGCAAGGCCGGCACCGCGCTGGCGCTGGCGGCGCTGGGATCGTTCTTCGCCGGCTCGGTCTCGACCTTCCTGGTGGCGCTGTTCGCCCCGCCGCTGACCGCGGTGGCGCTGAAATTCGGCGCGGCCGAGTATTTCAGCCTGATGGTGCTGGGCCTGGTGATGTCTGTGGCGCTGGCGCATGGCTCGGTGCTGAAGGCGCTGGCCATGGTGGTGCTGGGCCTGCTTCTGGGCATGGTCGGCACCGATATCTATACCGGCGCCCCGCGCTTCACGATGGGGATCACGCAATTCGCCGACGGGTTGAACTTCGTCGCCGTCGCCGTGGGGGTCTTCGGCATCGCCGAGATCCTGCGCAACCTCGAGGACGAGCATGACCGCCAGGTCATGACCAAGAACATCAACCGGCTGTTCCCCACGGGCCAGGAGCTGCGCCAGATGATCGGCCCGGTCCTGCGCGGCACCGGCATCGGCTCGGTCCTGGGCATCCTGCCGGGGGGCGGGGCGATCCTGGCCAGCTTTGCCAGCTACACGATCGAGAAGAAGGTCTCCCGCCACCCCGAGGAGTTCGGCAAGGGCGCGCTGGCCGGGGTCGCCGGGCCGGAAAGCGCCAACAATGCCGGGGCGCAGACCAGCTTCATCCCGCTCCTGACCCTGGGCATCCCGGCGAACCCGGTGATGGCGCTGATGATCGGCGCGATGATCATCCAGGGCATCGTGCCGGGGCCGAACGTGGTCAGCGAGCAACCCGCGCTGTTCTGGGGCATCATCGCCAGCATGTGGATCGGCAACCTGATGCTGGTGGTGCTGAACCTGCCGCTGATCGGGCTGTGGGTGAAGCTGCTGACCGTGCCTTACTACGTGCTGTTCCCGATCATCATGGCCATGTGTTCGATCGGGGTCTATTCGGTGAACTCGAACAGCTACGACCTGTTCGCCGTCGCCTTCTTCGGCCTGCTCGGCTATGTCATGTCCAAGCTGCGCTGCGAGCCGGCGCCCTTGCTGCTGGGCTTCGTCCTCGGCCCGCTGCTCGAGGAAAACCTGCGCCGGGCGATGATCCTGTCGCGCGGCGATCCCACGACCTTCCTGACCCGTCCGATCAGCGCCACGCTGCTGGCGATGTCGCTGGTGGTGCTGGTGCTGGTCTTCATGCCGCAGATCCGCAAGCGGCGGGACGAGGTCTTTACCGAAAGCGACGCCTGAACATTCAACTGGGAGGAAACCATGACCGCATCCATCACCCGCCGGCTGCTGCTGGGCGCTGCCGTGGCGCTTGGCCTGGCCGGGGCCGCCGCCGCCGAATACCCGGACCGCCCGATCACCTTGGTCATCCCCTTTGCCGCCGGCGGCTCGACCGACGTGGTCGGCCGTATCGTCGCCGACCGCATGAGCCAGGAGCTGGGCCAGCAGGTCATCGTGCAGAACGTCGGCGGGGCGGGCGGCAGCCTGGGCGCGGCCCAGGTCGCCAAGGCCGATCCCGATGGCTATACGATCCTGATGGCGACCGTCGCCACCCATGCGCTGAACCCGCTGATCCTGAAGCAGAAACCCTATGACCCGGTCGCGGATTTCGCGCCCGTCTCGCTGCTGGTGCTGGTGCCGAACGTGCTGGCGGTGAACCCGGAACTGCCGGTCAACACCGTGCAGGAGCTGATCGACCTGTCCAAGTCCGAGCCCTTGGCCTATGCCTCGTCCGGCAACGGCACGCCGCTGCACCTGTCGGGCGAGCTGTTCAAGGCCATGGCCGGGATCGACCTGACCCATATCCCCTACAAGGGTTCGGGGCCGGCGCTGACCGATGTGCTGGGCAACCAGGTGCCGATCATCTTCGACAACCTGCCCTCGGCCTCGGGTCATATCGCCTCGGGCAAGCTGCGGGCGCTTGGCGTGACCACGGCGGAACGCGCGCCCAGCTTCCCCGACATCCCGGCCATTGCCGAGACCCTGCCGGGATACGAGACTTATACTTGGAACGCGCTTTTCGCCCCGGCCGGCACGCCGCCCGAGGTTGTCGAGGCGCTGAACAAGGCCGCGCTGGTGGCCATGGCCGACCCGGCCGTCGCCGAGCGGATGCAGGAGTTCTCGGCCACCATCGTCGCCTCGTCCCCCGAGGAATTGGCCGAGCATGTCCAGGCCGAGATGGCGAAATGGGAGCCGGTGGTCCGCGACGCAAACGTCAGCCTGGACTGACGCGCAATCGAAAGGCCGGGCACCGTCCCGGCCTTTTTCCTGCCGGCTAGCCCTCTGCGGCGGGGGCGGCTTTCGCGCCAGCCGCGCGCGTTCCAGCGCCGCCGCCGTTCAGCCGGCGCAGCGACAGGTCCAGCCGCGCCTCGGCCTCGCGGATCTCGCGGCTGGCTTGGCGCAGATAACGGATATGTTCGCACGCCGCCTGCCGCGCGGCTTCCGCATCGCGGGCAAGGATCGCTTCGGCGATGGCGCGGTGCTGCTGGCGCAGCAATTCGCGGATGGCCGGCACCGCGAACAGCCGGCTGCGGTTCTGGATCACGTCCGAGCGCAAGACCCCTGCCAGCGCCTGCATGATCTGCAAAAGCGTCAGGTTGTGGCTGGCCTCATAGATCAGCAGGTGCAATTCGGCATCCGCCTCGGCCTCCTCCTTGGTATCGGCGCGGGCATGGGCGCGGTCCATGCGCCCGAGGCAGTCGCGGATGCGTGCCAGCTCCACCGCGGTCGCGCGCTCTGCCGCCAGCCCTGCTGCCGCGCTTTCGACGATGCCGCGGAACTCCAGGTAATCGTCGGCCGCCTCGGCATGGCGGACCAGCATGGCGATCAGCGGATCGGTGATCGCGGCCTGGCCCAGGGCCGCCACCCGGCTGCCGCGCCCGCCGGCGCTGGTCAGCAGCCCGCGTTCCTCCAGGATCTTCAGCCCGTCGCGCAGGGTCGAGCGCGAGACGTTCAGCCGCTCGGCCAGCTCGCGCTCGGGCAAGAGCCGCTCGTCCGGGCGCAGCGACCCTTCCAGGATCAGCGATTCGAGATGCTGGGCCACGGCCTCGGCGGCGCGTTCGGATTTTACGGAAGCGTTGGTCATGGGCGCTCATGCGGTTTTGCCGGATCGCGGCCATGTAAGCACAAATCCCGCATGATGGTCCAGAAAAATACCGATTGACTAATGTGGTCTGAAAATAATACCAAGAATGCAGGGGCAGGGGACGGCCCCGCCACGAAGGGAGGAGAGCTTGTCCGGTATCGCCATGCCCCAGCCCGATGCGGGCATCCTTGCGCGCCTGCCGCAGATCGTCGCGGCCCTGCGCGACGTCCTGCCCGAGGATGCCGTGATCTGGGATCCCGAGGAGACGCGGGCCTATGAATGCGATGCGCTGACCGCCTATCGCTGCCCGCCCTTGGCCGTGGTGCTGCCGCGCACCACCGAAGAGGTCGCCGCCGCCATGCGCATCTGCCACGAAATGCGCGTGCCGGTGGTGCCGCGCGGCGCGGGCACCTCGCTGGCCGGGGGGGCGCTGCCCACCGCGGACAGCGTCATCATCGCCACCCTGCGGCTGCGCGAGGTGCTGGAGATCGACACCCAGAACCGCTTCATCCGCGTGCAGACCGGCGTGACCAATCTTTCGGTCAGCGCCGAGTTGGAGCCGCATGGCTTCTTCTATGCGCCCGACCCGTCCTCGCAGTTGGCCTGCACCATCGCCGGCAATATCGCGATGAACTCGGGCGGGGCGCATTGCCTGAAATACGGCGTGACCACCAACAACCTGATGGGCGCCACGGTGGTCCTGCCCACCGGCGAGGTGGTCGAGCTGGGCGGGCCGGAAATGGGGCCGACGGGCTTGGACCTGATGGGGCTGCTCTGCGGCTCGGAGGGCCAGCTCGGCATCGTGACCGAAGCCACCCTGCGCATCCTGCCGCGGCCCGAGGGTGCGCGGCCGGTGCTGATCGGCTTCGACGGCGCCGAGGTGGCGGGGGAATGCGTGGCGCGGATCATCCGCTCGGGCGTGCTGCCGGTCGCCATCGAATACATGGACGATGTCTGCCTGCGCGCGGTCGAGGCCTTTGCCCATGCCGGCTATCCCGATTGCGCCGCGGTGCTGATCGTCGAGGTCGAGGGCTCTCCGGCCGAGATCGACCACCAGATCGCCCGCATCCGCGAGATCGCGGGTGCCCTGAACCCGGTCGAGTTCCGCGAAAGCCGCAATGCCGATGAGGCCATGGCGATCTGGAAGGGCCGCAAATCGGCCTTTGGCGCCATGGGCCGGCTGGGCGATTACATTTGCTTGGACGGCACGGTGCCGGTCGGGCAGCTGCCCTATACGCTGAAGATGATCGGGGAACTCTCGCGCCAGCACGGGCTGGAGGTCGCGAACGTCTTTCACGCCGGTGACGGCAACATGCACCCGCTGATCCTGTTCAATGCCAACAAGCCCGGCGACCTGGAACGCGCCGAGGCTTTCGGCAACGACATCCTGCGGCTTTGCGTCGATGTCGGCGGCTGCCTGACCGGCGAGCATGGCGTGGGCATCGAAAAGCGCGACCTGATGGGCAAGCAATATGACGGCCCCGACCTGGAAATCCAGATGGCGGTCAAGGATGTTTTCGACCCGCGCTGGCTGCTCAATCCGGCCAAGGTCTTTCCGCTGGACGCAAGCCAACCCTGGCGCGAGGAGGCAGCCACCCGATGATCCCCGAGACCCCCAGCCGCGCGGGGCTGAACCCCGCCAGCGAGGCCGAGCTTGGCGCCCTGATCGCCGAGCGTTTCGCCGCCCGCCAGCCGCTGCGCCTTGCCGGCGGCGGCACGCGGGTCGAGACCGGCGCCGTGCCGGGCGACACCCTGTCTACCGCCGCGATCTCGGGCGTCGTGACCTATGAGCCGGGCGAGATGACGCTGATCGCCCGCGCCGGCACGCCCTTGGACCAGATCCAGGCGATGCTGGCCGCCGAGGGCCAGGCGCTGGCCTTCGAGCCCGCCGACATGCGCGGCGTTCTGGGCCAGGGCGGCACGCCGACCATCGGCGGCGTGGTCGCGGCCAATGCCAGCGGTCCGCGCCGGCTGCTGGCCGGGGCCTGCCGCGACCATCTGCTGGGCCTGCGCTTCGTCGACGGGCAGGGCAGGGTGCTGAAGAACGGCGGCCGCGTGATGAAGAACGTCACCGGCCTCGATCTGGGCAAGCTCTTTTGCGGCGCGCATGGCACGCTGGGCGTCCTGACCGAAGTGGCGCTGAAGACCCTGCCGCATCTGCCCGACCGCTGCACGCTGGGCTTTCACGGCGTCACGGTCGAGGAGGCGGTGGCGATCTTCTCGGCCGCGCTGGCGACCCCTTTCGAGGTCTCGGGCGCGGCCTTCCGCGACGGCACCGCCTGGCTGCGGGTCGAGGGGCTGGGGCCGCAGATGGACTATCGCCGCGACCGGCTGCTGGCGCTTCTGGCACCGCGCGAGGCCGAGCTTCTGGATGCCGAGGCCACCCAGGCCCTGTGGCGCGAGCTGCGCGATCTGGCGCATTTCGCCGGCACGGACGCGCCGCTCTGGCGGGTGCTGGTCAAGCCCAGCGACGCTCCCGCCACGGCGCGGGCCTTGCAGGCGCTTGGCGGAGAGGTGTCGCTCGACTGGGGCGGCGGGCTGGTCTGGTATTGCGGGCCGGGCAGCGCGCAGGCGGTGCGGCAGGTCGCGCCCCATGCCACGCTGATCCGACGCGGCGGGCTTACCGGCCCGGCCTTCCCGCCCGAGGCCCCGGCCGTCGCCCGGCTTTCGGCCGGGCTGCGCCAGAGGTTCGACCCCGCCGGCATCCTCAATCCCGGCCTGATGGATCAGTGACATGCAGACCAATTTCACGCCCCAGCAACTGGCCGACCCCGGCACCGCCCGCGCCAACGAGATCCTGCGCAGCTGCGTCCATTGCGGCTTTTGCACCGCGACCTGCCCGACCTACAAGGTGCTGGGCGACGAGCTGGACAGCCCGCGCGGCCGCATCTACCTGATCAAGGACATGCTGGAGAACGGCAAGATCCCCGACGCCAAGACCGTCGGTCATATCGACCGCTGCCTCAGCTGCCTTTCCTGCATGACCACCTGCCCCTCGGGCGTGCATTACATGCATCTGGTCGATCACGCCCGCGAATATATCGAAAAGACCTATCGCCGCCCCCTGGGCGAGCGGGCGCTGCGCTGGCTTCTGGCGCACATCCTGCCCTATCCGGGCCGTTTCCGGCTGGCGCTGATGGGCGCGAAGCTGGCGCGACCGTTTCGGCGGCTCGTGCCGGATGCGCGGCTGCGGGCGATGCTGGACATGGCGCCGAGGGACATTCCCCCGCCCAGCCTGAACGACCGCCCGCAGGTCTTTGCCGCCGAGGGGCCGCGCCGCAAGCGGGTGGCGCTGCTGATCGGCTGCGCGCAAAGGGCGCTGAACACCGACATCAACGACGCGACCATC
>Ga0182741_1004003_pt1 | contig 14939 bp, 7 predicted proteins | sample eDN5th37CBELigOP_FD_128874 | JGI IMG/M metagenome (GOLD analysis project Ga0182741, IMG submission 128874) | Enriched Organic Plus compost microbial communities from Emeryville, California, USA - eDNA 5th pass 37_C BE-Lig OP (version 2) (version 2) ...
CATCCTCCATTGAGCAACGTAACCACAAGAGCGCCGGCGGCCTGCCGGCGCCGAAGGTGCCAAGCTCCTGATAAGCCTTGGCAATCCTCGAGGTAGGAACGCTCAACCAGCCTGTCAAGATCCACGAGCGGAAGCGATGGCAAAGAAAAAGAGACCTTCCATAGGATTGAAGGCAAAGCCCCAGCACCTGGCCGCTTAGCCCGCTCTCAAACCCGGAATCGGCCGTAGCCGAGAACGCGGCTAGGAATTTCGGCGTATCCTTTGCCTTCGGTATTGTGCCTCACATGATCAAGCACACGACCAACTTCAGCTATGACGCCCCGCTCTCATTACGGGCAGCTTGACGATATTTGGCAAGCTAATCCATCGCCAAGCACGGCCCGACGTCGTCAGGGTGCCCATAGCCCCGGAGGTACCCAACTGATCGTCAAAACAACAAAAACCTCTTGCCACGCAGGCGCCGTCCGCAGAGGGCCTAGGGAAATTCGCACCTATCGACGGAATCCCCCTTTCACCTTCGGAGGAAGTCGTTCTCCGGCGTCGTTGGTCTGAAGGCTACGATGCTTCGATCACGGTACGCTCTGACCTGAGCAAAGGGATCCTAAGCAGCAATACGCTCAGCTTCTGCCTGATCGGAGCACCGCAGAACGATGATTGCGGTTCCATCCTCGAAGGGGCAGACAGGACCAAGTGCCCAGCCGTATGAAGCTGATGAAGATATGAGATGTGATCCGAAACGAGTTGGGGCGTCATCAGGTCTGTCTAGGCCCGCTAAGACGGATCAGGAAATGTGAAGTGCTCATATCGGGGAGCGCGCAAGGTTTGTGCAATAAACCTCGGCACCTTGGACGAAGCTTGAACATTCCTTAGGAGAGCACCTCTCAGGCGGCGTTTCGGTGGCGGACATTGCGCAACGGACGGTGCTGGCCGACCCCAGTGGCGGCCTGCTGCCAGAGGTAATCACCGGTCAGGCTGATGTGTCGCCAGCCCAGTGGCACGACATGCGTGAGAAGATCATCCGGCACGATCCTGCTTTGGGATCGCAAATGCTCCACCACTCGGTCCATGTAGAGCGTGTTCCAGTACACGATTGCAGCGATCACCAGATTGAGGCCTGACGCCCGGTAGCTCTGGTTCTCGAACGTCCGATCCGTGATCCGGCCCTGCTTGTGGGCAAAGATCGCCTGAGCCAGGGAATTGCGGGCCTCTCCCTTGTTCAGACCGACATGGCAGCGCCGCCGCAGGTCCGGGCTTTCGAGCCAGTCGAGCGTGAACAGGCTCCGCTCGATCCGGCCGATCTCCTGGAGGGCGAGATCCACTCGGTTCTGGCGCTTGTAGGCACTCAGCTTCTTCAGCATCACGGAGGGGGCAACGGTGCCAGCTTTGAGGGAGGCTGCCAGATGCAGCACCTCGTTCCAGCCTTGGCGTACCACGTCGGCGCGGATCGGGCGACCCATCGATGGCTGGAGGCTGCTCGGCACCTCCAGGCCCGCCATGGTAGCCAGCCGCCGATCCTTCAGATCCCGTAGGCGCGGCACAAACCGGAAACCGAGCAGATGGCACAGGCCAAAGACGTGGTCGGTGGCGCCGCCCGTGTCGGTGTAGTGCTCCTGGATCGACAATCCGGTTCCATGGTGCAGCAGGCCATCCAGAACATGCGGCGCCTCGCTCGTGGTGGCCGAGATCACCTTGGTGTGGAGAGGGCCGTACCGATCCGACAGGTGGGTGTAGAACTTCACGCCAGGATCCGAGCCATACTTCGCGTTCACCTCGCCGGCTCCGGCACTCCTGCGCCCGGTGCGGAAGAACTGCCCGTCTGAGGACGACGTGCTCCCGTCCCCCAGAGGGCGGCCAGCGGAAGACGTTGATGCGCATCGACGATGGCTCCGAGTGCTGCCTTGTAGGTTTCCTCCCGTAGGTACCAGGAATGCACCCAGGTGAGTTGAGCCTTGGTCACGCCTTGCGAAGCATCCGCCATCCTCTCGATGCCGAGATTGGTCGTATCGGCGAGCACCGCCGTCAGAACGGCCGTTACATCATCGACTGGCCTGCCGTCGCGTAGATCCGTGAAACGATGCGCAAAGCCAGTCGCCTGTGCAACTTCGTTCAGCAGTTCGGTGATGCGGATGTTCGGCACCAGCAGGTCGAGTTCGCGATCGAGGCGATCCGCTTTCGGCGGTGTCAGGGCCCGCAGCGGCGTCACATGGAGTTCCTCCCCGCGAAGGTAGACGCCAGGGACAGCGTTCCTGCTCAGCCCTCGAGCGAACCGCTTCAGCCGCCACTCGAGAAGCTGGCTTCGCTCAGCCAGATATGCATCCGCATCATCCGGGGCTTTTAAGGTGGCGATGGCTGACGGGGCAGAGGCCGGAGGCAGCAGATAGGTGTCGAAACGCTGGTAGTTGCGTGTGCCCTCGACCCAAATGTCGCCGGAGCGCAAGCGATCCCGCAGCACAGCAAACACGGCCGTCTCATACAACCGTCGATTGGGTTGACCTGTTTCCATGATCAACTGCTGCCAGGTCTTCGGAAGAAATGACATGGGAGGCTTCTGAGGCAACTCCCGGCGACGGGAGCGGAGGCTGTCCCGAAGCACATTGAGCGCCGCAAGCACGGGGTTGAGTCTGCTGGTGCTGCGGAAGGTGAAGGCTTCCAGAAAGGGCAAGGCAAAGCGGCGCACCGTCATGAACTTCGCGGCCGCGATGACCAGTGTGTCACCATCAGCAAGTTGAGCCAGCTCCTCAACCTGCGGCTGGACTTTGATCAATCGACTCCAACCGACCTCCTCATCAATGATCTCGAACGGGTCGCCCCGTGTGGCGCGGGCCGTGCTCAAGGCTGTGATGGTTGAATGGAACAGGCGCATCAGGCGACTGATCTCGCGACCTGTGGTCTGATAGGCGCGCTCCTGGCGTCGGCGAGCACGGGTGACGAGGCTACCCACCAGCCGATCAAACATCGCGATGTCAGCATCGGACAGTTTAGCCTCGAGTTCGATGATCTGCGCCACGAGCGTCGCCCGACGCCGACGCACGCCGTATTCATCGAGCAGGAAGGCTGGAGCAACGGTTCCCTCGCGCACGAACTGCTGAAAGCGCCATTTGTGGATCCGGCTCACGATCTCGGGATTGATGCGGAGAGATCGAACGTAGGTCAGACGCTCAAGGAGTGCTGTCATATTGGCGGAACTGGGTGCTTCGGCGATATCGCGCAGCCAGGCGAGGGGAGCGCGCTTGAGCGTGGAGTCATTCACCAGCCGGGCATCGATTGCCTTGAGCTGGTCCTCTGTCAAAGGAGCAAGAAGCACTTCGGCGGCACGCCTTCGGGCCAAGGCTCGGCCAGCACGTGCAAGCCGCTCGAGCCTGTTGGGCGCTGGCAGAATAATCCGATGGCTTCGCAACCAGTCGAGAACCGCCTGAACGATCTCGACGCCATTGTCCGTCGCCCAGGCTGCTTCCGCCGCAACACTCAGCATGAGTGGCCAGTCCTCATGCGTCGCGGGCCGTAAGTTCAAGCGAGCCATCAATTCGGCGGCATGATCGAGCCGGGTTTGCGGCCGCCGGCTGTAGTCCTCGAAGACGTGAGGTGAGACCTGAAGCTGGTCCGCCAGGAAGGTGAGCATCTCTCGCGGAGGAGCCTCGTTGAGGCGCAGTCCAAACCCGGGATGCCGCAGAAGACAGAGTTGCACTGCAAACCCGAGCTGGTTGCGGGCACCATGCTTGCGCAACACCAGATCAATGTCGTCTTGGCTGAGGGTATAGTGCTTGATGATCAGGTGTTCCTGCCGAGGGACCCCGAACACGAGTTGGCGTTCATCCTCAGTCAGCAAGCCACGGTGTGCCATTGTACGCCCCTACACGGCCCCGGCTTGATGATTGAAGGGACGCCGGGGTCTGGGACGGGAGTATGAGAGCGATGAGAGCGGGGTGCCGAATCCTGATTGGCTGCTGTCCACAGCGTGAGCGGGGAGGGCGGCCAATCCTGCCCATCACCTTCTATGTTCCTGCTTTGTCCGGTTTGCCGAGGTTTATTGCAAAAACCTTGTGCGCTCCCCGGGAAGGCCGAACCGGATGGGAAGTCACGAGAGGTACGGTCCGCTACTTCGCGTGAACGGCCGGTCGCCCGTCAGGTGGACAGGCTCGGCATCGTATTGACCGACCGGGATGCGCTTGAGGTACTGTGCCGCCATTGCGACCTCGACGCGGTTGCGCACGTTCAGTTTCTGCATCAGCACTGCCATGTAGTGTTTGACCGTCCTTTCGGTGATCCCAAGCGCAGAGGCGATCTCCTTGTTCGTCTTCCCCCCAAGCAGGAGATGGACGATCTGGTCCTCGCGGGCGCTCAGCCTGAGGGCCTGCATCGCGATTCTGCGCACAGAGGCGTTCCGCAGCGCCGCGATCACCTCGCTCCCGAAACTCTGGGAAAGGTATGTGTCCCCTGCGGCCACGGCCCTCGCGGCATCGACGATCTCCTCCGTCATGCAGGATTTTGGCAGGTATCCCCGCGCTCCCGCCTCGAGGGCAGTCACGGCATGGTCCACGCCAGGCGCCGCCGTGAAGACAATGATCCTTGTCCCCAGGCCATGGGTCGTGATTTCCGAGATCGCCGCGATGGCGTTCCCGGAGAGCGCCAGGTCCATGATCATGAGGTCGGGACGATGCCCCTTGGCGATCGTGAGCGCATCTCTGGAGCTTGCGCCGCGCGCTACCACGGTGAATGTGCCTTGCGAGGCAAGCACGTGCGCCAAACCCTCGACTGTGACAGGATGGCCGTCGATTACGGCAACCGAAACCAAGTTCATGAAGGAACCCCCAAGCGCCCATCTGGCGGGGACGGGTCCGCTTGGACCTCTTGGTCCCAGACCAGCTTGCTAAAGAAACGTAGCCGTCCGAAGGGAAAAATGTCCTTAGCTCCGAAGGGGGAGGTAAGTGGCAGAAGGTATTACTCCATAGGAGGTAGTCCCGGACGTGCGACGGAATCTCATTCACGACCGTCGAATTGCGCAAGCGCTTGCTCCATCAAGGAAAATGCCGTCCATGGGCGGGTCCACGCCTCCGCTCGCTCTATGGGGCCTCGCGCCCAATAGGTGAAGCCCCTGGACCAAAGCCCAGTTCCGCACTGCGCTTTCGTCAATTGCGGAGAATTTCATCCTGCTTATCCTCACGTTTCCAGGCGAAGTATCGGGGCAGGGCATGTCGGGGTTGGCAACAAGGCTGGGATCGCCTCGCTGGAGCGTCGTCCTGACGTCCTGGAGCCTGACCCGTCAGTTCGCGGTCACGGGAGGCGCCATCATGCTCCTGGCGATGATCGTAGAAGGCCTGTTCACCGCCGAGATCATCTCAAGGAACGTGATCGACCGGAAAGCCGCGACGACCGCCCTGTTCATGGACAGCTTCCTGTCGCCGTTGAACGATTATCTTGCGGCCGATGGCGCGCTGCCCGTCAGCAAGCGGGCCGAGCTGGACCGGCTGCTGGGCAGGGACGATTTCGAGAGCCGTTTCCCTCATCTCGAGATCTGGAAGGAGGGCGGCGTCGTTGCATATTCGAGATCGCCCGAGCTGATCGGGCGCACCTTCGATCCCCCTGCCGGACTCGTCGCCGCCCTGGCCGGGGAGGTTTCGGCTCATTACACCGACCTGGAGGCCGACGAGCACGAGGCCCGAGGCTTCACCTCCCGCTATCTCGAAATCTACGCGCCCATCCGGGAACACCTCACCGGCCGGATCATCGCCGTAGCGGAGATCCATGAGGTGACGGAGCCACTGGACGGAAAGCTCTGGAGGCTGCGCCTGTCGAGCTGGCTCGCGCGGATCGGCGCCACCGCCCTGATCATGGCCGGCCTGTTCTGGATCGTCCATCGCGGCAACAGGATCATCATGGTCCAGCAGGACCAGCTCCGCGAGCGCATGGCTGATCTCGAGCGCACATCCCGACACAACCGCGTGCTCCGGGAGCGCGTCCAGCGTGCCTCGGGGCGGGTAGCCGAGTTGACCGAGCGCTACCTGCGTGGGCTCGGCGCGGACCTGCATGACGGACCTGCCCAGCTTGTCGGGCTGGCCGCCCTGAAGGTGGAGCACGTTCGGCGCGCCGCGACGGACGTCGAACGGGAGCGGGAGTTACTGGCGCTGGAATCGGTCCTTGAGGACGCGAACAGCGATATCCGCGCCATCTCGAAGGGGCTGATGCTGCCGGAGATCGAGGAGCTGCCGCTTGAGGATGTCGTCAGGCGCGCAGCCCGCGCTCATGAGCGCCGCACCGGGACCATCGTGGCCGTCCGCTGCGCGGACGTGATCCCATCGCCCCCGCCCGCACTCAAGATCTGCGCGTACCGGTTCGTCCAGGAAGGACTCAGCAATGCCTTCCGCCACGCCGGAGGCAATGGCCAGGCCGTGGATTGCACGGTCGAGGGCACTGTGCTGCGCCTGTCGGTGGAGGACCGCGGATGTCCGGGCACCGTCCGCCCGGCTGGACCCGACTCCGGCCTTGGCCTCGCCGGATTGCGGGAGCGGGTGGAGAGCCTCGGCGGCACGTTCCGCATGGACAAGGCCCCGGACGGCGGCACCCGGGTCGAGATGACCATGAATGTTCCGGGAGGAGATCGGAATGGATGAGAGAATCCGCGTCGCTGTGGTTGACGACCATGCGCTGTTCCGGGCAGGTGTGATTCAATCGCTCGCCCTCGACGGCGCGATCGAGGTCGTGGGGGAGGGAGCCTCGGCAGCCGAGGCTGTGCAGCTCGCGAAGCAGCTTGCACCCGACCTCATCCTGTTGGATGTGTCGATGCCCGGAAATGGGATCGAGGCGGCCCGGGAGATCCTCCGGATGCCGCAACCGCCCCGCGTCGCGATGCTGACGGTTTCCGAGGATGACGACCACGTGATGGGAGCGCTGGACGCGGGCGCGGTAGGCTACCTCCCCAAGGGCATAAGGGCATCCGACCTGATTGCGGCGGTCAGGAGCCTCAAGGGAGGACGCACCTTCGTGGCGCCTGATCTCGCGCTGCGCCTGCTGTCGAACAAGGCACAGACAGAAGCCAGCCCTCTGTCATCCCTGTCCGACCAGGAGAAGCGGATCCTGCGCCTGATCGCCACGGGGCTGAGCAACCGCGAGGTCGGCGAGCGATTGGAAGTGCAGGAAAAGACTGTCAAGTACCACGTGACCAACATTCTGAGGAAGCTCAAGGCCAAGAACCGCGTCGAGGCGTTGCTCATTGCCCAGCGCGAATGGAGCGGTCTTGGAGACAGGGCCATGTGAGCCGGCGTTGCGATGGCCGAAGGTTGCACGGGGCCGAAGTGATCCGGCATTCGGTAGCAAAGACCACTAAACGGCAAGTATGTGCCTGAATGGGTGGTTTTTATCCGGATATGACGATGGGACCAGTTCGGGCATCCGCAAGTGCAGGGGTTGGCGTCCCTGGAGACGCCAACCCACCTGTCAGCGCCGGGTCATCATCACAGTGGAGCTTTGGCCGTTCGTCCCCTGCCATTTGTAGTCGGCCTGCCCGTCCTGGCACACCTTCAACGTCACGGACGCACCTTCGGCATGTTTGATCGACGCGCTCTGAACACCGACCGATGACCGTGCCAGAGGCTGGTCCTGGCCGTTTGATCGCCAGTACTGGACTTTCTTGCCGGAGATGGCGATCTCTGTCACCCGCCCATTGGCAGCACGCCCGCTCCAAACGCCATTCCAATCGATCGCCCACGCTGGCGATAGCGTCGATGCAAGGCCTGTCGCTAGCGCCAGTGACCAAAGCCCCGGTTTCTTAGAAATCATTGCCTGTCTTCCTTATCCGGCCGGAATGCAGAATGCTCCTAAAGCCAGGCAGGGAAGATGCCGGGTCGGCGAAGATCCCCTCAATCGCTCAAAGGAATCAAAAATATGCTTATGATAGGAGACTAAGGATAATGGGTAAGCAGCCGCGATGTGATGGTCTCAATCCTGAGCAGGAGTTTCTCAACTTCGCCAAGCCGCTCGGCGCGTTTCAGCTTCAGTTCCTTTTCGACGCTTACGTTGCCCGCTCCAGAGAGGGAGCCGGACGTTATCGGGTTGGCTCAATCAAGTCTGGTGGTTTTTGCTACCGAATGCCGAAGTGATCGCTCAAGGCGTCACAGGTCGGTCTGAATCGAAACCGCACAGCCACATCCTGCCCAACGTCTGGATGCAAGGACCTTGGAGGCACTGCATCGCGGTGATCCGCGAGCCGCCCAAGCGCCCTGAGCCCCATCCGAGATATCCCGGCTGAACACCTGACGTGCCCCTGAGGGGCCCTGCACGCTCCGGGGCGACGCCGCATGTCGGTTCACCGCGTGCGGCGCATGCCCGATTTCCAGCATCGGGATTCGTGTCGTCTCGACCATCCGAACGGTCCGCACGGAGGCGAGCATCGTTGCGGAAACGGTCGCGCTCTATTGGAAACCCGGACCTTGATCTGTGACACCTGGACCAAAGTCCGGGCGTGACCTCGACCGATGGCTGGGAAATTCATTGTACCTCCAGCCGATGCGGCCCGCGCGGGCCTTGGCCAAGATGGTTGACGGAATTGCGGGCCGACGGGCGAGGCAGCCCCGGCCGGGACAATGCGCACACAAGGCCAAGCCTCAGAGGGAGAAGCATCATGGTCCAACTGGTCAAGCACGATCTCGAATTCATCTTGAAGCAGATCAAGGTCGCCGAGGCGAACTCGATCGCGCATTCCGGCACCGCCGCGAAGCCGCTGACCGATCTCGTCAGCCACCAATTGCTCCCGTATGGGCTGCGCACCGTCAACGGCAGCTACAACAACCTGATCCCCGGCAAGGAATGGAGCGGCGCCGCCGACCAGGTCATGCCGCGCCTGACCGATCCGTACTACGTCGAGGCGGATTTGATGCCTGGCGGGCTGCACGGTCCCCAATCTCCTGAGGGCACGACACCGACCCATTACGGGAACAGCGGCAACGTGTACGACTCCGATCCGCGAGTGATCTCGAACCTGATCTCGGACCAGACCATCGGCAACCCGGCGACGATCATCGCGGCACTGACCAACCTCGGGCACGCCGATCCCTACAAGTTCCTGGCTACCGGCACGAACATGGCCGTCTATCAGGCGGCCGTCGATGCCCACAAGGCCTGTGCCGCGGCCGAGAAGGCACTCGCTCAGGCCACCGCCGACGTGATGATGGCTCAGCGGAAGCTGGCGGCCGCTCCGGAAGACCAGAAGCCATCCGCACAGGAGGCGCTCGACGCGGCGATTGCGGTGAAGGTGGCAGCCGAGGAGGCTCTCCCGACCGCCACGGAGATGAAGGAGGTCGCCTACGCGGCCATGCAGGAAGCCCTCGGCGTCGCCATGGAGGGCGACACGGTCGTGATCCCGAACGTCTCGGCGGACCTCGGCGACACGGCACCCTTCAATGGATTCTTCACCCTGTTCGGCCAGTTCTTCGACCACGGCCTCGACCTCGTCAGCAAGGGCGACAACGGCACCGTCTTCATCCCGCTCCAGCCCGACGACCCGCTCTACATCGAGGGCAGCCCGACCAACTTCATGGTCGTGACGCGTGCCTCCCCGGTGAAGGCCCCCGGCGCCGACGGGGTGCTGGGCACGGGGGACGACGTCCTGCTCGGCCACCGCAACGAGACCACGCCGTGGATCGACCTCAACCAGGTCTACACGTCCAATCCCTCGCACCAGGTCTTCCTGCGTGAATACGTGCTCGTCGACGGAAAGCCCGTCGCAACCGGGCGCATGCTCGAGGGCGCCAACGGCGGCCCGGCTACTTGGGCCGACGTCAAGCAGCAGGCGGCCGAGAAGCTCGGCATCCTCCTGACGGACGCCGACGTGCTGCGCGTTCCAGCCGTCCTGACCGACCTGTATGGCGAGTTTGTGCGCGGCGAGAATGGCTTCCCGCAACTCGTGACCTCCGGCGGAGCCGTGGAGGGGAGGCTCGCCGATGCCGAACTGGGCATTGAGCCCCTTCCCGCCTCGCAGGCCATCTCGGCCGGGCGCGCCTTCCTGAACGACATCGCGCGCAGCGCCGCCCCGGTCCTGCGCGACCACGACAACAACCCGGACACGCCAGCCGTGCTCATGCCGGATGCCGACGACATCGCAAACGGGAACCCGATTCAGACCGACGGCCGCGGCAACAACCTCTTCTACGACAACGAGTTGCTCGACAGGCACGTCATCGTGGGCGACGGGCGCGGCAACGAGAACATCGGCCTGACATCGATCCACCACGTCTTCCACCACGAGCATAATCGCATCATCGAGGAGACGAAGAAGATCGCCCTCGAGTCCGGCGACCTCGCGTTTCTCAACGAGTGGCTGGCGGTCGACGTGATGGCCGTTCCGACGACGCAGAACGAGATCGACAACCTGGTCTGGGACGGCGAGCGCCTGTTCCAGGCAGCCCGCTTCTCGACCGAGATGGTCTACCAGCACCTGGTGTTCGAGGAGTTCGCCCGTGCCATCGCGCCGGACGTGGACCCCTTCCTGTTCTCGAACACCACCACCGTCGACGGGGCCATCGTGGCCGAGTTCGCCCACGTGGTGTACCGCTTCGGCCACTCGATGCTCACCGACACCATCGACATGATCCGGATGGAGAACGGCGCGCCCGTCGAGGGCGAGATGGGCCTGATCGAGGCCTTTCTCAACCCGATCGCCTTCGCCGGGGCCGGAATCGACGCCCAGCACGCCGCGGGCGCCATCCTGAGCGGCATGTCGCGGCAGGTCGGCAACGAGATCGACGAGCACCTGACGGACGCGCTGCGCAACAACCTCGTCGGCCTGCCGCTCGACCTCGGTGCGACCAACATCGCCCGTGCCCGCGAGACCGGCGTGCCCTCGCTCAACGAGGCCCGCAGGCAGTTCTTCGCCGACACGCAGGACACCCGCGTCAAGCCTTACGAGAGCTGGCACGACTTCGCGCTCTCGCTCAAGAACCCTGCCTCGCTGATCAACTTCATCGCGGCCTACGGCACGCACGCCTCGATCAAGGCGGCCACCACCGCCGAGGCCAAGCGCGAAGCGGCCATGAAGCTCATCTTCGGCGACAATTCGATGACGGGTGATGACTACGAGGCCTTCGAGGCCGAACGCATGGCCTTCCTGCACGGCCAGGGCCAGTACGGCGACACCGCCACGGGCAGGCTCGGCGGACTGAACGACGTGGACTTCTGGATCGGCGGCCTGGCCGAAAAGAAGATGACCTTCGGCTCCATGCTGGGTTCCTCCTTCACCTACGTGTTCGAGTACCAGATGGAGGCCCTCCAGGCGGGCGACCGGTTCTACTACCTGAGCCGTGCCCAGGGCCTGAACCTGCTCAACGAGCTTGAGGCCGACTCCTTCGCGCAGCTCCTCATGCGCAACACCAGCCTCGGTGACGGCCGCTCGCCCCACCTCAACGGCGCGGCCTTCCAGACGGCCGACGTCATCCTCGAGCTGAACAGGGACTTGCAGATCGACGAGGATCCGGAGCACACGAACCCGATCCTCCAGGCGATCAGCCCGAAGGTCATCCGCAAGGACATGGACGGTGACGGGGTCGACGACTACCTGCGCTACACCGGCACCGACCATGCGGTGCTTGGCGGCACGGACGGGAACGACACCCTGATCGGCGGCGAGGGCGACGACACCCTCTGGGGCGACGACGGCGACGACTACCTCGAGGGCGGCTACGGCGTCGACCACCTCCACGGCGGCGACGGCGACGACATCATCGTCGATAGCGGCACCGACATCGGGGCGGCCGACGTGATCCACGGCGACGACGGCAACGATGTCATCAACCCCGGCAGCGGCCTCGACCTCGTCTTCGGCGGGCGCGGCCAAGACTTCGTCTTCGGCGGCACGGAAGCCAAGGACATCTCCGGCGGCCTGGGCAACGACTTCATCCGCGGCGGCACGGGCATCAACTTCCTGAAGGGCAACGAGGGCGACGACTGGATCGAGGGCGGTGATGCGTTCGACACCCTTGCGGGCGAGAACTCCGAGCTGTTCTTCAACTCGACCATCATCGGTCACGACGTCCTGAACGGGCGCGGGAACGACAACGACTACGATGCCGAGTCCGGCGACGACATCATGTTCCAGAACGAGGGCATCGAGCGCAACAACGGCATGGCCGGCTTCGACTGGGCGATCCACAAGGGTCACAACCAGGCCGCCGACTCGGACATGACGGTCACGATCTTCCAGAACCAGCAGAACAACATCCTGCGGGATCGGTTCGATCTGGTGGAAGGCCTCTCCGGCTGGAAGCACGACGACAAGCTGACTGGCCGCGAGGTCGTCATGGGCGCCTATGACCAGTTCGGCAACTCCACGCAGGTCGAGGACGGGGCGCCGCTGGAGTCCTACTCCAACGCCTTGCTGGAGAAGAACCTTCACCTCATCGACGGTCTTGAGGAACTCGTCGCGCACCTCGGGCGCACGACCCTCATCGGGGCCGACGGCAAGGCCGAGACGGTGGTGATGGGCACGGGCGATGCCTCCGACATCCTGCTCGGCGGCGGCGGCAGCGACACGATCCAAGGCAACGCCGGCAACGACATCATCGACGGCGACAAGTGGCTCAACGTCCGCATCCGCATCTCGGTGGTCGACGACCAGGGCAACGCGACCATCTACACTACCGACGGGATGGACTCGAAAATCTACCTCGAGTCGCAGTACGAGAAGGGGGAGCCCGTCGCTGGGGCTGCGGTCCAGTTCGGCGGCAAGACCCTCCAGCAGACGATGTTCGACCGGACCCTCAACCCGGGCCAGCTCTCCATCGTCCGCGAGATCGTCGACGGCGGAAAGGAAGGCGACATAGACACTGCGGTCTTCTTCGACGTGATGGCCAACTACACCATCACCCGCAACGAGGACGGCAGCATCGAGGTCGAGCACAACACGAACGTGGAGGTCACCGATCCCCCGGTGGTGGGCGGCGACGAGAGGATCAGGACGGACGGAAAGGACCGCCTGACCAACATCGAGGTGTTGCAGTTCGCCGACGGCGAGATCCGGTTCCAGAAGCCCGAGCTGTCGCTGCACGCCTTCGACGGCGCTCGGTACCTCGACCAGTTCAATCAGGTGAGCTACACGAACTCCAACGGCACCACCCCGTGGACCACGGGGTGGCAGGAGGAGAGCGATCCCGCCACGAACCCGATCACGTCCGGCACGATCCGGATCACCAACGGAGCGCTCCAGTTCCACGAGGGCCAGGGCGGGGCTTCCATCCAGCGTGGACTGAACCTCGACGGGGCGACGTCGGCGCGTCTAACCTACTCGGTCACGGAGGCCAATCTGGACTTCGGCGAGACGGTCCGGGTCCTGTTCTCGGCAGACGGGGGAGTGCCCGTGCTGGTGGACACAATCACCGGCGCCACCAACAACGCCAGCCGGAGCATCAACCTGACGGGTCCGTTCGGCCCGAATGCGGTGATCCGCTTCGAGACGGACGGCTTCACCAGGGGCTTCCTCGACTTCTTCGCTGAATCCGTGAGGATCGACGACGTCGCGGTCTCGTTCGTCAAGCCGGCTGCGAACCCGACCGTGAACTACGCGACGACGTATACCGAGGGCAGCCCTGCGGTAGCGATCGCGGACCTCCCCGGGATCATGGACAACGATGCCCAGCTCGCCTCGGCCAAGATCGTGCTCACCAACGCAAAGGCGGGCGACGTGCTGGTGGTCGGGACGCTGCCCCCGGGCATCGCTCGCGAAGTCGACACCTCGGTGCCGGGCAAGATCACCGTTACCCTGACGGGTGCGGCCTCCCTGGCAGCCTACCAGGCGGCGATCCAGGCGGTGACGTTCCAGAGCACGTCGACGCAACCCAGCACCGAGGCCCGCGTGATCCAGGTCACCGTCAACGACGGCTTCCTGGACAGCAACACGGCGGTGACCACAGTCAACGTCGTATCGGTGAACGATGCCCCGGTGGTGCTCAGCGACAACGTCATCACGAACGTCGGTGCAGGAACCGCCTTCGACATCCCGGAATGGGCGCTCCTGGCCAACGACCGCGATCCCGAGGGCAACGCCCTGGACATCACTGGCACGAGGATCCTGAACAACAGCCTCGCGGCCGTGTCGCTGGACCAGAACACCGGGTCCGTTAGGGTCACCGACAACGCGACTGCGAACGGCAACTTCGAGTACACTGTGAACGACAACTCGGGCGCCGCCAACGCTACCGGCACGGGTCAGGTCAGCGTCAATCGCGTCAGCACGAACGCCCTTAACGGGAACAATTCCGCCAATATCCTGGTCGGAAACAACGGCGACAACACGATCAACGGCGGACAGGGCAACGACCTGATCTTCGCAGGGGGAGGAAACGACACCATCGTCTGGAACGTCGATACCGGCTTCTTCGGAAACGAGACCGGGAACGGCGGACGGGACTATGTTGACGGTGGGGCCGGCACTCTCGACCGCTTCATCGTGAACGGCGGCCCGAGCACCGAGACGTTCACCGTCTATGCCCGAGCCGAGGCCATCGTGGCCGGGTTTACCGACCTCAAGCCGGACACGGAGATCGTGATCACGCGGCGGGTCGGGAACACCACCTCGGTGATCGCGGAACTCGACAACATCGAGGAGATCACGATCAACACCGGACCGGGCAACGACACGGTGCGGACCGTGGGCGACTTCAGCCCAACCAGCCTCAGCTTCAACACCATCACCATCAACGGGACCGAAGGGGACGACACCGTCGATATCACCTCGCTGCAATCCGCCCACCGGATCTACTTCCGCACCAACGGCGGCAACGACACCATCGTGGGCACCCTGCGTCCGCAAGACGTGGTCGTGCTCCCGAACGGCGCGGTGGCGACGGACTACGAGATCACGACCGACGAGAGCGGCGTGACCACAATGTCCAGGGACGGCCATAAGCTGACCTTCGTCTGCGAGGACGGCCTGCCGCAGTTCGGATCCGATGACGGCC
>Ga0182741_1004004_pt1 | contig 14939 bp, 8 predicted proteins | sample eDN5th37CBELigOP_FD_128874 | JGI IMG/M metagenome (GOLD analysis project Ga0182741, IMG submission 128874) | Enriched Organic Plus compost microbial communities from Emeryville, California, USA - eDNA 5th pass 37_C BE-Lig OP (version 2) (version 2) ...
CGAACGCGGCCGCCTGCACATGGCCAAGACCCTGCTGCAGGGCGGCAACGTGCTGCTGCTCGACGAACCGTCCAACGACCTGGACATCGAGACCCTGCGCGCGCTGGAAGACGCGCTGCTGGAGTTCCCGGGCAACACCTTCGTCATCTCGCACGACCGCTGGTTCCTGGACCGCATCGCCACGCACATCATCGCCTTCGAGGGCGACTCGCACGTGGAGTTCTTCCAGGGCAACTACCGCGAGTACGAGGAGGACAAGAAGCGCCGCCTCGGCGACGACGCCGGTCCCAAGCGCCTGCGTTTCAAGGCGCTGAAGTAAGCAGCACCCGGACGGCCGCAGCGATGCGGCCGTCCGCTTTTCACAATGCCTCCCACGCTGCTTTTGCCCCTCTCCCATCGGGAGAGGGGTTGGGGTGAGGGGCAATGGAGTCCCGTTGGTTCAACCATCATGGACTCCGTTCTCCCCTCATCCGCCCTTCGGGCACTTCTCCCGATGGGAGAAGGGTTACTTCCCCAGCATCCCGAATTCCGCCATGCCCCTGCCCGACCGCCTGTTCAAGCTCCGCCAGCACGGCACCGACGTCCGCACCGAGGTGCTGGCCGGGCTGACCACCTTCCTGACGATGTCCTACATCGTCTTCGTCAACCCCGACATCCTCGGCACCACCGGCATGGACCCGGGCGCGGTGTTCGTGGCCACCTGCCTGGCCGCGGCGATCGGCTCGGCGGTGATGGCGCTGGCGGCCAACTTCCCGGTCGGCATGGCGCCGGGCATGGGCCTGAACGCGTTCTTCGCCTTCACCGTGGTCGGCTCGGCCGGGCTGCCGTGGCAGCAGGCGCTGGCGGCGGTGTTCATTTCCGGCCTCGTGTTCCTGGCGCTGTCGCTGAGCGGCGTGCGCGCCTGGCTGGTGGCCGGCATCCCCGCGTCGCTGCGCTCGGCCATCGTCGCCGGCATCGGCCTGTTCCTGGCGATCATCGCGCTGCAGAAGTCGAACGTGATCGTCGCCAACGAGGACACGATGCTGGCGCTGGGGCCGCTGGACACCGTGCCGCCGCTGCTGGCGCTGGCCGGCTTCCTGCTGATCGCGGTGCTGGAAGCGCGACGCGTGCGCGGCGCGATCCTGATCGGCATCCTGGCCGTTACCGCCGCCGGCTGGCTGGCCGGCGACGTGCAGTACCACGGGCTGGTATCGCTGCCGCCGAGCTTGGCGCCGACCTTCCTGCAGCTGGACCTGCCCGGCCTGCTGCACCACGACGGCGGCACGCCGCTGGCGGTGCTGCTGCAGGTGGTGCTGGTGTTCGTGCTGGTGGAGGTGTTCGATGCCACCGGCACGCTGTACGGCGTGGTCGGCCGCGCCGGCCTGCTGGAGCTGGCAGACGTCCGCAAACGCTTCGGCCGCGCGCTGCTGGCCGACAGCAGCGCCATCGTCGCCGGCTCGCTGCTCGGCACCAGTTCCACCACGGCCTTCGCCGAGAGCGCTTCGGGCGTGCAGGCCGGCGGCCGCACCGGCCTGACCGCGCTGGTGGTCGCCGCGCTGTTCCTGGCCGCGCTGCTGTTTTCGCCGCTGGCGGCGATGGTGCCGGCCTATGCCACCGCGCCGGCGCTGCTGTTCGTGGCCGGGCTGATGCTGCGCGAACTGGTCAACGTGGAATGGAGCGACCTGACCGAATCGGTGCCCGCCGCGCTGTGCGCGCTGGCGATGCCCTTCACCTACTCCATCGCCAACGGCCTGGCGTTCGGCTTCATCGCCTACGCCGCGCTCAAGGCCGGCACCGGCCGCTGGCGCGAGGCGCGGCCGGCGCTGTGGCTGGTGGCGGGGTTGTTCGTGCTGCGCTTCGCGCTGGAGTGAGCGTGGGCCGCCGCCAGCCACCGGCCGGCATTGCGGCACGTCAGGTCGCGAGCATCACCACGAAGACGGCGACGGCCACCGCCACCGAACTCAGCACCGAGAACACGCCGTAGCCCACCAGGCTGCGCCAGATCGTCGACCACGCCGGGCGCCCTTCGAAGAACTGCAGCAGCGAATACACCGCATAGGCCACCCCGACCAGTCCGGCCCAGAACTGCGTGTGCGGGATCCAGCGGTGGAACGGAATCAGCACCATCCAGATGACGAACACCTGCACGGTCAGCAGCGCGGTCACGACCAGCCATTCGGGATAGTTCAGCCGGCCGTAGCGGCCGAACACCAGCCGCAGCACCCATGCCTCGAGCGGCAGCAGCGCCAGCGTGAACGCGGCGAAATGCGCGTCGACCCAGCCGGCGACGGCCTGGCTGGCAGCGACGTAACGCGCCGCCACGGCCGATGCCGCCAGGCCCGGCTCGAGGGGCCCGGCGGCGACGCCCACCGGCGTGCCCGCGCCCATCACCATGCCGCCGACGAAGAAACGGTTGAACAGCACGACGGCCGCCGCGCTCACCATGATCAGCAGCAACGGCTTGACGTGATTGCCGCGACGCCCGTCGATGTAGTCGCGCATCAGCCTGCCGGGGCGCAGCATCAGTTGCCTGAGCGAATACAGGATGCCGCGGTCCATGTGCAGCACGCTGTGCTCCAGCTCATGGCCGAGGAAATGCCAGTCGATGCGATGGGCCGGCGTGGGCTGGCCGCAGCCCGGGCAGAACTTCTGGCCGGGGCCGGCCACGGCAAGGCTGCAGTTGATGCAGTGGCTGTTGTCGTGCATCCCCATGCTCGCCCCCGTGGAAGGCAGGCATTCTAGAACGGCGCCGCCGGCGGCGACCATCGCCGGGCGCGGCGCCGCAGGAGGGCGCGGGGAAGCGGGGACACGACGCTGCACCGGGCCCCGCCCCGGACGCGCCGCGGTCAGCGCCAGCGCGGCTGCAGGCGGCCGTCGGCGGCGAAGCGGTAGCGCCCTTCCGCCCAGCCGTCGGCGAACAGGGTCAGCATCTGCGCGTAGTAGGCGGGCGCGTCGCTGCGCTGCTGCTCGTGCGTGGGCAGGCTGGACTGCAATGCCTGCGCCAGCGTGCGCTCGCCCTGCGCCAGCAGATACGGCACCAGCGCAGCGCGGAATCCGTAACCGCCCTCGCCTTCGCCCGCGCCGCTGCGGGTGTCGACCTTCTCCCACATCGGCGCGCCGTCGCGCAGCCGCCGCAGCGGGCCGGAAAGCGCCCGCAGCTGCGCGCGGAACAGCGGGTCGCGCGGCGACAGCAGGCCCGCCCACAGGTAACAGCGGATCGCGTCGTAGCTGCCGGTCGCGCCCCTGACCGGATCGACGATGAAGGCGCCATCGCGCCACGCCGCCCAGTCCGGGGCGAAGCCGTGCGGCGCGGTCTGCCGCAGCAGTTCCACGGTGTTGGCGGCCAGCGCCGCCCACGGCCCCTGGCCATCGACCGCGGCGAAACGGCGCAGCAGCGGCAGCGGCAGGTAGCAGGGATTGACCCGGGTCGCGTCGTCCTCGACGAAGCCCTGCGGGCCGGGCAGCAGCATCGGGCCGAGCCCGGGCAGGTCGACGATCTCGGTGCGCCGCACCTGCGCCAGCATGTCCTGGCCGATGCGCGTCAGCGCCGGGCGATGCCACAGGCGGCCGGCTTCGAGCAGGTCGTAGGCCAGCCACAGGTCCGAGTCGGAGGCGGGGTTGTCGTCCAGCACGCCCCATCCGCCCCCGGCGCTGCGCCCCCACAGCCACGCCGGCAGGCGCCGGCCCATGTCGCCGTCGGCGAGGTTGTCCACCGTCCAGGCCAGGATGCGGTCGAACAGCGCCTGGTCGTTGTCCACCAGGGCGAAGAACAGCGCGTAGGACTGGCCTTCCGAGGTCGAGCGCAGGTCGTCCTGGCTGCGGTCGATCATGCGCCCGTCGGCGCTCAGGCCGCTGTCCACCAGCACCCGCCAGCGCGGCCAGCCGTCCGCCGCGCCGGCGGCCGGCAGCGCGCCGAGCAGCGGCGCGGCCGCCAGCGCCCGCAGCAGCGCGCGGCGCGCGGGGTCAGCGGAACTCGCCATAGGGCACCAGCGGGGCGACCGGCAGCGGCAGGTTGCCCTGCCACGGTGCCAGGGTGTAACGCAGGTAGAGCTGGAAGGTGTTGGGCGAATAGTCCTGGCTGCGCTGCAGGGTGCCGGCGGCGCCCAGCACCAGGTGGTCGCCGAGCCGGCGCTCGACCGCCATGTACAGGCGGTGGCCGGTTCCGCTGCTGGAACCTCCAGCGCTGTCCAGATCGTCGGTATCCAGGACCAGCTGTCCGTATTTCGGCTCCATCAGGGCGATCGCGCGGTCGACCACCGAACGCACCGGGAAGCGGCTGATCGGATCGGTACGGGCGCTGGATATGCTCAGCGAGGCGTCCACGCGCACCGACCAGTCGTCGTTGCGCCAGGCCAGGCTTGCCGGCACGCTCAGCGAGGCATAGCGCTGCGGGCTGTAGTAGCCGCCCTGCCCCAGCAGATAGCCGCCCAGGTCATGCGCGTAGCGCCAGTACATGCCGGTCAGGCCGACGTCCACGCGCAGGTCCGGGCGCTGCACCAGCTTGTGGTACCAGCCGGCCATCGCGCGCGCGCGGGTGTTGTCCAGCACGTTGCGGCCGGTCAGGCGGTGCCAGCTCCAGTTCGACCACATGCCGTTGCGGCCGCCCTGGTCGTAGCCGAGGCTCAAGGTGACGCCGTTGGCGGTCACCCCGCCCCAGGCGATGCCGCTGCGCGGGTCGACCGCGCCGGCCTGGGACAGCAGCGAGTTGGTCATCGGCCGCCGCGACAGCGTGGCGCCCCAGCCGAAGCGGCCGAGGTCGCCGTTGACGGTGGCGCCGCCGAGCCAGTTGCCGACCGCGTAGCCGGCGGGCGTATGGCCGATATCGAAGTTCCAGCGGTCGTCGAGCGCGCGCCAGCCCACCGCCAGGCCGGCACCGGAATCCATGCGCTGGTGCAGGCGGGTATTGCAGCCCGGCGCCTGCAGGCGGCTGCCGTCCTCGCGCAGCAGGTACAGCTCGCAGCTGCCGAAGTCCTGGTCGTGGAAGCCGTTGGCGTCGGTCTCGAAACGGCGCGCGTCCAGCCGCACCTGCTCCAGCCGCGCCCAGCCCAGCCCGCCTGCGAACGGCGCGTCGAGGTGGACGATGCGGGTGTCGCGCGACAGCCTGGAGATGCCCGGCGTGCCGTCGCTGCGCCGCCCGGAATCCTGCATTACCGTCAGCGTCGGGTTCTGCTGCTGGTACAGCGTCTCCACGTCGCTGCGCAGGCTGCGCCGCAGCCAGTCATCGCCGGCCGTCTCGCGGCTGGCGCGGGTGAGCGCGCGGTTGTCGCGCGGCTGCGCCTGCTGCGGTGCGAGCAGGCCGTTCTCCTCCATGGCGCGGGCGTACATGTCCAGCGCCTGTTCCGGATCGCCGGCGCGCAGCAGCCGCGCGGCATCGCGCCAGGCCTGCGGGTCCGGCCCGGTCTTGGCGGCCAGCACGCCACGCAGGATCTCCAGCGCCCTGGCATCGTCGTGCAGGCCGGACCAGATGGCAGCCAGCTGCCGCTGCTGGCCGACGTTGCCCGGCTCCACCGCCGGCGGCGCCGCGTCCATGCGCGCGCGCGCGGCCGCCAGGTCGCCGCTGTCGATCAGCGTGCGCACGCTGCCCAGCTGCGCGTCGACGTTGCCGGGTTGCGCCTGCAGCACCTGTTCGTAGAGCTGCAGCGCCTGGGCATGGTCGCCGCGCAGGCGCGCCCAGTCGGCGAGCGTCAGCTGGATGTCCGCGTCCTGCGGCAGTTGCCGCAGCAGGGCGATGGCCTCGTCCTCGCGGCCGGCGGCGCGCAGTTCCCAGGCGCGCGTGGTGGCCTGCTGGCGGCGCAGGCGCACGGCCAGCGCGCGCATGTCCTCGTCCCACTGCGCGGCGGGCAACGCGTCCAGCGCGGCCAGCGCCGGCCCGAGGCGGTCCGAGCCGGACAGGTACAGGGCCTGCGCGTAACGCGACTCGGGCGTGTTGCCGGCCCTGGCGGCCATGTCGGCGATCACCGCGTCGGCCTCTTCGGCCGCGCCGCTGGCGCGCAGCGCGTTGGCCTGCGAATAGGCCAGCCACGGGTCGCCCGGCTGCTCGCGGCGCAGTTCGCGGCCCAGTTCGATCGCGCCGGCGGTGTCGCCCGCGGCCAGCGCGCGCTCGCGCTGTTCGCGCAGCCGCGCCAGGCGCAGGTTGCGCAGCTCGCCGGCGTAAAGCCCGCGCTGCGCCGCCGGCAGGCCGGCGATGTAGCTTTCCAGCTGCGCCGGGTCGGTGCGTCCGTAGAACTGCACCAGCTTGCGGATCAGGTTGGCGTCGTTCGGCGCGATGCGCCGCGCGGCCTGCAGCTCGCGGCCGGCGGCGGCATCGTCGCCACGCGCCACCGCCACGTCGACCAGGCCGAGCCGGGCGTTGATCTCGCGCGGCTGCTGGCGCCGCGCCTGCGCGTACAGCGACTGCGCGCGTTCCAGTTCGCCGGTTTCCAGCGCGGCGTCGGCCTGTTCGATGAGCAACCAGTAGCGGGTGCTGGCGACCAGGTCGCGCCACTTGTCGCTGTTGCTGGTATCGGCTTGCAGCTGCACGGCCTTCTGGAACTGTTCCAGCGCCTGCGCGCGGCGGCCCTGGCGCATCAGCGCCAGCCCCAGCCCGCCCTGGAAATCGGCCTCGCCCGGGAAACCGCGCAGGGCCTGGCGGAAGGCGGCTTCGGCCTCGGCGTTGCGGCCGGCGTCCAGCAGCTGCGCGCCGCGCAGTCCCGCCCGCCAGGCCGGGTTGCCCACGCGCCCGCGCTGTTCGTCGTAGAGCCTGCGCGCATCGTCCATGTGCACCCAGCCGGGATAGCGGGCGATGAAGGACTGCAGGCGGCGCACGTTGGCGGCATCGGCCTGGCGCGAGGACAGGTAGTCCCACTCCGCGTCGGCGGCGTAGGTGCGCGCTTCGGGGTTGTTGCCCATGCGCTGCAGCGCCGCCAGCGCCTCGCCGTCGCGGCCGGCGGCGAACAGGAACTGCGCCAGCGTCTGCAGCAGCACGGTGTTGCCGGGGTAGTCGTTGTCCAGCGCGGCGAGGCGGCGGATCGCCAGCGCCCGGCCGGCGGGTTCGGCGCCGCGCAGGCGCCAGTATTCCAGGCCCAGCTGCATGCCCGGCGGATCGTCGTCGAACAGGCGCCGGTAAATCGCCAGCGCCTCGGCGTTGCGCCCGCCGGTGGCGAGCATGCGCGCCTGCTGCAGTTCGGCCTGCATGTCGCCACGGTAGGCCGCCCACAGCCGCTCGCCGGCGGCCAGTTCGCGGCTGCCGGCGCCGGCCTGGCGCAGGCGCCGCAGGGTTTCGCTGGCGTCGTCGAGCTTCTGCTGCGACAGCTGCACTTCCAGGATCGCCACCATGGTGGCGCGGTCGTCCGGGGCCAGCAGGCGCAGCCGCGCCAGCGCGTCCTCGATCAGCCGCTGGCGGCCGGTGGCCTCGCCGATGCGCACCTGCTGCAGCAGCCATTGCCGCTGCGAGGCGACGCTGCCGGCCGGCGTGGGCGGCAGCGCCTGCGCGGCGGCCGGGCCGATTCCGGCCAGGCCGACCAGCAGCGCCACCGACAGGGGAAGACGGCGCGGCATCAGTGTTCGGCCGCTTCCAGCCGGCGCCGCGACACCCAGCGCAGCGCGCGCCACAGCAGGAACGCCACCATCAGCACCACCATCGTGGCCAGCACCGCCAGCAGCACCGGGTGGTCGGCCAGGTGGTACCAGAGCAGCAGCCACCACGGCAGCGAACCGACGTAGTAGTGCTCGCCCACGAACTGGCTATGGATGCCGGAGCTGCGCAGGATCGACACCGAGCCGGCGATGGCCTCGCGCTTGCCGATGTCGCTCAGCGCTTCGTCCAGCAGCGCGTAGTCCGCGTCCTTGCTGGCGGCCAGCGACACGATGCTGCGCTGGGCGTGGTGCGGCGACTGCATGCCGATGATGGCGGCGAACGGCGCATCGGCGGTGACGCCGACGCGGTTGATCGCCGCATCGCCGCCGGTATTGCCCAGGCGCGCCTCGATCACCGCTTCCTGCGGCGAGTTCACCCGGCCGTTGCGCAGCGTGGTGCGCTGGTTGTCGATCATCAGCGACAGCCTGTCGCTGCCGCGCAGTTCCTGCGGCAGCTCGCCCAGCATCAGCACGTCCGCGTCCAGGCGCGCGGCCTGCTTCCAGTCCTCGCTCACGCGCAGGCCGTAGGCCGGGTAGCCGCTCTGCACGCCGAGGCCGCCGATCAGGTTCAGCAGCAGCCCGACCTGCGCCTCGTTGGCGCGCGGCGGCATCAGCACCACGGTTTCGGACAGGTCGGCCATGCGCGTGAACGGGAAGCCGCTCAGCGCGAACGCGGACAGGTCCGGCAGGCCCATGTAGTGGTGGAAACCGGAGAAGTCGATCGTGGAGTCTTCCTCGATCGCCGCCTGCAGGTTGGGCGGCAGCACGGTCTGGCAGTGGTCGCGCTGGGCGCTGCCCATGACGCTGGCGAAGTTGAAGTCGAAGCGCAGCTGGTTGCGGTCGCCGATCTTCAGCGCCGGGATCAGCAGCTTGCCGTCGCCGGCGCCGGCATCGCCGCTGAGCACCGGCAGGCGGATTTCCTCCAGGCCCTGCTTGCCGGAGCGGCGGATCAACGGGAAGCTGGAAATGAACTGGTCGTTGATGCCCACGCTCAGCCGCGACTCGTCGCTGCTGAACGGCGGCGTGTAGCGGTAACGCAGGTTGAGCGGGATGCCCTGGTTGCGCCAGATGAACAGATCCGGCGGCAGGTTGAGGTTGAGCACGATCGGCTGCGGCGCGATGCCGCTGGCGCGCAGCTGCTGCGGGTAGTCGAGCAGTTCGCCGAAGCGCACGGCGCGGTCGGTGCGCACCCAGTTCGGCGCGTCGTAGGGCTTGCGCGGCGCCAGCGGCTTGACCTCGTCCACCTGCACGCGGGTGCCGCGGAACAGCACGTTGCCGGCGGCGATGGCCGACACCGCGGTCTGCAGGTCCTCGTCGTTGCGGCCCAGCACCAGCAGCAGCTTGCGCTGCGGATCCTCCGGCAGCGACATCAGCTCGATCACCGGCCCCTGCACCGGCGCGTGCCGGGCGATCACCGACGGGAACCTGCCGTTGACCGCCATCACCACCGCGTGGCCCTGCGCCGGCAGCCGGTCGAAGCTGACCGGGAACCGCGCCTGCCGCCACCAGCCGGCCATGCTGCCGAAGTACGAGGCCATCAGCGCGGCCGCGCGCTGCTGCGCCACCGACGGCGAGCCGGCGAACACCACCGGCAGTTCCAGCCGCGCGCTGTCGCGCGGGTCGAAGAATGGCAGCGGGAAGTTGGCCAGGTCGTCCTGCATCGCCAGCGGCTGGCCGCCCAGGCGCAGGGTGGTGTTGCTGGACAGGTTGACCCACAGCGAACTGTGCGTCGGCTCCTCGCAGATGTCGGTGTAGTGGCCGACGAACTCCAGCCGGACCTGGTTGAAGTCGGCGATCAGGCGCGCGTCCAGCGGCACCTTGGCCTGCACCGGCCGGCCGAGCTGGTCGTTGCCGATCGGCACCACGTCCATCAGCGCGTCGTTGAGGTAGACGCGCAGGTGCGAGAGCGTCGGCAGCAGCGACGGCGACGGGGTGAAACTCAGGTCGAGCTCGGCCTCGCGCGCCAGCCGGTCGCGCCGCACCTGGAACTCGAAGGTGGTGGTATTGCGCACGCCGGACAGCAGCGTGTCCTGGCGGCGGCCGAGCTGGGCCAGGGTGCTGGCGCGCTGCCACGGCCAGGCGGCGCCGGACCAGACCGCCACCGGCGCCTGCGCCGCGGCGGCCGGCAGGGCGGGCGCAGGCGCAGGCGCAGGTACGGCATCCGGCGCCGCGGGGGCGGCCGGTGCCGCCTGCGGCGCGCTCGAACCGTTGGCGACGGGCAGCGCCAACAGCGGCAGCAGCAACCAGCGCAGGGAAGTGGAAATGCTCATGGACGAAGCCCCGGGTCAGCGGCTGGGTCAGCCGGGTAGGAAGGAAACGGTCGTTGTGGCGCGAAGCTGGCCAGCCAGCGCAGGGCGCGGCGGCTCCAGTGCATCGGCCGGTCGAGATCGATGGGCGAGAACTCGCTCATCCGGCGGTAGCCCCGCCAGCCGAGCGTGAGCACACTCCACAGGCTGCGCGGCAGGCTCATCGGCTGGTAACCGGCGTGCCAGTCCAGCCAGGCATCGGCACGGGCGAAGGTGCACTGCACGAACTCCACCCGCTGCGCTTCGTCCTCGAAACGCAGCAGCAGGCCCAGGCGCGCGCCGACGCTGCGCTGGACCACCGCGGCGAACGCGAACTCGCGGCGGCCGCGGCCGAGCAGCAGGACGACCCGCGTGCCGGCGGGCAGTTCCTGCGCCTGCGCCAGCTCCAGGCCGACGCCGTCGTTGGAATAGTCGTGCATGACCCCGCGCAGGGTGCGGCCGTCGGGCAGGCGCAGCGCCATCGGCAGGCGCTGGCTGACGCGGTGGGTGCGGCGCACCTGCTGCACTTCGGCGGCCACCGCCAGCGCGCCGCCGACGATCAGCAGGTTGTAGAGCACCCATAGCGAACTGACGACCACCGTGCCGCGCTCGTCGGCCGGACCGTGCAGGAAGCGCCACACCGCGAACACCAGGCCGGCGAGGTTGAGCAGCGCCAGCACCAGGTAGGGCTGGGCGACCTTCCAGTCGAAGCGGTCGCCGGCCTGGGTGCCGCCCTTGTCGGTGACGTTGAACTTGCCCTTGCCGGGACTGAACAGCGCCACCGTGGTCGGCCGCGCGATGTACCAGGCCAGCACGGTCTCGTAGACCTCGCCCCAGAACGGGCGGCGCCACTGCCCCTGGATGCGCGAGTTGGTCAGGCTGGCGTGCGCCATGTGCGGCAGCACGAACAGCAGGATCGCCACCGCCGGCGCGTAGATGATGTAGACGTGCAGCAGCAGGAACGCCAGCGGCGCGGTCAGGAACACCAGCCGCGGGATGCCGGCCAGGAAGTGCAGCATCGCGTTGGCGTAGCAGAAGCGCTGGAACAGGCTCAGGCCCTTGCCCAGCAGCGGGTTGTCGATGCGGAAGATCTGCACCATGCCGCGCGCCCAGCGGATGCGCTGGTTGACGTGCGCGCCGAGGCTGTCGGTGGCCAGGCCGGCGGCCTGCGGGATGCGCAGGTACGCCGAGTTCCAGCCATTGCGGTGCAGGCGCAGCGCGGTGTGCGCGTCCTCGGTGACGGTTTCGGTGGCGAAGCCGCCGATGTCGTCGATGGCCGCGCGCCGCAGCACCGCGCACGAGCCGCAGAAGAAGGCCGCGTTCCACAGGTCGTTGCCGTCTTGCACCAGGCCGTAGAACAGCTCGCCCTCGTTGGGGTCGCGGCGGAATACGCGCAGGTTGCGTTCGAACGGGTCGGGCGAGAAGAAATGGTGCGGGGTCTGCACCAGCGCCAGTTTCGGGTCGCGCAGGAACCAGCCGGTGCTGACCTGCAGGAACGAGCGCACCGGCAGGTGGTCGCAGTCGAAGATCGCCACCAGTTCGCCGTCGAGCAGGCTCAGCGCGTGGTTGAGGTTGCCGGCCTTGGCGTGGCGGTTGTCGCTGCGGGTGATGTAGTTGACCCCGGCCTGCGCGGCGAACGCGCGGAACTCGGCGCGCCGGCCGTCGTCGAGCAGGTGGATGCGCAGCTTGTCCGCCGGCCAGTCCAGGCCCAGCGCCGCGTGCACCGTGTGCCGCACCAGCGACAGGTCCTCGTTGTAGGTCGGGATCAGCACGTCCACCGTCGGCCAGTGCCGCGGATCGGCCGGCAGCGCCGACGGTTTGCGCTGCAGCGGCCAGGCCACCTGCACGTAGCCCAGCATCAGCACCAGCCACGAATAGGTTTCGGCCGCGAGCAGGACGATGCCGCAGGCCAGGTCGAAATTGCTGTTCCAGTTGAGCGTGGCCGTGTAGCGCCACCACAGGTAGCGGCACGACACGGTGATCGACAGCACCACCAGGATCAGCGTGGCGTAGCGGCCGGGCACGCGCCGCACCAGCAGGGCGATGCCCCACAGCAGCAGCACGAACACGAACTGCGCGAAATAACTGAACGGCTGGGTGATGCACAGCAGCGCCAGCCCCAGCGTGGCCAGCCCGGCGCCGAACGTCAGCCAGCGGCGCGCGCGGGGCGACAGGCCGCCCAGCCAGCGCCGCGCGCGCTGCCATGCGGCGCTGTTCCAGACCAGCCGCGGCAGGCCGCGCATCGCGTCCAGGTAGCGGCGCCAGCCGCGGTCGGCGGCGCCGCGCAGGCCGGCGACATGGCGGCGCCGGGCCGCGGCCAGCCGGTGGCGGCGCGCGGAGGTCTTCGGGGTGATGCGCACCAGCAGCAGCCAGCCGGCCTGGATCAGCATGCGCAGCGGGTCGCCGAACCGCCAGCGGCGGTACGGCCGCAGTTGCGGGAAGGCGTCGGGCAGGCGCGGCGCCAGCGCCTGCCATGCCGGCCCTTCCAGCCGCAGCAGGGCCCAGCCCACCGCCTGCAGCAGCCACAGCAGCCACAGCGTGGGCAGCGGCGCCCGCGCCGTTTCGCGCAGCTGCGGCCAGCGCAGGTAACCCAGGTTCATGGCGCCCGCCCCTGGCGCGCGCGCAGGCGGCCACGCTCGGCCAGGCACCACACCGCCAGGCTGGCGACATCGGCCGCGGCCTGCGAGCCGTCGGCATCGACGTCCAGCGGCAGCTTGCGCGCCAGCGCCGCCGATACGCTGGCGTCCTCGTGCAGCGGCTGCGGCACCAGCGGCGGACCGCCGTCGATCCACAACTGCATCAGGTCGCGCTGCACCGCCAGCGTGGGGTCGTAGCGGTTGCACAGCACGCGGCGCGCATCGCCCGCGCGCCGCTGCAACAGGACATGGCAGCCCGGGTCCACCGTCGCCAGCCGCAGCGGCAATGCGCAGGCGGCGTGCTGGTTGACCGCGGCCACATGCGCGTCGAGCCGCTGCGGCAGGTCGAACAGGATCCAGTCGAACTGCGCCGCGAGCAGCGGCAGGCGTTCGGCCCAGAACCGCGGCGACTGCCGCAGCCGTTCCTCGACCGCGGCCACCTCCGCATCGCTGGCCAGCCCGTAGGGCAGTAGCGCCAGTCCCGGCCGCGCCTCGAACGCGGCGTCGCGCCAGTCATCGCCATCCAGCCACGCGCGCGCCCAGCCGCGCGCCTCGGCGGCCGGCAGGCCCAGGTGCAGGCCGAGCAGGTGGTCGGGGTTGCCTTCCACCAGCAGCACGCGCTCGCCCTGCGCGTGCAGCGCATGGCCGAGCGCGGCGGTCATCGTCGTCACCCCGACGCCGCCGCGCACACCCTGCAGGGACAGCGTCGTGCTCATCGCCGCGGCTCCTGCGCCAGTTCGGCGAACAGCGGCCAGCGCGCCAGCGCCTGCGCCCGCGCGCGCTGCGCCGAGAAGTCCACGTAGGGCAGTTCCGGCATCTGCAGGTGCCCGCGCAGCACGTCGATGTCGTCCTCCTCCGAGGTCAGCCGCGCGGTCGTCGGGTTGGCCATCACGGCTTGTCCTCCGGGTAGGGCGTCCAGGCCTGGCTGCCCTTGAGCTGCAGCCACGGTCTGCCGTCGTAATCGATGACCTTGGCGCCCTCGTTTTCCGACACCGACGGCGTCGTCGGCAGGCCCTGCAGCAGGCCGTCCCAGTTGCGGCCGTCGGCCGGCGCCTGGGCGTTGAGCGCATAGATGCGCGCCACCAGTTCGGAGATCGCCAGGTAGCTGCTCGGCGCGGTCACGCGGCGCGGGCCGCCCGCGGCCGGGATGCCCATGCCGACCAGTTTCACGCCCACCGGGACATGGGTGATGGAGGGGCTGGGAATCTCGCGCATGCCCGGAATCTGCATGCGGTCGCCGTGCAGCGCGGCACCGTGCTCCGGCACCACCACCACGACCGCGCGGCGGCCGTTCTTCTCCAGCGCGTCGATGAAGCCGTCCAGGTCGCCCAGCACCATCTGCGCGCGCGCCTTGTAGTCGCTGGCCATCGCGCGGCCGTCTGCACCGACGATGCGGTTGCCGTCGTGCAGCGAGATCGTGTTGTAGAACAGCGCCACCTGCCCGGTGGTTTCGGCCTGGCGGCGCTTCAGCCAGCCGGTCAGCACGTCGCTGTCGCGGCGCAGCGGCGACTTGTCGAAGGCGATCAGCGCGCGCGGGTAGTTCTCGATCGGCAGCGGCGTGGCGGCCAGGCCGCCGTACCTGGTGAGGTCGCCGATGAAGTCGTCGAAGTGGCCGTCGTGGTTCATCGCCAGCTCGTTCTGGAACCCCAGCGCCTGCAGGTTGGCGAACAGCTGGCACTGCGCCGGCACCGGGTCGAACAGCGCGGTGTGCGAGGTCTGGCCGCAGCTGGCGCGCAGCAGGCGGATGGCCGCCGGGCCGCTGTAGGAGGTGGCCGAATTGAAGTCGTCGAACACCACGTCCATGCCGTCGAACAGCGGGTTGTGGCGCAGGCCCACTTCATCCAGGTCGCTCCAGGCCAGCGAGCAGATGTTGAGGATGATGACGTCGAAGGGCGTGCCGCCATGGGCCGGCGGGAACGCGGTCTTCAGGCCGGCCTGCTGCTGGTAGAAGCCGGCCAGGTAGGCGTTGAGCGTCTCGTTATTGGCCGGGCCGCCGCGCGGCGCGCCGGTTCCGCCACCGCCCTGCGCCGCCGTCGCGCCGCCACCACCGGCGAACTGCAGGCCGGCCGGCAACGGCAGCGCCATCGCCGCCATGCCCAGCATGCCCAGCACGCTGAGCGTGGTGACCCGCAGCCAGGGCTTGAGCAGCCAGTAGCCGCAGACCAGCAGCGCCAGCAGCGCGACCATCTGCCAGTTGATGAAGCGGCCCAGCAGCTCCAGCCAGTACGAGGCGGAGAAATCCAGCACGCCCGGCTGCGCCAGCAGACGCTCGAACGGCGGCCACCAGGTGTCCTGGTAATACAGCGCCACCGCCACCGGGATCGCCACCACGGTGCGCGCGATGCGCGCGCCGCGCCACGGCAGCGGCACCAGCAGGGCCGCCAGCAGCAGCAGGTTGGGCAGGCTGTGCAGGTCCAGCGCGCCC
>Ga0182741_1004008_pt1 | contig 14931 bp, 11 predicted proteins | sample eDN5th37CBELigOP_FD_128874 | JGI IMG/M metagenome (GOLD analysis project Ga0182741, IMG submission 128874) | Enriched Organic Plus compost microbial communities from Emeryville, California, USA - eDNA 5th pass 37_C BE-Lig OP (version 2) (version 2) ...
CCACCACCGTCGAGGGGGTCCTGCCGTCGTGACCGAGCGCCCGTCCACCATCGCCGAGACCGCCGACCAGCTGACCCCGGAGTGGCTGACCGCCGCGCTGCGGTCCTCGGGGGTCCTCGCCAGCGGCGAGGTGACCGCCGTCGACGCGAAGCCGCTCGGCACGGGCCAGATGTGCGACAGCGCGCGGCTCACGCTCACCTACTCGGGGGGCGAGGGGCCCGAGACGATGGTGGCCAAGCTGCCGGCCAGCGACGAGACGTCGCGCACCACCGCCATCAACCTGGGCAGCTACGTGAAGGAGGTCCGCTTCTACACGGACCTGGCCGATGGCCTCTCGGTGCGCACCCCGGGGGTGCACTACGCCGACCTGAGCGAGGACGGCGGGTCCTTCATCCTGCTCCTCGAGGACATGGCCCCCGCCGAGCAGGGCGATCAGCTCACCGGCTGCTCCGCTGAGGTGGCGGCGCTCGCCGTGCCGGAGCTCGTCGGCCTGCACGCCCCCCGCTGGGGCGACCCGACCCTGCGGGAGCTGCCCTGGCTCCACCAGGACCCGGAGGTGTCGAAGCAGGGGGGCCTGATGATGTTCCCGCTCCTCTGGCAGGGGTTCCAGGAGCGCTACGACGCGCAGCTCACCGACGAGGTGCGCACCGCCGGCGCGGCGCTGTTCGGCAACCTCGAGCCGTACCTCACGCCCACCGACGACCCGCTCACCGTCGTCCACGGCGACTTCCGGCTCGACAACCTCCTCATCCACGAGGAGGCGCAGACGATGGCCGTCGTCGACTGGCAGACCTGCGCGGCGGGCCGGGGCATGTCCGACGTCGCCTACTTCATCGGCGCCGGCCTGCTGCCCGAGGAGCGCCGGGCCAACGAGGAGGCGCTCGTGCGCGAGTACCACCGGGCCCTCACCGAGGCCGGGGTGGACTACCCGTGGGAGCGCTGCTGGGAGGCCTACCGGCTCGGCACCTTCGCCGGGCTCGTGATGGCCGTGGGCGCGTCGATGCTCGTGGAGCGCACCGAGCGCGGCGACGCCATGTTCATGGCCATGGCCACCCGCCACGCCCAACACATCCTCGACCTCGAGGCCATCGACCTGCTCACGTGAACAAGATCTGTGCGGGTTTCGGTGCGGATGGCGCACGGAAACCCGCACAGATCTCGTGTCAGGCCGGCTCGGGGGCGGGGGTGCCCTCGACGTGGACCCGCGGGAGCAGGCGGTCGAGCCAGCGCGGGAGCCACCAGTTGCGGTCGCCGAGCAGCTCCATCGTCGCCGGCACGAGGACGAGCCGGACGAGGGTGGCGTCGACGAAGACCGCCGTGGCCAGGCCCAGGCCGAAGACCTGCAGCGAGCGCTCGCCCGAGAGGACGAAGCCGCCGAACACCACGACCATGATCGCGGCCGCCGCACTGATCACCCGGGCCGTGGCGGCCAGGCCGTGGGACACGGCGGTCGCGTTGTCGCCGGTGCGGTCGTAGTCCTCCCGGATGCGGGACAGGAGGAAGACCTCGTAGTCCATCGACAGCCCGAAGACGATGGCGAAGAGCATCATCGGCACCCAGACCTCGACCGGGCCGGCCCGGCCGATGCCGAGCAGGCTGGCGCCCCAGCCCCACTGGAACACCGCGGTGATCACGCCGTAGGCGGCGCCGATCGACAGCAGGTTCATCACCACGGCCTTGACCGGGACGAGGACGCTGCGGAACACGGCCATGAGGACCACGAAGGACACGGCCAGCACCACGGCGATGAACACCGGCAGCCGGGCGGCGGTGTGGTCGGCGAAGTCCACGACCGCGGCCTGAGCGCCGCCCACCAGCACGTCGAGCGAGGTGTCCGCCGCGGCGGCGGGGACGACCTCGTCGCGCAGCCGGTGCACCAGGTCGGTGGTGGCCTCGTCCTGCGGGGCACTGGCCGGGAAGACCTGCAGCAGCGCCACGTCGCCGGCCTCGTTGGGGATCGGTGGGGTGGCGCCGCGCACGCCCTCGACGGACGGCAGCTCGGCGGCCAGCCGGTCGAGCGCAGCCCGGGCCTCGTCGTCGGGCACCGACGCGGCCAGGAAGAGCGGCCCGTTCGCGCCCGGGCCGAAGCCCTCGGCCAGCAGGTCGTAGGCCCGGCGGGTGGTGTCGGTCTCGGGCCGGTTGCCGGCGTCGCCGAAGCCGAGGCGCATCGACAGCGCCGGCACGGCGAGCAGCACGAGCACGGCGAACCCGGCCGCAGCCGGCACGGCGGGGCGGCGCTGCACGGTCTCGCTCCAGCGTCGCCAGAACCGGCCCTCGCCGTTGCCGGCGCGGTGCCGGTGCGGCAGCCCGAAGCGGTCGATGCCCCGACCGACGAAGCCGAGGATCGCGGGCAGGAGCGTGACCGAGGCGAGCATCGTCATCGCCACGCCGCTGGCCGCCGCGATGCCGAGGGCCCGGTTCACGTCGAGGCCGGCGACGAGCAGGCCGAGGACCGACACGACGACGGTGGTGCCGGCGAAGAGCACGGCCCGCCCGGCGGTGTCGATGGCCAGCTCGACCGCCGGGCCCGGCTCGAGGCCGTCGGCCAGCGCCTGCCGGTAGCGGGTGACGATGAACAGCGCGTAGTCGATGCCCACGCCGATGGCGAGCATCATCACGAGCTGCAGCGTGAAGCTCGGCATCGTGACGGCGTTGGCCAGCAGCGTGACCACGCCGATGCCGGCGCCGATGCCGAAGAGGGCGGTCACGAGCGGCAGGCCCATCGCCAGCACCGAGCCGAAGGCGACGAGCAGAATGACGATGGCGGCCAGGAAGCCGACGCCCTCGCTGCCGCCCTCGGACTCCTCGAAGAAGCGGTCGCCGCCCAGCTCCAGCTGGAGGCCGGGCACGTCGACCGCCTCGACGTGGTCGCGGATGGCGTCGACCGCGTCGGCGTACTCGTCGTTGCTGCGGTCGGCCAGGGACAGCTCGGCGAACGCGATCGTGCCGTCGTCGCTGACCTGGGAGCGCCCGTGGGGGTCGTAGGGGCTGGAGACGCTGACCGCCGGCGCGTCGTCGACGATCGCCTCGAGGACCTCGGTGACCGCCGTGCGCACCTCGGGGGCGTCCACGCCGTCTTCGGCGTGGACGACGAGCTGCCCCTCGAAGCCGGCGCGGGTGGGGAACCCGCCAGCCTCGAGCCGCTCGAGCGCGGCCTGGCTCTCGGAGCCGGGCAGGTCGAACTCGTCCTCGAAGGTGCCGCCGGCGGCGCCCGAGAGGCCCACGAGCACGGCCACGGCGACGACCCAGCCGATGAGCACACGCCAGCGCCGGCGATAGCAGAGCCCGGCGAGGCGTCGGAGGTGTGGGGTTCTCGTCTGCATGGGACGACCGTGACGGACGAGCCCCTGCGCCGTCGTCCGCCCCCGGGAGGTTCCTGCGCTGCTCCCGCGGGAGCACGCGCCCGCTCAGGTGGCGGCCAGGCCGCTCTGGAAGGCGACGACGACGAGCTGGGCCCGGTCCCGGGCGCCGACCTTCTGCATGATGCGGCTGACGTGGGTCTTGGCCGTGAGCGGGCTCATGTGGAGCCGCTCGGCGATCTCCTGGTTCGACAGGCCCTCCGCCACGAGCGCCAGCACCTCCTGCTCGCGGGGCGACAGCTGCTCGACGAGGGAGCGGTCCGGCGTGGCGCGGGAGGTGGAGGCGAACGCGTCGACGACGCGGCGGGTGACGGAGGGGCTGAGCAGGGCGTGGCCCTCGGCGACGGTGCGCACGGCCTGGCGCAGCACGTCGGGCTCGACGTCCTTGGTGAGGAACCCGCTGGCCCCGGCCCGGAGGGCCTCGAACACGTACTCGTCGAGCTCGTAGGTGGTGAGGATCACGACGCGCACGCCGGCCAGGTCCGGGTCGGCCACGATGCGCCGGGTGGCCTCGATGCCGTCGACGCCGGGCATGCGGATGTCCATGAGGACGACGTCGGGCCGGGCTCGGCGGGCGAGAGCCACCGCCTCCTCGCCGTCGCTGGCCTCGCCGACCAGCCGCAGGTCGTCGGCGGCCTCGAGGAGCGCGGCGAAGCCGGCCCGCACGAGCGCCTGGTCGTCGGCGATGGCGACGGCGATCACCGGTCACCGCCTCGTCGCAGGGGCAGGTGGGCGACGACCTGCCAGCCGCCGTCCTCGGCGGGGCCGGCCCGGAGGGTGCCGCCGAGCGAGCCGACCCGCTCGCGCATGCCCTGGAGCCCGAACCCCTCGCCGGGGCGGCCACCGCCGACGCCGTCGTCTCGCACCTCGACGACCAGGCCGTCGCCCCGGGTACGGACGTGCACGGCGACCCGCCCGGCTCGGGCGTGGCGAACGACGTTGGTGAGGCTCTCCTGGACGATCCGGTAGGCGGTCAGCTGGACCACCTCCGGCACGTCGCCGTCGCCGGCGACGTCGCAGTCGACCTCGAGGCCGGTGGCACGGGCCGCGTCGACGAGCTCGCCGATGCGGTCGAGGCCGGGCGCAGGAGCGGTGTCGGGGGCGTCGGCGTCCGAGCGGAGGACGGCCACGAGGGCCCGGACCTCGTCCATGGCGCGGCGGCCGGCCTGGCGGATCGTGTCGAGCGCGACCGCCGCCGCCTCTGGGTCCCGGGGCAGCGCGTCCCGCCCGACGCCGGCATGGAGGGTCATCACCGAGACCGTGTGGGCGAGCACGTCGTGCAGGTCGCGGGCGATCTCGAGTCGGGCCCGGGCGACGCGCCGCTCGGCCTCGCGGTCGCGCTCGGCCTCGGCCCGGGCGGCCCGGTCCGCCAGCTCGTCGAGGAGGGCCCGGCGGTTGAAGGCCAGCTCGCCGAAGAGGATCGGCACGATCGTCCACCCGACGGCACCGGCGACGCTGGACGAGGGCTCCCCGGCGGCGAGGGTGGCCACGCCGGTGACGGCCACGGCGAGCCCGCCCACGAGCAGCTGCTTGCGCCGGTCCCCGCTGACGCCGAGCAGGTAGAAGGCGACGAGGTGGGGGAGGTTGACGAACGAGGTCGAGTAGCCGATCGAGTACCAGGCCACGGTCACCGCGAGGGTGCCGAGCGCACCCGTGGCGGGTGCCCGGCGGGCCATCACGGCGAAGCCCGTGCCCAAGGCGAGCAGCCACACGGCCCCGAAGTCGAAGGCCCGATCCCCGCTCTCCGAGCCCGAGCCGGTGCTGCCGAGGAGCAGCACGACGAGGAGGACCGTGATGGCCCCGATGGCGACGCGGTCGCCCACGGGCAACCGCCGGCGGAGGGCTGCGGTCGCGTCCGTCACCCCCACGACGCTACGCGCCGATCCCCGATCCGACGTCCTCCCGGGGGAGGCACCGCCATCCTCCCCCCGGAGTACGCCGTGGACAAGATCTGTGCGGGTTTCGGTGCGGATGGTGCACGAGAACCCGCACAGATCTCGTGTCAGTCGGTCCAGTCGTCGGGGGTGAGCTGGGTCTGGGCGGCGAGGGCCTGGAGGAAGCGGGGCATGCGGCCGGTGCCGTAGTCGTAGAAGCGCAGCCAGGTGGGCCGGACGGCGATGCGGGCCATCTGGCGGTACATGCGCCGGACGTTGGCCTCGAACGCGGCGGCCGCCTCGGCGCCCATGCTCTTGCGGGCGGCGGCGAGGTACTCGGGGACGACGCCGTCGACGATCGTGACCTCGGCCCGCCCCCGGATCGAGATGGCCCGGGCCCCGCCGGGGGTGTCGCCCTGGTCGATCGACACCGCCACGTCGGGTCGGTCGAGGAGCGCCGCCACCTTCGGCGCCGTGGTGGCCGTGGACACGACGACCTCTTCGCCGGTCCAGTAGGCGCCCACGGGCACGACCCGCGGCGTCCCGTCCCGCCCGACGTAGGCGAGGTGGGCCGACGACGCGGCCTCGAGCAGCTCCCGTGCGCCGGGCACCGCCAGCTCCCGGGCGATCTCGTCCTGGTCCATGTCGCTCCCCTTCGCGTCGGTCGCCCGCCACGCGCCCCCGCCCAGTCCACCAGGTCCGGGCCCGGTGGGCGAGGGGCCCAGCGGGGTGCGCCCCGCCGGGCCCCTCGTGTGTGTGGTGGCTGGTCGCTCAGTCCGTGGTGATCGCGGGCGCCGGCTCGTCGGCGCCCGCCGTGCCCGCCCCGGCCAGGGCCGGGGCGGTGAGGTCGGCGAGGCGGTCGCTGCCCGGCTCCACCGGCTCCAGGGCGGGGCCCTCCACGTCGAGGTCGGGCAGGAGCCGGTCCAGCCACCGAGGCAGCCACCAGTTGCGGTCGCCGAGCAGCTCCATCGTGGAGGGCACGAGGACCATCCGCACGATCGTGGCGTCGAAGAGGATCGCCACCGCGAGGCCGGTGCCCATCATCTTCATGACCCGGTCGGGCTCGAGCATGAAGCTCCCGAAGACGACCACCATGATCGCCGCCGCCGCCGTGATGACCTTGGCGGTGGCGGCGAGGCCGTCGGCCACCGACGTGCGGCTGTCCCCCGTGCGGTGCCACTCCTCCCGCACCCGGGACAGGAGGAACACCTCGTAGTCCATCGACAGGCCGAACACCACGGCGAAGAGCATCATCGGCGCCCAGGTCTCGATCGGGCCGGGCTGCAGGCCGGTGAGGTCGCTGAGCCACGCCCACTGGAAGAGGGCGACCATCACGCCGTAGGCGGCGCCGATCGAGAGCAGGTTCATGACCACGGCCTTGAGCGGCACGAGGACCGACCGGAACACGACCATCAGCAGCACGAACGACAGGGCGAGCACGGCCCCGAAGAACCACGGCAGCCGCTGGCCCATCAGCGCCGACGAGTCGACGTTGGCGGCCACCACCCCGGTGACGAGCACCTCGGTGCGAAGCTCCGCCTCGAGCGGGGGCAGCACGTCGTCGCGGAGCCGGTGGACGAGCTGCGTGGTGCCCTCGTCCTGCGGGCCGTCGACCGGGACCACGTTCCAGAGCACGACCGTCGGCCGATCGGGGTCGTTCGGGATCGGCCCCACGACCGACGCCACGGCCGGGTCCGCGGCCACGGCGTCGGTGACCGCGGCGAGCGCCGCGAGGTCGGTGCCCGCCGGCACCCGGCTCACGAGCAGCGCCTGCCCGTTGAAGCCCTTGCCGAACCCCTCGACCTGCAGGTCGTAGGCCCGCTTGGTGTCGGTGTCGTCGGCGAAGTTGCTCTCGTCGGCCCAGCCCAGCCGCATGCCGAGCACGGGGATCGACAGGACGACGAGCAGCGCGGCGGCGCCGAGGGCGAACGGCCACGGGCGGTGCTGGATGGCCCGGCTCCACCGGTAGGCGACGGTCTCGGGCCGAGGCTTGGGCGGGCGGTGCCGCACCTCTCGCTTGAGCGCGGGGGTGACGAAGCCGAGCCCGAGCGTGACGACGGCGAGCAGCACGCCGATCCCCACGAGCGGGGCGATCTCGAGGCCAGCGCCGACGAGGGCGACGGCCACGAACGCGGCGGCGGCCAGGCCTCGCCAGCGGGTGCGCTCGATGCGCTCCGCGCCGGCGAACGCGAGCAGCGCCGGCAGCAGCGTCACCGACGCGATCACGGTGATGGCGACCGTCGTGGCGGCGGTGATGCCGAGGCCGCTGATGAAGCCCATGCCCATGAGGAGCATGCCGAGCAGGGAGATGACGACGGTGGCGCCGGCGAACACCACCGAGCGCCCGGCGGTGTCGATGGCGACGCCGATCGACTCCCGCACGGTGTGGCCGGCGTGGAGCTGCTCCCGGTAGCGGGTGACGATCAGCAGCGCGTAGTCGATGCCCACGCCAAGGCCGATCATGATCCCGATGAACGGGGCGAAGTCCGGCACCTGCATCAGGTGGCTGGCCAGCATCACGAGCGCCGCGCCGAGGCCGATGCCGAAGAGGGCGACGCCCACCGGGAGGCCCATGGCGAGGACCGACCCGAACGCAGCGATGAGGATGACGATGGCGAAGGCCAGGCCGAACAGCTCGGACCTCGGCTCCTCGAGCTCGGCGAACAGGTAGCCGCCGGCCACCGCCCGCACGCCGTCGAGCTCGGCGCCGAGCTCGCGGATGCGCTCGCTCACCTCGCTCGCCTCGGCGAAGTCGACGTCCTCGGGCAGGTAGACGGTGGCGACGGCGATCGTGCCCGGGGCCTCGCCCTGCGTGGAGATGAGGCGCTCCCCTCCCGGGTCGTACGGGCTCTCCACCACCATCACCGGCTCGATGGCGGCAACCTCGGCCAGCAGGTCCTCGACCTGCTGGCGCACGGCCGGGTCGGTGATGCCGGCCTCCGCTTCGAACACGATCGTGCCCGAGCTCGGCGAGGCGGGGCCGTTCTCGAACTCGGCCTCGAGGAGCTCGAAGCCCTCGGTGGACTCGAAGCCCGCGAGCGTGAAGTCCTGCCGGTAGGCCTCCCCCACCGACCCGGCGATGCCGTTGGCCACGACGAGCGCGGCGATCCACAGTGCGAGGACCAGCTTCCGCCGGTCGTGGCACCACGGTCCTAGACGTGCGAACACGGGCGTTCCCCCCTGGGATCGGAGTCGACGAGCCTTCCACCGCACTACGACGAGCGCGCGGTGGTTCTCTCAGCGCAGACTCTCGACGGAGGTCCCTGACGGTTCGTGACGTCGACCCCAGGTGACGTCGGTCACAGCCCGGGGACGAGATCTGTGCGGGTCTCCGTGCGGATAGCGCGGGGAAGCACGCACAGATCTTGTTCCGGGGCGGCGACGGCTGAGCCCGCGGCGGCCACCGAGCGGTCAGCAGGGACGAAGGGCCCTCGTCAGCAGACGACCGAGGCGCCAGGCTGGAGGGCACGACGGCGCGGCCAGGAGGTGTCGTTCGAGCATGTCCGCGACGGTCGACCCGCCGAGCCGGATCTCGGAGATCGACGAGGACCCGACCTGGGTGGTGCCCCTCCCCGACGACCTCGCGCTCGAGCGGGTCGGGGAGGCGATCGGGGCGATCGGCAACGGCCACGCGGGGATCCGGGCCTCCCTGGAGGAGGACGGCCCGGGCAGCGGGCCGCTCTTCGCCGTCAACGGGATCTACGACGGCGAGCCCGTCCCGCGCCTCCTGGAGGGGCCGGTGTGGACGGGGCTCGCGGTGCGCGACGGCTCCCGGCGCGGGCGCCGGCTCGACCTGCGCACCGGCGTCCTCGTCCGCCACGACGACGACAGCGGCGTGCGGACGATCCAGCTGGTGTCGGCCGCCCGGCCCCACGCCCTCGCGCTGCGGGCGGAGGGGCCGGTCGACCGGCTCGACGTCGCCGACCCGTTCGCGGCCGCGCCGCCGACGGCGGAGCGGGTCCGCCGAGGGGACGTGGACCTCGCCTGGACGGCGGCACCGGGTGGGGGCGGCATCGCCGTCGGCGTCCGCGACCGGGTGGAGGTGGTCGGCGCCCGTCGCGTCGTGGAGCGGATCGGGGCCTGGGCCGCAGGCCCGAGCGGACCGCCGGACCTCGACGAGGTGGTGGCACGGCTCGACGAGCTCGCCGAGGCAGGGTTCGACCGGCTCTACGCCGAGCACCGCGCGGCGTGGGCCGAGCGGTGGGCGAGCGCCGAGGTCGCCATCGACGGCGCGCCCGACGACGAGCTCGCCGCGCGGTTCGCGCTCTTCCACCTCCTCGCCTGCGCGCCCGAGGAGGGCGAGGCTGCGGTGGGGCCGCGGGGCCTGACCGGGCACGCCTACGGAGGCCACGTCTTCTGGGACGCCGACGTCTACGTGCTCCCCGCCCTCGCCGCGATGCGGCCGGCCGCCGCCCGGGCCATGCTCGAGTACCGGATCCGACGGCTGCCGGCGGCTCGGGCCGCGGCGGCCGCGCTCGGGCTCCGCGGCGCCCGGTTCCCGTGGGAGTCGGCCACCGACGGCACCGACGTCACCCCGCGCCAGCTCGTCGGGCTCGATGGCGTGCCGGTCCCGGTGCGCACCGCCGAGCAGGAGGAGCACATCGTCGCCGACGTCGCCTGGGCGGCTGACGCGTACGCCCGCTGGACCGGCGACGCCACCTTCCTCGCCGGCCCCGGCCGCAGCCTCGTCGTGGAGACCGCCGAGTACTGGGCCAGCCGGGTGCGGCTCGACGACGACGGCCGCGCCCACATCGAGGGCGTGATGGGCCCTGACGAGTACCACGAGGCGGTCGACGACAACGCCTTCACGAACGTCATGGCCCGCTGGAACCTGCGGCGGGGCGCGGCGCTGCTCGAGGAGGAGGGCGACCACGACCGGGCAGCAGCATGGCGGCGCCTGGCCGATCGGCTGGTGGACGGGTGGGATCCCGAGCGCGGGCGGCACGAGCAGTTCGCCGGCTACTGGGACCTCGAGCCGCTGCGCGCCGACCGCCTCGGGACCCGTCCGTTCGCCGCCCCGCTGGTGCTGGGCCGCGAGCGGGTCGCGGGATCCCAGATCATCAAGCAGCCCGACGTGGTGATGCTGCACCACCTCGTCCCCGAGGAGCTGCCCCCCGGCTCGCTCGCCGCCGACGTCGCCTTCTACGAGCCGCGCACCTCCCACGGCAGCTCGCTGTCGCCCGCCATCTACGCCGCCGTGCTCGCCCGGGCCGGCCAGCCCGACCGAGCGCTCGCGGCCTGGCGCCTCGCCGCCCGGCTCGACCTCGACGACCTCACCGGCACGACGGCGTCGGGCGTCCACCTCGCCACGATGGGCGGGGTGTGGCAGGCGCTCGTCCACGGGTTCCTCGGGATGCGCCCCCACCCCGACCACCTCTCGCTCGACCCCTGCCTGCCCACCGCCTGGCGGGGGCTGACCGTCCGCCTCCGGTTCCAGGGCCAGCTTGTCGCGGTGCGCGCCCGCCACGACGCGGTCACCGTCGAGTGCGAGCAGCCGCTCGCCCTGCGCGTCGCCGGCGGCCCGACCGTGACCTGCGCACCCCCGTGCCAGCGCTTCCCGGTCGCCCCGCCCGCAGAGAGGAGCACCCGATGACGATCGTGCTCGCCGCGCTCGACTCCAGCGCCGCCGCTCGACCTGTGCTCGAGACGGCCATCAGCGTCGCCGCCATCACCGGCTCCACGGTGCGGGCGGTGCACGTCCGTGAGGACGGCCACGAGGTCCCCGCCGCGCTCGCGCGGGCTCGCGAGGTCCCGCTCCGCGAGCTGGAGGGCCCCGTCGAGGAGGGCCTCCTGCACGAGCTCGGCGCCGACGAGGTGATCATCGGGGTGATCGGCGCCCGCGGCACGCCGGCCGGGGCCCGTCCGGTGGGCCACATCGCGCTCCACGTCGTCGAGCGGGTGGCCAAGCCGGTGGTCGTGGTGCCCCCCGAGGCGCTCGAGGTGCCGGCCCGCCCCACCCGCCTGCTCGTCCCCCTCGAGGGGACCGAGGCGTGCGCCGAACCCGTGGTCGCCCTGCTCCAGCCGCTGCTCGCCGACGACGTCGACCTCGTCGTGGTGCACGTCCTCACCGCCACGACGGCCCCGCCGATGGTCGACCACCCCGACTGGGGGCTCGAGCACTGGTCAGCCGAGTTCCTCGCCCGCCACCTCCCTGACGCCGCCGACCTCCGCATCCGGACTGGACCGGTGGGCGCCGAGATCCTCCAGGCTGCGGCCGACGCCGCCGTGGACGCGATCGTGCTCTGCTGGTCGCAGGACGCGTCGCCCGGTCACGCCGCGGTCGTGCGCACCGTGCTCGAGCACGCGCCGATGCCGATCTTCCTGCTGCCCGCTGGCCCCCGCTGAGCGCCTCAGGCCTGCGCCGCGTCGTGGCCGGCCACCGCCAGGTGCTGGCGGAACCAGCCGCGGGCCAGCTCGGCGGCGGCCTGCAGGGTGCCCGGCTCCTCGAAGAGGTGGGAGGCACCCGGCACCACCGCGAGCTGGCACTCGCAGCGCAGCTGTGCCTGGGCCCGACGGTTCAGGTCGAGGACGAGGTGGTCCTCCCCGCCGACGACGAGCAGGGTCGGTGCTCGAACCGCCCCGAGGCGTGGCTCGGCCAGGTCGGGGCGACCGCCCCGGGAGACGATCGCGGCGACGTCGGCGTCGGGCTCCGCGGCGGCCCAGAGCGCGGCACCGGCGCCGGTGCTGGCGCCGAACCAGCCGACGGGCAGCGCCGTCGCCTCGGGCACGGTGCGCAGCCAGGCGGTGGCGTCGCCGAGGCGGCGGGCCAGGAGCTCGATGTCGAACACCGCGGCCCGGTCGTGGGCCTCGGCCTCGGTCAGGAGGTCGAGCAGCAGGGTGCCGAGCCCGGCGTCCTGGAGCACGGAGGCGACGTACTGGTTGCGCGGGCTGTGCCGGCTGCTGCCGCTGCCGTGGGCGAACACCACGACGCCCACCGCGTCGTCGGGGACGGTGAGCCGACCGCCCAGGCGGACCGGCCCCGCCGCCACCTCGACCTCCCGATCGACCGCCATCGGGCACCTCCCTCCGGCGCTGCTCCTACTCGTCGAGCACGAAGGTGACGAGCAGGTTGACCTGGTACTCGACCACCTGGCCGTCCTCCACCCGGACCTGCTGCTCCTTGACCCAGGCGGAGGTCACGCCTCGCAGGGTCTGGGCCGCTCGTGCGATGCCGACCTTGATGGCGTCCTCGAAGCTCGTGGCGGATCGGGCGGAGATCTCCGTGACCCGTGCGACGTCGCCCATGGGCACCCCCTCTCGTCGTGGCGCGCGGAACCCGCGCCCCTCCGAGTGTGCGCCCGCGCCCGCCGGGTCACAAGGGCCCTACGTCCCTCCGAGGCACGGCCGAGCCGTGGGGGACCAACGCCCCTGGTAGGTCGCCGAGCGATGCGCCAAGGTGGAGGTGCTGGTTGAGAGGTGGCGCGCATGCTGTTCACCGATCGTCACGACGCGGGCCGGCGCCTGGCCCAGCGCCTGGGAGCGCTCCGGGGCGAGCCCGTGGTGGTCCTGGGCCTCCCCCGTGGCGGTGTGCCGGTCGCCGCCGAGGTGGCCCGGGCCCTCGACGCGCCGCTCGACGTGATCGTGGTCCGCAAGCTCGGGGTCCCCTTCCAGCCCGAGCTGGGGATGGGCGCCGTCGGCGAGGACGGGGTGCGGATCGTCAACGAGGAGATCGTCCGGCTGGCCAGCGTCTCCGAGGCGGCCCTCGCCACCGTCGAGGCCCGGGAGCGGGCCGAGCTCGAGCGCCGCGCCCGGCGGTTCCGGGGCGACCGGCCCCGCATCCCGCTCACGGGCTGCACCGCGGTGATCGTCGACGACGGCATCGCCACCGGCTCCACGGCCCGGGCGGCGTGCCAGGTGGCGCGCGCCCACGGCGCGGCCCGTGTGGTGCTCGCCGTGCCGGTCGCGCCCCGGGGCTGGGAGGACCGCATCGGCGACGACGCCGACGAGTGCATCGCGCTCGCCACCCCCGAGCCCTTCTGGGCGATCGGCCAGTTCTACGACGACTTCTCCCAGACCACCGACGACGAGGTCGTCGAGTGCCTCACCAGCGCCGCTGGGCGGGCTCCGACGGCCACCGACGGCTGAGCCGTGCACGGTGACGGCGGACGGCGGGCCGCACCCGCGGTGCGGGAGCGGGCGGCGGGCGACGAGGTGCGCGACGAGCTCGGGCTCGGCGTCGCCGCCCTGACGGTGCTGCGGGAGCGGTTCCTGCGCTGCGACGCCCACGGCCGCCCGATCGAGTCGACCGGGGAGATGATGGACCGTGCCGCCACGCACGTGGCGGCCGCCGAGGACGCCTACCGCCCGGGGTCGGCGGAGGCGTGGGCCGAGGCGTTCTCCGGCGCGCTGCGCCGCCTCGACTTCCTGCCGAACTCCCCCACGCTCATGAACGCGGGCACGGAGATCGGGCTGCTGTCGGCGTGCGTCGTGCTCCCCGTGGAGGACTCGCTGACGTCGATCTTCACCACGCTCGGCCAGGCCGCGCTCGTCCACCAGGCGGGCGGCGGCACCGGCTACTCGTTCAGCCACCTGCGTCCCGCCGGCGACCGGGTGGCGAGCACCGGCGGCACCGCGAGCGGGCCGGTGTCGTTCCTGCGGGTCTTCGACACCGCCGCCGGCGTGCTGCGCGCCGGGGGACGGCGCCGGGGGGCGAGCATGGCGGTGCTCGACGTGTCGCACCCGGACATCTACGAGTTCGTCGCCGCCAAGCGCACACCAGGCGAGCTGGCGCACTTCAACCTCTCCGTCGCCGTGCCCGACCGCTTCCTGCGGGCCGTGGCGCGCGGCGACACCCACCGGCTGGTCAACCCCCGCACCGGGCGCGTCGTCGCCCGGGTCCCCGCGGCGGACCTGTTCGAGGAGATCTGCGCCAGCGCCCACGCCTGCGGCGACCCGGGTCTGCTCTTCGTCGACGCGATCAACCGGGCGAACCCGCTGCCGACCCTCGGTCGCATCGAGGCGACCAACCCGTGCGGCGAGGTGCCGCTCCTCCCCTACGAGTCCTGCAACCTCGGGTCGATCAACCTCGCCCGCTTCGTCCGAGACGGCCGCGTCGACTGGGAGCGGCTCACCGAGGTCGTGCACCTGGCCGTGCGGTTCCTCGACGACGTGATCGACGTCAGCCGCTATCCGGTGCCGGAGCTCGAGCGCGCCGCGCGGGCGTCCCGAAAGGTCGGGCTCGGCGTCATGGGCCTGGCCGAGCTGCTGGCGTCGCTCCGCCTCCCCTACGACAGCGACGAGGCCGTCCGCTTCGCTGCCCGGATCGCCCGGCACGTCCGCCGCGAGGCCCGTCGGGCCTCAGCCGCGCTCGCGGCCGAGCGCGGCCCGTTCCCGCGGTTCGACGAGAGCACCTTCGCCCGCCGCGGGTCGCCGCCGCTGCGCAACGCGCAGCTCACCTCGGTGGCCCCGACCGGCACGATCTCCCTGATCGCCGGGACGACGGCCGGCATCGAGCCGATGTTCGCGATCGCCTACGCCCGCCAGGTGCTCGACCGGCAGATCGTGGAGCTCAACCCCCTCTTCGAGCGCACCGTCCGCGACCTCGGGCTCCTCTCCGAGGACCTGGTGGCGGCCGTCGCGGCCACCGGGCGGGTGCGCGACGAGCCGTCCCTGCCGCCCGAGGTGCGGGCAGCGTTCCCGACCGCCCTCGACCTCGCGCCGCACTGGCACCTGCGCATGCAGGCGGCGATCCAGCGCCA
>Ga0182741_1004010_pt1 | contig 14928 bp, 13 predicted proteins | sample eDN5th37CBELigOP_FD_128874 | JGI IMG/M metagenome (GOLD analysis project Ga0182741, IMG submission 128874) | Enriched Organic Plus compost microbial communities from Emeryville, California, USA - eDNA 5th pass 37_C BE-Lig OP (version 2) (version 2) ...
ACGTGATCAGTTTCGCCGAGTTCGCGGCCGAGCATCCCGACGTGCTCGATCACCTCGACGAGTACAGCGACGCTGCGCTCGATCGCATCGCGTTGGGCCACGAGCTCACCGCCCCGCAGTATCTGCACGCGCTCCGAATGCGTTCGGTGGTGCAAGCCGAACTCGACGCCGCGTTCAAGCGCTGCGACGTCCTACTCTCGCCGGGCACGCCCACCACCGCTCCGGTGCTGTTTCCTCAGCCGCACCCGATGTTCTCCGAGGGTCACGGCATGTGGCTCGACTGGGTCGCCCGCACCCTGCTCACGTTCAACGTCGCAGGTGCACCGGCGGTCGTGGTTCCCAGTGGGTTCGACCCTGCCGGACTCCCCACGTCGATCCAGATCGGCGCTCGCCCTCAGCACGATGAGGTCGCGCTCGAAGTGGCCGCGGCGTATCAAGCGATCACCGATCACCATCTGAGGCAGCCACCCGTGCCGGTTTACGACGAGTAGCAGCGCGCCTCCGTCACACCTCGGAATCCCTCGCTAACGTCACCGGCCGAAGGACCCGGCCACCAAGGTGAGTTCGCGATGACCGACACCACGGTTGCTCCCGCTGAGAGCGCCACCCCTGCGTACCTCCAGTCCGCATCTGACGTGCTGCGCGACCTCGACAGCGACGTCGATCGTGGGCTGTCGGCCGCGACCGTCGCGAGTCGTCAGGCCGAATACGGCCCCAACGAGATCACCGGCGAGAAGCCGCCATCGTTGCTGGCCGTCGCGTTCGCGCAACTGCGCGATCCGATGAACCTGATGTTGGTGTTCGTGTCGGTCGCGAGTTTCCTCATCGACCAACGCTCCACCGCGATCCTCGTCGGGGTGTTGGTGCTCGTGAATGTCGTCATCGGTGCACGTCAAGAGATGAAGGCGCGTGCTTCGGTGAGTGCGCTGGCCGATCTCCAAACGCCACAGGCGCGCGTCGTGCGCGACGGTGACCTGCAACTCGTTGCCGCTACCGAGCTCGTGCCCGGTGACATCGTGCGCTTGGAAGCGGGCGACATCGTGCCCGCCGACGGGCGCATCGTGGTGGCCGCGACGCTCGAAACTCAGGAGGCCGCGCTCACGGGCGAGAGCGCGCCGATCCCCAAAGACGCCAATCCGCTTTCCGACCCCGACACTGCGCTCGCCGACCGCACCAACATGGTGTTTCAGAACACGTCGGTGACCCGCGGCACCGCCACCTTCGTTGTGACGGCAACGGGCATGCGCACCCAGATGGGCCAGATCGCGCACATGCTCACGTCGATCGATCGCAGTCGATCGCCACTCCAGCGCGAGCTCGATCGCCTCACCACCTACATCGGGATCCTGGCGTGGACCGCGGTCGTGGTGGTCGTCGTCACGGGCGTGGCCCGCGGCATGGAATTCGACGAAGTACTGCTCCTCGGCACGGCCATGGCGATAGGTGCGATCCCCACCGGAATGCCCACGTTCGTGCAGGCACTCCTCGCGCGCGGTGCCAGCCAACTCGCCGCCGCGAAGGCGATCGTGAAGAACCTCGCCGACGTCGAGACGCTCGGTGCCACCAGCGCGATCAACAGCGACAAGACCGGCACGCTCACCATGAACCAGATGATGGTGAGCACCGTCTACCTCGACGACACCTGGCTGTCGGTGAGCGGTGAGGGCTACGCGAAGACGGGCACCGTGCGGGCGCCCGCCGGTGTCGAAACCCCTGATCTCTCGACGTTGACCCTCGCGTCCGCGCTGTGCAGCGATGCAACCGTGAGCGATGCCGGCGACGTGGTGGGCGACCCCACCGAAGCTGCGCTCGTGGTGTTGGCCGAAAAACTCGGTGTCGATGTCGAAGAGACGCGCCGCGTCTATCCGCGCCTCGCCGAAGTTCCGTTCGACTCCGACTACAAGTTCATGGCGACGTTCCACCGCGTGCCGATCAACGGCGCGGACACCTTGGTGGAAGTGGTGAAGGGCGCGCCCGACGTGGTGCTCGCGCGGTGTCGCTCGGTGGGCACGAACGTCGACGACACGACGAAGCCGATCGACGACGCGCGTGCGGCCATCGAAGCCGCGAACCGTCGCCTGGGCGAGCAGGGGCTGCGGGTGCTCCTGGTTGCGGGCCGCGTGATCGACCCCGAGCACGAAGCCACGATGCAGTCCGAGCCGATGGCACTCACCACCGATCTCACGTTCCTCGGCATGGTCGGCATCATCGACCCGCTCCGCCCCGAGGCGAAAGCGGCGGTGACGACCGCTCAGGCGGCCGGAATCGACGTGCGCATGATCACCGGCGACCACGCCGTCACTGCGCAGGCCATCGGCGCGGAACTCGGACTAGGACCGGGCGCGATCTCGGGTGCGGAGCTGCACGAGCTCACCGACGAACAGCTGACCGAGCGCATCGGCGACCTGCACGTCTTCGGACGAGTCACCCCCGAAGACAAGCTCCGACTGGTGCGCACGATGCAAGCGCAGGGCATGGTCGTCGCCATGACCGGCGACGCGGTCAACGACGCGGCGGCGCTCAAGCAGGCCGACATCGGCGTGGCCATGGGCAGCGGCAGCGAGGTCACCAAGCAGGCGGGCCGCATGATCCTCACCGACGACAACTTCGGCACGCTCGTGAACGCCGTCGAACTCGGACGTCGGGTGTACGCGACGGTCACCGCGTACGTGCGTTATCAGATGGCGCAGTTGATCTCGATCGTGTTGCTCTTCGTGGTGGCCACGGCGGCCAACATCAACCAAGGCGTCGCGCTCACCCCGTTGATGGTGCTGTTCCTCAACTTCTTCATCTGTCTGTTTCCCGTGGCCGTCATCGCGGTCGACCCCGGCGATCCCGACATCATGAAGCGCCCACCGCGCGATCCGAAGGTCACGATCACCAACCGCCCCGCGGTGTCACGCTGGATCGTCTACTCCACGATCATGTTCCTCGGATCGTTGGTCCCGTTGCTGTGGGGCCCCGACACGCTGTCGATCGATCACCCGAGTGCGTCGATGACGATGGCCTACGTGGTCCTCGGCCTGGCGACGATTCTCAGCGGCTTCGTGTTCCGCCACGACCCTGCGAGCGCATTCACCCCGCCGATCCTCGAGGCCGTGAAGCTCCTCGCCATTCCCACCGTGCTGCTCGTGCTCTCCACCGAACTCGGTTTCCTGCAACGCGCACTCATGGCCCAGCCGTTGACCGGTGGTCAGTGGCTCGTGTGCATCGGGCTCGCGCTGCTGATGCCGATCGCGGTCGAACTCGACAAGTGGTGGCGGCGTCGGCACCACGCGGCCGAGCTGGCCTGACCCCGAACTACCCAAACACGCGGACTGGTGTGCTCCGTTGCCCGGTTTCCGGGCTTCAGAACACACCAGTCGGATGTCTCAGGAGTTCAGCGGACCCACTCGTAGGTCAGCGTGCGCATTGCTCGATGTCAGCCGAGTGCGTACCCGTCGCCCAGCAGGTTCATGCTGCAGTCACGGTGCGCGTTCAGACAGTTGCTCACCACTCGCTGGAACACGGCCGGGTCCCAACCGTTCATCCAGTCAGCGTGGCCGCTGTATCCGGGCTCACCCTCATAGGTGTCGCTCGACAGGCGCCAGTTGGCCATACCCGTGGCCGGCACCCGGTAGCGGTAGCGCTGCGTGATCTGGGGCAGCGCCACCGGGTGACTCGCCGGGCATCCCTTGTCGGGCCAGCCCACGCCGTAGGCCATGTGCGACTTGTGGTCAGGCGAATCGAGGTTCACGCCGTCCCAACACTGCGGGAACTCAATGGCGAAGACGAAGAGTTGCCCAGGAGCACACGTCGTCCAGCGCGGTTGGATGGGGATGGGATTCGTACCCTCCTCACAGGAGTACCAGACGACTTCAGGCTGCGGTGCTCGAGACATCGCCGAACCGGCGATCATCCGCAGACCTTCAGGGAAGTTCCGGATGTTCTCTCCCAGCACTCCTTCGTAGCCAGCCTTGTAATACACCTGGAGGTGGTGATCGAGGTCCACTTGGTTCATCGTGTTGGCCACCGGCGTGTTGGTTGCCGTGTCGATGATCGCCGGCGACCAGTACGCCGAGCGGTTGGCCGTCCCACCCGAGCACGTCGAGTTGCCGGTCGCTCGCACCGACTGCGGCGTGGAGTTGGCAGTGACGGCGGTGTTACCGAAGAACGTGTGCAGGTGACTCGCTCCGACGCTGCCGGGGAAGACGATCGGGTCGTCGAAACGCATGTGCGAGTAGCGGCAGTTGATGCGGAACGCTGGGTCTCCAATACTCCACCCGTGAGTGGCTGGAACGACCCGCGAGCTGCTCCAACCCGGGTCGCCGACCGGGATGCGGGCGGTGTCGACCGGGACTCCTGGACCGTGCGTGGCGTGTCCCCCGGTCGTCGTCGGTGCCGGTTGCGTGGTCACCGGCTTGACCGTGGTCGGTGCCGCGGTCGTGGTCGGCTTCGCCGTGGTCGTGGGCTTCGAGGTGGTCGGCACCGCGGTCGTGGTGGGCTTCGCCGTGGTCGTGGGCTTCACCGTCGTGGTCGGCTTCGCCGTCGTGGGCGCCGCAGTGGTACTCGAACCCGGCGCGTACGACAGCACCAGTTGCGCGGCCCAACCCGACTCACGCGTGCCGAGCATCACACCGCCGCTGTTGGGTGCCGAGATCTGGAACGAGAAGTCGGTGGCACCGCTCTCGATGAGCGGGGTCACGTCCAGCGCCACCCATGCATTGCTCGCCTTCGACGTCCCGACGGCGGGCGTGGACTTCCGGACATAGGGCGCGGTCGTCCAGTTGATCGAACTCTCGTTCCAGCTGCTGTCGGCCGAGAGGGCATGCAGCGTGGTCGGCGAGACCGACTTCACGCGCAACTCCGCCCTCGTGAACCCGGGGCGCACCTTCACGAATCGCACATAGGTGAAGGTCGACTGACGACCAGCGATGGCAAAGCCCCACCCACCGGTCTGCAACCACGGGATGTTGCGAGCCACGTACGCATCGGCGCGTGCATTCACTCGCTCCATGGTGTCGGCCGAGACGACGCGAGCAACGGAGATTGCGCCGAGTAGCAACGTGGCCACAACGGCCAGCGCCGAGAGGGCCATCGCCTTGGGGTGTCGACGACTGAGCAGCATCGGGAACTCCTGGACAAACCTGGGAAGTGTGACCTCCCATTACGCCAGGGTCGAGGCGCAGAAACAACGTCTCGACACCACTCCGTTGCGAAATGAGTCGCGCGACTCAGGGGCGTTCGACGCATCCTGCGAATCGTCGGAAGAAAAAGGGGCCCTACCCGACGAAGATTGCCTCGGGCAGGTTCGCCGACACCACGTACCGGCCCGCATTCACGATCTCGTTGATCCTGAGGTCGACCGCCACTGAGCAGAGGATGTACGCGTCCTCGCGGGACAACCCTCGTTCCGCCACGAGGTGGTCGATCATGCGCCGGACCGCGGCGCGAGCAGCAGTGAGCAGATCGTCTTCCACTCCAGTGGTGGCGAACCAGTCGGTGGTGTCCCATACCGGCGCGTGGACCCCGTGGCGGAACTCGGGCGCGCTGAGTGGTCGGTCCTTGTGCAGATCGAAACGCACAGTGATGTCGCGCAGGCCCGTCTCGATCGCGGTCACGCACACTTCGCCGTCGCCTTGGGCTGCATGTGCATCGCCAAGGGAGAACCGCGCGCCCGGAACTTCGACGGGCAGCCACAGCGTGGCGCCCGCGGTGAGCTGTTGGCAGTCGAGGTTGCCGCCCACGCGTCGCGGTGGCGCGCTCGAGAGGTGACCGAACTCGGCCGGTGCGCACCCCATCACGCCGCAGAACGGTTCGACTGGGATCTCGATACCGGGGCGGAACTGGGCCACGTCGGTGTCGAACTCCCAGATGTTGAGTGCGATCCGATCGAAGTCGTCGGGCAGGAGACCCGCACCGGGAAGGATCAGCGTGACACCCCAGTCGTCGACCGTGATCGACTCGATGTGGATCTCAAGCACATCACCCGGCTCCGCGTCACGGATGTCGATGGGCCCGGTGAGCGGGTGTCCCTGGAACCGCTCGAACTCGACGTCTTCTGCCGTGGCATCGCGAGTGAGGAAGCCGTCCACCACCTGCCGCACTTCCACGTGCACGGTGTCGCCCGGATCGATGGTGAGACGCGCGGTCCGCTCGCGATCCCAACCGCGATGGATCTCGGATGCATCGAGAACGTGCTCGGTCATGCCAGCCTCATCGGAATCGTCACATCGGCGAAGGTCACCGGCACCACGGTCGCAGTCACCGGCGGGTGCGCAGCCCGAGCAATGCATCGACCAACGGCTCCAGGTCGAGATCGTTGACACGCCGCACCGTGTCGACGGCGTCGGCGCGCAACCTCGTGTACCCGCACTGCGCGCCGAGGATCGCGCCCGTCATCGCCCCAACGGTGTCGGTGTCGCCCCCGAGGTTGGCTGTCGCCAACCCGGCCGTCCACGGATCGTCGGGCCAGCGGGCGGCGATCGCGAACGCCGCAGGTACCGACTCCTGGGTGGCCACCCCCGTCCCCACGAGCTCGCGCACGGCCCGGAGGAAGGCGTCATCGACAGGTTCGCCGGCGGCGAGGTCGACGACCCACTCGATCCGGCGGGCCACGTCGGCGCCGCCGCTGTAGGCGCCGATGGTCACGCCCATGCGGGCGGCTTCCACCGCGAGCAGGATCGCGTCGGCGAGCGTCGTGCCCTCGATCGACGCGCTCACGGCCGCGGCCACCGCGGCTGCACCCGAGATCGCGAGACCGGTGCCGTGCGTGAGTCGTGAGGCCGCGGCCACGGTCTCGACCAGCCGATCCAGTGGTTGGGGTGACACCGCGATCCCGACCGGGGTGATGCGCATCGCGGCACCGTTGGTGTCGCCGCGGGCGCCCGTCTGTTCCACTGGGACTCCGGCGTCGAGCGCGTCGAGGGCGCGTTGGGTCGACGGACCGAGTTGCTCACCCCCTCTTGCCTTCGCGACCGCGTGCCACGCTCGCAGTCGACGGGCGAACTCGTGATGGTCGATTGCACCGTTACCGGCAACCAGGAGTTCGCCGAGCACCATTGCCTGTTCGGTGTCGTCGGTGATCATGCCCGCGGGAAATCCCGCACTGATGAAGTGCCCGTCGGGGCCGTCGACGAAGCCGTCGACCGTTCCGAAGGTGTGCACGATCTCGGTATACGGAAGCTGTTGGGTGGGCATGCCGAGGGCATCGCCGATCGCGAGTCCGTAGAACGCCCCGAGCGCGCGATCGCGTTGATCCGTCATGGCTGCTCCTCCAGCGTCGCCACCACGGTGACGGGCAGATCCGGTCGAATCGCCCGCACTGCATCGATCGCGGACGGGTCGATCGCGGCGAGCACCACCGTGGCGGGCCCACCCGAGCGAGTGAGGTCAACGGCCTCTTGCGGTGCCAGACTCGCGACCAGACCCGCCGAGTGCGCGAGCGCTTCGATCTCGAAGGCGACGCCGTGGGAACCCACGGGCACGATGTCGGTCACACCATCGATCTGGTGCAGCGCGCGCACGTCGTTGAGCCCCACGTGCACTGGATCATCGATCATCACCGTGTCGTGCGGTGCGGAGCGCGGGAAGCCGAGACACACAACGGCCTGACCGACCCGCGCGGTCCCCGGACGCAGTCGATCGCGCACACACCCGATCACCGTGACGCCGACGCCGGTTGCGACGGTCGGTACGTTGTCTTCGGTACTTCCGGTCACTGCGACGTCGGGATCGAGTCCGACCTCGCGCGCGACGCGGCGAATCTCGGCGATCATCTCGATGCCGGTGGGATCCATCTCGACGCAGAGCGTGTCGGCGATCACCACCGGCTCCGCACCCGCGGCGAGCAGCTCCAGTAGCGGAACCCGCACCGCGAAGTACGCGACCTCACGATGCGAGGCGGACACGGCGTCCTGAGGTTTGGGACCGATCCCCCCGATCGAGTCGCAGGCGACCACCCACGTGTCGTCACCGTGCTCGATCAGCGTGAGGTCGCGCACGCGCCGAATCCGCGGGCGGCTCCTCGCGGCGCGAACGGCGTCGTTCATGGGATCCTCGGGACTGGTCGAACCGGTAGAACGGGCGGAGTCGTCGAATGTCACACTCCCGTCGCAATCCGTTCGTTGACGGCCCACGGCGGATGCGCGATGGTCACACGGTCAGACCACGCCTCTCGGGAGATCGTATGACCTCCGCCGTTGCCGAAACCGTCGAACGCACGGTCGACGACCTGCCGTTCCTCGACATCGACGACCCTTCTTACATCGCCGACCGGCCCGGAGTCCTACGCGCCGCCCGGGAGCAGGACTGGATCATCCGTACCCGCCTCGGCGTGGAGCTCCTCACCTACGACACCTGCTGGTCGGTCCGTCAGGGCCGCGTGGTGACCGGGTTCCAGGAGCTGCCCAAGATGGCGGGCATCGAAGCGGGTCGCATCGTCGATCACTTCCGAGTGGGCTTCGCGGTCGACGGGCCCGAACACGTTCGCATCCGCCAGGCGGCGTCGGCGTACTTCGCCCGCAAGAGCATCGAGCGGTTGCGTGAGCAGTGCCGGGCGATCGTCGACGAACTCCTCGACGCGTATGCGCCGGGCGAGCCGGTCGACCTCGTCGCCTTGACGAACGCGATTCCAGCGCGGGTGTTTCTCGCCATGATCAACATGCCCGCATCGGACACCGACTTCATCACGCGAATCTCGGGCTCGATCCTCAAACTCAGCCACCGCGACGGCAACCTCGACGCCGCAGAGATCTCGGGCGCGTACGACGAGTTGATGGAATACGCCGAGGGGATCCAAGAGGAACGCCGCAAGAACCCGGGCGACGATCTCATCTCCACGCTCGCGCTCAACGAGGCCAACCTCGACTCCGAGGTGGTCCTCGCGATGCTCGCCCACCTCCTCTTCGGCAGTGGCGACAATTCGAGCGCCCAGATCGCGCTCACGCTGCACGGGCTCACCGGCGAACAGGATCAATGGACCAAATTCCGCGCCGATCGTTCCAATGTGCGCGACTTCGCCACCGAGACGATGCGGATGTTCCCCCGTCAGGTGCGCAACCCCGGCTTCGCGATCGAAGACATGGTGTGGGGTGGCGTCGCGATCCCGAAAGGCACGTCGCTCATCGGCAACGTGGCCGCGGGCAACCGCGACCCCGAGGCATTCGATGACCCCGAGACCTTCAACGGCTGGCGTGAACAGAAGCAGCCACTGATCTTCGGGTCGGGTCCACACATCTGCATTGGTTCTCACCTCGCTCGCATGGAGGTGGAAGAGACGCTCATGGCCCTCGCCGACCGGTGGGAGCGCTTCGAGCTCACGGCCATGCACCAAGACGTCTTCCACTTCCACGACGAGTTCGATGAGCTCGTCGTCACCCCCACCCCGGTCTGATTTCCCCCACCGCCCGCCCGGACCTGGTCCGGGCGGGCAATTCCGACCAGAGGCCATCTCTCCGGCGCCGGTAACCTCGGGGGCATGGCACAGATTTTCGAGGGGTCCCCGATCCCCTCGCTCCCCCATGGATCAGTGGTGGCCGTCGGCGTCTTCGATGGCGTCCACCGCGGACACGCCCAGGTCCTGAAGCGGGTGCGAGCCCTCGCCGACGAACTCGGCGCCCCCGCCGTGGTGATCACTTTCGACCGCCACCCGGCCACCGTCGTGCGCCCCGAAAGCGCGCCGCGTCTGCTCAGCACGCTCGAGCAGCGGGTCGGCTGGTTCGAGCAGTACTTCGGCATCGACCACACCTACGTGGTGCGCTTCGACGAGACGAAGTCGCTGCTCGCTCCCGAAGACTTCTTCGCCGAGTACGTGGTGGGGACCTGGCACGCGCAGGCCCTCGTGCAGGGTGAGAACTTCCACTTCGGTCACCGCCGCCGCGGTGATGTCGAGGCGCTCAACGAGCTGGGTGCGCGGGCTGGGGTGAAGATCGACGTCGTCCCGCTGCTCTCCGACGACGTTTCGGGCGAGGTCATCTCGTCGGCCGCAGTGCGTCACGCGTTGGCCACGAGCGATCCGATCACCGCGAAGCGCCTGCTCGGCCACGATCACGAGCTGCGCGGGGTCGTCGAGCACGGCGACAAGCGGGGACGCACCATCGGCGTGCCCACCGCCAATGTTGCGGTACCCGGCGACTTGTTGCTCCCCGAGATCGGCGTGTACTCGGGCTACTACGAACGCCCCGACGGAAGCGTGTACCGGGCGGCCATCAACATCGGCCGTCGGCCCACGTTCTACGAAGAGAACGGACTCCTCTTGGTGGAAGCGCACCTCCTCGATTTCGACGGCGACCTCTACGGCGAGGTGGCGCGGGTGCGCGTCGACCGTTGGATCCGTGGTCAAGTGAAGTTCGATGGCATCGATGCGCTCGCCGCGCAGTTGCAGCGCGACATCGCCGTGACCCGTGAGACCGCCGGTGAGTGACGGCGCGAAGCTGCGGTTCCTGACCGCAGGCGAATCACATGGTCCGGCACTCGGCGTGATCGTCGAGGGCGTTCCTGCGGGGCTCCCGCTGCTCGAAGAAGACTTCGCCCAGGAGTTGGCGCGTCGTCGACTCGGTTTCGGACGCGGGCCGCGTCAGCGCTTCGAGCGCGACGAGCTGCGCATCCTCGGCGGCATCCGTCATGGCCGCACCCTCGGGTCGCCGGTATTCGTGGAGATCCCCAACGTCGAATGGCCCAAGTGGGAAGAAGAGATGGGGCCCGGCCCGGGCACCACGCAGCGGCCGCTCACCAAGCCGCGCCCGGGGCACGCCGATCTCTCGGGCATGCTCAAGTACGGCTTCTCCGATGCGCGCGACGTCCTCGAACGCGCGTCGGCCCGTGAAACCGCGGCCCGCGTCGTTGCTGGTGCGATCGCCAAGAAGCTCCTCGCCGAGATCGGTACGAGCGTGCTCTCGCACGTCATCTCCATCGGTGGCGCTTCGGCGCCCACGGGTGTGCGTCCCGGGCCCAACGATCTCGCGCAGGTCGACGAATCACCAGTACGAGCGTTCGACGAGGCCGCGACCGCGGCGATGGAAGCCGAGATTCGGGCCGCGGCCAAGGTGGGCGACTCGCTCGGCGGCGTGGCCGAAGTGCTCGGCTACGGCGTGCCGGTTGGCTTGGGTTCACACGTGCACTGGGACCGTCGCCTCGACGCCCGTCTCGCGGCCGCGCTCATGAGCATCCAGGCGATCAAGGCGGTCGAGATGGGCGAAGGCTGGGACGTCGCGACACGTCGGGGCTCGGCCGCGCACGACGCGATCACCTGGAACGCCGAGACCGCCTCGTACGAACGTGAGACCGCGTACGCCGGTGGCATCGAGGGTGGCATGTCCACCGGGGCCCTGCTCGTGGCGCGTCTCGCCATGAAGCCGCTCGCCACCTTGAATCGTCCGGTGTTGAAAACCGTCGACGTGGTCACCAAGGAAGAGGCGATCTCCTTCAAGGAGCGCACCGACGTGACCTCGGTTCCTGCCGCAGGTGTGGTCGCCGAGGCGATGACCGCCTACGTGCTCGCCGACGAGGCGCTGCGCAAGTTCGGCGGCGACAGCCGCGACGAGTTCCTGCGCAACTTCGAGGCTGCGCAGAAAGCCCAAGCCGAGCACCCGGCCAACATCGCCCCGGAGGGCTGAACCGAAGCGTCGGGCAGCCGCCACCGCACTCGACCTAGGGTCAGCAGATGGCTACGAATGAGACCGCTGCACTGTTCGACGCGGCGAATGCGCCGCTGACCGAGATCATCACGTCGGTCGACGCATCCGGATGGGACGCGCCGTCGCCCTGCACCGACTGGGCTGCCCGCGACGTGATCGCCCACCTCATCGACACCCAGCGCGACTTCTTCGCTCGTTTTGAGATCGACCTCGGCGAAGCGCCGTCGGTCGACGACCCCGCCGCGGCATGGGCCGCGCACGTGGCCGCGGTGCGTCCGCACCTCGACGACGACGCGTTCATTGCCCGCGAGTACGACGGCTACTTCGGTCCGACCACCGTGGGCGAGACCCTGCGCATCTTCTACATCTCCGACCTGATCTCCCACCGTTGGGATCTCGCGCGGGCGGTGGGCGGCGACGACATACTGACCGACACGGAACTCGACTTCCTCGACGCATCGTTCGACTACTACAAGGACGCGGCCTACTCCCCCGGTATCTACGAGGCGCCGATCGACGTGCCCGACGACGCCGATCGTCAGACCAAGGTCCTCGCGCGCATGGGTCGCCAGGCTTGACCCATCCCAGCCTCGTCGAGCCCACCGTGCCGACCCGTGCCCACCATCGCCGCTGAACGGCGCGCCGCAGATCAGGCGTCTACGAGAACCGGAGTGCGCTCGACCGCGAGTCGGAAGCGACCGCGGCCGGTCTTCTCGATGCGGAACGGCGCATCGCGCTCATCGAGGCGCCGCTTGAGTAGCACGAGCCGCGAGTCGAGGTTGTCGCGAAACTCCGGGAGTTCGAGCGATGGGTCCAGGCGGAGCTCGCGGTTGGTGAACTCCACTCGACCGTCGGCGCAGTACTCGCGCAGCAAGAGCCACAGGATCCGCCCGGCGACGCCGCGGATCAGGTAGTCGTCGTCGACGAACACACTGCCGTCGACGGGGAAGAACCGCACGTGCGTGCGCGGACCGTCGGCATCGACCGCGATGCCGCCCGCAACGGCATCGGCCGGTGTTGCGGATCGCTCCTGCGCGAGGTCGATCTCGATTGCGTTCGCCAACAAGGTGGCCACGACGGTGAGTCGATCTTGGTCGCTCTCGGAGAACGCGAGCATGGCGCGGCTTTCCACTCCGAGCACACCCACGAGTTGCCCGAGTGCCACTGCGGGAACTGCGAGTTGGCTCTGCGCGTCGGCCAGGCCCGGGAGCGGGATCTCCGCCGCGGGTGCACCGCCTTCTTGTTCGTAGGACCGGCGCGCCGAGCGCGAGTACTTGAGCATCTGGCGCAGGTTGGAGATGCGCATCGGCGCAACCCGCGCCGCGGCCATACCGATCGCACCTTCGCCGAGGCGCAGCTCGGACCCGATGCCTTGGGTGTCGTAGCCATGACTGGCGATCGTGTACAGGCGCTGGCCGTCGTCGTCGAGCAGCATGATCACCGCGTGTTCGTAACCGAACAGCTCGTCGAGCGCACCCAACGCGACGTTGAGCAATGTGTCGAGATCCGGACACCGACTCAGCCGCTGACTCAGCTCTGCCAGCGCTGCAAAATCAGAGGTGCCGGCCGCGGTCACGCGACTCCGCTCGGCGCCTTACGCACGATCTCGGTCACGCGGTAGATCTCCGCACTCTTGAGCGCGAACACGCCCGACATGCCAGTGAGCGCGGCGATCGCGTCGATGTCTTCGCGCATGCGCTCGAAGATCGGCCCGCGGCGCTCGGAGCGTTCGTACTCGATCGAGATCCGGAACTCCGCGAACGTCAATGGGTTCAGGAGCAACACACTTGCCCGCGGGTTCACCGCGAGGTTGCGCGACGTCTTGGAGAAGAACTGGTTCGACAACGCGACGTGTTCGTCGTCGACCTTCATCACTCGAGACAGGTACGTGATGTTGGGGACGCCGTTGTTGTCGGCCGTCGCGATGACTGCGGGAATGAGTCCCTCGAAGCACGGGGCGAGTTCATCGATGTCGAGCGTGCTCATACGGTGATCGCCGATCCCGCGTTCGGTCCCGGCGTCTGGTCCCAGAGCTCTTCCACGGTCAGCACGACGGGCACGTACTCGGAGTGCACCATGCGCTTGATGACGCCTTCATCGAAGCCGTCGGTGTCGTGGATCTCGTGCGCGAACTCGTCGACGTGGCGCCCGGCGCGTCGACGGTCGGCCGCCGACTCCTCTTCGATCCGCACGAGCACGCCCTTCACCTGTACCGACTCGAGTGTGCGGACATCGCACGCGTTGAGGGCGTAGCGCCGCGTCTCAGTCAGGTTGGCGAACGCGATCGTCTCGTCGGACGGCATCAAGACGCGGATGCCCTCGTCGACCACATCCACGGCCCACGCGCGGCACGCGAACGGCCTGCCGTCGGAGTCGGTGGTGGCCACGATGATCGACGTGCCTCGTTCGAGCAACGACACCGCCGCGGAGGTCAGAACGCTCACAAACGCCTCGGCTTCCTGAAATAGCAACTTCTTAGTGTTCACCTACGGAGCTCTTCGGAGCGGGCCCGTCGGCGAGACCGCAAGATCGTGCCACGGACAACCCACCCCGTCTGGACCCACCGGACGACCTTCGAGGAGGACCCCATGACCATCACCAGCGATCCCGGCATCTCCCAGTTCGAGATGGCCCCGGTGGACCTGTACCGAGACATCCACAAGGGCATCCGCGCCGCGCTGTTCGGCCTGGTCAGCCAGGCGGGAAGCGCCGATGCCAGCAATCCGGACGAGCGGACGGCCCTGGCGGCGAATGTGAACCAGGTGGCCGACCTGCTGGTCAGCCACGCCGAACACGAGGAAGGATTTCTCGACGAGCCGGTGCGGGCGCTGTCGATCAAGGACGCCGACTGGACGATCGAGCAGCACCACGAGCTCGAGGCTTCGCTCATCGGGCTGCGGACCCGGGCTGCGGAGGCGGTGGACGCCGGCGGGCCGATCCAGCGAGCGTGCTTGCACCACTTGTACCTCGACCTCGCGTCGTTCACGTCGGCGTACCTCGCCCACCAGGACTACGAGGAGCGCGTGCTGATGCCGATGCTGGCGCATTCGCTCACGATTCCCGAGATCTTGGCGCTCAACGGGGCGATCATCGGGACCATTCCGCCCGAGGAGTTGGCGTACGCGCTCGCGCTGATGCTGCCGGCGATGAACGTGGAGGATCGCACCGAGATACTCGGCGGGATGCGGGCCGAAGCCCCGCCCGAAGTGTTCGCCGGTGTGTGGGCATTGGCCGGTTCGGTGCTCTCCCCCGCCGACGTCGCCGCGCTGGGCGCACGCCTCGGCGTGGCCTGACGTTCACGCTCGCGGTGTGG
>Ga0182741_1004013_pt1 | contig 14922 bp, 11 predicted proteins | sample eDN5th37CBELigOP_FD_128874 | JGI IMG/M metagenome (GOLD analysis project Ga0182741, IMG submission 128874) | Enriched Organic Plus compost microbial communities from Emeryville, California, USA - eDNA 5th pass 37_C BE-Lig OP (version 2) (version 2) ...
CGAATGGAGCGCACGGGTCTTCGTGCGCGGCACCACGTCCGTGCCCGAGATCCGCGGCAATCTCCAGATCGTGCGCGGGACCTACAGCTTCGCGAGCCGGCGGTTCGAGATCACCAACGGCGACATCGCCTTCCAGGGCGCGGAGATGTTCAACCCCACGGTCAACATCTCGGCGACGACCACCGCCGAAGGCATCACCGCGGTGCTCAACGTCACCGGCACGGCGCAGCAGCCGCAGATCGCCTTCACCTCCACGCCGGCGCTGCCGCAGGAGGAAGTGCTCGCGCGGCTCTTCTTCGGCACCAACGTCACCAATCTCTCGGCCACCGAGGCGATCCAGCTCGCGGCGGCAGTCAATTCGCTGAGCGGCTCGGGCGGCGGACTCAATCCGCTCGGGAAGCTGAAGTCGGCGACGGGGATCGACCGGCTGCGGATCCTGGGCGCCGACGACGCGACCGGCCGCGGCACCTCGCTCGCCGCGGGGACCTACATCACCAGCGATATCTATATCGAGGTCATCACCGACGCGCGCGGCTTCACCGCCACCCAGCTCGAGATCGCGCTGTCGCGCACGCTCAGCCTGCTGTCGCAGACGGGCTCGTTCGGGGGGTCGAGCGTGAGCCTGCGCTATTCGCGCGATTATTGATTCCGCCGCCGCGGCGCGGTTGACGCGCTCGCCTCCCGTTACTTACATTGCTGTAAACATGGGGCGGAGAGGCCGGTGAGCGAGCATTTCGACGTGGTGGTGGTGGGCGCCGGCCTGTCCGGGATCGGCGCCGGCTACCATCTCCAGGCGAACAGCCCCGATCGCTCCTACGTCATCCTCGAGGCGCGCGAGCGGCTCGGCGGGACCTGGGACCTGTTCCGCTATCCCGGCATCCGCTCGGATTCGGACATGTACACGCTCGGTTTCTCCTTCCGCCCCTGGACCGACGCCAAGGCGATCGCCGATGGTCCCTCGATCCTGCGCTATCTCGAGGACACTGCGCGCGAATATGGGATCGACCGCCACATCCGCTATCGCCACGGCGTCCGCGGCGCATCCTGGTCCAGCGAAGATGCGCGCTGGACGCTGGTGGTGGAGCATGCGGGCGAGGAACGGCGCCTCACCTGCTCCTTCCTGTTCATGTGCACCGGCTATTATAATTACGCGCGCGGCTATCTTCCCGATTTCCCGGGCGCGTCGGACTTCCGGGGCCGGATCGTCCACCCGCAATTCTGGACCGACGACATCGACTATGCCGGCAAGCGAGTCGTCGTGATCGGCAGCGGCGCGACCGCCGTCACGCTCGTCCCCGAGCTTGCCAGACAGGCGGCGCATGTCACCATGCTCCAGCGCTCGCCCACCTACATCGTCGCGCGCCCGTCCGAGGATGCGATCGCCAACTGGCTGCGGCGCCGGCTTCCTCCCAGGGTCGCCTATGCGATCACGCGCTGGAAGAACGTGCTGCTCCAGCAATATTTCTACCGGGCGGCGCGCCGGCATCCGGAAAAGGCGAAGGAGCGGATCGTCGATATGGTCCGCCAGGAGCTCGGACCGGACTATGACGTCGGCACGCATTTCACCCCGTGCTACAATCCCTGGGACCAGCGGCTCTGCCTCGTTCCCGATGCCGACCTGTTCGCCGCCATCCGGGCCGGGACGGCCGAGGTCGTCACCGATACGATCGAGCGCTTCACCACGACGGGCATCCGCCTCGCCTCGGGCCGCGCGCTGGCGGCGGATCTGGTCGTCACCGCCACCGGGCTCGAGCTCCAGCTGATGAGCGGCATCCCCGTGACCGTGGACGGGCGGCAGGTCAGATGGTCCGAATGCATGACCTACAAGGGCATGATGTTTTCGGACGTGCCGAATTTCGCCATTTCCTTCGGCTACACCAATGCGAGCTGGACGCTGAAGGCGGATCTCACTGCCAATTACGTGACGCGCCTGCTCAACGCGATGCGTCGGCGCGGGATGCGACAGGCGACGCCGCGGCTGAGGGAGCCGGTGGAGGAGCTGCCCTTCCTCGATTTCACGTCGGGCTATGTCCAGCGCGCGATGGCGCAATTCCCGCGCCAGGGCAGCCGCAGGCCGTGGCGCCTCCACCAGAACTACACCCGCGACGTTCTCGCCCTGCGGTTCGGCGGGATCGACGAGGAGATGGAATTCTCCAATCCGGTGCCGGAGCCGCCGGAGCGCAGGGCGGCTTGATCCGACCGGCCGGCCCGCCCCTCGGCCGAGCACTGCCCGTCGGCGGGATCGAACCGAACGGCGCGCCCGAGACGACGAAGACGCGGACCGGCTGACCTTCGTGTAGCGCTCGGAAATTTAAGGACGACGGCAGCTTTGCGCCCTCAACCCAGCCGTTCAGCGAGGGCCGCGCCGTTCTCAAAAACAGGCGTCTGCCCGGCATATAGGCAGCGTCTCACGGGCGCCTTGGGCAGAATCTGAATGTTGTGGCGGCAGTCTGCCAAGCATTGCTCCGCGCTTCCTCTCGCTGGCTGTGCCGACTGCCTCCGTCATCACGCTGTTACCAAAGCTTCGCCATAGGGCACTCGCGATATGGAGCATGCCTCATGGCGAGTCTGGAGCAGCCGGATACTGGTGAGCGCTCATCCGCTCGGCGGGTCAGATCGCACTTCGTCGGACTGGGGATTACCGAACTCTGCGAACGCTTCGCCTTCGCCGGCGTCAAGTCGATGCTGACCCTTCTGCTGATCAGCACCGTGCTGCTCCCCGACGCGAACGTCGCTGGTCTTGCGGGGCTCGAACAAATCTTCGAACAATCGGCCGAGCAGCACGCCGTGAGCTTCGCGTCCCTGATCTACGGCCTCTCAAGCGCGCTAGTCTACTTGTGCATTCCGGCGGGCGGATTGCTCGGCGACTTGCTGATCGGGCGCCGCGCATCCGTGCTGACGGGGGGCGCATGCGTGATCGCAGGGCTTCTGCTGATGATCTCCTTGCAGGGCTTCCTATTCGGCCTGCTGCTGTTCGCAGCAGGAACCGGGCTTTTGAAAAGCAATCTCTCCGTGCAGTTCGGCGCTTTGTTTGCAGACGAGGATCTGCGCCGCCGGGGCTACTCCTATTACCTGGCGTTCCTCAATGCGGGCGTGATCTGCGGTCCGCTGCTGATGGGTGCGATCGCAATGACGAGCGGCTGGCGGCCCGCACTCGCCACGGCCGCGGCCGTGGTCGCGGTCGGACTGGCGGTATATATGAGGTTGCCGAGAAGTGTTCCCGACCGGCCAGCGCGCACCTCTGGCGCCGAAATCGCGGGCGAGAGTGCCATTCCGGAAAGCGGATCGTCTGGCGCAATCGCGCAGTTCGCGGCCGCGATGCTGGCCGTTTACCTGTGCTTCGCCGCCTATGGGCAGATCAGCAATATCGTTCTTGTGTGGACCCAGCAGCGGGTCGACCTGAGCGTTGGCCAATGGACCCTGCCGCCAGGGTGGATCCTGGCGCTCGATGGCGCCTTCACGATCCTCCTGGTGTTCGCGAGCCAAGCGCTTTTTCGAGCGCTGCGGCGGCGGGGTCTTGCGATCGGTGCGCTGACCCAGATCATGCTCGGCTGCCTGTGCTGCGCCGGCGGGTACCTCGTTCTCGCTCTGGCGGAGTGGACCGGCGAGGCGACGTTGTCGCTCGGCTGGGTAGTCGGTTACCTGCTGCTCGTCGACTTGGGCATCGTCCTCGTATGGCCTTCGGGGCTAAGTCTCGCAACGGAGCTCGCACCGCGCCGGCAAACCGGCATGTGGGCTGGCCTGTTCTATCTGCACGGCTTCTTCGCCAGCCTTTGGGTGGGGTTCGCAGGCAGCCTCTTCGAGACGATGGAAACACCGAGCTTCTGGGTGCTCCATGCCGCGCTCGCCTGCGCCGGCGCAGCGGTCACCTTCTTCCCTGGTGCCAGGGTCCGGCCGATAGATCAGGCTATCACGACCTCGGCGTGAGCGAAGGCGGCTTCGAAGTGCGGATCCAGGGGCTTCTCGGTGACGAGGATGTCGACGTCCGTGATCTCTGCGGTGTGCATCAGCGCGTAGCGCCCGAACTTGGAAGCATCAGCGCCGAGCAGAACCTTCTTCGACGTCGCATAGGCGATCCGGCTCATCGCCGCCTCGCCAGGGTGGAAATCCATCAGGCCGCGATCGGTGCTGATCCCGCCGACCGACAGGATCGAAAGGTGCGGGCTGAAGCCGGCCGCATAGGCCTGCGCGGTCGCATCGTAAAAGGCGCGATAACTATAATCCATCTCGCCGCCCGCGAGGAAAAGGTGATTGCCGTTGATGCCGCCCAAGTCGGCCGCCACCTGAAGCGAGTTTGTGATCACCGTCAGTGAACGGCGATCCACCAACTGCCGGGCGACATAGCAAGAGGTCGTGCCGGAATCGATGAACAGGATGTCGCCGTCGGAAACGAACTCTGCTGCGGCGCGCGCGATGCGCATCTTGGCATCCGCATTCTCGACCATCCGGTGGCTGAGCGGACCTTCGAGCGTTGGCGCGAGCAGGCGCGCTCCGCCATGTTCGCGCTGGACGACCCCCTGCTCCTCGAGCACGCGCAGCTCGCGGCGGATGGTCTCGTCCGAAACCTTGAACTGCTCCGCCAGCTCCGCGACCGAAAGCGACAGGCCGCCACGCAACATGGCGACGATCTCGCGTTGGCGAGCAGACCGTTTCAGCATGAGTCTCCCTGCCCATCGGATGACCGATCTTCCATCTCGGGCATGTGAGCGCCAACGCCTTCATCAATCAAGTCACGAGCCAGCGAAAGACGAAGATTTGGCCCGCACGAGGCGGAGTGCGGGAGCGGACTGATGCCCGCTCCCGCCGTTGCTAGCCGGCCTAGAAGCCCAGGCGGAACTGCAACCGGACGTAACGCGGCGTCTGATAGGCTTCCGCCTTGCGGTAGTTGGAATTCGGCGCATCGTTGCTCAGTTGGCCGAACTCGTTGTACGCCGTCACCGACTTGCTGTTGAACACGTTGAAGACATCGAGGCGCAGCGATGTGTCCAGTCCGTCGAGCGGCAGGCGCGCCACCGCGCTGACGTTGAACTCTTGGAGCCAGTCCCCCTTGAACGCCGTGCCGCGGGGCACGAGTTCACCGTTACAATAATAGCCGTAGCCGTGATACCCATGGGCATAAGGGTCGACCTCCTCCGGCACGGTGCCGATGCAGCTGTAGCTGCGCGGCGACTGCACCAGCACGTTGGCGCCGAGGTCCAGGAACGAGAAGGGCCGGTAGCTGCCATAGAGCTTGAACGTGTGACGGCGATCGTTGGGGAGATAGCCGTAGGCGCCGTTCTGGAAGCCAGGTGAGTCGAAGTCCGACACGCGGTTGATGGCAAGCTGGCCGTTCTCCGATCGGACCCCGCCTTCGTAGTTCCCCTTGTCCATCGCCCAGGTGTAGGTGCCGGAAAGGCCCCAGACGCCATCGAACTCGCGATCGAAAGTGAGCGTCAGCGCGTTGTAGTTTCGTTTCGGCTTCTGATATCGCAGATCTTCGGCGTCCAGGACCACAGTGGGCGTGGAACCGTCAGGCAGCGGATTGATGCGCACCTCGATATTCCGGCCGGGATTGGCGATCACCCAGTTGCTTCCGCCCGGATAGGCGGCGGTGCATTCGGCTTCCGAGAAGCCCTGATCGATGCAGTAGGCGCGCGCACCGAAGTCGACGGTCAGATCCTCGATCACGTTGTCGAGCTTGCGGTGCGTGAAATAGGCGCCGATCCGCATGCGGTTCGACAGCCGATGTTCGGCGCCGAGAATGAACTCGCGCGACGATTGCGGCTCGAGATTGTGGGCGATGGCACCGGAAGGATCGGCCGCCGATCCGTCTGCCTGCACCTCGCAGTTGGCGATGCCGGTGTCGGGACAGGCGGAGAAGCCGGCACTCAAGATCGGCTCACCCGGCAGCGGCGTGTTCTTCGCCGGATCGAGGCCATCCAGGCGGTTGTAGCGCGTGTAGGTAACCCGGCCGCCCATGACGTTGAGATTGATGTCGGCCGCAAGCGGCAGATAGTACTGGCCGTAGAACCCGTAGATCTTGGTACGGCCGTTACCGAACAGGTCATAGGACGCGCCCATGCGAGGCGCCCACTGATTACCCGACTCGTAGTAGGATTCGCCGTTTACGCCCTGATTGGAGAAACGATCGTTGCGCAGGCCGAGCTGGAGGGTCAGCCGGTCGTTCAGGAGCGACCAGTCATCCTCGATATAGAATGCCGAGTTCTTGACCGTGCTGACGCCGTTGTTCCGGTAGACGCGCGTCGTGTAATAATCGCTGCCCTCCGGAATGCCCAGCCGGTCCGCCGTTTCCGCATTGGCCGTGAATATGCGGAAAAAGCCTTGCCCCATCGTCTGGTGGATCTGCTCGGACGTGTTGGTCTCGCGATCATAGCCGACCCGGACATGGTGCGAACCGGCCAGCTCGAAATTGAAGTCGATGTCGCCGCGGAAGAACTCGCGCTCGTCCGTCGTGTAGCCGTACGCGTCGGTGACCTTGTTGAGGCCGATGTCGATACCCGCGTCGCTCTCGCGGTGATCGATCACGCGCTCGTTGTCGATGTCGAGCGGAAGGGTGCCGTCGCGCAGCTTGTTGACGCCGTAAGCTGCCGAAACGGTCAGCCACGGAGCGAAGGTGCCGGTATAGCGTGCGACATAGTTCTGCCCGCCGGCACGGCTGTTCGTGCCCCCGGTTTCCGCCCCTTCCTCCCCGCTGTCACGATCGTATTCCAGGCTGCGGGTACGGGTTTCGTTGGTGCTGTCGAAATAGGTGAACTCGAGGTGATGGTCGTCGGTCACATAGCCATCGACCTTGACGCCCCAGAAGGGACTGTCGTTTTCCACCCGCGTGGCGTTGTTCTGGTCCTGATCGGGTGTAAAGGCCTTGAAATTGCGGCTGGTGTAAAGGCCGTAGACAAACAGGTGATCGCGGATGATCGGGCCGCTGCCCTGCATCGTGATTTCGCGGCGCATCTGGGTCGCGCCCTCGAAATTGGTGTTGTAGGTGGCGGGTGACGTGGCCCGAAGGTCCTCCGGCTCCCAGGTGCCAATTACGCTCGCATGGAACTCGTTGGAGCCCGATTTGGTGACGGCGTTGATCACGCCGCCCGTCGCGCGGCCGAACTCCGCGGGCATGCCGCCGGTCTTGACCTCCACCGTCTTGTAGAAGTCGTACGGCACCTCGACCGGCGAGAGGCCCATGCGGAAGTTCGTGATATTGAGGCCGTTCACGAAATAGGCGTTTTCAACGAAGGATGCGCCGCTGATGGCGACCTGGTCGCGAAAGCCGGCATTGGCACCCGAGGAGCCGCGTACCACGCCCGGCGCCAGCATGATCACGTCCTGTAGCGTGCGAGCGATCGGTACGCGGCTGTCGATCTCTGCGAGATCGATCGTCGCGCCGGTGGTCGCATCTTCGAAGTCGGTGATGGCCACGCGCGAACCCCTCACCACGATCTCGGCATTTCCGGCGTCCAGTGGAGCGAGCGTGAAGCTGTTCGCGGCACCGTTGCCACGTGTAAGTGCAACGTTCGCCTCCCGATAAGGGGCGAAACCGGGCGCAGTGACTTCGATGTTGTAGGTGCCAGGAACAATCTGCGGGATCGTGTAGGCGCCAGCAGCGCCGCTGGTTGCCGAATAGGTCGTGTCGCGGTCGGCGGACGTGATCGTGACGCGGGCGCCCGCGATCGGGTTGCCGCCGCCATCGGTGACACGACCCGATGCGGTGACGTTAGTGTAATCCTGCGCATGCGCGGCCGTCGGCACCACGCTTAGGATCGGAAGAGCTGCACCGAGCAGCAAGGCCGCGTGCAAACTCACTGGACGTCGCCCATTGTTGAAGCAGTTCACCGTGAATCCCCTGGCTGAGTTTCCCTTGGTGTCACCGGCGCCGTGAAGCTGCGGGCGATCACGCCCCCCTCCCGCCCCGTAGACCGATGGTGCGCTAGGCGTGCTTCGTTGATCTTTTGTGACGAAACCAACAAATCTCAACATACCATCAATGCGGCGCGCCGACTCGCCGAACGGTGTCCGCCTCTCCGATCCTGTCGGATTCGCCCCGTCATCATGGCGACACATGCGGGGCTCATCGGCATCCGCACGAGGTGATTCGCACCTACGCGGCTGCTGACGGGCACCACCCGGATTGCGGAGTATCTGGTGAATTTATGATTGAATTATGTGTCTTTAGTGTGCCGAAGCTGGCGCGGCGGTGGGGGCATGAGGCACGCGTGCTGGCGTCGATCTTGGGCTTCACGATGGCGACATTCGCCGCACCCGAAGCTGCGGCGGCACCCGATGAACCGTATTTCGGCACCATTCAAGTGGTGCGCGATTCCGGCCCTGCGCCGCAATCGGCGCGCGGCACGGTGTTCGAAGACGCCAACAGGAACAGCAAGCTGGACGACGGGGAGCGCGGCTTGCCCGGCGTGAAGGTCTCGAACGGTCGTGATGTGGCCGTTACCGACGCTCACGGCCGCTATCGCCTGCCCGTTCTCTCGGACATGAGCATATTCGTCGTGCAGCCGAGCGGCTGGCGCGTGCCGACCGACGAGAACTTCATCCCGCAGTTCTCCTACGAGCACAAACCCGGCGGATCGCCCAAGCCGCTGCGCTACGGCGGGCTTGCTCCGACCGGGCCCTTGCCGGCCGCGATCAACTTCCCGCTGGCGCCGAGCGCGGTGGGGGACACGTTCCATTGCGCGGTGCTCGGTGACGTGCAGACCGCCACCAACCTCGAAGTCGGCTACGCGCGCGATTCGATCGTCCGCGAACTGCTCGACCGTGAGGTCCGCCCCGACTGCATCTTTGCGCTCGGAGACCTCGTGAGCGACGACCTCGACCTCATCCCGCGGCTCGCAGACGTTCTCGGCCAGGCGCGCATCCCGCAATGGTGGGTACACGGCAATCACGATTACGACTCCGATGCCGACCGCGATGCCGACAGCGCGGATACGTGGAGGCGGGAATATGGTCCGGCGAACTACGCGTTCGAGCTCGGGCAGGTGCTGTTCATCGCGCTCGACAATGTCGTTTACCCGTGCGGCAAGGTGGATCATGAGGAATTCGGCCGCGAGTTCTGCGGCAAAGACCCGCGCAAGACCTACAATGGCCGCTTCACCGCCGATCAGCTGAGCTTCGTCGAGAACCTCGTGAAGGCGACCGATCCCGGCAAGCTGATCGTGATCGGCCACCATATCCCGCTCGTCGGCTTCGACAATCGCGAGCTCTGGCAGCATCAGACCGACAATCCGGGCGCGCTCTACCGCATCCTCGAAGGGCGCAAGGCGCTCGACCTGTCAGGCCACAGCCACACCTTGGAAAACCTCGCGCCGGGCGACTTCTTCCTCGGTTGGAAGCAGTGGACAGGCGTCGAGCGCATTCCCTTTCGTCACCTGGTCGCAGGCGCGGTCGCGGGTGCCTGGTGGGGCGGAGACTTCGACATTGCCGGCATTCCGATGAGCATCCAGGGCGACGGCGCGCCCCGCGGCTACATCGACATGGCGGTGCGCGGGACCGACTACACGCTGGACTATCTCGCTTCGGGCCTGCCTGACGACAAGGCGATGTGGCTATCGATGAGCACGCCGGCGTTTCGCGATTGGGCCAGGGCGCTGCTCGGTTGGCGGGAATCCGAAGCATACAAGAACGGGGAAGTGCCGCCGCTCAGCGTTCAGGATCTGCCCGACGTAAAGCTGCTGACGCCCGAAGATGTCCGGGCGGGCACGTGGCTGACGGCCAACGTCTGGATGGGCGACAGCGACACGGAAGTGACCGTTTCAATCGATGGCGGGCCGCCTCAGACGATGCAGCGCACGCAGGAAGCCAGGGGAGAGGCGAACCGCAGCGGTCCCGACTATGCCGATCCCTTCTCGCTGCAGCGGCAGTTGAGCGTCGCGCGCACGGCGATCCAGAGCCAATCCGGTGAGCGGCTGAACCAGGGATACATCCAGGGACGCGCGGGCTATATTCCACCGGCCCCGCCGCGCCCTCAGGGGTCGGCCGCGACGCACAGCTCCCACCTGTGGCGCTTCCGTATTCCCGACGGCTTGAGCGAAGGTGCCCATTCCGCGCTGGTCCGAGTGAGCCGCCCCCAGGGAATGCCTGCACAAGAGACGCTGGTGTTCGAGTTGCGGGCGGCACGCCCCCAACCCACTTTCCGATTCGACAAGTGGAACCGCTTCGAGGACGGGCTGCGCGTGCCAGACTGACGATCCGGCGCGCGAGATCGCCGGTCGTGTTGCGCACTTGATGGCCCGTACATCATCGAGACTGGCAGCGCTGCGGCCCGGCCGGGCGGAGCCTGGGGCGAGGCAGGAATAGCGATGCTTCCTCCAGTCGAGCGCCATGGCAGCGGCAAGGGGCGGAAGCTCGAACTTCATCTCGTCCGATGGTGCCGGCTTAACGGAATGCCGCAATTGCATCGTCACCGGAACGGTGGCTTCTGCTTTCTGCCCGCCCAGATCCGTGCGTCGGGAAATGGGCCAGCAACGGTCAAGCCCTCTCCTTCGCTTGGGATTGGTCGCGATCGAAAATGCCGGGTTCCGCGGCGGCTTCGGCGGCGTGGCGCGCCCGGCAGGGTTCGAACCTGCGACCCCAAGCTTAGAAGGCTCGTGCTCTATCCAGCTGAGCTACGGGCGCGCGCGGGAGCCTCCCTAACGCGGATTGCGCCGCGGCGGAACCGCGATCATAGTCGCGCCCCATGAGCGAAGGGGACAGGGGGCCGGCGCACGTCGCCGCCCGGGACAGCGCACGCGGGCATTTCCGCTATTATGATTTCGTGATGGCGGCCTTCGTCGCCATATTGCTGCTGTCGAACGTGCTCGGTGCCGGGAAGGTCGCGCAGATCTGGGTGCCGGGCGTGGGCTTCTGGCCCTTCGGTGCGGGAATCCTCTTCTTTCCCATTTCCTATGTGATCGGCGACGTGCTGACGGAGGTCTATGGATATGCGCGCGCGCGACGCGTGATCTGGGCGGGGACGGCGGCGGTGCTGTTCATGGCGCTGATGTCCTGGGTGGTGGTGGCGCTCCCGCCCGCCCCGAGCTGGGGCAACCAGGCCGCCTATGAGACGATCTTCGGTCAGGTGCCGCGGATCGTGCTCGCCTCGGTCTGCGCCTTCTGGGCGGGCGAGTTCGTCAATTCCTATGTCCTCGCGCGCATGAAGCTGTGGACGCGGGGGCGGATGCTCTGGACCCGGACGATCGGCTCGACGGTCGCGGGGCAGGGCGTGGACAGCCTGATCTTCTATCCGCTCGCTTTCCTCGGGGCCGAAGGCTGGACGACCGAACTGGTGATCCAGGTCCTCTTCACCCAATGGGCACTAAAGGTCGCATGGGAGGTTCTCCTCACGCCTGCCACCTACGCCGTGGTCGGCTTTCTCAAGCGGCGCGAGGGCGTGGACGTGTATGACGAAGGGACTGATTTCACGCCGTTCGCGACCCGCGTGTGAATAGTTGGCAATGGTTCAAGGCGTGGCTGGGCACGGTCACGGGCCTGCCCGATTCGACGCTCCATGTGCTGGGCGGGATGCTGCTGCTGCTTGCCGCCGCCGCGGCGCTGCGCCGCCTGCCCTGGGACGGGCGCGTGTGGCTCGTGGTGCTGGCGCTCGAGATCGCCAACGAAGTCTATGACCTGCTCAATCCCGCGAGCGGCGAGAACAGGCTGGGCGCCTCGGCCCATGACTTCTGGCTGACGATGCTCTGCCCCACGCTGCTGGCGCTGCTTGCGCCGTGGCTCGTCCGCAGGGCGACGCGCAAGCCATAGCTTCCATCGTCTAGCCGACCGCTTCGAGCAGTCCCTCGAACAGCCGCCGCCCGTCGGTGCCGCCGTGCGCGGCCTCGATGCGGCGCTCGGGGTGGGGCATCATGCCAAGCACGTTGCCGGCCTTGTTGAGCAGCCCCGCGATTGCCCGCGCCGATCCGTTGACGTCCTCGGCGTAGCGGAAGGCGACGCGCCCCTCGCCCTCGATACGGTCCAGCGTATCGGCATCGGCGAAGTAATTGCCGTCGTGGTGCGCCACCGGCACGATGATCGTCTCGCCGGAGCGATAGCCGCTGGTGAAGATCGACTGGCTGTTGTCCACGGTCAGCGACACGTCGCGGCAGACGAAGTTTAGCCCGGCGTTGCGCATCAGCGCGCCTGGCAGCAGCCCGGTCTCCGTTAGGATCTGGAAGCCGTTGCAGATGCCCACCACGGGCACCCCGCGCTCCGCGGCCTCCACCACTGCGCGCACCACCGGCGATCGCGCCGCGATCGCCCCGCAGCGCAGGTAATCGCCATAGGAGAAGCCGCCGGGCAGTGCGATCAGGCCCAGCCCCGCGGGCAACTCCGTCTCGCCGTGCCACACCATCTGCGGCGCGGTGCCGGTCACGTCCTCCAGCGCGGTCGCGATGTCGCGATCGCAGTTGGAGCCGGGGAAGACGATGACCGCGCTCTTCACGCCCGCTCCACCCGATAATTCTCGATCACCGTGTTGGCGAGCAGCTTGCGGCACATCTCGTCGATTGCGGCGTCGCTGGTGTCGTCGGCCAGCTCGAGCTCGAAGATCTTGCCGGCGCGGACGTCTTCCACGCCCGCGAAGCCGAGTCCCGCGAGCGCATGCTGGATGGCCTTGCCCTGGGGATCGAGCACGCCGTTCTTCAGAGTCACGATGATGCGGAGCTTCATGGGCAGCGCCTATGGCCCCGCCCGCGTCCCGCTGCAACCCGAAAGCTGACGGAAATCAGCGGCCGCGGCGCTTGCGGTGGCTCTCGAGGTCCAGCACGGCCGAATCGGCGCCTTCCGGGAACAGTCCCAGCCGTCGCGCGACTTCCTGATAGGCCTCGACTTCGCCGCCCAGGTCGCGCCGGAACCGGTCCTTGTCCAGCTTCTCGCCCGAGGCCATGTCCCACAGGCGGCAGCCGTCCGGGCTGATCTCGTCGGCCAGGATGATGCGCGCGTAGTCATTGTCCCAGATGCGGCCGAACTCGAGCTTGAAGTCGACCAGCCGGATGCCGATCCCGGCGAACAGGCCCGAGAGGAAGTCGTTCACGCGGATGGCCATGTCGGCCATGTCGTGCAGCTCCTCCTGGCTGGCCCAGCCGAAGCAGAGGATATGCTCGTCGGTGACCATCGGGTCGCCGAGCGCGTCGTCCTTGTAGTAATATTCGATGATCGTGCGCGGCAGCGGCGTGCCTTCCTCGATCCCGAGCTTCTTCGCGAGGGAGCCGGCGACGACGTTGCGCACCACCACTTCGATCGGAACGATCTCGACCTGGCGGATCAGCTGCTCGCGCATGTTGAGCCGGCGGATGAAGTGCGTGGGAATGCCGATTCCGCCGAGCAGCGTGAAGACGTGCTCGCTGATGCGGTTGTTGAGCACGCCCTTCCCGCTGATCGTACCCTTCTTCTGCGCGTTGAAGGCGGTCGCATCGTCCTTGAAATACTGGATCAGCGTGCCGGGCTCCGGACCCTCGTAAAGGATCTTGGCCTTGCCTTCGTAGATTTGCCGGCGGCGTGCCATGTCGGCTGGTGTCCCTGAAAAGCGTCGCCCCGGCGGCGCGGAGGGCCGCGCATGTGCCGGGGCTCTGGAAGGACTGGGCCTATACCGGAAGGGGCGCGGGGGTGCAATCAGCCTTGATCCGCAGCGGTGGCGCGTTTCCGCCGCCGCCACAGCCACCATGCCGCGGGCGCGGCGATCAGCAGCCAGGGCGCCAGATAGATGGCGAGCGTCAGCAGCATGCGCAGGCCCATGAGGAAGGCCATGGCAGAGCCTTGCAGCGCCTCGGCGAGCTGGCTTCCGGCGCTGTCCGGCGATTCCGACGGCGCGACGGCATCGTAGCGGACCTCGAAGTCCGACATTGCGACGCGCCCGCGCAGTTCGCTCAGCCAGCCGCGCGCGCGGTCGAGCTCTTCCTGGGCCTGCGCCACGCTGCGTTCGGCCTCGACCAGGTCCGAGACCTTGCCTTGGCGCGTCCGCAGGATTTCGGTGAGCCGCGAAACGAGGAGCGTGCGCTGGCGGATGCGCGCTTCGGTGTCGACGATCTCCTTCGAAACGTCGGCCGCGGTCACCTTGGTCGCGAACGGGCGGCCGCCCGCCTCGGCGACGGCTTTGGCCAATGCATCGTGGAAGCGCGCCGCCTCGGCGCTGGCGACGCGCATCCTGAGCAGCGCCTGCGTGCTCTGTCCGGTGCCGCCGCCCCGCTCGAGCGCGAGAAGTTGGCAGCGTGCGCTTCCCATCTGCGCGCAAAGGGCCCGGTGCCGCTCCTGCGCGGCCGCTATCCGCGGGCCGGGCAGGACGAAGCCGAGCGCATAGCTGTAGGCGAGCTGCGGGACCTTGACCTCGATCGGACCGGCGGTCGGCGCGCCGTCCGCCGCTTCGCGCGGAGCATCGGGCTCCACCATGGCCAAAGCGGGTGCCTCTTGCCGCGACGCGGCCTGGTCTTCGCTCGAACAGCCCGCCAGCAATGCCGCGCCCAGCGCGATCAGCAGCCCCCGCATATGCCCCTCCGTCACCGTTCGTGCGTTCTGTCGCGCCTTGAAGGAGTAAGTCCGCTCCAAGGGAGTCAAAGACGGCTACCCGGCAGGCGCGGGTTCCTCGTCCCGCGCGAACCAGCGGTCGATCATGTTGCGGCCTTCGCGACGCGGCGTCTGGTGATCCGAGGGCGGCGGCGCCTGGCTCGCCAGGATCACTTCGGGGGCGCTCCCTACCGCGCGGCCATGGATGATCCATCGCAGGACGAGCACCAGCGCCAGTACCAGCAGCAGCCAGGGCCCCACGCCCGCCAGCACCTGCAGGAGCTGCGCCGCCGAATTCTCCAGCGTCCGCCGGGCCGACTGCAGGTCGGCGTGACCGCCGGTCCCCGGCGCCGAGCCGTTCGACTCATAGGTGATCAGCATCGGCGCGTTGGCGAGCGTCTGGCCCTGGCTCGCCTCCACTTCGGCAATCGTGTCGAGTGCGCTCTGCAG
>Ga0182741_1004015_pt1 | contig 14914 bp, 11 predicted proteins | sample eDN5th37CBELigOP_FD_128874 | JGI IMG/M metagenome (GOLD analysis project Ga0182741, IMG submission 128874) | Enriched Organic Plus compost microbial communities from Emeryville, California, USA - eDNA 5th pass 37_C BE-Lig OP (version 2) (version 2) ...
GGCGCAAAGCGACCACAGAACGCCGCGAACCCCGCCGACCACTGCTGCACCTCCACCTGCACCTGCACCACACAAGATCAACTACCAGACCGGACCGTGCATCACAAACTGCGGCTGCAGTATTAGAGTCGAGACCATGACCTCCGAGCGTGCGCCCCGCATCGCCGTCGGTCCCGCCCGTGATGCGCGCTTCGAACAGGCGGTCGTCGGCGGGGGTGGCGTCCCGTGCGGATTCGAGGACGCCCCCGACGCCCTGATCTGGACCACCGGCCCGGACGGCTTCCCCGAGACCCTCCCGCCCTCCGTGCGCTGGGTGCAGCTGCCCTCCGCCGGGGTGGAGTACTGGCTGTCGCAGGGGATCGTGCGGGACCATCCGCATGTGACGTGGACGTCGGCCGCGGGGGCCTATTCGGCGACGGTCGCCGAACACGCCCTCATGCTGCTCCTCGCCGGTGTCCGTGCGCTGCCCGCACACCTGGCGGCGACCTCCTGGACCCCGGAGACCCTCGCACCGTCCGTCGGCACCCTGCGCGGCGCGACCGTCGGCATCATCGGCGCCGGCGGAGTGGGCCGCGCCCTGGTCCCCATGCTGGCGACCCTCGGCGCGCACACCCTCGCCGTGACCCGCAGCGGACGGCCCGTGCCCGGCGCGGTCGAGACCTTCCCGGTCGAGCGCATCGACGAGATCTGGCCGCTGGCAGATCATTTCGTCATCTCCGCCATCGCCACCACGGACGTCGAACGGCTCGTCGGTGCCGCGGAACTCGCGGCGATGAAACCCGCAGCGTGGGTGATCAACGTCGCGCGTGGGGATCTCGTCGACACCGACGCCCTCGTCGCCGCGCTCCGGTCGGGCGCGATCGCGGGGGCAGCCCTCGACGTCACCGACCCCGAACCCCTGCCCGACGGGCATCCCCTCTGGACGATCCCGAACGCGGTTGTCACACCCCATGATTCAAATCCGGCACCGCTGCGGATACCCGCCTATCTCGAGCACGTCACCGAGAACGTCACCCGCTTCGCGTCCGGACTCGCCCCGTCACCGGTGATCGACCCGAGCGCGGGCTACTGACCCCGCCCCGGACCCCGAGAGATGCTGCTGCACACCGTCGTCGAGACGTCCCGCTCCGTCGCGTCCACACGCTCGCGGAAGGCGAAGATCACCGAGCTGCGCGCCCTGCTCGAACGGGCCGCACCCCACGAGGTGGAACCGGTGGTCGCGTGGCTGTCGGGTGAGATGACGCAGGGACGCATCGGCGTCGGCTACCGCACCCTCGCCGGCCTGGACGTCGCGCCCGCGCCGCGCCCCTCTCTCACCGTCGACGACCTCTCCTCCGCCCTCGACCGGCTCGCCGGCGTGTCCGGGGCCGGATCCACCGCGGCGCGCCGCAGCCTGCTCGGCGACCTGTTCGCCGCCGCGACCGGCGACGAGCAACGGTTCCTCGTCGCCCTGCTCGGCGGCGAGCTGCGTCAGGGCGCCCTCGAAGGCGTGATGACCGATGCGGTCGCGGCCGCCGCCGGCCTACCGGTGGAACCGGTGCGGCGGGCGGTGATGCTCTCCGGCCGGCTCGCGCAGGCCGCCGCCGCGGCGTTCACCGGTGGCGTGGACGCGCTGGCCGCCTTCCGTCTCGAACTGGGCCGGCCCGTGCGGCCGATGCTCGCCTCCCCCGCCGACTCGCTCGACGCCGCGCTCACCGAATTCGACGGCGCGGTGAGCGTCGAGTACAAACTCGACGGCGCCCGCATCCAGGTCCACCGCCGCGACGAGGACGTGTGGGTGTTCACCCGCACCCTGCGCGACATCACCTCCTCCGTCCCGGAACTCGTCGAGCTCGTGCGGAACCTGCCGTGCCGCAGCGTCGTCCTCGACGGCGAGACCCTCGCCCTCACCGACGCGGGCCGGCCCCGCCCGTTCCAGGAGACGATGAGCCGGTTCGGGGCCCGCAGCGAACGCGACCTGCTGCTGCACCCCTACTTCTTCGACTGTCTCCACCTCGACGGCGACGACCTGCTCGACGCTCCCCTGTCCACCCGGCTCGACCGGCTCGACGGTGTCGCCGGACCCCACCGCATCCCGACGGTGTTCGCCCCCGATCTCGACGGCGCCGAGGCGCATCTCGGAGCGGCGCTGGGCAGCGGGCACGAAGGGGTGATGGTGAAGTCGCTCGCCTCCACCTACACCGCGGGCCGGCGCGGTCGGGCCTGGCAGAAGGTCAAACCGGAGCACACCCTCGACCTGGTGGTGCTCGGCGCCGAGTGGGGTTACGGCCGCCGCACCGGCTACCTGTCGAACCTCCGTCTCGGGGCGCGCGATCCCGACGGCGGGCCGCCGATCATGGTGGGCAAGACGTTCAAGGGCCTGACCGACGCGGTGCTGCGGTGGCAGACCGAGGAGTTCCCTCGCCACGAGTCCCACCGCGACGCGCAGACGGTGTACCTGCGGCCGGAGATCGTCGTCGAGATCGAACTCGACGGCGTGCAGGTCAGCCCCCGCTATCCCGGGGGTGTGGCGCTGCGGTTCGCGCGGGTACTCCGCTACCGGCCCGACAAGTCCGCCGCCGAGGCCGACACCATCGACGCGGTGCGCGCGCTGCTGCCGGCCGGGGACGGCCTACCGTGGAAGGGGTGATCGACCTGTCTCCTTCCCTGCACGACCTGCACGCTCTCCTGGAGGGACGCCGGGTCGCGGTGCTCACCGGGGCCGGGGTGTCCACCGACTCCGGTATCCCCGACTATCGCGGACCGGACTCCCCGCCCCGCAACCCCATGACCTTGCAGCAGTTCGTCGGCGACCCGGTCTTCCGGCAACGTTACTGGGCGCGCAACCACGTGGGCTGGAAACACATGGACGCCGCGCGCCCGAACGCCGGGCACCGGGCGCTGGCGGCGCTCGAGCGGGCCGGGAAGGTCGTCGGTGTCATCACCCAGAACGTCGACCTGCTGCACACCAAGGCGGGCAGCCGGCGCGTGGTGGACCTGCACGGCACCTACGCGCAGGTCCGGTGCCTGGTGTGCGATCACCGCATCTCGCGGTTCACTCTGCACGAGCGGCTCACCGCCGCGAACCCGGATTTCCACCGGCGGGTCCACGAGACGACGGGTCTGGAAGTCGCGCCGGACGCCGACGCCGTCGTCGCGGACACCACCGATTTCGTGGTGGTCGACTGCGAGGGGTGCGGCGGGATGCTCAAACCCGACATCGTCTACTTCGGGGAGATCGTGCCGCGCCCGCGGGTGGAGCAGGCCTTCGGTCTGGTCGACGAGGCCGACGCGCTGCTCGTCGCGGGCAGTTCCCTGGCGGTGCAGTCCGGGCTGCGGTTCGTCCGCCGCGCGGTGCAGCGCGGCATCCCCGTGGCGGTGGTCAACCGGGGGCCCACCCGCGGCGACGCGATGGCCGCGGTGAAGATCGAGGCGGGCACCTCCGAGACCCTCTCGGCGCTCGCCGAGGCGGTCGCCGCCCGGTCCTGAGGACGGGCCGGTTCAGACCCGCACGAGATCGTCGGCGTGCACCACGGGCCGCTGCAGGTCGGGCGGCAGCTGGCTGGTGGAGAACCCGATCATGAAGTCGAGTTCGGACTGGTCGTAGGCCACCACCCCGCGCGCGACGGTACGGCCGTCGGGAGCGACCAGACCCACCACGTCGCCGGCGTGGAAGCTGCCGCTCATGCCGGTGATGCCGGCGGCGAGCAGCGACCGGCGACGGTCGGTCACCGCGCGCACCGCCCCTTCGTCGAGGTGCAGGGCGCCGTGGACGTCGGCGGCGTGCCGCACCCAGAAGCGCCGGGCGGACATCCGCTGGGGGCGCGCCGCGAAGGCGGTGCCGACATCGGCGGCGCCGAGGGCGCGGTCGGCCTGGGACGCCGAGGTGAGCAGCACCGGCACACCCGAGTCGGCGGCCAGGCGCGCGGCGGACAGCTTCGAGGCCATCCCGCCCGTGCCGAGGGCACCGCCCGATCCGGCGACCACACCGTCGAGGTCCTCGGGTGAGTTCACCTCGGGGATGAGGTTGGCAGCGCCCTTGCGCGGATCGCCGTCGTAGAGGCCGTCGACGTCGGACAGCAGGATCAGCGCGTCGGCGCCGACGAGATGCGCGACGAGCGCGGCGAGCCGGTCGTTGTCGCCGAACCGCAGTTCGACGGTGGCGACGGTGTCGTTCTCGTTGACCACCGGGATCGCCCCGAGGGAGCGGAGCCGGTCGAGGGTGCGTTGGGCGTTGCGGTGCTGGGTGCGGCGTCCGATGTCGTCGGCGGTGAGCAGCACCTGCCCGACGACGCGGCCGTAGCGGGCGAAGGAGTTGCCCCAGGCGTCGGCGACGGCGAGCTGCCCGACGCTCGCGGCGGCCTGCTTGGTGGCGAGGTCGCGCGGCCGGGTGGTCAGGCCGAGCGGCGCGAGCCCGGCCCCGACGGCGCCGGAGGACACGACGACCACGCTGGATCCCGCCTGGATACGAGCTTCGAGGGCGTCGACGAGACGGTCGAGCCGGGCGTGGTCGAGTCCGCCCACGAGACTGGTGATCGCCGAGGATCCGATCTTGACCACGACGGTGCGGGCGTGGGAGATGACCTCCCGGGTGTCGCTCATGTTCTCCTGTTTTCCTGCTACCTGCGGGAGCGGTGGCGCCGCGACCCGCTATTCGAAATCGTCGTCCGTGGCCAGGCCGCGCCGGACCTTCTTGGCGTGGCGGCGTTCGGTGGCGCTGACGCGGTCCACCCGGTCGAGGCGGGCGTCGGTGCCGCGGCCCGTGGGCACGATGTCCACGCCGGCCTGGGTCTGCGGCTCCCACTCGAAGCTGACGTCGCCGATGGTGACGGAGCAGCCCGGTTCCGCGCCGAGCTCGACGAGCTTGTCCTCGACGCCGAGACGGGCGAGCCGGTCGGCGAGGTATCCCACCGCTTCGTCGTTGTCGAAGGCCGTCTGCCGCACCCACCGCTCGGGCCGGGTACCGCGGACGACGAAGCCGCCGGGCACCTCGGGGTCGGGCACGACGGTGAAGCTCTCCTCGTCGCGCGGGACGGGACGGATCACCGGGCGGGTCGGTTCGGCCGGCGGGTGCGCCTCTCGGTACTCGGCGACCATCCGGGCCAGCGCGAAGGTCAGCGGCCGCAGGCCCTCGCGGCTCACGGCGGAGATGGTGAACACCGGCCAGCCGCGGGCCTCGAGTTCGGGGGTGACGAACTCGGCGAGTTCCTTCGCGTCGGGCACGTCGGCCTTGTTCAGGATGACGATGCGGGGGCGTTCGGCGAGGTCGCCGAGGCCGCTGTCGCCGGCCAGCGCCGGCTGGTAGGCGGCGAGCTCCGCCTCGAGGGCGTCGATGTCGGAGATCGGATCGCGGCCGGGTTCGAGGGTCGCGCAGTCGACGACGTGGGCGAGCACGGCGCACCGCTCGAGGTGGCGGAGGAAGTCGAGGCCGAGACCACGGCCCTCGCTGGCGCCGGGGATCAGGCCCGGGACGTCGGCGACGGTGAAGGTGACGTCGCCGGACTGCACCACCCCGAGATTCGGGACGAGCGTGGTGAACGGGTAGTCGGCGATCTTCGGCTTGGCCGCCGAGAGCACCGAGACCAGCGACGACTTGCCGGCGGAGGGGAACCCGACGAGACCGACGTCGGCGACGGACTTCAGTTCGAGGACGAGGTCGAGCTCTTCGCCCTCCTCGCCGAGCAGGGCGAAGCCGGGGGCCTTGCGGGCCTTCGAGGCGAGGGCGGCGTTGCCGAGTCCACCGCGACCACCGTGTGCGGCGACGAAGCGGGTGCCCTCACCGACGAGGTCGGCGAGGATGCGGCCGTTGCGGTCGAGCACGACGGTGCCGTCCGGGACCTTCAGGACCAGGTCGCCGCCGTTGGCGCCGTTGCGGTTGCCGCCGGCGCCCTGGGCGCCGTTGGACGCCTTGGCGTGCTGGTGGAAGTGGAAGTCGAGCAGGGTGTGCACGTTGCGGTCGACCTCGAGGACGACGTCACCGCCGTTGCCTCCGTTACCACCGTCGGGGCCGCCGAGCGGCTTGAACTTCTCGCGGTGGACGGAGGCACAGCCGTTACCGCCCTTACCGGCGCTGACGTGCAGCACCACCCGGTCGATGAAGCGGGACATGGGTGGACCTTCTCTCCGTCCGAAAAACAACCTTGGTGAACAACGCAACAGGGGCGGGTCAGGGTGTGCGACCCTGGCCCGCCCCTATTGGGAGTATGTCGCGAGGGCAGCCCCCGCGGTGTCCTCATCGGACGGCAGATCAGGCCTCTGCCGCAACCGGGACGATGTTGACGGTCTTGCGACCGCGCTTGGTGCCGAACTCGACGGCACCGGCAGCGAGAGCGAACAGCGTGTCGTCGCCGCCACGTCCGACGTTCACGCCGGGGTGGAAGTGGGTGCCGCGCTGGCGCACGATGATCTCGCCGGCGTTGACGGCCTGGCCACCGAAGCGCTTGACGCCGAGTCGCTTGGCGTTCGAATCGCGACCGTTACGGGAGCTGGATGCACCCTTCTTGTGTGCCATGACGAACCCTCCTGAGGGTGAAGCTCGAAGCTCGAATTACTTGATGCCGGTGACCTTGACGACCGTCAGCTTCTGACGGTGACCCTGACGCTTGTGGTAGCCGGTCTTGTTCTTGAACTTGTGGATGCGGATCTTCGGGCCCTTGGTGTGCTCGACGATCTCGCCGGTGACCGTGACCTTGGCCAGCTTGTCGGCATCGGTGGTCAGTTCGGATCCGTCGACGACGAGGACCGGGGCGAGCGAGACAGCAGCGCCGGGCTCACCCTCGATCTTCTCGACCTTGACGAGGTCGCCTTCAGCGACCTTGTACTGCTTACCGCCGGTCTTGACGATCGCGTACGTTGCCATCGGACGGCTACCCCTTGCTTCTTCGAACGTGCTCGCGCCACAGTGCTGCGGACGCGACTGGTCTGGTGTGGTTGCTGACTCGGGTCCCGCCGGCATCCTGAATCCGGACGCGGCTGGGCACTATCGCCGAGTAGCGACTGAACAAGATTACGGGAAGGTGACTCCCAGGGTCAAACCGGGTGGCACGGTAGTGCCTGCTTCCGGGCCGGTGGTGACCGGCCCGGAAGCGGAGGATCACGCCTCGGCGTCCACCGGAGGTCCGGCGGGGCGCCCTGCGGCACGCCGCGAACGCGGCCGCCGCACGATCTCCACCGGCGTCTCGACCGGTGGGCTCGGCCGGGAGTCCGGCTCGGTTCCGGTCGAGGTGCCGGTCGTCGCGGGGACGACGAACACCTTGGCTGCAGGCCCACCGTCCCCGGCGGGCGCTGCCGCCGCCCGGGCGACCCTGCGTGCCCGACGACGACGCGGAGCCGGTTCTGCGGCCTCGACGGAAGCCGCACCGTCGGTGCTCTCCCCTGCTCCGGAGACGGCCGTCTCGGCCACAGGAGCCTCGGACACGGCCGTGTCGGCGACCGCGGATTCCGCCGCTGCGACCTCTGCCTCGATCTCGGCGGGCTCGTCGGAGGCGGTCGTCACCGTGGTGGCGTCCTCCCCCGCGACGGGCTCCTTCGTCGGCGCGGCGACCTTCTCGGGCTCGACGGCCCGCAGCGGCTCGGTGACCTTGACCGGGTCGACGTCGCCCGCAGGTGCGGACGCCGCCTCGGATGCGGTCTCGGTCGCTGTCGGCTCTGCGGCCGGAGCGTCCGCGGCCGGTGTCGAGTGGTGCGCGGCCATCGCGAGCGCGACGGGGTGCGCGGCACGCTTGACGACCTCTTCGGGCGACGGCGTCGTGTGCGTCTCGGCGGCGGGCTCCTGCGAGCTCTTGTCGCGTCCACGCTTGCGCCGCGAACCGCCGCCGGACGAACGACCGGAGTCGTCCGAGGACTTCGACTCGATCGGCTCCGAGTGCACGATGAGGCCGCGGCCGTTGCAGTGCTCACAGGTGGTGGAGAACGCCTCGACGAGACCGGTCCCGAGCCGCTTGCGCGTCATCTGGACGAGGCCGAGCGAGGTGACCTCCGAGACCTGGTGGCGGGTGCGGTCCCGGCCGAGAGCCTCGGTCAGGCGACGCAGCACGAGGTCGCGGTTGGATTCGAGCACCATGTCGATGAAGTCGACGACGATCATGCCGCCGATGTCGCGCAGGCGCATCTGGCGGACGATCTCCTCGGCCGCCTCGAGGTTGTTACGGGTGACCGTCTCCTCGAGGTTGCCGCCGGACCCGGTGAACTTGCCGGTGTTGACGTCGATGACAGTCATCGCCTCGGTGCGGTCGATGACGAGCGTGCCACCGGACGGCAGCCACACCTTGCGGTCGAGAGCCTTCGCGAGCTGCTCGTCGATGCGGTGCGCACCGAAGACGTCCACCGAGTTCTCCGAGCGGTAGCGCTCGACGCGCGGCAGCAGGTCGGGTGCGACCGTCCGGATGTAGCTCTCGACGGTGTTCCACGCCGAGTCGCCCTCGATGACGAGCTTGGAGAAGTCCTCGTTGAACAGGTCGCGCACGACCTTCACGAGCAGATCCGGCTCCTCGTAGAGCGTCTTCGGCTGTCCCGATGCGTCGGCCTGCAGCTTCTCGGACTGCTCGCGGATCGCCTCCCACTGCGTCTGCAGGCGGGTGACGTCGCGCGAGAGTTCCTCCTCGCTCACGCCCTCGGCGGCGGTACGGATGATCACGCCCGCCTCGGAGGGGACGATCTCGCGGAGGATGTCCTTGAGGCGTTTGCGCTCGGTGTCGGGCAGCTTGCGGCTGATGCCCGTGGACGAGCCGCCCGGCACGTACACCAGGAAGCGTCCGGCAAGGCTGATCTGGGTGGTCAGACGCGCACCCTTGTGACCGACCGGGTCCTTGCTGACCTGCACGACCACCTGGTCGCCGGGCTTGAGGGCCTGCTCGATCTTGCGGGAGTTGCCTCCGAGGCCAGCGGCCTCCCAGTTCACCTCACCGGCGTAGAGCACGCCGTTGCGGCCACGGCCGATGTCGATGAACGCGGCCTCCATGGACGGAAGGACGTTCTGCACGCGGCCGAGATAGATGTTGCCGACCATCGACGCCGAACCGGAGGTCGTGACGAAGTGCTCGACGAGGATGCCGTCCTCGAGCACCGCAACCTGCGTCATGCCCGCGTGGGAACCGCCCGTGCGTTCGCGCACGACCATGACCCGGTCGACGGCCTCGCGACGGGCGAGGAACTCGGATTCGGTGAGGATCGGGGGCCGCCGGCGACCGGCCTCGCGGCCGTCGCGCCGACGCTGACGCTTCGCCTCGAGACGCGTCGAACCGCTGATGCCCTGGACCTCGTCCTTGGCGCGGCTCTTGGGACGCGGCTCCCGCTCGTGGACGACCGTGGGAACCGAGTCGTCGTCGGTGCTCGCGGTGTCGGTGTCGGAGGAACCGCGACGGCGACGGCGACGGCGACGGCGACGGGAGGTCCCGCCGCCCTGCTCGTCGTCGGAATCGTGCTCGTCGCTGCTCTGATCGTCGCCCGAGGCGGCCTCGTCGGAGGTGCTCTCCTCGGCGCCGGCGGTCTCCTCCGCAGGAGTCTCCGCGGCGGTGGACTCCGCTGCAGCGGACTTGTCCGTCTCCGCGTCGGAGGACTCGGAGTCCTCGCCGCTCGCGGTGGTCTCGTCCTGCTGATCGGTGTCCGTGCCGTCCCCGCGGCCACGTCCACGACCGCGACGTCCGCGGCGGCGGCGACGCGGCTGGTCGTCCTGGTCCTCGTCCGCCTGCTGCGACGGCGCTTCCTCGGTGGACTCGGCGGCGGCCGGCTCGGCGGTCTGCTGCTCGTCCTCGACCGGAGTCTGCTCGGTGTCCTTGCCGCGGCGTGCGCGACGTCGACGCGGGCGGGTCTCCTCCTCCTCGGCCGGCGAGGGTACCTCGGGCTGGAGGAACAGCGGTGCGGCGACGATCGGCTCGGCCGTGGTGGACGGCTCGGGCATCTCGAACAGCGGCGTGCTCTGCTCCACCGACGTGAACAGCCCGGTGGGTCCTCCGACGGAGGGGATGTCGAGTGCCTGCGGTGCAGTCTCGTCCGCAGTCTTCTCTGCGGGTCGCAAGTCGTCGCTCTCGACCGGCAGGGCCTCGGTGCTCTCCGCAGCCTTCTCCGCGACAGACTCGGGGGCGGTCTCGACCTCGGGAGCCGTCTGCTCTGCAGTTTCGGGCGCAGTTCCGGCTTGCTGCACGGCAGGCTCGGGCGTGCCCGTGTCGTCGCTCAACGCGGCGTGCAGGTCCTCCGCGACGTCGCGCGGAAGGGTCGAGTGCGCACTGCGCAGCTCGGTGCCGCGCTCGGCGGCCTTCGCAATCACCTGCTTACTGGTCAGCCCCAGCAACTTGGCGAGGGCATGGACGCGGATCTTGGCAGGCAGACCGAGGAGGTTCCGTCCCCCTGCGTCCGACGCTTCGATCGAGTTGTTCTCCGGCGGCTCTTGATCGGCCACGTAGGTCTCCTAAGGCCCCCGGGCGCGTCCACCACCGACAACAGCGATGTGAGCGGCCACGCGGGGGCGCAGCTTGTGTACTCGCGCCGGGTGGGCGCGAGTCCTTCCGGTCTCGCATCGCGCGGTCGTCCGGTGCCCGTTTTCACTGCACGGCCGAGCAATGCCTGGCTTGATCGCGGGTCGAGCGCCGGAACATCCAGCGTGCCGCCGAGCGAGGTGTCTCCTTCGTCCTCGGCCACAGCGATGTCGGGCATCGATCCGTGATGTCGTTCGGCCGCTCCGCACGCGGTGTGTGCGGGGCAACCTCTGCCAGTATCCCACACGGAGATGCACGGATACGCCAACGGCGCCCCGGAGGGCGCCGTCGGCGGTGTCGGGAGGCGCGAAGCGCGACGCCCGAGAGGTTTCTCGAGCGACACGCCAGGCGCCGCTCGGTGCGGGGTTGTTACTTCGCAGCCAGGGCGGGGAACCAGAGGGCGATCTCGCGCTCGGCGGACTCCACCGAGTCGGAACCGTGGACCAGGTTCTCTCCCGGATCCAGGCCGAGGTCGCCGCGGATCGAGCCGGGGACGGCCTTCTCGACCGGATCGGTGCCACCGGCGAGCTGCCGGAACGCCGCGATCGCGCGGGGGCCCTCGAGGACCGCGGCCACGAGGGGGCCGCCGGTGATGAACTCGATCAGCGAGGGGTAGAAGGGCTTGCCCTCGTGCTCTGCGTAGTGCGCTCCGGCGACCTCCTCGGTCGCGGTGCGCAGCTCGAGAGCCACGATGTCCAGCCCCTTGCGCTCGATGCGCGAGAGGATTTCTCCGACGTGACGGCGTGCGACGCCGTCGGGCTTGATCAGTACCAGGGTCCGCTCAGTCACGCGACAAGCCTAGAGGTCAGTCCCGCTGGCCCGGGAGCAGCCCCCTGGATTCGCGATCCCTGATGTCCTTGCGCAGGTAGAAGATGTACGCCCACACCACGGCGAAGAGCACACCCACCGCACCGAATGCGAGGTCGACGAAGAAGCCCAGCACGGCGAGCACCTGCAGCGTGATGTTGAAGGGGATCGCCCACGACTTCTTCTGCACCCCGGCTCCGAGGAACATGAGAACGGCGAGGCCCACGACATAGGTCGTCGACCACGCGCTCAATCCCCCGCCGACGGTCGCGATCACCGGCAACACCAGCAGCACCACGATCGCCTCGAGCACGAGCGTTCCCGCCATCACGCCGCGGAAGCCCTTCCAGGGGTCCGTCGTCGGCGGCCGGAACTTCTGTTCCTCCGGCTTGTCGTTGCTCACGCGGGATCCTTTCCGAACAGACTGCGGGCCGCACCTGCGGTCACCACCGAACCGGTGACCACGACCCCGGCGCCCGACACCGCTTCGCCGGGCTCGCCGACCTCCTCCGCGATCGCGATCGCGGTCTCGATCGCATCCGGGAGCGTCGACGCCGTGACGACCCGTTCGTCGCCGAATCGGGCGACGGCGATGTTCGCGAGATCGTCGACGTCCATCGCCCGCGGCGACCCGTTGTGGGTGACGACGATCTCGTCGAAGACCGGTTCGAGCGCCTCGATCAGACCCGCGACGTCCTTGTCGGCCATCACGCTCACGACGCCCACGAGCTTGCGGAAGTCGAATTCCTGCGCGAGCGCGGCCGCGAGGGCCTTCGCACCGTGCGGGTTGTGCGCGGCGTCGAGGAAGACGGTGGGCGCATTGCGCACCCGTTCGAGCCGGCCCGGGGTGGTCACCGACGCGAACGCGTCGCGCACCGCCTCGACGTCGAGTTGCTTGTCGGGACCCGCTCCGAAGAACGCCTCGACGGCGGCAAGCGCGAGAGACGCGTTGTGGGCCTGGTGCTCGCCGTGGAGCGGCAGGAAGATGTCGGTGTAGAGACCGCCGAGACCCTGCAGGTCGATCTGCTGTCCACCGACGGCGACCGCACGCCGCACCACCGCGAACTCGGAACCCTGACGGGCCACGGCCGCGTCGGCCTCGACGGCCTGCCGCAGCAGCACGTCCATCGCCTCGGGCTCCTGCTGCGCGATGATCGCCACGGTGTCGCGGGGCACGAGACCGTCGTCGGGTGCCTTCTTGATGATCCCGGCCTTCTCCCCCGCGATCTCCGTGAGGGTGTCGCCGAGATAGCCGGTGTGGTCGATGCCGACCGGCGTGATCACGGCGACCTGCCCGGTGACGACGTTGGTGGCGTCCCACCGGCCACCGAGACCCACCTCGACGACCGCCACGTCGACGGGCGCGTCGGCGAACGCCGCGAACGCCATGGCGGTGGTGACCTCGAACTTGCTCATCCTCGGGCCACCGGCCGCCTCGGATTGGTCGTCGATCATCCGGACGTACGGTTCGACGTCGCGGTAGGTGTCGACGTAGGTGCGCGGCGAGACCGGTGCGCCGTCGATGCTGATCCGCTCGGTGGCGAGCTGCAGGTGCGGGCTCGTCGTCCGGCCGACCCGGTGATGCATGCGGGTGAGCAGCGCGTCGATCATCCGGGCCGTCGAGGTCTTGCCGTTCGTGCCGGCCACGTGGATCGACGGGTAGCTGTTCTGCGGCGACCCGAGGATGTCCATGAGCGCAGCGATCCGCGCCAGGGACGGTTCGATCTTCGTCTCCGGCCAGCGCTTGTCGAGCTCGGCTTCGACGAGCGTCAGTTCGGCCAGGTCCACCGGGGACGGCGCCCCCGGGGTGTCGGTGCTCACGCCGCGCCCAGCTCCTTCAGTCGTGCGGTGATCCGTGTGATCTCTTCTTCCGCGATCCGCTTGCGACCGCGGATCTTCTCGACCACCTGGTCGGGTGCCTTCGCGAGGAAGGCCTCGTTGGACAGCTTCGCGGAGGTACCCGTCAGCTCCTTCTCCGCGGCGGCGAGATCCTTGCGCAGGCGGGCGATCTCGGCGCCCACGTCGATGCTGCCGGAGGTGTCGAGCTCGACGGTGACCGTCGCGCGGCTCAGCCGGACCTCGATCGACGCGGTGGCCGAGAACGAGTCCTCCGGCGCGGTCAGACGCGCGAGCGACTGCGCCGCCGGCACCTGCGCGACGAGATCGGCGTCCTCGACACCGACGAGCCGGGCCGCAACCTTCTGCGACGGCTTGAGGCCCTGATCGCTGCGGAACCGGCGGACCTCGGTGACGAGCTTCTGCAGGTCGGCGACACGCTGCGCCGCGGTCTCGTCGGTGGCCACGCCGGACGCCTCGGGCCAGGACGCGATCACGACGGACTCGCCGCCGGTGAGCACCTTCCAGAGGGTCTCGGTGACGAACGGGATGACCGGGTGCAGCAGGCGCAGCAACTGGTCGAGGACGGTGCCGAGCACGACCTTGGTGCCGTCGGCGTGGGCACTGCCCTCGGCGAGCTGGACCTTGGCGAGCTCGAGATACCAGTCGCAGACCTCGTCCCACGCGAAGTGGTAGAGCGCCTCGCATGCCTTCGAGAACTCGTAGTGGTCGAAGGCCGCGTCGACCTCGGTGCGCACCTGCTCGAGGCGGTCGAGGATCCACCGGTCGGCGTCGGTGAGCTGCTCGCGGACCGGGAGTTCGCCGATCACCGCGCCGTTCATCAGCGCGAACTTGGTCGCGTTGAACAGCTTGTTCGCGAAGTTGCGCGACGACTGGGCGTGGTCCTCACCGACGGCGAGGTCACCACCCGGGTTCGCGCCGCGCGCCAGCGTGAAGCGCAGGGCGTCGGCGCCGAAACGCTCGACCCAGTCCAGGGGGTCGATGCCGTTGCCGCGCGACTTCGACATCTTCTTGCCGAACTGGTCGCGGACGAGGCCGTGCAGGAACAGATCCCGGAACGGAACCTGCGCCTGGTGCACCGCGTCGTCGCCCGACACGTAGGTGCCGAACATCATCATGCGGGCGACCCAGAAGAACAGGATGTCGTAGCCGGTGACGAGAACACTGGTGGGATAGAACTTGTCGAGCTCGGGAGTCTTCTCCGGCCAGCCCATCGTGGAGAACGGCCACAGACCGGACGAGAACCACGTGTCGAGCACGTCCGGGTCCTGCTCCCAGCCCTCGGGTGCGGTCTCGTCGGGGCCGAAGCACTCGACCTCGCCGTTCGGGCCGTACCAGATCGGGATGCGGTGGCCCCACCACAGCTGACGCGAGATGCACCAGTCGTGCATGTTGTCTACCCAGTCGAACCAGCGCGGTTCCTGGCTCGCGGGATGGATGACGGTGTGGCCGTTGCGCACCGCGTCGCCGGCGGCCTTGGCGAGCTTGTCGACCTTGACCCACCACTGCATGGACAGGCGCGGCTCGATGGTCTCGCCGGACCGTTCGGAGTGGCCGACGCTGTGCAGATAGGGGCGCTTCTCGGCGACGACGCGGCCCTGCGCGGCGAGTTCCTCGCGGATCGCGACGCGCGCCTCGAACCGGTCCATGCCGTCGAAGCGGGTGCCGGAGTCGGCGATGCGGCCGGCCTTGTCCATGATCGTGGGCATCGGCAGGTCGTGCCGCAGGCCCATCTCGAAGTCGTTGGGGTCGTGCGCAGGCGTGATCTTCACTGCGCCCGTACCGAATTCGGGGTCGAC
>Ga0182741_1004016_pt1 | contig 14913 bp, 12 predicted proteins | sample eDN5th37CBELigOP_FD_128874 | JGI IMG/M metagenome (GOLD analysis project Ga0182741, IMG submission 128874) | Enriched Organic Plus compost microbial communities from Emeryville, California, USA - eDNA 5th pass 37_C BE-Lig OP (version 2) (version 2) ...
CGGATAGCCGCCCAGGCGGGCGCCGACAAGCTGCGGCGCGAGGCCGATGATCAGGCCAGGAACATCATCCGCGAAGCGGGCGAGCGGGCCGACTCGCTCGTGGCCAACGCGCGGCAGCGGGCGGCGGCAATCGCGCCACCGGATTCATCGGGCCCGTAGCGGCGCATCATGCGCGGCGGGGTCGCCGCGCTCCCTGCAGCGGCTTCTCCTGGCGGCGCCGGAGGACGCGGCTCACGCTCCGCGTCGCTCCGGACGCCGCCGCATCGATGGCAGCGCCCATGGTTTCGCGTCCCTCCTCCACGACCACGCTCGGAAGGCCGCTCAGCACGACCTTGATCTGGCACTGGTGGTCGACGCCGCCGCGCGGGCCATTCACATCGCGCAACCGGACGCTGACCCGCTCTATGTACGTCGCGAACTTGCCGAGCTTCTGCCCCAGCTTCCTGCGGATGTAGGCTCGCGTGTCTTCATCGACGTCCACGCCCATCGCGCGGACGTTGACCGGTACCTGTGGCGCTTCGGTTCGCCCCACCGTGCGCTTCGTCGGCCGCGGTAGCTGCGCGGCCATCGGCTCGCGCTTCGTGCGATTCTCGGGCCGGCGAGACCTTCTCGCGGGCCTCTCGCCCGATCGTCGTTCGACAGGGCGCCCGCCGAGCCGTTTGCTGCTCGAAGGAGCGCTGAGCATGCCGCGCTCGGCGCTGCTCAGACGCACGCCTCCATCGGCAGCCTGCAATGCGTCGAACACGTCGGTGGCCGTGACGATGCCCGCCAGCCCGGTATCGTCCATCACCGGGAGCGAGCCGATGAGCCTCGAGCGCATCGACTCCGCGGCGTCGCGCACGGTGGTGTCCGGTGCGATCGTCACTATCGAGCGCGTCATCATCTGTCCCACCGTGCGCCCGCGCCGCTGAGCCGCGCCGGTACGCCCGCCCAGATCACGCTCCGATACGACGCCAGCCACCTCGCCCCCGTCCAGAACGACGAGATGGCGAATTCCGCGGCGACGCATGCGCGTCCACGCAGCGCTGGCTGGCTCGGAGGCTCTGATGGTAACGACACTGCGCGTCATGATGTCGGAAACTTGCATCTTGGTCACCTGGCTCGAGGTTCGTCATGAGATCCACACCGGCATTCGGTCCGAGGCGTGGATGGGCCGCACCTACCATGCCGCTTGCGGCGCGCCGCGGCAGGAGAGCCGCGTGAGCGCCCATCGATGGTCATTCGTGCCGGAGCGCTTCGATGGGATCCAGCCGCGCGGCCTTCCGCGCGGGGAAGTATCCGAACATCACCCCCACCGCCCCCGAGAAGCCGAAGGCGAGGAGCACCACTCGCGGATCTAAGACGAAGGGGATGTCCACGTATGGCACCGCCACGTACGACCCGGCCAGACCGATCACGACCCCGATGGATCCTCCGAGAAGCGAGAGCGCCACCGCCTCCGTAAGGAACTGCGCCAGCACGTCCCGCTCGAGCGCCCCGATCGCGAGCCGGATTCCGATCTCTCGCGTCCGTTCCGTCACCGATACGAGCATGATGTTCATGATCCCGATCCCACCAACCAGAAGGCTCACTGCAGCGAGCGCGCTCAGGAACGCGGTGAGCACGCGCGTCGTCGAAAGAATGGTCCCGGAGACCTCGGCGATATCGAGCACGCGAAAGTCGTCGTCCCTCCCCTCGCTCAGATGCCGCCGCTCGCGGAGCAGTGCCACGATGTCCGCGCGTACGCGGCCGGTGAGCTGCCTCGATTGCACCGAGACCTGGATCACGCTCACATCGTCGTTGCCGTTCAGGCGCCGCTGAACCGCGCGAAGCGGCATCAATACGGCGTCGTCCTGGTCCATCCCGCCCATTCCCTGTCCTTTCGATGCGAGGAGCCCGATCACCTCGCAGGGGATGGTCCGCACGCGGATCGTGGCCCCTATTGGATTCTGGTTCCTGAAGAGCCTATCGCGCACGGTGGTGCCGATGATGCACACCGACCTCCCGCTCCGCATCTCGGCCTCGGAGAAGAGGCGCCCCTGAGTCAGCGACCAGTCGCGAACCTCGAAGTAGTCGGCGTTCGTTCCGGTGACTGTGGTAGGCCAGTTCTCGTTTCCCGCGACGACCTGCGCACGAGCGCTGGCGGATGGGGCCACGGCGGCGATCCCAGAAACGTTCTCCCTGATCGCATCCGCGTCGCGCAGTGTGAAAGACGTCGCCGCGGCGGCCACGCCGCCCGGGCCACGCCCCGCCTGGGCCCCGGGAGTGATGATCAGCAGGTTGCTCCCGAGGCTCGCTATGCTCTGCGTTATTCGCTCCGTGGTGCCACTGCCGAGCGTGACCATCGCGATCACTGCCGCCACCCCTATCACTATGCCGAGTATCGTGAGCGTGGAACGCATCACGTTGCGGCGGATCGCGCTCAGCGCCAGGCGTATCGTGTCGCGCAGCATCGGGCTACCCCGTCACGGCCGCGGTCAGCGCGCCGCGCTCATCGCCCACGATGACGCCATCGTGGAAGCGAACCAGGCGCCGCGCGTAGGCGGCCATGTCGGGCTCGTGGGTGACCATGGCTATCGTGATCCCTCTCTCCCCGTTCAACCGGACGAGCAGTTCGAGGATCTCGTGTCCTAGCTTCGAGTCGAGATTCCCCGTCGGCTCGTCGGCCAGGAGCAGCGCCGGCTCCGTCACGATCGCGCGCGCGATGGCCACGCGCTGCTGTTGGCCGCCCGACAGCTCTCCCGGAGTATGGTTCGCCCTGCCGGCGAGGCCGACCGCCGCGAGCGCCTCGTAGGCGCGCTGTCGCCGCTCGGCAATCGGCTGGCGGCGATAGATCAGCGGGATCTCTACGTTCTCCAGCGCCGTCGTCCTCGCGAGCAGGTTATACCCCTGAAAGACGAAGCCCAGGTAGTGGCGGCGCAGGAGCGCACGCTGGTTGCGTGAGAGCTGCGTCACCTCGACTCCACGAAAGAGGTACGAGCCCGACGTGGGCGCGTCGAGGCAGCCGATGACGTTCATGCAGGTGGATTTCCCAGAGCCGCTGGGCCCCATGATGGCGACGAACTCTCCATCGTCGATCCGGAGGTCCACGCCGCCGAGCGCCACGACCGTCGCTTCGCCGCTCCCGTACACCTTGGTGACGCCGTGCAGTTGCACGAGCGCGGGCGCGCCCTGCGGAATGTGTGCACCATTGCGCACGCCGGTACGCACACCAGTACGCGCATCGTCACTGGCCACGGCGCCCTCCTGCCGGCACGAGTGGCGGCTGGCCCGCGGTCGCGCTGGTTCGCACGCTTCCGGCAATCGCCGAGCTCTCATCCGCGACCGCTACCACCAGTTGCATGCCCGGGGCGAGATCCCCTCCGACCACCTCCGTCCACTGTCCGTCAGTCAGCCCGACCGTGATGGGGACGGCTGCCAGCTCGCCGTTGCGCCACATCCAGACACGGCGGGCACGACCGATCGCGGCGGAACCGGCGCCAGCCGACGCGGCGGCGCCGGGCGCCGCGTCGACTTCGGTTTCGGGAGTGAACCGGAGCGCCGCGTTGGGGACGAGCAGCGCGTCCGCTACCCTAGCCGTCGAGACCCGCGCGGTCGCCGTCATTCCCGGTCGGAGAAGCAGCTCCGGGTTCGCCACATCCAGAATGGCCTGGTACGTGACGACTCCCTCCACCGTCTTCGCCGCGTTGCGCACCGAGCGTACGGTGGCCGCGAAGATCCGATCGGGATACGCATCCACGGAGAACTCGGCGGCCTGCCCCTCCGCCACCCGACCGATGTCGGCTTCGTCCACATCGAGCGAGAGCGTCATGTGCGCGAGGTCGGCGGCCAGGACGAAAAGCACCGGCGTCTGGAATGCCGCAGTCACGGTACGCCCACGCTCGACATCGCGCTCGAGCACGATACCGCTGATGGGGGCGCGGATGGTCGCCTTGCGCAGTGCCGTCTGCTGCACCTCGAGCGCTGCCTCGGCACCTGCGACCTGCGCCACCGCGCTCGCGTGCGCGGCTTCGGCTCGGGCACGTGCCGCTCTCGCGCTCTCCACATCCTGCGGAGAGATCATCGTCCGCGCGAAGAGCGACTCGGCGCGGGCCGCCTGCGGCGCGACTTCAGCCAGCGTAGCCGCCGCCTGCTGCGCCGCGGCGCGGGCGACTTCCATCGACGCGCGGCTCTGCTGGATCTGCGCGCGGAGCTGGTCCGTATTGACCACGGCGAGGAGTTGCCCCTTCACCACGCGATCGTTGTAATCGGCGGCCACGACATCTATGACCCCCGACACTTCCGTACCGACGTACACGGTATCGAGTGGTGCCAGCGCGCCGGTCGCCGTCACGGTGACCGTCAGATCGCCGCGCCGTACGGCGGAGAGCTGGTACACCGGCGCTTCCGGAGTCCGGCGCGACCAGAACAGGAGCACAGCGCCGAGAGCGATGAGCAGAGGCACGCTCCAGCGCAGCGCCCGTACTACCCGGTGCCGCCGGAGATCCGGCGTATCGACGAGACCGAGCGTGGCAGCCACATCCGCATGTGGCATCCCGGACGGCGCAGTCGCGCCGTCCGACCGGATCGAGTCGGGAGTCACCGCGTCAGCGATCGCCGCATCAGCGATCGCCGCATCAGCGATCGCCGCGCCGCTCGAAGGTGAATTCCCTCGGTAATCATGCATTCAGGCTCCTCCCGCTCGTATCGACCAACGCCCTGAACGCTATATACGAGGATCTCGAAGCGGAGAGTGTCCTGTGTTAGCCGGAAAAACAGTACTGGTTGGGAGAACGCGAATGTCGGGGCTTTCCTCACGCGCACTCCTCCATCGGACGACTGCGGCGCCAGATGCCGCCCACCATTATTTCGGGAGCGAGTTCCGGTGGAATTGGCGTGCGGCGGGACCGTGAGAAGCGCGATTCGGTCGAGGTCCGCCACGCCGTCGTTGCTGGAACTCGATTGCGGAATCGCCGCTCATGGCTCGCGATGCGCGGAGGTGATCGGATGGAAACGGATCTCGGCAAGAGCTCCATGAACGACCTGACCGATCGTTCCGTGAAAATACGCATCGACGGCGTCGCGCTCGATGCCGATCTGCGCATCCCGCCTCACGCTCGGGGAGTGATCATCTTCGCGCACGGCGGCGGCAGCGGCCGCCAGGATCCCCGCAACCGCCTCGTCGCGACGGAGCTCGAGCACGCGGGCTTCGCCACACTCATCGCGGACCTGCTCACCCGTGAGGAGCAGGAGCGAGACACGCGCTCGGGTGCCTTCCGATTCGACATCGACCTCATGTCGTCCCGGCTGGGTTCCGTCACCGACTGGGCGATCCACGAGCCGAAGCTCTGGTCACTACCGGTCGGATACCACGGCGCCAGCACGGGGGCGGCGGCGACGATCGTGGCCGCCGCACATCGCCCCGGAATGGTGCGCGCGATCGTCTCCTGCGGCGGACGCCCGGACCTTGCCATCAGCGCACTGGCGAAGGTACGCTGCCCTACGCTGCTCATCGTCGGCGGCGCGGATCTGCCAATCCTCCAGCTCAACGAGGATGCAGTCCGCAAGTTGGGACGTCACGGGACGCTCAGCGTGGTTCCGCACGCTACGCACCTGTTCGAGGAGGCCGGCGCCATGGAACGAGTAACGACCCTGACCAGAGCCTGGTTCGATCAGCACCTGGCCCACCGGCGTCATCCGGCGGGCCAGGGTGCGTGGTGATCACGGAGTGTCGCGGCACCTACCGTGCCACCCGCGGGACCGCAGCCATATCCGGCATCTAACGCCGATCGGGTCGCCGCCGTAGAAGCCATGACGCCGTAGCATCATGGAGCCACGACCGTTCGCGACCACGTCACCATCAGCCGAAGCGGCCCCCGCGAGCACACGGGAGTCTCGGGGACTCTCCAGCGCCGAGGCCGCGCGCGCTCTCGCACTCGTCGGGCCGAACGACATAGTCGCGCGGCGCCGCAACTGGCTGCTCCACGAGGTCGCCGCACCGTTCGCCAGCCCGCTCGTGCTCACGCTGCTCGCGGCGAGCGCGATCTCCGCCTTCGTGGGCGAGGTCGCCAGCGCGACGATCATCGCGCTCATGGTTCTCATGAGCGCTGCATTGCACATCACGCAGACTTATCGCTCACACCGCGCTATGGATGCGCTCAGGGCGAGCATGGCGCCGACCGCGACCGTGCTCCGCGATGGAGCGTGGGGCGAGCTCGAGCGACGACTCGTGGTGCCGGGCGATCTCATACGGCTCTCGGCGGGTGACCTCGTCCCCGCCGACGCACGGCTGCTCGAGACCAGGGATCTGCACGTTCAGCAGGCCTCGCTCACGGGAGAAGCGCTGCCGGTCGAGAAGTCGGTCCGTGGCTCCGGAGCGACCGCGGCCGAAACCGACGACGACGCCCACGTCGTGTTCCTGGGGACATCGGTCATCAGCGGTACTGGCACGGCGCTCGTCACCGCCACCGGTGCTTCCACCAGATATGGCGAGACCGCCCGGCACCTCGCCGCACGACAGCCCGAGACCGAGTTCGAGCGCGGCATGCGCACGTTCAGTCTCTTCATCACCCGGGTGATCTTTTTCCTCGTGCTCTTCGTGGCCGCGGTGAGCATCGCACTGCATCGCGACCCGCTCCAGTCGCTGCTTTTCGCCGTCGCGTTAGCGGTCGGACTCGTTCCCGAGTTCCTCCCGATGATCACCTCGGTGACGCTCGCCAACGGCGCGGTCCGCATGTCGCGCCGGAAGGTGATCGTCAAGCACCTCCAGGCCATCCAGAATCTCGGCAGCATGGACGTTCTGTGCAGCGACAAGACCGGCACGTTGACGAGCGGAGAGATGCAGGTGGTCGACGTAGTGCCGGCCGGTGGTGGAACTCCGGAGCGCGTTCTGGATCTCGCCCGACTCAACAGCCGCTTCGAGACGGGGATCACCAGCCCGCTGGACGAGGCCATCCTTCGGTGCGAACCCGCCGAGCCCGATGAACACCGGGCGGACCGCAAGGTCGACGAGATCCCGTTCGACTTCGAGAGGCGCCTGCTATCCGTCGTCGTGTCCCGCGGTGATGAGCATCTACTGATTGCCAAGGGTGCCCCGGAGAGCGTATTCGCGCGCTGCGACAGCTACGAGGAGAAAGACGAGGTCCGCTCCTTGGGTCCCGAGGCCCGGGCGCGGCTCGGCAGTGCACTGGAGCGCGCGAGCACGCTGGGAGAGCGCGTGATTGCCGTTGCCGTGCGCAGAGTCGAACCGAAGTCGAGCTACTCCGCGGCCGATGAGACGGGACTCACTCTCACCGGCCTCGTGGCGTTCAGCGACCCGCCTCTTCCGGATACGCGCGCCGCACTCGCCGCTCTCCGAGATGACGGCGTACGCGTGAAGATCCTCACCGGTGATGACGCACGGATCGCCGCGTACGTCTGCTCGGGTGCCGGCCTGATCTCTGATGGAGTGTTGACGGGAGGCGAGGTGGAGCGATTGACCGATGCCGCGCTCGGCCCCGTCGCCGAGCGAACCACGATCTTCGCACGCACGTCACCCGCCCAGAAGAACCGCGTGCTTCTCGCCCTCAAGGCACGCGGCCACGTGGTGGGCTACATGGGAGACGGCGTGAACGACGCCCCGGCTCTCCACACCGCCGATGTCGGGATCTCGGTGGCCGGAGCGACCGACATCGCCAGAGAGACCGCGGACGTCGTCCTTCTCGAACGTAACCTTGGCGTACTGCATGCCGGCATCGTGGAGGGACGCAGGGCATTCGGCAACGTACTCGAGTATCTGCTCATGGGTACGAGCTCCAGCTTCGGCAACATGTTCAGCATGGCAGGTGCCGCCATCGTGCTTCCGTTTCTGCCGATGCTGCCGATGCAGATACTGCTGGCGAACTTCCTCTACGATGTCTCGCAGTTGACGATTCCCACGGACAATGTGGACGAATCGTTGATCCGCTCGCCACGGAAGTGGGATGTGCGATTCGTGCGGAACTTCATGTTCACGGTAGGTCCCGTGAGTTCGATCTTCGACTTTCTCACCTTCTACGCTCTGCTGAGACTCTTCCATGCTTCCGAGCCACTCTTCCACACAGGCTGGTTCGTGGAGTCTCTCGTCACCCAGGTACTGGTCCTGCTCATCATCCGGACGATGCACGATCCGCTGCGCGACCGGCCGAGTAGAGCGCTGGCGCTCTCGATCACGATCGTCGCGGCATTCGGGATACTGCTGCCCTATCTCCCCATAGCCGGTCTCCTCGGTTTCACTCCTCTCCCGGCAAGGTTCTTCGCGCTGCTGATCGTGCTGACTCTGGCGTATCTGCTGATCGTGGAGCGCGTCAAGATGCACGTGGTTCGACGCTGGATTCCGTCTTAGGGGGGCCCTCAGCGCCGCACGCTCGGTCGTCGTGGAACGACCAGGGAATCGAGATGCACGGCTACCGGAAATCCGGGGGACGTGGGGATCCGGTAGGTGCGTCGCATACCGCGTCGCGCGTGGTATGCGACGCACCCGGGGCGGCCTACTTCGAGCTCGCCCGCTCGCCGAAGAGCTTCTTGTCGAGCGACTGCGCCGCGAGCATGTGCGCCTTGAATGCTGGCGCCACCTTCTCGACGAGCGACTTCAGCTCCTCGTTCTGGATGGCCGGCAGGAGCTGCGCATCGATGGCATCGAGCACCGCCTCGTGGAACGCGACCTCGTGCTCGAGATACGCCTTGTCGAAGTCGACGCCGTGCTTCGAGCGCAGCGCAGCCATCGTCGCGGCCTGCTCCTTCGCGCTCTGGTCGTCCTTCGGCGGCGTCGGCGTCACGCCGAGCTTCTTGGCGAGATCGCGCCCCTGCTGGCGCACCGTGCGGTGGTCGCGAGCGAACATGGCGCCGAGGTCGCGCACCTCCTTCGACTGCCCGCGCTGCGCCGCGAGATCGCCGGTCTCGATGTCGGCGGTGTTGGCGGCATCGAAAATGGCTACGATGGTGGCGTCGTCGAGCGCGACCCGCGCAGCAGAGGTGGACGGGCTGGATGCCGGTGCCGGCGACTCCCTGGGCGCTGCGAGCGCGAGTACCGGGTAGCTGGCGGCGGCTAGTAGAGCGGCCGCGGCCAATGGAAGGGTGAGTCTCCGCATGGGTGCCTCCTGAGATTGGTCCGGTGTTGGAACGGCGAAACGACGCAGAACTACCGGAGGCAGAGTATAGAGCACGACCACACAATATGTCAAGATATTTTTTGACAAATTGCGTGATTTCGGTCCCGCGCCTATATTCGCATGGGCACCCACCGGGGGAACTATGCTCCTAACACGTTGGAGCCAGAAGTTTTACCAGACCACGCGCGGCCGGATCGTGGCGCTCCTGCGCAGAGCCACGCTCACCGTGGATCAGATCGCCACCTCGCTCGGGCTGACGGACAATGCCGTGCGCTCGCACCTCACCAGCCTCGAGCGCGACGGGCTCGTGGAGCAGAGCGTCTCGAAACGGGGTGGCGTCGGGAAGCCCGCGTACGAGTACCGGATAGCGACCGACGCCGAGCCGCTCTTCTCCCAGGCGTATCTGCCGATCCTGGTGCAGCTCCTCGAGGTGCTGCGCGACCGGCTCCCCCGCGCGGAGCTCGACCGCGTGATGCGCGATGTCGGCGCGCGGATGGCCGCTGGGCACGCCGCGTCACCGGCAGAGCTGGAGGAGCGGGTGAAGGCCGCATCGGCACTCCTCGACGCGCTCGGCGGAGTGACGGAGGTGCGGACGAGCGATGACGGTGCGCTGACGATCAGAGGCTTCAGCTGCCCGCTCGGCGCCGCGGTGCAGGGACACCCGGAAGTCTGCAACGCAGTCGAGACGATGCTGTCCGACGTGATCGGCGCACCGGTACGCGAGTGCTGCGAGCGTGGAGAACGACCGCGCTGCTGCTTCGAGGTCGGCGCGAGGGGCGCGTAGCGGGAGAGCGACGGTGATTCACGGCGTGGGCCGGAGAGCGCGCCTACTCGCATGACCCGTGGTCGCGCGCTCAGAGCGGCGCGCCGAGCGAAAAGGCGTCCCTGACATCGCGCAGCACCGAGTGCGTGATCGCGTCGCCTCGCGCGGTGCCCTCGCGTAGCACGCCGCGCACGTAGGCGCGATCGCTCGCGAGCTCGGCGCGCCGCTTCCGCATGGGCGCGATCAACGCCTCCAGCAACTCCTCAAGCCGCCGCTTGAGCACCATGTCACCGAGCCCGCCGCGCCGGTAGTGCGCCTTGAGCTCCGCGACCGCGTCCACATCCGGATCCAGAGCATCCAGATGGGCGAAGACCACGTGCCCCTCCACGCGCCCCGGATCCGAGGCGCGCGCGTGTCCCGGGTCGGTATACATGGCGCGTACCATGCGGCGGATCTCGTCGTTCGTGGCGCTCAGCGGGATCGCGTTGCCCAGCGACTTGCTCGCCTTGCGACCGTCGATACCAGGCAGCCGCGGAGTGTTGGAGAGCAGCGCACGACACTCCGGCAGAATCTCCTTCCCAGCCAGACGGTTGACGCGCCGAACGATCTCGTTCGTCTGCTCGATCATGGGAAGCTGATCCTCGCCCACCGGAACGAGCGTGGCGCGGAAGCCCGTGATGTCGGCCGCCTGGCTCACGGGATAGCAGAGGAAGCCCGCCGGGATGTCGCGCGCGAAGCCGCGCAGCTCCACCTCCGCCTTCACGGTCGGATTCCGCTCGAGTCGCGCCACGGTCACCAGGTTCAGGTACAGCACCGTGAGCTCCGCGAGGGCGGGGAGACGCGACTGCACGGCGATGTCGGTGAGCGCGGGATCAATGCCCGCGGCCAGGTAGTCGAGCGCCACCTCCTCCGCGTGCTCCGCCACCAGCGCCGCGCGTCCGCTGGAATCGGTGAGCGCCTGCAGGTCGGCTATCAGGAGCGTCTGGTCGCAGCGCCCCTGGAGCGCTACGCGGGTGCGAAGCGAGCCAACATAGTGCCCGAGGTGGAGCACGCCAGTCGGGCGATCGCCGGTGAGAATCCTGTCCGTCGCCCGGGGCATGTCGGCATCGGCCGCCGACTGGGCCTGTGAATGCGGCGTGCTATCGGGCATGGACCGTTGGAATACTGAGCCGTGCTGCATTGGTAGATCTCCTCGCGAGGTGGAGGGATCTGCTCGACGCCGGGACCGCGTGTCGTGGCCCGGCGGAATGGAGCCGGAAACGACGAAGGGCCGCTCGGTATCGAGCGACCCCGGTTGGATGCGCCTACTGACGGGCGCGAGCTAGCGGGCCGCTCGGTAAGCGGGCCACCACCAGGCCGTGCACGCGACTGCCCTCAGTCTGACCATGTGGGTAAGATAGCGCGCGCCAGACGTGCCCGGAAGCCGCGCCCGCGCCGGATTCTTGCATCGAAGGAAGCCTGGACACCCTGGAGCTCGGATCACTGGCACAGAGAGGCGCACCATGGCGATTTCTACAACTCACGGCAACGTGAGCCACTTCATGGCCGGCCAGGAGGGAACGCACTCGCACGAGGTACTTCGCGCCGGTGCGCTGGGCGGGGCCGTGGTGTGGCTCTGGGTCTTCCTCATCGGCGCACTCAACGGCGACCCGCTGCGTCTCGCCGCTTTCATCGGCGGCGGCCTCACTCACATCGTGGGCGTGCGCGCCGCGCCGGCGTGGGCCGCCGTCGTCGTTTTCACGGTATTGCACTTCATCGCCTGGCTTGGGCTCGCCCTGGCCAGCGTGGTCGTAATCAGAGTCGCCGTTCACACGCCCGCCGTTCTATTGCTGGCTCTCGTGATAGGGATACTCGTCCTGCTGGCTCTGGCCGGCGTGACCACCATCTTCGGCAGCGACGGGTTGGGTGCCGCATTCGCCTGGCCGAGCATCTACGCAGGCAGCATTCTCGGGCTGGGAGCGATGTGGTGGTATCTCGTGCACCGGCATCCGGAAGTTCGCAGCGAGCTGGCGCACGTGAACGACGACTGAGCAGCGAGAGGAGCGGACGCGGCGAGGAGTAGCGCGTTCAACCGCGGCTGCGCCAGGACTTCACCCAGATAGCTTTCGAACGGTGCCGCATTCGCCAGTGCGACGCCGGAAACGCTTTCGCCGATCACGCGCCGGATCACCGGCACCATCGCCTCCGGTGCGCCCGTCGTGCGAATGGCGAGCGTCAATGGCGCGAAGGGGAACGCCGACTGCCTGAGCGGAAAGTAGAGACTCGGCCGCGCATCCCGCGGGCTGCGGTAGCGCGTATCCGGCACGACCCCGACCACGGTGAGTGCTCGCATCGAATCCGATCCCGTCCGCATCCGAAGGTGTTTACCAATGGGATCCCGACCAGGCCAGTAGTGCCGAGCCGCGGATTCGCTGAGCACGACGACAGCGGGAGCCCCTTCGCGATCGGCTTCCGTGGCCGGAGTGCTGCCCTTCCGGAGGCGCCCGACCACGTCGATGAGCGGGATGCTCGACAGCACCGCGGGCGACAAGGCCGGCGTGATCGGGGCCCAGAGTTCGGTGTGGCCCGGATAGTCGAGCCCCCGGGGCATGACGCCGACGATCGTGTAGTCGATCCCATCGTCGTACATCCGGAGCTGGCGCCCCAACACTCCGGGATCACCATTGAATCGCCGCTGCCATGCCGAGTAGCCGAGTACGGCCACCGGCGCCGCGCCACGCACGTCATCGGAGGCGCGCAGTGCCCGGCCGAGCACGGCATGCGCCCCGAGCAGGTCGAAGTAATCCCCACTCAGCCCGCCCGCCACGCCGTCCCGCGTCAGCAGCTCGACGTGGAAGGAGATCTCCTCCGCTAGCTCGCGCGCCTGCCGGGCGCGCCGCACACGGGCGGAGAGTAGTCGCAGGAGCATGCGCGGATCGAACGGGGAGGCCCGCACGGATCTCCTCACACCGATTCCGACTGCATGACGCGTCCGATCGCCGCCACCAGCCGGTCAAATATCGCGGGGCTCGCTCGATGCGGCCCGGCTCCGGCCGGGAGTCAGTCTCGTCCCGAGCTCCGTTCCCTTGCCGCGAACCAGCGGTCGTACCATTCCATGCTGCGGTCGAGCAGATCGATGACGTGTCCGGTCTCGCGCACCCCGTGTCCTTCGCGCGGGTAGCGCACCATCATGGTCGGCACCCCTACGTCCCTGAGCGCTACGTAGTACTGCTCCGCCTCCGCGATCGGCACATCGTTGTCGTTCTCTCCGTGCACGAACATCGTCGGCGTCTTCACGCGCGATACGTAGCGCAGCGGACTCCTCGCCCAGAGCGTGTCCATGATGCCGCCCTCGTGCGGGTAGGAGCCGAACTCCACGGCCAGGTAGTCGTGGTAGTACGACATGTAGTTGAAGCTCACCAGGTTCGATATCCCGGCGATCGGAATGGCGGCTCTGAAGCGGTCGGTGCGCGTGATGATCCAGTTGGTGAGCTGGCCGCCGTAGCTCCCGCCCTCCATACCCAGCCGCTCGGCATCGAGCCAGGGCCAGCGCGCGAGAGCGGTGTCCACGGCGTTCACCACGTCCTCCGCCTCGCCGCCGTTCTGATCGCCGAAGATGGCATCGGTGAATTTCTGCCCGTAGCCCGTGGAGCCGCGGTAGTTCACCATGAGCACCGCGTAGCCGTGGGCGGCGTATACCTGGGCCTTGCCGTCGAAGGTGGGTCCCTGCTGGCCGTGCGGCCCACCGTGGATGACCACCACCAGCGGGTGCTTCGAGCCAGCCGAATCAGCCGAACCAGCCGAGCCGATCGAGCCGGTCGAGCCGGTCGAGCCGGTCGAGCCGGCCCTCCGACCGAGCGGGTGGGTGAGGAAAGCCTCCACCCGCAGGCCATCGCGGCTCGTGAAACTGAAGGGCTCCACCCGGGCGAGCGTACGCGAGGCGAGGAGCTCGCTGTTGAGGGCGAGCAGCGTCCGGCGAGCGCCATTCCGCGCGCTGCCCTGCGTCTGCACCACGAGGCTGGCCGGCTCGCTCGCCGTGGAGAAGGAGTAGGCCAGAGTGCCCGTGGACGAGAGCGACCACGATCCCACCGAGCCCACCGAGCCTGTCGAGCCTGTCGAACCCGTCGAACCACCATCCCCAACCACCACTTCCGGCCGGCCACCGTCCACCGGGATCCGATAGAGCTTCGCCAGACCGCGCTCGCGTACCACCGTGTAGAGCGACTTGCCATCGGCCGACCAGCGCGGTGCGCCCTGACGGTTGTCGATCGCCTTCCCCAGCTCGCGCCGGCCCGTACCGTCCGCGTTGGCCACCCACACATGGGTGTCCTCCATGGTGGTCTCCGAAGAAGTGAGCTCCCTCGTCGTGCCCAGGTAGGCTACCATCCCTCCGTCCGGCGACCAGACGGGCTCGTACTCCACGCTCCGCGTATCGAGTATCCGGCGCACCGCACCGGAGGCCACGTCCACGGCGAAGATGTCGTAGTTGAAGTCGCGGTCCTGATCCTCCTCGGGATTGGCAACGAAGGCTATCTCGCGGCCCGTGGGCGACCAGTCGATGGAGTGCTCGTACCGGTTGCCCGATGTTATCTGGCGCACCTTCTCGCTCGCCACGTCCACGACGAAGATGTGGACTCGGCGGTTGTCGTTGAAGCGCGTGAGCCCCTCGCTGGCCGTAGGCTTGTAGGCGTAGCGCGTGATCACCATGGGATCGCCGTTGGCATCGGCCTCGGGTCCCGGGGTGCTGGAGACGAAGGCGATCTGCCTCCCGTCGGGCGACCACGCGAGGCGCTCTCCGGTGGAGGGTAGCACGGCATTCGTACCGCTCACGCTGGCCAGGAAGCGCGGTGCCGAGCCATCGGAGCGCGCCACGATCACGCCGCTGCTGTCGCTGCTGTCGCTGCTGTCGCTGCTGTCGCTGCTGTCGCTGCTCTCACCTCTCCCGCCCGCGCGGCCGAAGTAGGCGATGTACTTGCCGTCGGGCGACCAGCGCGGGTTGGACGCCCCACCTCGCTCGCCGCCGAGCCGGGTGGCGCTCCCGTTCGCAGCGCCGGCACTCGCCGCCCTCCCACGCCCGGCGCTCCC
>Ga0182741_1004018_pt1 | contig 14910 bp, 13 predicted proteins | sample eDN5th37CBELigOP_FD_128874 | JGI IMG/M metagenome (GOLD analysis project Ga0182741, IMG submission 128874) | Enriched Organic Plus compost microbial communities from Emeryville, California, USA - eDNA 5th pass 37_C BE-Lig OP (version 2) (version 2) ...
CGGCTGAACGAGATCTATGCCCGGCATACCGGCCAGACGGTCGAAGCCATTGAAAAGATGCTCGACCGCGATACCTACATGACGGGCGAGGAGGCCAAGGGATTCGGCCTGATCGACCAGGTGATGGAACGCCGGCCGGAACCCGCCGAAACCGCCGGACCGGCCTGAAACCGGCCTTTTTGGCGGGAAATCCCGCCCAGAGGCGAATTCCGGCACAGGGCAAAAGTTCCCATTTGCCCTGTGTTTTGAAGGGTTTGGCCGGTTTTAAACAAATCTTGATCCGGCCAGCCTTAGCATGGTCGAATGTTGGGATGGGCGGGTGCTTCGGCACTTCGCATTGTGCAAAGCAGCAAAAGCCATACCGGCGGAAGGCTGCGGGGTCGGAAAGGGCCCGGTGGAAGAGATGAGCAAGGCCAGCGGCGGCGAGTCCAAGAACACCCTCTACTGCTCCTTCTGCGGCAAGAGCCAGCATGAGGTGCGCAAACTCATTGCGGGCCCGACGGTGTTCATCTGCGACGAATGCGTCGAACTCTGCATGGAGATCATCCGGGAGGAGAACAAGACCTCCTTCATGAAGTCCAAGGAGGGCGTGCCCTCGCCCCAGGAGATCTTCAAGGTCCTGGACGACTATGTCGTGGGCCAGAGTCACGCCAAGAAGGTGCTCTCGGTCGCCGTCCACAACCACTACAAGCGCATCAATTCCTCCGGCAAGAACGGCGATGTCGAGCTGGCCAAGTCCAACATCCTGCTGATCGGCCCCACCGGCTGCGGCAAGACCCTGCTGGCCCAGACCCTGGCGCGCATCCTGGACGTGCCCTTCACCATGGCCGACGCCACCACCCTGACCGAGGCGGGCTATGTGGGTGAGGATGTCGAGAACATCATCCTGAAGCTGCTGCAGGCCGCCGACTACAATGTCGAGCGCGCCCAGCGCGGCATCGTCTATATCGACGAGGTGGACAAGATCAGCCGCAAGTCCGACAACCCTTCCATCACCCGCGACGTCTCGGGCGAGGGCGTGCAGCAGGCGCTGCTCAAGATCATGGAAGGCACGGTCGCCTCGGTGCCGCCGCAGGGCGGCCGCAAGCATCCCCAGCAGGAGTTCCTGCAGGTGGACACGACCAATATCCTGTTCATCTGCGGCGGCGCCTTTGCGGGCCTGGACCGCATCATCGCCCAGCGCACCCAGGGCTCCTCCATGGGCTTCGGCTCCGATCCCAAGGGCCCGGACGAGCGCGGCACCGGCGAGCTTCTGCGCGAGGCCGAGCCGGAAGATTTGCTCAAGTTCGGCCTGATTCCCGAATTCATCGGCCGCCTGCCGGTAATGGCGACGCTGGGCGACCTGCAGGAGCAGGCGCTGATCGAAATCCTGACCCGGCCCAAGAACGCGCTGGCCAAGCAGTATATGCGCATGTTCGAGATGGAAGGCGTCAAGCTGCGCTTCCAGGAAGAAGCTCTGCACGCGATCGCCAAGAAGGCGATCCAGCGCAAGACCGGCGCGCGCGGCCTGCGGTCCATACTGGAGGGCATCCTCCTGGAAACCATGTTCGAGCTGCCCACGCTCCAGGGCGTGCAGGAGGTGGTGATCACCGCCGATGTGGTCGAAGGCAAGGCGCGGCCGCTCTACACCTATTCCGACAAGGCCGAGCCGCAGAAGTCGGCGGGCTGACGCCGGGGGCAGGGCCCCGAAGGTTCCGCCGGGTTCCGGCCACTTTGCCTGTGCATGGCCCTGAGCGGGGCTAAGACCGTCCACCGGCACGCCAAATCGCCGCCTTGAAACCTCCACGCAAGCGGCCCACTTTAAGGTGTCCGGAGCCGGTCCCCGTTGTTGCCAAGGGTGTGCGCGGCTTCCTTCACCGAACCTCTCTCGTGCCCATGGCGGGGCGGGAGGGCGGACATTGAGCCGGCAGGCCCGATCAGCCGGAGGCCCGGCAGGAGTATATCATGGCGGATAATCCCGCGAACGAAACCAAGACCGTCACCGCGCCGGTGCTGCCGCTGCGCGATATCGTCGTCTTTCCGCACATGATCGTGCCGCTCTTCGTCGGCCGCGAAAAGTCCGTGCGCGCCCTGGAAGAGGTGATCAACGAGGAAAAGCAGATTCTCCTGCTGACGCAGAAGAACGCCGCCGAGGACGACCCCACGCCCGACGGGCTGCACGGCGTCGGCACCATGGCGACGGTGCTGCAACTCCTGAAGCTGCCCGACCAGACCGTGCGCGTGCTGGTCGAAGGCAAAGCGCGTGGCCGGGTGAAGAGCTTCACCGGCCGCGCCGAATATTTCGAGGCCGAGGTCGAGACCCTGCCGGAGGACGCCCCCGCCGCGCAGGAGGCCGAGGCCTTGATGCGCTCGGTCAAGGCCAATTTCGAGCAGTACATCAAGCTCAACAAGAAGATCCCCTCCGAGACGCTGGCCGCCGTCGCCCAGATCGAGGACCCGGCCAAGCTGGCCGACACCGTCGCCTCGCATCTGTCGGTGAAGATCGGCGAGCGCCAGGCGCTGCTGGAGACGCTGTCCACCTCCGAGCGGCTGGAGAAGATTCTCTCGCTGATCGAAGGCGAGATCGGCGTGCTGCAGGTCGAGCGCAAGATCCGCAGCCGCGTCAAGCGCCAGATGGAGAAGACCCAGCGCGAATATTATCTCAACGAGCAGCTCAAGGCGATCCAGAAGGAGCTGGGCGAGGGCGATGAAGGCCGCGACGAGATCAACGAGATCGAGGAGCGCATCCGCAAGACCAAGCTCTCCAAGGAGGCGCGCGAGAAGGCGCAGGCCGAGGTCAAGAAGCTGCGCTCCATGTCGCCCATGAGCGCCGAGGCCACGGTGGTGCGCAACTATCTGGACTGGCTGCTCGCGCTGCCCTGGGGCAAGAAGAGCAAGATCAAGAAGGATCTGGGCGCCGCCGAGGCGGTCCTCAACGACGACCATTACGGCCTGGAGAAGGTCAAGGAGCGCATCCTGGAGTATCTCGCCGTGCAGCAGCGCGTCGGCAAGCTCAAGGGTCCGATTCTGTGCCTGGTCGGCCCGCCGGGCGTCGGCAAGACCTCGCTGGGCAAGTCCATCGCCAAGGCCACGGGCCGGGAGTTCGTGCGCATGTCGCTGGGCGGCATGCGCGACGAGGCCGAGATTCGCGGCCATCGCCGGACCTATATCGGCTCCATGCCGGGCAAGATCGTGCAGTCGCTGAGGAAGGCCAAGACCTCCAATCCGCTCTTCCTGCTGGACGAGATCGACAAGCTGGGCGCCGACTATCGCGGCGACCCCTCTTCGGCCCTGCTGGAGGTGCTGGACCCGGCGCAGAACGCCACCTTCAACGATCACTACCTGGAGGTGGATTTCGACCTCTCGGACGTGATGTTCGTCACCACGGCCAACAGCCTGCACATGCCACAGCCGCTGCTCGACCGCATGGAGGTGATCCGCATTGCCGGCTACACCGAGGATGAGAAGGTCGAGATCGCCAAGCGGCACCTGATCCCCAAGGCGATCGAGGAGCACGGCCTCAAGCCCGAGGAATGGAAGATCACCGATGCGGGCCTGCGCGACCTGATCCGCTACTATTCGCGGGAAGCGGGCGTGCGCAACCTGGAGCGCGAGATCGCCAACCTGGCGCGCAAGGCTGTGAAGGAGATTCTCTCCAGCAAGGCAAAGTCGGTCGAGGTGACGCCCGAGAATCTGGGCGCCTATGCCGGCGTGCGCCGCCACCGCTTCGGCGAGATCGAGGGCGAGGACCAGGTCGGCGTCGTCACCGGCCTGGCCTGGACCGAGGTGGGCGGCGAGACGCTCACCATCGAGGCGGTGATGCTGCCCGGCAAGGGGCGCTTCCAGGCCACCGGCAAGCTGGGCGAGGTGATGAAGGAGTCGATCGACGCGGCGCGGTCTTATGTCCGCTCCAAGGCGACCAGCTTCGGCATCAAGCCACCCACCTTCGACAAGGTGGACATCCATGTGCATGTGCCCGAAGGGGCCACGCCCAAGGACGGCCCCTCGGCGGGCCTGGCCATGGCCACCTCCATCATCTCGGTGCTGACCGGCATTCCGGTGCGCCGCGACGTGGCGATGACGGGCGAGATCACCCTGCGCGGCCGGGCGCTGCCCATCGGCGGCCTCAAGGAGAAGCTGCTGGCGGCGCTCCGGGCGGGGATCACCACCGTGATCATCCCCAAGGACAATGAGAAGGACCTGGCCGAGGTGCCCGACACTGTGAAGACCGGCCTCAAGATCGTGCCGGTCAGCACGGTCGGCGAGGTGCTGAAGATCGCGCTGGTGCGGGAACCGGAAGCCATCGACTGGGTGGAACCGGAGGCGCCGGTGGTGCCGCGGGTGGCCCTGGACGAGGGCGATCCCGACCCGCTGGTGACGCACTGACCGCTACCGCCGGTTGAACCATCGGGCCCGGAAGCCGCTTCCGGGCCCGATTTTCTGCCCGTCATTCGGGCAAAAGCGGCCTTTTCGGCGGCTTTTTACCTTGCCCCGCCGGGAGACCGCCCCCTAGACTCCGGGGCCAGCAGGGAAGAATCACAACAAGGAGCCATCCCGTGAACAAGAACGACCTCATCCAGAAGCTTGCGGACACCACCGGTCTGTCCAAGAACGACGCCGCCAAGGCCGTGGATGGCACCTTCGACCTCATCGCCGCCACCCTGAAGGAGGGGGAGGAGGTCCGCCTGACCGGCTTCGGCGTCTTCGTGGTCGCCACCCGCGCCGGCGGCAAGGGCCGCAATCCCCAGACCGGCGAGGAGATCACCATCAAGCCGTCCCGGACCCCCCGGTTCCGTCCGGGCAAGCAGCTCAAGGACTCGCTGAACTAGGTGGGCAGGCTTTCGCGATGCCGCGCGGGGTGAGACGATCCCGCGCGGCATCGTCTTTTTGTGGAACGGGCGGTTAGCTCAGTTGGTAGAGCATGTCGTTTACACCGATAGGGTCGGCGGTTCGAGTCCGTCACCGCCCACCATCCTTCGCCCGGCTGCGCCGGGCTTCGGATGGCAGGCCATGAGTCCGTCAGGGCGAAGGAGGGCTGGTTGCCCCGCGCTTCGGATGGCAGGCCATCGTCTTTCCGTTATGATGCGTCCGGCGGGGACATGACGATGGGAGCTGTCTTTGCTTAAACCCGCATTTCTGGTCCTTGCCATATTGTCGCTCGCCGCCTGCGGCTCGCGCGAGCCGCGCTGGAATCCTTATTCCGCCGGCCCCCCGCGCGAGGAGGTGGTCAATGGCGGGCCCGCCGCCGCGATCCGCCGCTATGACGCCGATGGCGACCGCGCCGTGACGCGTGAGGAATTGCTCACCCGCCTGCGCGCCGAATTCGCCGCCGCTGACACCGCCAAAACCGGATGCCTGGGCGATACGCAGGTGCTGGCCATCAACCAGCAGCGCATCGAGACCGACCGCTCCACCGCCACGCCGCTGCAGGACTGGAACCAGGATGGCTGCGTCACCTTCCAGGAATTCGCCACCGCCCCGGTCTCCTTGTTCGACCAGTTCGACCGCAATGGCGACGGGCGCGTGACCCCGCAGGAGCTCGATCCGCGCCCCGCCGGACGCGGCGGGCCGGGCGCGGGGCCCGGCGGGCAGGGCGGCCGCGGCATGCCGCCGACCGCGCCGCTGTTTCCCGGCCAAGTGCTTCCTTGACTTGGGTTTGGCGCTCCCCTACATCGGCCCCCTTCGCGCGGTGCATGCGCTGACGCGGGGGCGTAGCTCAGTTGGTTAGAGTGTCGGCCTGTCACGCCGAAGGTCGCGGGTTCGAGCCCCGTCGCTCCCGCCATCCTCCGCCGCGAAGCGGCGAGGATGGCAGTCCACCGAAGCCTTTGGCGAAGGTGGACGCCCGCCCGCCCGCGGCTCCGGATGGCAAGCCATCCTGTTCCGGCCTTGGTATCCAGTTCTCTTCCCACAGCGCGCGGATTCATCATTCGTGCAGTGATGGCACCATGCGTCGTCTCCTTGCCGCAAGACCTGCGGTTGAACCGGCATGTTGACCCGGTTTCTGCCCGGAAAATGGCCTTTGTTAAGAACGTCTCGCAACTGGCCGGGACTGTTTCCACTGCCTTCTTCGCTTCCGCACCCGGAAGGCAACTTTCCGGTTTTTCTGCGGCGAATCTTCCTTTAAACCCCCCCGTGCGCAACGGCAGGGCCAGCCTGTACCGCAGCGCGAAATGACTTGGCCCAGGCCGAAGGCGCGCGAAGACGCCGGCGGGGTCATGAGGTTAGGCATGGAACAGTTTCTGCTCGAATATCTTCCGATCCTGATCTTCATCGGGATCGCGGGCGTTCTGGGCGGGGCGCTGATCCTGGTGCCGCTGGTGGTGGCCCCCTCCAAGCCGGACCCCGAGAAGCTCTCCGCCTATGAATGCGGCTTCCCCGCCTTCGGCGATGCGCGCATGAAGTTCGATGTGCGTTTCTATCTGGTGTCGCTGCTCTTCATCATTTTCGACCTGGAAGTGGCCTTCCTCTTTCCCTGGGCGATCACCCTGGGCGAGACCGGCCTTTTCGCCTTCTGGTCCATGATGGTCTTCCTGGGCGTGCTGACCGTCGGCTTCCTCTATGAATGGAAGAAGGGGGCGCTGGAATGGGAGTGATCCTCAACCCCCATGGCACCGCCGCCCGCGCGGGCGTCGAAGGCGGCGCGCCGCAGATCACCGACAACGATCCCTATTTCAAGGCGCTGCAGCAGGAGATGGCCGACAAGGGCTTTCTCGTCACCAGCTCCGAGGCGCTGATCAACTGGGCCCGCACCGGCTCCCTGATGTGGATGACCTTCGGCCTGGCCTGCTGCGCCGTGGAGATGATGCAGGCGTCCATGCCGCGCTACGACCTGGAGCGCTTCGGCATCGCGCCCCGCGCCTCCCCGCGCCAGAGCGACGTGATGATCGTCGCCGGCACGCTCACCAACAAGATGGCCCCCGCGCTGCGCAAGGTCTACGACCAGATGCCGGAGCCGCGCTATGTGATCTCGATGGGAAGCTGCGCCAATGGCGGCGGCTATTACCATTATTCCTATGCCGTGGTGCGCGGCTGCGACCGCATCGTGCCGGTGGACATCTATGTGCCTGGCTGCCCGCCCACCGCCGAGGCGCTGGTCTATGGCATCCTTTTGCTGCAGCGGAAGATCCGCCGTACCGGAACGATCGAGCGCTGACATGGCCGATCTTTCCGAGCGCCTCTCGACCCTGGGACAGAGCATCGCCGCCGCGCTGCCGGACGCGGTCACGGGCGTGCGCGTGACGCGGGGCGAGCTGACGCTGGACGTGGCCGCCACCAGCATCGTCCAGGTGATGGCGCATCTGCGCGATGCGCCGGGCTGCGAGTTCAAGATCCTGGTGGATGTCTGCGGCAATGACTGGCCGCAGCGCGAGAAGCGCTTCGACGTGGTCTATCACCTTTTGTCGCTGACGAAGAACATGCGCATCCGCGTCAAGGCGCAGGTGGGCGAGCGCGAGGCGATTCCCACCATCACCGCCCTCTATCCCGCCGCGGGCTGGTTCGAGCGCGAGGCCTTCGACATGTACGGCATCGCCTTCGCCGATCATCCCGACCTGCGCCGCATCCTCACGGATTATGGCTTCTCCGGCTATCCGCTGCGCAAGGACTTCCCGCTCACCGGCTATGTCGAGCTGCGCTATGACGAGGAATTGAAGCGCGTCGTCTATCAGCCGGTGCAGCTCGTGCAGGAATTCCGCGATTTCGACTTCATGAGCCCCTGGGAAGGCGCGCCCCATATCCTGCCGGGCGACGAGAAGGCGGCGATGGCGCCGGGCGCGACCTCTGGCGATCCGGGGAAGAAACCGTGAGTCAGGTCACCATAGACAATAAGCTGGGCAATGAATCCGACCAGCCCAATCTGACGCTGAATTTCGGCCCGCAGCATCCGGCGGCGCATGGCGTTCTGCGCCTGATCCTGGACCTGGACGGGGAGATCGTCACCCGCGTCGATCCGCATATCGGCCTGTTGCATCGCGGCACCGAGAAGCTGATCGAGCACAAGACCTACTTGCAGGCGATCCCCTATTTCGACCGGCTCGACTATGTCGCGCCGATGAACCAGGAGCATGCCTTCTGCCTGGCGATCGAGAAGCTGCTGGGCCTGGAAGTGCCCATCCGCGGCCAGTATATCCGCGTGCTCTATTCCGAGATCGGGCGTCTTCTGAACCATCTGCTCAACGTCACCACCCAGGCGATGGATGTGGGCGCGCTCACCCCGCCGCTCTGGGGCTTCGAGGAGCGCGAGAAGCTGATGGTCTTCTATGAGCGCATCTCGGGCAGCCGCATGCACGCGGCCTTCTTCCGCGCGGGCGGCGTGCATCAGGACATGCCGCCGGGCCTGGCGGAAGACATCCTGAAATTCTGCGACCATTTCCCCACGGTGCTGGACGACATCGAAGGTCTGCTGACCGAGAACCGCATCTTCAAGCAGCGCAATGTGGATATCGGCGTCATCACCCGCGCCGATGCCGAGATGTGGGGCATGTCGGGGGTGATGCTGCGCTCCACCGGCGTCGCCTGGGACCTGCGCCGCGCCCAGCCTTACGAATGCTACAACGATCTGGATTTCAGGATTCCGGTCGGCAAGAACGGCGACAATTACGACCGCTACATCATGCGCATGGAGGAGATGCGCGAAGCCAACAAGATCATGCGCCAGTGCATCGAGAAGATGCCGGCCGGCCCGGTCGTCTCCAGCGACAACAAGATCGTGCCGCCGCGCCGGGGCGAGATGAAGACCTCGATGGAGGCGCTGATCCACCACTTCAAGCTCTATACCGAGGGCTATCATGTCCCGGCGGGCGAGGCCTATGCGGCGGTGGAAGCGCCCAAGGGCGAGTTCGGCGTCTATCTGGTGGCCGACGGCACCAACAAGCCTTATCGCTGCAAGATTCGCGCGCCGTCCTATGTCCATCTCCAGGCGATGGATTACATGTGCAAGGGCCACATGCTGGCCGACGTTTCCGCGGTGCTGGGCTCGCTCGACATCGTCTTCGGCGAGGTGGACCGGTGAGCCGCAATATCGAGATCGCGCAGAAGCAACTGGACGCCTACAACGCCCAGGACCTGGACACTTATGTCTCCTATTTCGCGGAAGACTGCATCGTCTCGGGCCTGAATGGCACGCCGACCGAGACCAGCCGCGAGGCCATTCGCGCACGCTATGCCAAGGCCTTTGCCCAGTTCCCTGAGAACAAGGCGTATCTGAAGGGCCGCGTCGCCACCGGCAATACGGTGGTGGACCATGAGCTGGTGGTCCGCGCCCCGGGCGGCGAGGAATTCGAGATCATCGCCATCTACACCTTCCGCGACGGGCTGATCGCCCGCGTGGATTTCGCGAAGTAACCCTGCATGTCGCTGCGCCGCCTCGCACCGCCCGATGTCCAGCCCGCAAGCTTCGCCTTCACGGCGGCGAACGCGGAATGGGCCAGGGCGACGATCGCCAAATATCCGCCCGGCCGCCAGGCCAGCGCGGTGATCCCGCTTCTGTGGAAGGGGCAGGAGCAGGAAGGCTGGGTGTCGCATCCCATGATCGAAGAGGTCGCCAAGATGCTCTCCATGCCCCCGATCCGGGTGCTGGAGGTGGCGACCTTCTACACCATGTTCAACCTGGAGCCGGTCGGCACCCATCTGGTGCAGGTCTGCACCACCACACCCTGCTGGCTGCGCGGCTCCGACGCCGTGGTGGAAGCCTGCAGGAAGCATATCCATCCCCATCCCCACACTGTCTCGGAAGACGGCAAGTTCAGTTGGATGGAAGTGGAATGCCTGGGCGCCTGCGTGAACGCGCCCATGCTCCAGATCGGCAGCGACTTCTATGAGGACCTGGACGGCCCGCTGACCGAAAAGCTCATCGCCGATCTGCGCGCGGGGAGGGCCGTCAAGCCCGGCCCGCAGACCGGCCGGCGCGTCTCCTCCGAGCCGGAAGGCGGCGCGGCCTGCCTTAAAGATGCCGCGCTCTATGACGGCTCGATCGTGGGCAGGTATCAGCCCGCAGCGCCGCAACCGGCGCTGACCGACGCCGAAGGCAAGAAGCCCACCCAGGCTGCCTCCGACCGCGAAGCGCCCAAGCAGAAACCGCCGGGAGCCGCCACGTAATGCTCGCCGACAAGGATCGCATCTTCACCAACCTTTATGGCTTCGAGAGCCCCGGCCTCGAGGCCGCGAGGAAGCGCGGCCAGTGGGACAACACCAGGGCCATCCTGGAGCTCGGTCCCGAGACCATCGTGGACATCATGAAGAAGTCGGGCCTGCGCGGGCGCGGCGGCGCGGGCTTTCCCACCGGCCTCAAATGGTCCTTCATGCCCAAGGAGGTGAAGGAGCGGCCGCATTATCTGGTCGTCAATGCCGACGAATCCGAGCCGGGCACCTGCAAGGATCGCGACATCATGCGCCACGACCCGCACACGCTGGTCGAAGGCTGCCTGGTCGCCTCCTTCGCCATGCGGGCGCATGCCTGCTACATCTATGTCCGCGGCGAGTTCATCCGCGAGCGCGAGGCCTTGCAGCGCGCGGTGGACGAAGCCTATGCCGCGAGGCTGATCGGCAAGAACAACATCCATGGCTGGGACTTCGACCTTTATGTCCATCACGGGGCAGGGGCCTATATCTGCGGCGAGGAAACCGCGCTGCTGGAATCGCTGGAAGGCAAGAAGGGCCAGCCGCGCCTGAAGCCGCCTTTCCCGGCCAATATGGGCCTTTATGGCTGCCCCACCACCGTCAACAATGTCGAAAGCATCGCGGTGGCACCCACAATCCTGCGCCGCGGCGCCGACTGGTTCGCGGGGCTGGGCCGCCCCAACAATACCGGCACCAAGCTCTTCTGCATCTCGGGCCATGTGAACAAGCCCTGCAATGTCGAAGAGGAAATGGGCATCCCCCTGCGCGAGCTGATCGAGAAACATTGCGGCGGCGTGCGCGGCGGCTGGGACAATCTGTTGGCGGTGATCCCCGGCGGCGCCTCGGTGCCGCTGCTGCCCAAGAGCATCTGCGACGATGTGCTGATGGATTTCGACAGCCTGAAGGCGGTGCAGTCGGGCCTGGGCACCGCCGCGGTGATCGTGATGGACAAGTCCACCGATATCATCAAGGCGATCCAGCGCCTCTCTTACTTCTACAAGCATGAGAGCTGCGGCCAGTGCACGCCCTGCCGCGAGGGCACGGGCTGGATGTGGCGGGTGATGACCCGCCTGGTGCAGGGCAATGCCAAGGTTGCGGAGATCGACCTGCTGCAGGAAGTCACCAAGCAGGTCGAAGGCCACACCATCTGCGCCCTGGGAGATGCGGCGGCCTGGCCGATCCAGGGCTTGATCCGGCATTTCCGGCCCGAGATCGAGCGGCGCATCGCCGAATTCTCCAAAGTGGCGGCGGAGTAGGTCATGGCCACGCGCAAGCTGATCATCGACGGCAGGGAAATCGAGGCGGAGGAGACCATCACCCTGCTCCAGGCCTGCGAGCAGGCGGGAGCGGAGGTTCCGCGCTTCTGCTATCACGAGCGCCTGTCGGTGGCGGGCAATTGCCGCATGTGCCTGGTGGAATGGGTGGGCGCGCCCAAGCCGCAGGCGAGCTGCGCCCTGCAGGTGAAGGACATCTTCCCCAACAAGGACGGCACGCCCGCCAAGATCAACACCACCAGCCCTTACGCCCGCAAGGCGCGCGAAGGGGTGATGGAATTCCTGCTCATCAACCATCCACTCGACTGCCCGATCTGCGACCAGGGCGGCGAATGCGACCTGCAGGACCAGGCGATGGGTTATGGCCGCGCCGCCTTCCACCGCTTCAACGAGAACAAGCGCGCGGTCGAAGACAAGTATATGGGCCCCCTGATCAAGACGATCATGACCCGCTGCATCGCCTGCACCCGCTGCGTGCGCTTCGCCACCGAGGTGGCGGGCGTGCCCGATCTGGGCGCCACCGGCCGCGGCGAGGATGTCGAGATCACCACCTATCTGGAAAAGGCCTTCGCCAGCGAATTGTCGGGCAATGTGGTGGATCTGTGCCCGGTGGGCGCGCTGACCAGCCGTCCTTACGCCTTCAACGCCCGGCCCTGGGAGCTGAAGAAGACCGAAAGCGTGGACGTGATGGACGCACAGGGCTGCAACATCCGCGTCGACACGCGCGGGCCGCAGGTGATGCGCATGCTGCCCCGCCTCAATGAAGAGGTGAACGAGGAATGGATCGGCGACAAGGCGCGCCACGCCTGTGACGGGCTTTCGCGCCAGCGCCTCGACCGGCCCTATGTGCGCGTCAATGGCAAGCTGAAGCCCGCAAGCTGGGCCGACGCCTTCGCCGCCATCGCCGCCAAGGTGAAGACGACCGCGCCGGAGCGGATGGCCGCCATCGTCGGCGACCTGGCCGCGGCGGAAGAGATCAAGGCGCTGAAGGATCTGATGACGGCGCTGCGCGTCGCCAATCTGGACTGCCGCCAGGACGGCGCCAAGATCAAGGGCGGCCCGCGCCAGAGCTATCTCTTCAACAGCACCATCGCGGGCGTGGAGGCCGCCGACGCCATCCTTCTGGTGGGCGCCAATCCCCGCCATGAGGCGCCGGTGCTGAACGCCCGCATCCGCAAGGCCTGGCTGGCCAATGGCGTGAAGGTCGCCAATCTCGGCCCGGCAGTGGACCTGACCTATCCGGTGGAGCAGCTCGGCACCGACATCGGCACCCTGGCGGCCATCGCCAATGGCAGCCATCCCTTCGCCAAGGTGCTGACCGAGGCCAGGCGCCCCATGATCGTGCTGGGCGGCGGCGCCATCACCCGCGCCGACGGCGCCGCCATCCTGGCGCTGGCCGCGCGCATCGCGGGCGACACCGGCATGATCGGCCCCGCCGGCACCCATGCCGAAGGCGGCTGGAACGGCTTCAACATCCTGCACACGGCGGCGAGCCGCGTGGCGGCGCTGGATTTGGGCTTCCTGCCCGGCGCCGGCGGCCGTGACGTGGCCGGCATCGTGGACGGCGCGCAGAAGGGCGAGATCGACTTCATCTATCTCCTGGGCGCGGACGAGTTCGACGTCGCCCATCTGGGCCGCGCCTTCATCGTCTATCAGGGCAGCCATGGCGATGCCGGGGCGCACCATGCCGATGTGGTCCTGCCGGGCGCCGCCTATACCGAGAAGGACGGGCTTTACGTGAATTTCGAGGGCCGGGTGCAGCGCGGCCGCCGCGCCGTCTTCCCGCCGGGCGAGGCCAAGGAGGACTGGGCCATCTTGCGCGCCCTGTCCGACGTGCTGGGCGTGCGCCTGCCGTACGACAATCGCGGCCAGCTTCTCGAGGCGCTGGTGAAGGACGCCACCCATTTCGCGCGCCTGGACGAGGCGCCGGTCCATGCCGACACTTCGGCCGCGACCTGGGGCGCCATCGGCGAGGCCGGCGCCCTCGATACCGCGACGCCGCTCAAAAGCTTCATCACGGATTTCTACCTGACCAATCCGGTGGCGCGCGCCAGCGTGACCATGGCCCAGTGCAGCCGCGAATTCTCCGGCGCGGCCCAGATGGCGGCGGAGTAGGCGATGGCGCTGGTTCCGTTCCTCTACGATCTCGGCCTGTCCTACAACCTGGCCTGGTTCCTCGGCAACGCGGCGATGATCCTGCTGTTCGACGTCGTGCTGCTGGTGATGATCGCCTATCTGCTGCTGTTCGACCGCAAGGTCTGGGCGGCGGTGCAGATGCGGCGCGGCCCCAATGTGGTCGGCCCCTTCGGCCTGCTGCAGACCTTCGCCGACCTCTTCAAGTTCCTGTTCAAGGAAGTGGTGATCCCGGCGGGCGCCAACAAGGTGCTGTTCCTGGTCGCGCCCTTCCTCACCGTGGTCCTGTCCTTCGCGGGCTGGGCGGTGGTGCCGATGGATGACGGCTGGGTGGTGGCCGACATCAATGTGGGCATCCTCTATCTCTTCGCCATGTCCTCGCTGGGCGTCTATGGCATCATCATCGCGGGCTGGGCCTCGAACTCGAAATACCCGTTCCTCTCGGCCCTGCGCGCCGCCGCCCAGATGGTATCCTACGAGGTCTCGATCGGCCTCGTCATCATCACCGTGCTGCTCTTCGCGGGGTCCCTCAATCTGTCGGAGATCGTGCGCGCCCAGGCGACGGACGGCACCTTCGCCCTTCTCAACTGGAACGTCTTCTCCATCCTCTTTCCCATGCTGCCCATCTTCTTCGTCTCGGCGCTGGCGGAGACCAACCGCCCGCCCTTCGACCTGGTGGAGGCGGAAAGCGAGCTGGTGGCGGGCTTCTTCGTGGAATATTCCTCCACGCCCTTCCTGCTCTTCTTCCTGGGCGAGTATCTCGCCATCGTGCTGATGTGCGCGATGTGCTCCATCCTCTTCCTGGGGGGCTGGCTGCCGCCCTTCAACGTCGCGCCCTTCACCTGGGTGCCGGGCATCGTCTGGTTCCTGATCAAGATCGTTTTCTTCTTCTTCCTGTTCGCGATGGTGAAGGCGATGGTGCCGCGCTACCGCTATGACCAGCTGATGCGGCTGGGCTGGAAAGTCTTCCTTCCGACCGCGCTGGCCTGGGTGGTCCTGACGGCGGCCTGGGTTGTCTTCGTCCGGCCGCATCTCTAGGAGGGCATGATGGCAAGTCTCGACCGCACCGCGCGCCAGATCTTCTTCTGGGAATTCATCCAGAGCTTCCTGCTCTCGATGCGCTATTTCTTCGCCCCCAAGGCGACGCTGAACTATCCCTTCGAGAAGGGGCCGATCTCGCCCCGCTTCCGCGGCGAGCATGCGCTGCGCCGCTATGCCAATGGCGAGGAACGCTGTATCGCCTGCAAGCTGTGCGAGGCGATCTGCCCCGCCCAGGCCATCACCATCGAGGCGGAGCCGCGCGAGGACGGATCGCGCCGCACCACCCGCTATGACATCGACATGGTGAAGTGCATCTATTGCGGCTTCTGCCAGGAAGCCTGCCCGGTGGACGCGATCGTGGAGGGAC